>Ga0307512_10004157_pt1 | contig 16054 bp, 17 predicted proteins | sample 14_EM_MG_FD_200267 | JGI IMG/M metagenome (GOLD analysis project Ga0307512, IMG submission 200267) | Populus trichocarpa ectomycorrhiza microbial communities from riparian zone in the Pacific Northwest, United States - 14_EM | ecosystem: Host-associated > Plants > Roots > Unclassified | place... | reverse complement strand
CTCCTCAATTTCATTCCGCACTCCTTCATCCTCCTCTATCGGCGCTCCTTAATTTCATTCCGTACTCCTTAACCCCTCCTCTTTCGGCGCTCCTCAGCTTACACTTGACACTCTTCTTTTTCATTCCGCGCTTCTCCAACACCTTTTGTGGCACTCTTCTTTTCCACACAACACTTCGCACCTGGCGCTCCTCTTTTCCCCTGGTAGTTGTTCCCATTTTCCATCCGAATGTATCATATTGCCTCTCATACCCCCATCTAGATTCGCAGCTAGCTAACATCTCATTACACCTGTGTTAGATATCACAAATCGTGCCAAATGACATTGGAATTCCATTTCATCCACTCGCCAGGAACAAATAATCAGCAAATACAAGGAGCGCCTCCAGTTTCTTTGCGCTGTTGATGAATTGTGTGTTCCTGCTTTCGTTGGCCCTGATGAGATGGGAGATGGAGTGGATGACATCGACACCATGTTTGATTGATATTTTTCGATCGCTTAGTAGGGTTATTGTTTCGGTGTACCTGCGTTTATGTTTGAATCTCTCGCCTTTTTCTTTCGTTGCCTTAATGTAGCGAGGCATAAAATACAATGTTGAAGATGATGACGGCTAGTATGATTCAGAAGCGATGATGAACAATAATCCATGCATCATATTCGATGTTGAGGGAAGTCGATTGCTCATGTACATCCGAAGAGTCTCAGATAACGCCTGCAGTCCTCCGAATGAATATCCATAAGATCCCAGGCATCAGTCAGAGTTTGTTTGTGATTCCCGGCGACACACCCAGGTGCACCCAAAGTTCTCTCCGGCGCTCCGACGTGCTCCCAAACTTATCACCATCACTCCCATCGTACTCCTGTATCAGTCATCAGAGATCCCAGTTACTCCTGTGGCTGTCGTCAGAGATCCCAGTTACTCTGAAGGCCGGCCGGAATACCCTCATAGGGTCTGATACTCTCCTGAAATTGACGCTTCTAAGTTTACACTCCACATCCTCTCAGACACTCCTGGAGTCTTCCAGAGACTAAAATACATTTTGCTGATGTATTCAAAATCAAACCCCTAAACGAGGATGGAACTTTCGTTGAGTACTGGTTAGCCCTCACGCTCACAACAATACCTGAAAACTCTTTTAACTTGGATCCCATCTCGAAATTTGTACAAGTGAGAAAAGCACCAGCAACCGTTGCTTTGCAAGTTTTCAGCCTGGGAAACATTGTCGGCTGTGCGCACAGAATTCCAGACATAGCTACTAGTAGTAAGACAGGAGCCGGATGGAACGAGCGATGGATTGTCAATAGCCACATTGATCTGGTGACTTGGAATGATGTGTATAATTAGTGAAGAGAGAATTGCATTTTGCGTGCCGGTAGAAGAAACGCGAAGAGAGATTTTCGCAGCGTCACCCATCGCATTCCAATCCCGATGCAAGTGTGTACCCATTGAAGTCATTCCGACGTATGGTCACAGTTGGGCACAATGCCAGAGTGATCCTTTAAAATGGGAGACCAACAGAATGCGAAGAAACGGTGAAACAGTGATCGGAGGGCGATACACAACGCGACCTGTTGTATTGACGCTGAGCGCGGAGTCATCCGCCACCAGGGTGTCCCTGACTGCGCTCGCGGAGCGCGTCCACTCTAACTGAGCCATTCCACCTGAATGGAATATATTTTTGCTGATGACGTGTATCCTTGTGAGCGAAACGTATCCGATAACCGGAAATCGAATATAGTGTAAGGGCACGTATGCCCACGTCTAGCCGCGGACGTATGATATGTCAATACGGTTGCACACGGGAGTGACTGAGTATAGGTGGAGATTATAGTAGTAAGATATTCGGTACTGATCTAAGTGTTGCAGCAGTGACCGATATTCAATAGCGCTTAACCGGCCTCGGGTCACGTGTCACCATTACATCTTCGCATGAGGTAGGAGGATGTCATCCAGCGGAAGGTAGCTGCGGCCACCAAGCATACGCGTCTGGGCACCAGCTGTGCGGTTGGCTGGTTGCGCACGATGAACAACGTAAAAAAGCGTTGCATTGTTTAATTTTCTTGCCCCCTTTCCGGATCTGGCAGCACTATCATTATCGAAGATTGGGGTAACATTACGGGTGTACAACCCACTATCTCCATTAGGCTACTCCCGGCAGCCCCAAAGCTGTCACAGTTTCCAGCTGGGGTCTTGTAGACCAGCGATTGCAGCATTCACGATTGACAAACTGGTCGTATCGACGATTGATGTAACCATTGGAAGTATCAATTCACCTTCCCCAGGCCAGTGCCATGAGACTACCTGACTATTATCACCCACCCTCTTCCCAGCAATATCGGGATCCACATAGGTGATGGTAAAGCTGAATGGCTCGACAAGGAAATCAGTTGAGGTGTCGCAATGCTCCTTTATCAGCAAAGACCTGTGACCGAAGGTGTCTTTCTTGTTGTCTTCTGGATCTACACATCATCTGGAGGAGCAAAAGAAGCATTGGGGCGATGAAATATATCCCAACGTGCAAGAATTTCCTCTTCTAGGTCAAGGTTTCTTCGAGCCTATTCTTCCTTCGGCGAAGGCCAACATCTGTGAACTTGTCCTGTGCTTCCTTGGGTTTCCGACCATCAAGGTTAGTCTTGTCTGCCATGTACCATTTCCAAAGCGGCCTTTTAGACTCCAAATCACTGATTCGTGTAACGCAACAATCGATTAGGAGATCCCATTGATCAGGGCCAGCGCCTTGCTGGTTGACCATGCTCATGGACTGGGCAATCTCCTAGATGCGCTCCCTCACTATATTCTCTATCTGTGGTGTTGTCAAGCCACCCTTATTCTGCCAAAACCCAAAGGTTTCTGCTGCCCATTGGCAGACTCCAACACCAGCGTTCTCGGCCCAGACACGGACTTTTAGAGTTGGCATCTGGATTGTGTTTCCATCTGTGATGACTGATTTCGGCAACCAGAAGGCATCACATTACATTTCAGGTTCTAAACGTGGTTACGGATTGAGTAGTGGATATCAGATGCTTGTTACTCTATACAAGCGTCGGAAGGGTTGAATATATTGTCAAGGGTGACGCACTGTGGTAGCAGCGGTGAGGAGAGTGTGTCCAAGGTTCTGGAGGTTGTAAGTAAGGTGGGCAAGCAAGGCGAATATATATACTGTCTTGGAGGGTTTTCATGATCCGGCAACATCATGTTAGTCGGTATTCAGCTAGGAGGCAATTTGTTTAGCATTATCAAAGCACCCTGATTTGTTGACCGAAAGCTTAAGTTCATCACAAGAAAACTAAAAGCATGCTCTGCAGTCATATCTCACTTGTGTGTCCATGCTCTAGTTCTTGTACCCCACGATGACGTCGCTGGGTCGGTATCGAAGGAGAATGCATGGTTCATGCAAGGTACAAACTTAACATAAAGTGACAACCATAACTCCGGTAATGGCTGTAGGAGGGTCTGGTGAGGTTGCAAAACAATCGCCACGACAAGCTGAATGCAGATGCAGTATGCTTTTCGAGATTCAAGGGATGTTGAAAATCAGAGAGCGATTAAAGACTTTCCAAATGTGTGAAGGAGGATCCGAGAAATCCTACGAGAGTGGTGGGACCTCCTTTTGGAATAAGGGAATCGAGGTGTGGCGTTTTCCGAGCACCAGCTGGCTTGTAATGGTACGAGTAGCTAAAAGACCGTCGAGACACTTCTCAATGTTGTTTCAACATTCCATTGTGCTAACAAAACATGGATATTCATCAATAGTGTCTTACTTGCTAGAAGACGTCCTCCTACATCGGCCCTTACATCACTCAGCTCTATTGCCACCACAAAGAAAGGAGAGTAGATGTATCAGCCGAACAACTGCCAGATGATCATATTGCGATCGAGCACGATAGTATTCTACTTTCATTCTTTCATGATTCGCGTAATGACCATTTTCTTCACCCTTCCGACTTGGATTCCAGCAATACAGCAGCCGACCGTGACAATGCGTGTATGGATCCAGAGCAACCTCCAGTTGGGATAAGTATCTATGGTACTCCACACTTGGACAACCGTCTAGCCAGCAAGCCTATTAGTAACAAGTATTTAGCTATCTTTGACGATGAAATTGATCTTTGGTCACTGTTTCCTTGCACGGAGGAGTATCGATTAGCACACTGGGGAATTAAGCACAACATGAGCAGGGCTGCCATCACCAAGCTTTTCAGGAACCATATGATGGTAACTGTCAGCAACTTCACTTTGTCCCACAATTTATTCAAAAGGTTGAACGAAATGTCCTACACAATGGGCACCGACCTTTGGAAATCTGGCAAAGTGTGTTAGCACTATTTGACCAATCCAAACAACCTTAGTGACAATGATTACAGATGTTTCTTTTACCGCAATCCTGTTGAATGCATTGAATTCCTCATGCAACAGCCTTCGTTCAGGGAACATATGCTGTATGCTCCAGCAAAGGAATTCAATGATGCTGAGGAACATATCTACTCAGAGGTGAAATCAAGCGACTGGTGGTGGAATGAACAGATACGTTAATTGAATTTCCTGATAGCTACGATGATTTTGACTGCTTCAATAGCTACGGCGGCCCCTTGGAGTCATGTTTGTCCATCTATTCGGCAGTTCAGACCAGACACATCATACACATTGTCTGGGCGACAAGAAGGAATGACCAGTACATTTTAGTCTCGGAAAAATCGACTGGATAATTACATCAAAGCCTTCAAATCTTGCAAGCATCTTTGTTGCCCTTCTTCCCGTTCTTCCGAAATATCACTTTAAAGGACATGGAAAAACAACTGCCGTGAAGGAACAACAAATCCACAATCAAGAGGTTTTAAGGAAGGACTTCGAGCTGATTTTTCGTCCTCTCACTGTGGTTTTCAACAGTGGAAAGCTTGTGCTTTGTGCGGACGGTCTGATGGAGCAATGTTATCCTGACATCGGCGCATGGACGGCTGAATACTTTTCAACCCTTCACTTGCATTGAATCAAGCAGCCCCATTGCCCTGTGTGCGACCCGTCGTCAAGAATATGAAATGCATCTCTCCGACGACTATTATTGTACCCGATATCGTTCATCACGTCTAGCTTGGTATGCATATGCATTTCATTGACTGGGTAACTTCCTTCCTCTAACAACATTGTGTTATGGGGGTATTTTAAGTCCAGTTTCAATACAACATTTATTAGACTAAATACAGCTGCCTATCTCCTTCTCCTTCTTTCCTCGTCTTCCCAGACTCAATCTCTTATTCTCTAAGAATAAGAGCTTAACACTCTTCCTCGTCGGTCCAAGGTCGCTCGTACGATAACTCTTCGTGAGGAAACAGTCCGGTAGTGATGTACCAGTGTACCTCGTACCCAATATTGTTGATAATCGCTAAGAACAAATAATGCGGGGAGATGTGGGTTAAACCCCGCTCTTTGCAGTAGATGATGGCGTCGCCGATAGTTCTGACGAACTGTTGATGTGCGTACTGAGATGCAGTGGGTCTCCACGACCACATAAAGAGCGTATTCACGGATGGAAAATAAAGAAGTAATTTTGAAGTATTTGGTAGATAGAATTCTTAATAATATTTTAAGGTGTTCTTCGCTGGTAATGTCTGACTGTGGATTGCTGCTAGAGCTTGGTTCTTCTCATTGTCGCAGACAACGTGAGCTTTTTATAATTGGTTCCCTCAGGTCAAGTTTGCCTTCGGTCTCCCGTCATGACACCATTTATGCTTGATCCCTTATCGCCGGGATCACCTGGTGTGTCCCATTCATTGTGCCACGAGTTCCCTTTGGTTATTGTGTTCATGCATGAGTGGTTTTTAAACCGTTCGTTCCCCACCGGGCCATCCTCATGATCATGATATCAAACGCAAATAATGAAAGCTCATAACCTCGTGTTTGACATCTTGCTTCCCATTCGTTCAGTAGCTAGAACATCTGACAACCTTGGTCTTATCAGTGCTTATTGCAATTCAATATTAATAGCTCTTCACTATTAATTGCCTCACCATACTATGGCTATTTGGCATTGCGTCAGAGATTTAATTGGTGACCAACAAATACTCCGCTAGCGTAGATAATGACATGTCAACCTTGTATCCTTATCGAGTATGACATTGCAATGCATGCGGTCTTAACTCAATATGCCGGTTTGCTTCTGGCCTCTGATCTTCAGCCAATGTCATTAATCCCTCAGACAATGCTTGCTTAGGTCTCGACCTTCCGTAGACCGGGGAGTGCCGCAAGTGCTCTCACCACCTAGCGCATGAGCTTGCAGATCCCTCATACTCGCATATTGCAATAACGTCTGCTGCGCACGTAGTTCTGCGTTATCGCAACTTAACTACGCGTTGTCCCGCTAGACAAGGTTTAATAGGTGTGGCCAATAATGATGCGCACTGCTGATGGTTTTTCACTTCCCAGTTATGGCGACATCATTGCATCATGATAGCTGAATCTGCTAGTGCGACCGTAGTCCTCACTAATTGATCGACACGCGGCTCAAGTGTAATCCCGCTAAGGATCACTTGACTGACAAACATGTTCATGTATTCGCAGGTAGGTGTATTGCATATGATTATCACTCCTGATCTTTATCACATGTACCTGCTTCATTCAAACATGTATCATTCCCGCTGCTAAAGGAGAACCCCTAACACATTGAAGGATCAACAGTTTCAACCAGCTCTGGGCAATGATGCCTCGATATCCTGGCTTCACTCCATTCGACAAGCCATAAAGCCAGGTGAAGTAATGGAGTGGTATGGAGATGAATGCACTCGTGAGTGTGATTGTTCCAGGTTTCGTGGCGACACTTTTAAACCCTTCGGCGAGCCAAAGGATTCCCTTCACAGATGTCCTGTTGTGCGTTAAGAACTTAGTGGGTTTTTATCTTACAGCACAGTACCGGTACCATACTGAGGCCACGATCGAGTACATGGATCATTATCTGGAGGAGTACCATCGTCAGAAGGATGATTTCAGTCGATTCTGCACCAGTGAATCTACAAAGAAGGTCTTGGAAGGCTTGAAAAAGCAGCTTACTTTGGAGGAACAAAAGGAACAGGAGAGTGACCCCAGTTGGAACAATCTTTCTGCAGCTGCAAAGCGTCGTCGTGTTGATGCAGATAAAATGCAGATCAGGTCAGAAATTGCACAACATCTTGTCGACAAATCAGACTTCAACTTTGTGAAGCTGCATTTCCGGAACCAGTTCTCTGACCATATCCGCCAGCTTGGCAACATCTTAAATGTAAGTTCTGAACTCCCAGAAAAAGCGATGATGGATCTTATACAAGCCCACCGAAAATTGAATCATCGTGAGGCCACTTTCCAGATTTCGCGAACCAACGCCCGAAAGGAGGTGTTACAGTATGGAGAACTGAATGCAAATGCTGCAAAACAACGTCGTGACGATGATATATCTCCAACCAAAGTGCCTATCAAGCAAATTATGATATTGCTGCGACCAGGAATCAAGACCCTTGATGACCTGGCTGAGTGGCGTGCAATGCCAAAAGGGGGGCTACAGAATCACATTACTTGCTGTTTCAAGAGATTTGCCAACTGCACAGAATCCGTCCATCAGGATTAGTATTTCAGTCGTCTGAATGATGCAAAATACATTCGGTACAACAGAGTGATAATTCCGGTGACGTCTTCTCGATGCAACGAGCAAGCAGTTCATATGGTTTGTTGCACTGGGTCTACAAGGTGGAGAAAGCATAAGCCATCAAGAAATGATACAGTGCTTCTCTGGATGGGGACGAGTTCGGATAGCCACTTTAAGTCGACTGCAGAATGTATTCACACACCATTGAAGTGTCTTTTTGTCGTCGAGGATGCTGAATCAAGTGTTCAAGGGGTTCTTACCTTGGTTCAGAAGTTTGCAACAGGGCCGATACAGCAGACTGCTGGTATGGTGATTGTGGAGAAGAGGTATCAACGTCCGATGCGACAGTTGCACGATGGAAGCTACCGTCGTAAGCCTCTTTTAGCCATCGGAACCACTCATATTGTCCACATCAGGGCCATCCAAGGAGCTGTACACCTTCTTCCGCTGATGCCGCAGCCAGATAGCTCGTGGTGGTACTTGAGCAACACGATTGAGTTAAAAGTGTTCAATTTGCTTTACATGTAGATTATTCGACTCGATGCTTGAAGTAATTGTTGCAGTGATATATACATATCTGATCAATGTTTACTCTGGGTGTCTTAATTTCTGTAATGTGAGTTGTGCAAGCTTGTGTATAATCGATGTCTCAAGGGATTAAGTAGTTGAGAATATTCTTGAACTCAATGAAACAGTTCAAAAATCCCTCAAAAGGATTAAAATCTAGAGGACAAACATGAAAGAAACATGTGCAATAAATTAGCTTAAACGACTAACGATGTTGTGAGATGTCGCGACGATGCGATCACATTATTGAACACTTCGAAGAATGTTAGAAGATTGCGAATCAGTCGCTCGGATTAATTTTGGAGAATTTCGAGAAGGATCGGTTCATGGGGTCCATTTTCGCAAACCAATTCCACTTTTTGCTGATGTCCTAACAATGAGTGTCAACGGAGCGTCAACAATCATTGGTCTTTCATCTTGGATATTCGAAGGGCTGTGCAAGGACTTTACAGGATAACAAATACAGCGGCCACCATTACGGGCAACAATGGTAGTGCGCATATTACTATCACCTCCTAAAAATGAGCATCAACCAAGCGTGAATAATGTGTTGTCTTGCATCTTCGACAATCAAGGGTCTATGTTACTGTATGACTCCATATTCAGTGTATTGGCTACCTTTAGAGGCAAAAATGTTAGTAACGATATCACTACCATCTCCTCAAAATAAGCATCCATGGTAGTGTCCCACAGATGTTACTGTTTTCTTGCTGGTAGCTCTAGAGTCGATATTTAAGAACCAGCAGCTTACTTCATCATATGAGAGTTTTTGACTGTCACTCAATGCGAATTACACAGCGATCGAATTCTTCAAGCCATGTCCAATTCAAAATCTATACACGTCTCGTTGCTAGCGGTTATGATATCTTCCAACAATGAACATGTCTTTATTCATGATTTGAACTACCTTACCCTCCAAATCATATATGATGCTTGGTGGACTTCTAGAAATGTGGACTCGAAGCTTTCAAGGTGCTTGGAATAATTCTAGACATGCCCCTTTGTGGTGTGTTTAGTTGTACTGCGGAATGGAGGAGACCGGTAGCCCCGCCATCATATGTATCGTTTGTCACCACGTTCTTCGTCATCCAACAGAACATGGTACCAGCTCAATGGGGAAACACTTGCTGGCAAATGCGCACATCGCAAAGTTAAACGAATTAACTGACTCAGAAGTATGTGAATTGACTAAGTAAACGGTCAATGAAACAGCTTTGGCTGTACTGAAGAGACAAGGATGTCGAGGAACTACAATCGTAAGGTCCCAATTGAAAGTATTATTTGACATCTCGACCTTAGCCATATTAACTGTGATGGCAGACAAAACAATCTAAACTGCCTGATAAGGCCTTTGAAACTGCTGAATTCCACCAAGACACCTGGAATTGGTACCTCATGTCATGATTCGCTTTGGCTCACCTTTCATGGAACGCTATACCAAATCTTGAGCTACAACGGTCATATAATGCACCACGCAGCGATCTTGTGCTACTGTCCCCCAGCACTCTGAGCAACAGTTGCTGCAGAGAATATTCGCTGACAGTGGATGCAATTTAGAAGCAATTGCCATCAAGGAATGAAGATAGCTTAGCTTTAGATGGGTGGACATGAACAAAGAAATTGGCCATAACGTCGGTTATTACTTACTATATGGATCGAAATTGGGCACTGCATGAAGTGCAACTCGCATTCGATGAGGTTGATTACCACTTCTTTTCCTATTCCTCAAGCTAACTGAGGATACTAGGACAAGGGTCAACATACTGGGGCAAGGCTATCCATACATTTGAAAGAAGATCTTGAGCATTTTGAGCTGACTGACGGCTGTTTACTTGGAATTATGACTGATAATGCTTCATCAAATTATTCGATGACCTGGGAACTACAGTCAACACTTGCGGCCTCCAGACTCGAATTGCCTACTTTGCAAAACCACATACCATGTAGGGCGCATGTTATTCAACTGGGTTTGGATGCATTCAGGAGCAGTTTCCGGGTAAAAGGCAGCAGTAAGTCATTGGAAGCCTATGAGCGTGATCAACAATCTGGAGAGAATGAAAGCACAGACATTAGGAAGAGTCAAAGACTTTGAAAGAAAGGCAATGCTAGAATCAACCAGGTGTCGGCCATGAAGCCAGGTTTAGCAAAAATTGACAAAGTACGTATTTGTAGAATTTTTGAAAGTACCGAAACTGTCCTTTGTATAGCAGCGAATGCTTGCGGTATTGATTACGCTGACACCTGGTCGTCGAAAGGAGATCATTGACTGTCCAAAAGGATCAGTAGGCATTGCTGTACTATGTAACATGGATGTGAAAACACTGTGGAATTCGACACTAGAGTTGCTTGAGTGAAGATTCCTAGGTCAAGGGTCAACCTACTGGAGCAAAGGTACTGATACATTTGAAGGAGGGTCTGGATTGTTTTGAGCTTACCGACGACCGTTTACTAGGATTTATGACACACTATGCATCCTCAAATTACTCGATTACTAAGGAACTGCAATCAACCCTTGATGCCTCCGGTATTCTGTGGCCTGCAATGAGAAACCACCTACCATCCATTGCGCACGTCATTCAGCTTGCATTGGGTGCATTCCCGAGCAGTCTCGGTGTCAAAGGCCTCACCACATCTTGGGAAGCCCATGAGCGCGATCAGCAATTTGGAGAGAATGAAAGCACAGACATTGGGAAGAGTCAAAGACTGTGAAAAGAGGGCAATGCGAGAATCAACAAGGTGTCGGCGATGCGGCCTGGTTTGGCAAAGATAATTGACAATGTACGTATTTCAACACATTGTGAATGACCTGAAACTGACATTCATAGAGCAGAGAATGCTTGCTGTATTGATTACGCTGACACCTGGTCGTCAAAATGAGTTCATTGACTGTCAAAAAGCGAAAGTCTGGATCACTGTACTCCCCACTATGGATGTGAACACACCTCGGAACTCGACACAGGAGTTGCACGAGCATGCCTGTGGATTACGTGAATTCACACGCGAGTTGCTTGAAAACCCAAAATACAGCGAGTACCGGCAACTCTCCACAACGCAGGATGAGTGGACAATTCTCAAGTATGTTATCGAAGTATTACGGGCATTCCAGTACTGCACCCTGTGGATGTCGAAGCGGCATACTGTTACTCTGCATCACATCATCACTGTTTAGAATGACATGTTTGATCACATGGATGGCGTGATGCGAGCTTTGGGCAAGAAGAAGACAGAATGGAAGGAAGACTTATACTTTGCCGTGAAGGTTGCCCACTGGAAGCTGTCCACATAATCTGCTGAAGTCACTCTAATGACCAGTCTGCTTCTCATTTCAGCGCATATCCTTAATCCTTTCTGGAAGTTGAGATCATTTAGGTAGTGGGACAAGGCGATGAATATGAATCCTGAGGACGAGACATCTTATACTGTTAGGGGTTCTCCCTCAATAATGACAAATGATGCATGGGGTGCCATGTCAGGGTCATGTGGTATGCTCTTTAGCGGGAGTCAATACCGGTCACGTCTCGATTGGATAAACCATTGGCTTGGCGGATTCATTGAAAGCATAATGCCGTGGCAGCTGATTTGATGATGCAATAACTTGCCAGATCGAAAGGACGTAGTGCTGCCGAGCATGTTATTTTCAAACAGATTTATTCTTAGATACTATGCAGTAGGCAGTCGTGCTAGTACGTGGGCTCTTCATCAACCGGAGCACGTCCCGGTTGTTGAACACGTGAGCACAAATGACTGAGGGAATATGGCGTTGGCAATTAAGCCAAAAGCGGACATCATTCATTGATTTGATTGAGTTGGTTTTGCAATGTTAATCTAAGGGGATTACGTGCATTAGTTTCACGTTGGCTTAGCAGAGGATATAGAACCTTGCAAGCCTATGAGTTATTTAACTCGTGCGGGAGTTAATAACGCAACAGATGTGTCACCACTGAGTGGGCATTCCAACTACCGAAATGGATGATACCATTGCTAAAAAGTCTAAGTTAATGTCTCGATGTGATTTTATTAGCCGTTATGATATCATGGATGAACACGATAACCATAGGGATGCGTGGCCGCTTTTACCAGGTGCATTTCTTGAATGTATGACGCAAGGGTATGTGGCTATCATAAGGGATTCAAATCATAGTATGAATAGGGATTCGAAAGACAATAAAGAGATCACATTGTTCGGGCAATGAGAAGCACAAGCTCTAGCAGCGAAAGAACATCAATACCTACCAGCGGAGAATTATCCTTATTTATTATTGCGTTTTTATGATTCCTATATCTAGTATATCCATATCTAGAATCTACTAGCTTTGTGTAGCGGCAGCCCCGCACCTTTGATAAGCATTACTAAACAAATGACTATTACCTTCTCGAACGACAATGAAGTCATCACATACCCTTTAGAAAAGATTATATCCTACGCCAGAGAAAATCAGTACATCTTCCTGGCTCAAAGCATTTGGTGGATTTCATCAATTTTCGGACTTCAGCAGGAATTAGTTATCCATATCGATAATCTACAGGAGCGAGCCAATAAAGGATTAATTGATAAGAGTCCGGAAGGTTCGAGATCTCAAGCCAAGGCGAAGCAGATTTGTTCCGACAGGTTTTCCCATTTAAGCGATACGGAAAATTCAGAAACGAATCATCAGGATAAAGTTGTTCGAGAGTGTAAGGAGTTCATAAACAGCCCGCGACGACTACGGAGAATCACATTATTACAGAATAACGGCAAAACTACTTCTGGTCACATTAATCCTTCAAAGAAAACTATGAAGTCTTTTCGAGTAGAAAAGAATAAAAGTTATAAGGAAACTGAGGGGATTAGTAGTACAGAGTTAGAAGGGAGGAAAGCCGATGGAGAGTGCTTATGCTGTGCCTGGCCATCCGATAGGAAGGGGATTCATCGGGTTAAGGATTGCAGGAGACCTATTAAGCTCGATAACGGGACAGCAAAACCAATAGAGAAGACACAATACAATAAGCAATACTCCTTGGACGAAGAATAAGGAATTGGATCTACGGCCGTACACACCATTGCATATACTAGGTACTTAATCGAAGTATCTTAGTTAGGTGATGTTGCCCCCGTAACATATACTACCCTATACCGAAAGGCCTTTCTGAAGTATGTGGAGAATGAATACTGCGCCAACCATCCACGAATGTCCGTCATTAAACTCCAAAATGCTCAGCACACCAACTTCTTCCCCTCTGCAAAGGTGTCTGCATTTGGTCAATCATCTTTTGATCCATATGGTTTGTCCAGCGATGATGACGAATACTTGACGCGTGAATGCGTCCCAGAAATGCCCCCTGGACGAAGCGATCACGTAGCACGCTTAGTGACTGCCACAAGGCTCTATTTGAGTTCTCCACCTGAATCACCGAAGAACTGGGGGCAAGTCAATCCAAATGTTAATGATTACCACTCCTACCCCATGGAGATTAGCAGTACAATGTGGTTACCGGATATCGCTGCCTGGTGGCACCAGCAGGAAGAAATGCACTCAAAGTATGCTGATCTCTCCAATGTGATTCGCAATATATTCTCAATTATACGACATGATGTCAGACAGGAAGCCAGTTTTTCCCTTGGGCCGGATGGTATTGGCTGGAGACAGTCTATAACCACTGGTGAGACACTTAAGGAAAAAGTGGTAGTTAGGCAGTTTGCTCCAGCCAATAATGGAATATTGGCAGGTGATTGTGCAGCATTGGATACCAGAGAAACTGAAAGCGACTTGGAATTGAAGCAAGGGGCAGAGGAAAGAAAATTGCACAGAATGGCCCAGGTCCATGACCATTCGGAGATGTGGCAGGGCTGCCAAAACCTACATGCTACACCGAAGGAATCTTGTGCTCAAAACAAGCAAATTACAGTTGTAGGATACATTTCAGGTATTGAAGAGATCATCAAAGCATCCTGGTCGAACTTCCAACATGATGGTGCCGCTGCATTCACAAAGTCAGAAAGATCACCTTTGCCACCGGCTCAGTATGCAAAGGACCACCCTGGAGGACGAACTCAAGTATCAAATGTCCGCCGATCCAGAAGAATGCATTTCTGGAAACAAAAATTGGCTTAACTGGAATAGTGATTTGGATGATCCAAACGAGAGCGAAGACGACTGTGAGACAGACGATGAATCAGACAAAGAGCCAGGCGGTGCCATCAAGACTTCGGAAAGCCCAGAGCAACAATGTGTGAGTGCTGCACCGAATGGTTCTGGATTCATTCTGCCAACACAGAAGTTAATGAAACAAGGTGAAAAAGGGTTGCTGACTGTCAGTACAACAGAAACAAGGAGGAATAAGGGAAGCAAGAAAATGTAGGGCAGATTGGGTGAATATGTTTTCACCAGGTTCTATATGTAGCTTGACCGAGAATTTCACTTAGAGATATATCACAGGAGAATAGTGAGCAGTCGCAAGAGGATATTTCTTCATAAAGAAATCTATAGCTGGCGAAATGCGGTATTCAACCAGATGTATCAATTTTGGTAGAATGAGAGAGGCCCTTGCAAGAATATTTCTGGGCTTGGCTTTGCCAACTGGCTAATTTTGAATCAGACAGAAAGCCAACGACTGAGTTCAAATCATCAATTCTACTATTATCGATTGCAGCACAAAGTGACTATACAATACTTTAAAATGAGCATCAACGGAGCATCAATTATTTCCAGTCTTGCGTCCTTGGTAATCAGACCGCCAATACATTGCAAAAGTCATAAAGGAATTTCTGGCCGCCTTTATAGGCAAAACAGGTTAAGGTACCCTCTCTGCACCATGTTAAAAATGAGTGTCACCAGAGCATCAACAACTATTGGTCGTGTATCTTGGGCAATCTACGTGGCAACTGGTTGCAGACAGTCCAAAATATAGTATTGACTACCTTTATAGGAAAAAGAGAAAGTGACATGCTCCCTGCCCCATGTTGAAAATGAGCGTCGATGGAGCGTCAACCATTGTTGGCCTTGCATCAAGGTTAATCACAGCGTGAAGTGGTCGTTGTTGTCTATATACGTTGTTTTGACTGGTTTCATACGTCCAAAGGCTCAAGAACACTTGGTGGTAGCTTTGGAAATCAAATCAATTGTTACTGTCCAGGAGGAGGTGGTGGAAATATCCCATACCTATTAGTCTATGAAGGCTGCTATATGCTCATTTATGGATGCTTGTGTTCAAGTGCCACTGATATTACCGAAGGACCAAGAGCAAAAATTGTTAACACTCAGTTGACGCATAATGTCAAGATGGGGTAGGGAGCGTGTTGCTTTCTCTATTGTCTAACACGGCGGGCAATACTATCTTTCCCACTATGTGCAACCTGTCGCCCTCCAGATTCCACAAGATACATGTTAGGGGTTGTTTCCTAGCAGCGATAATGATACTTGAATTATGATACATGATGCGTACATATCTACGATATGCAAAAGACTTATGCATGTAAATGTTCAAGTGGTCAGCAACACGCTCTAAGGAGAGAACACGTGTTGGTCGCGTGAAGAGAGGGTTCTTCGTTCACACCTAGATACTATGCAGGACATGTGTGGTAATCACACACGGCAGTTGATAGTTATGCGATTAAGTGAGCTCTTCTCCCCACCCCAAGGCGGGATGGGATTCGGAGATGCATGTTCCGGTCTGTAGAAAAGTCTCGACCTTAGCATAACGTAACTGAGGGATTATGACGTAGGCAATGCGCCCAGAGCGAACACTATCAAGTTGACTCTGATAGTCTGGATCGCAATGTAAACTTTGTATTGAGTACGAGCTTACGCGTCATTAATCTACGTTGGCATAGCATTGGTTGGTCGCCGACTAAGTCTATGACGCAATTAATAACTCACGAGGTGTGAGGGATTAATAAG
>Ga0307512_10004156_pt1 | contig 16055 bp, 21 predicted proteins | sample 14_EM_MG_FD_200267 | JGI IMG/M metagenome (GOLD analysis project Ga0307512, IMG submission 200267) | Populus trichocarpa ectomycorrhiza microbial communities from riparian zone in the Pacific Northwest, United States - 14_EM | ecosystem: Host-associated > Plants > Roots > Unclassified | place... | reverse complement strand
AGCAAATGCAACGGCAAGCGAGGTATCCGAAGCGAAGACTGTATTGCAATATGTGACAAAATCTCAAAGCTAAACATATATGGGGCGAGTGCGGCATCCGATATATTATAGCTATAGCGGAGAGGTAAAATGTGGCTATTGGCCGAAGAAAGGCATAAACATCGCCAGGCGTTGTGTGAACGGCTATAGCATAACTGCAGCCCCTGCGAAGAGTGTAACACACGTGTCGTTCTGATGGTGCGTATACCGGGCGCATAGTAATGGAGGTGAGTATGCAACGTGACCCGTAGCCTGGGTGACGGGTAGCGTGTAATTCTCCGTCAGAGGGTTCGAGGTTCCGTCAGAGCCGTCAGAGCCGTCCGGAACACCTGGGTGTTTCAGACGGAAACTAGGGTAGTTGCTGATGTTGGATCTCAATTGGGCAATGCGGGAAGGGCGACCCGCTTTCGATAAGGTCAATTGCCTGTTCATTTTGTATTCCAACAGCTAATTGAGGATAATAGGTCAAAGGTCAACATACTGGAGCAAGGCTAATGACACGTTTGAAGGAAGTGATGGATCGTTTTGAGCTTCCCGATGGCAGGTTGCTTGGAATTTCAACTGATAATGCCTGCTCGAATTACACCATGACTCGGGAACTACAATCCACACTCGAGGCCTCAGGAATCGAGCGGCCTCCATTGAGAAACCACATACCATGCATGGAGCATATCATTCAGCTGGCATTAGGTGCATTTATGAGCAGTCTCGGTGTCAAAGACCGGACAAAGTCATGGGAAGCACATGAGCGCGATCAGCAATTTGAAGAGAATCAAAGCACAGATATTGGCAATAGTCAAAGACTTCCAAAAGAGGGCAATGCTAGATTGAACAAGGTGTCTGCTATAGAACCAGGTTTGGCAAAGATAATTTAGAAAGTACGTTTTTCAAGATGTTTTGAAAGATCTGACACTGACCATCATATGGCAGCAATTGCTAGCTGTGTTGAGTACATTGACACCAGGTCGTCGAAATGAGTTCATTGACTGTCAAAAAGCCAAAGTACCAATTGCAGTCCTACCAATTATGGATGTGAAAACACGGTCGAATTCAATACTGCAGTTGCTTGAGCGGACCTACTGATTTCGAGAATTCACCTGCGAGTGGCTGAAAAATCCAAAGTAATGTCATTACCAGTTACTCCACACAACAGAGGATGAATGGACAATTGCTAAGTACATCATGGATGTTTTCAGGCCATTCCGATACTGGACTCTGTGGATGTCGAAAAGACCTGTGGTCACACTGCATCATGTTATCACTGTCTATGATGACATGTTCGAGCATATGGATGGCGTTTTGTGAGCTGTAGCTAAGCAGAAAACTCAGTGGAAGGCAGATTTATACTTTGCTGTGAAGTTTGCGCTACCAAACCTGTCCAAATACTATGCTGAAGTCACTCCAACAATGAGTATGGTTCCTTTTTTGGCACAAATCTTTGAACCATCTCGGAAATTGTGATTGTTGAGGAAATGGAACACAGGAATAGATACCAATCCCGACGACGAGACTCCGTAGACTACCCAATACCAACAGGCATCTCTGAAGTATGTGGAGAATGAATACTGCGCCAAACACAGACGATTGTCGGTTACTAAACATGATAAACAACGGAGCAATGACTTCATTCTTTCTGCAACGGCTTTTCAATTTGGTCAGTCATTGTTTGATTCATATGGTTTGTCCAGTGATGATAAAGAATAATAAATGCCTGAAAATGTAGCTGAAATGACACCCGGACACAGCGATTGCGCAGCACGCTTATTCACAGCTGCACTGCTGAATTTAAATTTGCCACCTGAATCACCAAAGAACTGGGGGCAAGTAAATCCGAACCTTGATGATTACCACTCCAACCCAATGGAGACTAGCAGTACATTTTGGTTACCAGATATCACGGAATGGTGGCGGCAGCAAGAGGTAACCAACCCAAAGAATGATAATCTCGCCAATGTGGGACGCAACATATTCTCAATCATACCACATGGTGTCGGAGTGGAGGCCAGATTTTCCCTTTGGAGGGACATTATCGGCTCGGGGCAGTGAAAAGCCACAGGCGAGACGCTGCGGGAAAAGGTTGTAGTAAGGCAGTATGCTCGAGCCAATAATGGGATATTGGCAGGCGATGACCCTGCATTGGACAGGTCAGAAACTGATAACAACTTGGAATCGAAGAGAGAGGCGCAGGAAAGAACTTTGCACATAATGGCCAAGGTCCATGACTTTTTGGACATGTGGCAGGGCAGGCAAAACCTGCGTACTACACAGAAAAATTCACGCGCTCAAAACATGCAAATGACAGCTGTAGGATACACTTCAGACACGGAAGAAATTGTCAAAGCATCCTGGTTACTCTTTCAACATGATTATGCGGCTGCATTCAAATTGTCGGACAGATCACCATTGCAACCAGCTTTATCCGCAAACGAACTCGCCGGAGGACGAACTCAAGTATTCAATGCTTGCCGAATAAGGCGAATTGACCCTCATCCAGCAGAAAGTGATCATGTCAGTGCACCCAAAAGCATTTCTGACACTGATACTTCGCTCAACTGGAATGGTGACTTGGATAATCCCAACGAGAGTGAAGATCACTGTGAGGCAGACAATGAATCCAATGTAGTGCTAGACAATTACTTTGAGAATGCGCAATGCCCTGAGCAGCAGGCTGTGTGTGCCGCTCCAAATGTGCCCGGATTGATTCGGTCAACACAGAACTCAAGGAAGGAGATTGACAAAGTGTCCTTGACAGTCACTGCTACCGAAACATGGAGGATCAGGGGAAACAGAAAAAAGTGGGACAGAATGGGACAATATGTTTTCAGCAGGTTCTTTATGTTGCTTGACCAAGAATTTCACTTAGAGTAATATGATGGCAGAATATGGAACAGTGATGTCCGAATGTTAGTTTATCAACTCAAACATAGTGGGTGAAATGCGTCATTGCATGTGATACATAACCTTTGATAGAATGAGAGTGACTCGTGCAAGAATATTGGTAGTGCTTCAGGATGCAGCCTTAATCAGCCCGAAAAGCATCCAATAAGTTGAAATAATCATCTTTACAACTATGATTGGCAGCAGATGTCAACTAGACATTACATCAAAATGAGCGTCAACGGAGCGTCAAAGATTTTGGGTCTTGTAAGTAAGGTAATTCAATATTGATTTGATTACTGACATGCAAAACCAACGTGTTGGCTGTCTGTATAGGCAGAACAGATAGCGACAAGGTCACTGCCCCATTCGGAAAATGAGCATCAATGGAGCATCAACACACTTTGGTCAAGTGAGTAAGGTAATCACAAATCAATTTGGTCGCTTATTCACATAACCAACGTATTGGCAGCCCTTATAAGCAAAAAAGCAAGCGACAAAGTCAATGCCCCATTGTGAGAATGAGCGTCGACCGAGCGTCAACCATTTTTCGTCGTGTACATTAGGTAATTACTAAGCAATTTGGTTGTGGGTTTACATAATCAATGTATGTGCAGCCTTTACATCAGCAAAATGTAAAATGGTTTGGAAGTCATAACCGAACATCTCAGCAACTCTGAACAGCCACACTGATCCTTCCAGATGCTCCTGGATGCTCCCAGAGGGCTGAATGCAAAGCGATGTGCTCTCAGGTGCTCAGAGACTACTTCCCCGGTGCTCCCGAATACTTCAGAAGTTGTGGGACAGAATCCAAGAATATCCGGAAAAGTGTATAGTTGTCTTCAAAATGCTTCCAAATGAAACTATTAGGATGTGAAGATTTCGGAGCTATGGGGAGTATTGGCCGCATCCCCGAGAGTATTCCGGTGCACCTTGAACCTGGAGCCATACTCTCCGGCAGTGATTATTATAATGTTTATATCAAATAGTACAATTCAATTGACTATCTTCTGCATACCTTGATTCAGGCATTGTAACTTTAATACACAGTCCAGTAGGTATCCAAATCCACACGATTATTTACAAACCATACGCTATTGATTCTATCTGAGGCAGCATTATTCTCTCGCACCAAATGTGCAGGTCCAACAATTGCTCCGACAGGTACAATATGCATCTTATCAGTCTGTTTGACAACCCGGATGAACCCGTCAACACAATCAGCCCACCCATGCGGATCATTTTACTTTGTCGGAATCACCACCGCATATTCTTGAGGTTAAGGACGTAATATCCATTGTTGGGTCTTCTTGCACCACTTAGAGAAGATGGATATCGACTTTACAGCAGGCAGGCGCTCCTGAAATTGGAGGATCTGATTCGGTGGAGTCCAGCTGAAGTATAATACAGGAAAAGAAGGAACTTGGCCTTGGAAGGTGTTATTGAGGTCACTGTCCATTCATTGGACCCAGATGTCATGAGTAGTGTTAGCAACGGTTCCAACCCACTAGAATCGTTCCGGGTTGGGGTTAGAACCAGAACCAAACTGTGGCAATGGTTTTACCATACGAAAAACCCGGACCGTTGGCATTTGGGCCGGTTTCCACCGCAAAACCCGGCCTTTGCAAGCCCAGATGTTTCGCTCCAATTAAGTATTTGATTTCTGATTGTATCATGACATGATGTACACGCAGATTGAGCAGTTTTAGCCGCTCTTTCACCTCCCGCTTTCAGATTTGCGATCCGACCAATATTCGTGGAGTCACAGTCGAAAACCCGCGAATTTCGGTGAAAATATACTCTGATTTGACAGCCACTCAACGAATATCAGTCGGATCTCAATTCTGAAAGGGGGAGGTGAATGATCGGCTTGAATTGCACAAACTACGTATACATCATGTCATGATACGATCAGAACTCAAACACTTATTTGGAGCCAAAAATGTAGGAACCGCAAAATGGACCTGCGGTACGGTTCCTACTCAGCCAAAATACACACGGTGTCGGTTGCGTCCGGGTAACAAACACTCCAAGACATAGTGCTTCGGGTTTTTGGCCAGGTAACGACCCGAACCAAACCAAAGCGCCGCCCAAAAACTGGACTGCTGGCGGGTTACCCGGACCCGTTGCTAACACTTGTCATGAGATTCAGGCATGATCCCTTGGTTGGCATCCATATATTCTACCTTGCAATCAGGTCCCAGACGCTCAACAGATGTAGGGCAGTGAAATGGTTGAAGGTAGTACAACAGCCCATTCTGAAGTTTAATAAATACACTATCTATGAGTACATTCTGATCATATCCAAGCACCAGTCCACTAACTTCATCTCCCCAGTCGTCTTCAATTTGTGTACGGAATAGTTGTCCAAAGTTGGGAAATCCGAAATCTACTGTTGCATCTCTGAGTGAGTTTAATTTGATACTTCTGCACACGCCACAGACATGAGTTTCTCTCAAATGATGTACCTGTGGTGATACAGGGCAGAAAAATGACTCTTCCGGACGATTGTGGAGGCGTAAAAGAAGGGCTCGGCGTGTATTTCGCCGTTTATCGGCAGCTGATAGTAGGTTGAAAACATTCGCAGAGTCAATATCGTGCCAGCCTTGAAGGGCAATATATGACAGTGTCTCCTCCATATAGTCAAGACTGGTACACCGGTCATTGTGCTTGAGCATCTGTTGAATGTAATTGACTTTGTTGGTAGATCAATATGCCTCTTTCAGATTGCCCAAATGTAGCCTTTCAGAAATATCGGTGGTGAAATTGTCGCCAGAACCCATTCACCAAATTGACTCTGATATACGGCTCACGAGATGCATCTTTGGATATCCAAAATGGATTACACGCTGTTCGAGGGTTTACTGGAGCTCCTGAACACCGATCGCCTGCCACCAAGCTTCAAACTCGATCAAGCTGATAGAGAATTCCTTCGTGTACCGCATCTGATCCTTCGAAGTGATACCATAAATTTCTCTCTCGACCTGATTCACAACGTGGTCCGTATCACCGATACTCCAGGTGGTGGCTTCAATCTCAGCATCGGATAGACAGACCAGAAATTGAACACCCTTGTCGGCGGTCATGTTTACCGCACCGTAAGCCTGTTCTTCTGCAGCAGTCTTCATTTGAGCAAGTGTTTTGGGGAATATGCATCTGGGACCGGTTGCCTTTGTCCCGACTTTCTGCAATAGTTGTCGCTCCTGATGTTGGAATCATTTATCAAAAAGCTCGCGTTGAGCAGGTGTCACCTGATGGATTTCGGGCTCCAATTGCTCGATTGCCCTCTGCCGATCAGTATATGACCATATGGTCGCCGCTTGTTGGGCTCTATTCAGGCGCACCTGAACTTGCCTTCATCATGATTTAGTAATCTTTTCAGCCACATACAGCTGAACCGCCATTGCAGCACGGATTTTATGAATCTTTTGTTCTCGTAAATGATGGGATTCTCTTGCCAATAGTTCATCCACTTTGGCCTTCGCAGACTTTGACATTTTCTGATCTCGAAAGGCACCCTTCTTCTTGTGAAATTGCTTCAGTGCATCGTCTAGTGCTGCGAGGGATAGATCTGAGTGATTTTGTTGGCTGACAAGTCGAGAGATTTCACATAATGCCTGCACTGCTCCCATCACCATTTCATCAGAGGCTGTTTCCTCCGCAGTTTTCCCGGCATCCTGGGAGCAGTCAAGAATTGGAGCACATTTTACTGCTAGTGTTCTGATCATGCCCCGGATTTCATTTCCCTGCCAGGAGCCGCTTTTCATCGAACCGAATGGTTTAGAGAAGCGCTGGAGGCCTGGATATCGTGGTACTGATCTGAATCGATTGTCAAATCAATCCTTGACATTTCTAGCTTTCAGGTATTTGAGCAGCCAGTGCAACAAGTCTTTAACTAAACCCAGGAGGAGCTGATGCAATTCATCAGGCTTCCAAAGTAGATAGACATTGCAGAGAGGGGATTGCCAGAACTGGTTGCAGAATGGGTGGACACCGAGAGTGTGCAGAGCATCAGTATTGTTGTCCACCAGCAGCTCCGAGGGAATCTGCTGATCTCGTGGGTTGTCAAGTGGTCGAAAAGTTGAATGCCTCATCGGCCCACCTTTAGGAAATTCACACATCAGGCATGAGCCATATGAGACTTGAGCAACCATGACTTGTTCCGGATAATCCCCGACCCAGGCAGCCAAAAGAGGAAAACATTGTCTCTGGAATCCATCGGCAGAATCCCATTTCAAGCCAGTGATGTCAAGATTCGGGAGTGGAGACAGCACTGTTCCAACCGCGGAATGCCATGCATCGTCAGTATTTTTGGCACCTTTCGGAAGACAGGGGATCAGCCCAACAAGAATCCAGTTGCGCTTTCTAGGTGTATGGTGGATATCGTTTTGAATATTACGGATTGTGAGATACAGCGGCCTGGCATGCTGGTCACCTGAAAAATTGGTCAAGTGGGTCTTGTCGGATGCACGAATGACTGCCACGATCGTCACTCCAGCAGGAAGCTTATCTTGCGTATCCCACCACCAATCGCCTGTGATCATCTCGCTGTATATTCTGCGACTGTCCGCGTCTGCGAGGTGCACTGGTTCAATATTGAGGTGCGCCTGAAATCAGAGATGTGCCAAAAGGAACTGGATACATTTGAAAATATCCCTCTAGTATAATGTACTGAAGATCTGCGAATGTTCTTCAATCCAAGTTTCATTGCCAAGCCCGAAATTGAGTCTAGAGAGGAGCTTTCGTAGAGCATCTGCTGATTGAAATGATTTGATTTTGAAGTTGTCCATTCCATGCCTCAGATGTTGATCTATCCAGGTTTTTGTTTGCTGGCTGAATGATTGAGCCTGTTGAAAGTCGTGTGCTGACGGAACATAATGCCATGGATTCCATTGTTCTGAGTACTTGCGATGCATGTTGTACAATCCAGTTGCTTTGCGATATGCTTTCTCCCCCGCGTTTCCCACTCCAACTACCGGCCCATGAGCCCTGGTCTTTGTTAGATCAGGGGTAGAAGTCAGATCAGGCTTGTGGGTGTCTATCCTTTCTTTGTTGGGAGTATCTTCAGGTGGTGGTGCAGCAGGTAGATTGTCTATGGGTAGATGAAGGAGTTGACTAAGCTCATCGATGGCCATTCAGGTGCACCGACCGAAGTCGAACAATGATGGCTCGGGTCGATCGCAGCGTGCAGGTGGTAAAATCCCATCAGGTAGTGGCCCTTCATTCATCCAGATTGGGTGATATTGTTGATACGGAGCCTCGGGTCGGTTCTCGTTGAACAACTTCCTTCTGCAGATGAAGCACTTGACATGTTCCTGGCGAGTGTTGACCATATTGGAGAAATGGTCACTGAATATGTATTCGGATGAATTTCGATGATGCATCAGGGGGCGATATAGAGCCTCAGCGATATTGGTTTGAAAGCGACATCAGCTTTATGTGATTCGGTCCGGAAGCCACATGCAATCCTCCCAGACACTCCGGGCGACCTCACCAGTGCTTCTAAATACTTCCAGATGCTCCCAGACCCCCCTGGAGCTATGCAAAATGCTCTCAGACTCTGCAAGAGCATTCACAGGTGCTCCATGTAGGATAGTCAAATGTTGCAGGTCCTGAGAACTCTGCGCAGATCGGCGGGAAACTTCCAGTGAAGCTGAGGCCGCTGCGCGGCTCTGTGGGATACTTAGAGAGCGGCCGAGACAGCTTCGCAGCTCTGCAGGAGACATGATGCAGTATTCTCACAGCAGTGGTTCTTACATAACCACAAGGCATTTCGTCTTATCATATTCATCTTTGTTACAGTCACAACATTCGCTACATCATAATATGGGATGCATTATTTAAGTATCTCTCTATATCTACATATGGTCAATCTGGCCGCAGATAGTACTCGAGCATAATTTGAGGAGCACCAGGCCATGCCCATTGAGAGAACTTTTGGAGATTCACCATTTGGAGGCCATTGCATTGAAACGATGGCGCTAGAAGGCAAAGAGTCCACCACCGCACCTCTCGCGACATCCAAAGGTAATTCATGACAATAAGCGGTTCTGGTTCGAGGAGCATAGGAATCGTGTGAGAAGATATGATACTACCCGGCGTTGAGGAGCCCACGCAATTGCGTGGATCCATGATATCGTGAGTGAGACCAAAATGTTGGGAAAGATAGGGTGTGTATTTCCAGTTTATGATAAAATAAGATGGAAATGAGATGCACATGGAGGCCATAATCGTGGGAGTTTAGAGATACACTTGGAGGCTGTGATCGAGCGAACTTGGATGCCGTAATCGAGCGAGTTTAGAGATACACCTGGAGACTATAAAGGAGCGATTTCAGTGATGCACTTCGAGGCCGTGATGGAGCGCGATTGGAGGAGTACTTGGAGGCGGTCGATCTGGAGGCGGTAGTTCGGGAGGAAGGCGCGATGGGAGCTGAGACTCTATTCATTCGTTAACTCGTGACTGTGGGAATGTATAGCATTGAGTACAGCATAGTCTGACGAGAGATGAGAGACTGGCTGGGAAGCGGGAAACAGCTGATCTTGGGATGATGCAATACGCAGTGTATGCAGTACTCGGTGTATGCTGTGCTTCGGTGTATGCTGTACTCGGTGTATGCAGTACTCGGTGTATGCTGTACTAGGTGTCAACTCTTGATCATGGCATGCAGAGATAGAGAGTGATGACTTAACTTGGTGTTCTTAGGGGATGGTCGACTTGAGGACGAGAATGAGAGAGATGAGAGGAGATGGGGGAAATCATCATGAGAAACTCGGACTTAAGAGAATTTTGTGTGCGACTCAATTTTCCAGCCCCTATACAGCAGTTACGAGTCCCGATCCGGCGCACAATTACCCCAATACGAGGTCTTCCGAACCCAATCAGGCAAGTCCTACCCCTGATTTCTCATATACGCTCGTATCCACCACATTGTGCTCATCATCATCCCCCATCTTTCACTGTCTCGTCCACAACTCAAACATCATTACAGAACACAAGGTTAACTTATCCCTCTCTATCTCTCGATGTCATGATCATGAGTTGACACTGAGTACAGCATACACCGAGTACCCAAGATTGTTTGTCTTCCCTTCATTCTCATGATTACGAATTGATCCCTGAATGTAGCTTCAGCGTCCGGCGGGCCTACCTACCTGATCAACCGCCTCTAAGTACTCGTCCAAACTCGCTCGATCACGGCATCTAAGTGAATGTCCAACCTTGCTCGATTACGGCCTCCAATCTTGTTCGATCACGGACTCCAACTGCATCTCCAAACTCGGTCGATTACGGCCTGCAAGTTCACACGATCTTGGCCTCCAAGTGCATATCTCCAAACTCGCTCGATCACGGCCTCCAAACTCGCTCTATCACGGCTTCCAAGTTTGCTGAATCATGGCCTCCATGTGTATCTCCAAAGTCGCTTGATCACTGCCTCTAAGTGTATCTCCAAACCCGGTCGATTACGGCCTCCAAGTTTGCTCAACCACGGCCTCCAAGTGCAACTCCAAATACGCTCGATTACCGCTTCCAGGTGCATCTCTAAAGTTGTTTGATCACGGCCTCGGAGTGCATCTCTGAGTTGACTCGATCGTCATTTTCAGGCGCGCCTCGAATTGCTCTCAAGTGCCACCTGCAGCCAATCCAGATATAATGTGTGTAGATCAGTAGCTCTATAGATACATAGATGAGAATACAAACTGAATACATGAGTTTTAAAAATCGTTGAATGATATGTGGTAGCTATGATTTCCAGGCGCACCAGCAGCGTTCCCAAAGAAGATGTTGTTTTTCTCAGACTGCTCTACTGTGATTGGAGGTGCTCCCAGAATTGTCGCCAGCGCACCCAGACTTGACGCCTGTGCACCGAGGCTTGACTCTGGCGCACCCAGGTGCTCGCAGGCTTGTCATCGGCGCTCCCAGGCTTATCGCCGGCGCTACCAGGTGCTCCCAGGTTCACCGAAAGTTCTCTCTGGCGCTCCGAGGTGTTCCCAATCCTATCACAATCACTCCCATGGTACTCTTGCAGCAGTCATCAGAGATCCCAGTTACTCTGAAGGCCGGCCCCAATGCCCTCCTAGGGTATGATACTCTCCTGAAATTGACGCATCTGAGTTCACACTCCACATCCTCTCAGACACTCCTGGAGTCTTCCAGTGACTAAAATAAATTTTGCTGATGGAGCTAACCCGGGTTAGCGTAACACATTCACTGCCGCATCGCACCCCGCCAAATGCGAGGGGGAGGTTTCATTTGTCATCACTGCAATCACCACGTTAGGGCCTGATACTACGTCATTTTGAGTCATGCTTACACTCGAGCCTCCGAGCAGCTGATAATGAAGGTAGATCGTCATAATACAATGAATAGGTGAGTTTCCTAGCTAGCTGGATGTCCAGGCATTGATCATCGAGAATTGATAAGGCTGGTAGGATGTTTGCTTCAGTAACGATCCTTGACTGGAGCGTGGATCATGAGGAGAACTAAGATGTATAGGCAAGGAGCTCAATAGGAAGCAATCACTGTTCCTGCTCAACTCACAGGCCTCATATTGAATGAGGTTGCAAGGTCGGACACACACAACTTATGTGTAATATCCCTAGTCGTGCTAACCTTCATACTGGATATAGTTCTTGTTGGGTTCCTGGAGATATCATATCATATCCCTTCTATGACCTGTAAAGTAATCGATGCGCACGAAGGTGAGCTCCGATCCAATACGTTAGTATATGCATTCGAGCATATAACAAAGAAATGCGCGATGTGTGTGATGAAGGTTTCTTTTTCTCAGAGCCTGGGTTGGTTTCATGGATCAAAGGTGTATTGAAACACCACAGATGGTGACAACAGAACAGGATATAAGAAGCCCTTCATTCCGCCGAAGGTCACTGCTACCTGAAATATACTCAACCATACTCCGATCGATTCCATGTTTCATCTCGCATCTATAGTAGTTTACCACTATCTTTGTTTAACAGAGCATGTCGAGGGAAGGATCTCCACCGAAGACAGTGAATATGGCTCCACTGGGTGGCCTATTTGTCTCGCAACAACGCGGTGACGACAATTCAGAATCACCGGATAAACGTTCACAACATGCCACCCTCAAAGACAGTCAATTTGGGAAACACACCAATCATTATCATCTGCCGCCAGGGTATGGTTACCCTCCTTCACAGCAGCCATTTCCAGGCGCTCCGCAGTTCTATCAGCAGTCTCCATTCAACATGCGACACAGTTGGCAACCTACCAGCAGCACAAGCCAACAATATCCAAGTTATGGGCCACCGTGGCAAGGATATAACATGCACCAAGGCGGTTATGGCGGGTCTCAAATGTTCCCCCCTCCGCAGTTTCCAGGACAAGGGCCGTCATTTCCAGGTGCACCAAGAGTGCCTCCAGGACCGCCGGGAAATCATCCACTCGATCAGCCAACATCTTCCAGCTCGACTCCTCCACCTCAACCTCATTCCAGCGCAGCTGTGGAACACCCCATAAACCTCCCAACGAAGGATTCCAGCCACCAGTGGAGTAGTGGAAAACAGATGTCGCAGGGATTACGGACCTGCCCCCATTGCCGGAGATGTCCTACAACGAATATGATGCAGCTGATGAGAGCAACGATTCGTCAGACTTGGGTGGTGCAGAAGGCAAACCCCCAATTAGCCTGAAGCAAACGGAGTTCTCCTTGAAGCAATTTGCCAAAAGACTGGGGCAGGCCAACTACAGAGCATTCAACAAGTGGAAGAAAGTATGGGTGGCGGGGTTTCTCAAGAAGGAGCATCGGTCCATTATCCGGGGGAAGAACCGATTGAAAGAAGTTTCAGATGGACCCCTGCACTGGGAGACGGCAGTTGCAGAATGTTTGGCGACATTCGAGAACTGGCTGCCGTTGGTTAATTTCGATAATGCTGAATGGATTCGCCAGCAGTGGGTGGAGATGTTTTCACAGCAAAGTGCAAGCGAAATTCGAGAGGCGAGGAAAAATGGAAGCCGAGGCAACAAGCGACCGGCGACAGATTTGGGAGAGCATGCGGGCAAAAATGCGAGATGTAACCTCCCAGAGTTGTCAAATACAACGTTCACGGTTATCATTCACTGGGTGTTGAATGGCAAGGATATGGTACTAGCCCCCAAACAACTCCAAGCCTCGTATACAGATGTGAGGCACTGGGAGGAGTTGGTTGATTTCATTGACAAAAATGGCGGCCCGAAAGAGCCAAACATTCTCACATCAATATTCAAGTGCACCTTGGAGCAGGACAAATTGGAAGAAGAGTATATGGGAATATACAAACACGGGCAAATGATCAAAGACCCGATACATAGCCAGATTTCGTACAACTGTTGCCTTTCAAATGGTTTCAAGTTCAAACTTGGACATAATGTGAAGATATATGTGGTAGAAATGATGAGAGCGACAGGGATAGAGATTGCCGAGCACGTAATTAGGCCGACAAAGGTAATCCGCGCTAGCCGTGTCAAGGCTAGACGTGAGCAACTGCCAATCATTATACAAAGAGATTGGAAGGTTCTAAAGAGGGTGAAAGAAAGGGAGAAGAGAATGCAGAGGAGGATGGTGGGCACGAGAATGATACTTGTATTAATGTACGTTCTCATTGGATGAATAGAATTGATTATATTCCATCCACATGTATGCGTTCAAATGGTTACTTCTCTGTGAAATACCTAACATTGAGATGAATTTCAGGAGCGCCGGAATAAGAGCTTATCTGCCCAGCGTACATCCAAGCAACTGAAAGAGATCATTGAGGACGAAAAGAACACTGACAAAAGTGCAAGGGAGGTTCAGGAGCAACTGGAGGATGGTGAGGAGGTCCTCGATCCAGAAAATACAAGCTGAGTACTGGATACGGTTCTCAATACAATCAACAACAAATTTGAACAGCAGTGTCATGATGAAGCAGTCAGGCTGCTGAATGCGTGTCCTATTCGCCAATCAACAGATGAATGTGTTCCAGGCTGCAAGTATTCAATTCCAGGCCTGCCTGGAACTGAGTTTTTGGCGCACCAGGTTTGGGCCATCTGGTCCATCCTGAGGAGATGGGTTTGGGAATCTGATATGCCAGGAGCACTGGTGGGGGATGAAATGGGTCTTGGAAAGACTTTCACCTCGGTTGCAGCAGCAATGCTTTGCAAATTGGTGACTGAGTAAGTCGTGATGGGGTTGCCACTGTCCATTTTATGGGGGAATACCCTTGAAGCGTGGGTGATATTGGCGCACAACGACTTTCCCGGCATTGTCGGTGAAGAGCGGGAGTGGTATCCGCTCCAGAGATTGAATTCTGTGCCTCGCCGCCTGTTGGAGATCCAGTCAACACCACCCCACGGGGATCCAGCACTGATCTCAGCCCTTGAACGAATGTTGGTGGTTACAATGCCCGCAGTGGCTGATACCTTCAAAAGTTTCATCACCAAGATGACACATGGAACCGATTTCAAACTGGTCAACTTATTGCACACCGAAAATGCGGATCTCACCGACCAGCCTCTGAACACCAGTCATGATGAGCCAGAACACCGATGGAATATCCACCATGTGTGGTATGATACCTTAACATCCAGAGCGAAACCATCAAGTAATGGCCAACTCTCCCACTGTGCATGCAGTTTGGGGATTTTTCATGAGTCCCATCGGTTTGAGACTAAAAACAGTGTGGGCTGGCAAATTGCGATGAATGCGAAAATTCGATTCAAACTTCAAGTCACTGCTACACCGGGATTCCATTCACTCTATGACTGGTGTTTTCCGACGATATGGCTGTTGTCAGGTGCGCCTGAAGATCCAGAGGTTGATGCTGTGATGGAAAAGTGTGGTGCTCAGGCATTGTATTCTGCTGTGAAGAGTATGATGCATGCTATCCGGACTAAAGATGAAGAAGCTCAACAGAACGCGGCGCACTGGATGATTCAGATTGCAAAGCCATGGACAATCACGCAGTGGTCAGAATCAAAACTCGCCAATGGAACACCACTCGTCCGGATACCAAAGGAGAAAGCATGCATCATTGATCTTGAGTGGACTGAGGAAGAACAAGCACATATGAAGACCCTGGTGGAGAGGTACACTTTGCGGGGTGCTTCTGGAGCATGGAGGGTTCATAGATGGCGGCTAGCATGTTTCTCGTTAGTGTTGGGAGACAGCGAGGATCGCAACAATGTTTCTGGACAATAGCACGATGAATGGCCACTTGATACTTGGGTGGAATTTTCGATTTTCCGATCACTGAGAGAGACATTTTTGCCAATGCTTGTCAAGGAACCTGGAGAGTATCCCGAACCTGACCAAGATGACATATTAAGAGAGACGCTGCTTCCAGAAGAGAGAACCGAAAATGCACCGCCCAGTGCGCCTCCTCCACAAAAGGCAGTGCTATTTTGTCCTCTTCCTGGCCAAGTTTGTCATTTGAAGTGGTGGCTGACGAAGTTTTTTGCGGATAATGTGGATATATTCCACATGTATGCCAAAATGGGCAATGATGAACGCACAGAAATGCAGCTCAAATTCCAGGATTCACAAAATCCCTCTGTATTCATAACCACACCCAAAGTGGGTGGGACAGGCCTAAATCTTACAGCTGCAAATCATGCAGTAATAACTCAGAAATTTTGGAGATTGAATGAGCAGCAGCAGGCATTTGCATGAGTTATACGGCTAGGGCAAAACCGAGTACCACACACATCGTTACTGATTACAGGTCCTGGTGGCTACGATAACCGCACAAGCGATCTCCACCAACAATCTGGAGTAGCGCAAATGAGAGTCCAGCATGGCTTGATATGTCAACCTAACATCACGACGTCGATGATATACCTGATTCTGGAGGCTCATGAGGACCATACGAAGTGGCCGACAGAGGATGGAGACACGTTGCAGTCTGATGAACCATTAATCTGAGAGTGTTAGACACTTCATCACGGTATGCCTCTTTAGACATTCAAGCAACACATGATGTTCTTAACTGATATAAATAGTCAAAAAGATAGTTTTTAAGGGACACTATACTGGAGAGATGAATCTTTCTCTCTTCAATGTTGAAGTGAATCAAAGTTCTGATGTTGGAATTGTTGTATCTTGAATTAGAAATGGCTAGAGTGGGATTTCATTGGCGTTCTTG
>Ga0307512_10004155_pt1 | contig 16057 bp, 15 predicted proteins | sample 14_EM_MG_FD_200267 | JGI IMG/M metagenome (GOLD analysis project Ga0307512, IMG submission 200267) | Populus trichocarpa ectomycorrhiza microbial communities from riparian zone in the Pacific Northwest, United States - 14_EM | ecosystem: Host-associated > Plants > Roots > Unclassified | place... | reverse complement strand
GGCGGGGGATGTGGGGGCGGTGGAGGCGGTTGTGGAGGCGGTGGAGGTTGTGGTAAGTACTTATACCCCTATTTCTTCTCCTCTCTTATACATTCTGACGATTTGACGATTCCAATCAGGCGGAGGGGGAAGCTAATCGTGAAATCCCAACATCATCTGACAGTAGATACGACGTTTGTAAACCTTTGCCATCTTCTGTTTTATTTAATTGAAACTACTGTTATTCACTGGCCCGCTCCTTGGTCGTTCGATCTTTGCCACGACGGATGACAGAACAAAGCCTTTTACAGAGATGCGGGACCTGACGGGACCCCAGTTCACAGACAAAACACGCCACAAGCAACCCTTGTAGAAATCGGGTTGTGGTCTCACGAGGATCTCGACACGGAAGTGCATGCGGGTAGAAAGGTCAGGGAGAAAGACCTTGTCTTGTTATTGGTGTAGGTGGGAAGGCAGCGATCGTGAAAAGTCCTATCTCCAACCCATGGTAATGGAGACTACCCAAGCTCTCCTGCCACTTTCGTCTTCGTCCTCCCTCTCAACCTCCCAACTCCGTTCCTCAGGAGTTGTTTCTTTTCCAGAATTCGCAGGGATCTCCACGACACGATGCAGCCGAAATCGCTGTCGATCCTCGACGGCTTTTAAGAAAGCCTGAATTGTCCACCTCCCAGTATGTAACCCCGCGATGAGGTTGACAGAGGACGAAGGGTCATCGACGTTGTGTCTGAGCAGAGACTCGAGTGATCGTAAAAAGGCGTCATGAAGGTCTGTATTCCACAACGTGTCCGCGGCCATGATTACGTCGAAGCCATCTGGGGACAACGCGTAGAAGGGGGAGACATCGCCTGTGGTCCAGTCGTAGGGTATTACATGAGCGGAAGCGTCGGAGATGTTAGATGCGACGTTCTGGTTGAGAGTGTCTATGAGTTCTTCGTCAGGATAGTCGCTCAAAACGACTTGTACATCGTCCCTGATCTTCGCGAGAAGAATGCCGGGCAATCCAGCCCCTGCCCCCAATTCCAAAACGCGAATTTTGCGAAGATACTGATAACGGTCGAGATCGAGGAGATGGATGTGATCTGCGAGGAACACGGCTGATATCCAGATGGAAGATGCATGAAGCGACCAATTTTCTGGTTTCGTATCAGGTGTTTTAAGGTTTATGGTGGTGGATTCGTCGGTGTAAGTGAAAGTCGAGCCTGGGTTGGAGGAGAGGGTGATTGCGGTGTGTTCGTACAAGGTGGACAACGAGTCGGAGAAGATCTCTACGTCTTCCATGATCTCGGTTCAGGCTTGAGATACGTATGGCGACTTTCCATAGCCCGGGTTTCGCACACTACTCCATCGTCTGGTCTCCCTTCCTCAACAATACTCTCGCCGTCGCTACCAGCGCAAACTATGGTCTGATAGGCAACGGGAGACTGAACATCCTCTCTGTCGATCCGAGCTTGGCTTCGGGGCCAACTCTGCAAAGGCAGTACGTCGCAGCTTCAAGAAATCGAAGAAAAAATGACGAACATACAAAATGTTAGATTTGATGTGCAAGATGGGCTGTTCGACCTCGCATGGAGTGAAGTTCACCAGAATCAGATCGTCACTGGTTCCGGGGACGGATCGCTCAAGTTGTGGGATATCACGTTGAATGTTCGGCTTCATCTCCTCCGTTTCTCGCTTCGATTGACGAGGCAAAAGTTAGGATTTTCCAATCCGGGCGTGGCAGGAACACACGAGGGAGGTGTTTAGCGTGGATTGGTCTAATTTGAGAAAGGACACTTTCGCCTCGTCTTCGTGGGACGGCAATGTGAAGCTGGTGCGTACGTGTCTGGAACTCTCGCCGCCATTGTACAATTGATAGTCTATTCAGTGGAGGCCGGACCATCCGAGGTCTGTTGGAACGTTAAGAGCGCACAATGGGTGTGTTTATCAGGCTCTTTTCTCCCCGCATCATCCGGATATCCTGGCTACCTGCTCGTCCGATGGGACGCTCAAGGTTTTCGACCTTCGGATTGCTGTTGCAGGTGGTTCCTCTTACACGCCTGGAAGCGCACCTCCAGCATCCTTCGACACACCAGTTTCCATCGCTGCATTGACTGTGCCAGCTTCGGGGATGGAGATCTTATCGTTGGACTGGAACAAGTATCGACCATTCACCTTGGCCAGTGGTGGGGTTGACAAAACGGTCAGGATCTGGGACTGTCGGATGGTGAGGATACCCCCACTTGGTGCTCCTCCTGCGCAAGAACCGGTACAAGAGGTTGGAGGTGTTTGTGAAATTCCATTAAATGGTCATGAGTACGCTGTGCGCAAAGTTCAGTGGAGTCCTCATAGGCCGGATATACTGGCCAGCGCATCCTATGATATGTCTTGTCGAATGTGGGTATGTTTCCCTCCAGCCTCAAGCGCAGCGCTGATCAACGGTTTGCAGCTGGAGCACGACCCCAATGCCCGGGCGCGGTCATATGCTACGGGTTCACGATGTTCATACCGAATTTGTTGTTGGTTGTAGTTGGTCCCTGCACGAGGAGGGCGTACTTGCCAGCTGTAGCTGGGATTGCCGAACGAGCGTGTGGAGAGTATAAATCAAATTGTAGCCGTTATTGGAAAATTGTTATTCGATAGTACACTATTGGGTATTATCAAGTGCAGTGGTGGCTTATTTGTTGGCCTCCTGCTGGAGACGGCCCCTGTCTTGTTGGACGTTACCTGTGGTTGTATGTATGAGGTAAGAGTAGAGAAGAGAGAACACAGAGATATGTACCACCGATTTCCTGTTGACGATCGCCAGTGACTGCACCGAGCACGGCGTCCTTCTTGCCGGCTAAACGGTCAGCAGTACCGTCGACATAGCCTTTGGCGCGAGCCGCGTTGTACTCGGCCTCTCCGGCAACGTGCTCTTCGCGGCCAGATTGTTGCCAAGAGGTAGCCCCCGTGACATTACCAACCGTCTCGACGAGGGTGCCCTTGACGGAGTGGAATTGGCCAGTAGTTTGGCTGAAAAGAGGTCAGCTGAGGGAGATGGAGGGAGAGCTAGGAGAAGCGCACTTGGGCTGAGGAGAGTTGGAAGGGTTTGAAGAATCGGAAGACATTGTTGTTGGTGATTTTTTGGAGCGCATTTACCTGTGGGTTATATAGGAGATATGGACGTGGGTGATGTCATTGGCTATGACGCAACTCTCTTAGATCTTGATCCTGGGGGAGTGGCAGCGATCGTGGGAAATTGGAGAAGGCCCCACTTAGGCTACGCACATCTAGTGGAGCGCACCACTGTATGACACTGAAATGGAGAGGCAACTCGCATCTCTGGATCTAACCCATGTCCTATGCAGGTACCTCAGCAAAAATCTAGAAACTTTGTCTCACATTTCTACAGATGACGCAAATTCACACTTATCCCTTGGGTTAGCCCTCTTGACACTTTCGCCGATTCTCCTCATGGCGTCATATGCCTCGTTGGCCATCTTCACACGAGAGCTCACCATTGTAATCATGTGGGCCGGCCAGCTGTTTTGCGAGGCGTCAAATTATCTCCTGAAGCACTCGTACAAGCAACCAAGACCGAACGGTTCGTCCCGCGTCCCCGATGCGAAACCAGTTATGGTCGGCTCGACGTTGTGGTCCTGACTGCCTTTCTTTCTATGTGAGCAGCCGATCTAGGTGACGGATATGGATTTCCATCGTCCCATAGCCAGTGGATGGCGTATTTTGCCACGTTTCTCATCTGCCACGTCAGGTTTCGTCATCGCTTTACTCCCACGGGCAACAAGCTCGCGGACTTCTTCTTTCGCCTGGCTGTGGTCCTCAGTTTGATCACATGGGCCAGTGGAGTGGCTTATTCCAGGTGGGTCTTTTGACCTCCGCGGGCTATGACCCGGCCGTGAAAGTTGACCATCCGTATTGTTTGGATTCGCGCTGCTCCAAGGTATGCTCTGGGTTATCATTCTGCCTCGCAAGTGCTGTGGGGTGTCGGGATAGGAATCGTCTTTGGGACCGTGTTTTACGCCCTGGCTGAATTGATTCCGACAAGACGGCCCAAGAGCTTTTTGGGGATAATTAGGACATGGATTTTGACAAACGAGGTGTCTACGTGGTTCAGAGTGCGAGATGGATGGCTCATCTGGGATGACGCTGGGCGTGAGACGGAATGGGAGAGATGGCGACGTGCGTTGGTTGGTGGAACAAAGTCCGAGTAGAACCTGCCCTAAACGGAGGACACGGTTTACACCTTGACCTCGTTGAAGCAGAATACCCCCGTTCATATTCCTACTTACTTATTTCTCTCTCATACCCACAAATCTTCTAAAACTCATCTTTAACACACTCCGCCCATTTTTCCTTCCTTGTTTATTCTTTTTTCTTGAAAACCCACGTCATCACCACCAAAAGGCTCCCTCTCCTTCATCTAATCTCCCATGGGTCGCCCTCTCTTCTCCGTCAACTACTCCCAGCCGCATCCCGCGGTTCACGTTGACTTAGAGCTCCCCGACGAGCACCCACCGGTTTGCGAGCGTTGGTCCTATTCCAACCCTTTCGATCCAGACTCGGACGAGTTCTTCCTTGACGAGATCTACGAGGCTCCTCTTGACCCCGTCACGCTCGAAAACAGGGGCCAGGTCCCCCTCTCCCCAATCGACGACGTTACCTCCTCCGACTCCGGTTCCAGCACGGACGAAGCCGACCGCAACGAGAGGGAGGATTTGATCAGGGCGGCGAGGGACATCATCAACGGAGACACCGCCAGCGTCGTTAGAAGGGTTAACCAAGCCAGCGAACAGAGGCTTAGGGATGAGGCGACCAACGATTCCGATGGAAATCAGTCCACCGCTGGTCCTAGGACGATTATTCCAATTTCCCTCAACACCACCCCTGGACGCCCACAACCTGTCGTGATTCCGACACCCCAGACACCCACGTTTACCAATCCGTCTACCCCTCCTTCAGCATCTGCTACGGTCACCCCAGGTACCTCCTTCCCTTTCCGTGCTTCTCCCCAGGACGCGACCCCCAGACTCTACACTTGGGAACGCGACAATTATGACCCATATTGGGCAGTCAGGGCCTCCTTCAATCGCCTACCCAGCCCTTCTCCCAACCGCCGGCCTGTTAGTGGCCATTGGCACGTTAGCGCCCGGGGAGTAAGGAGCGTCGCCTTCTGAGATGCTCTCCTCCTGATCGACTGCATACGTTCGTTCTGCCGTTCGTTTCTCGCTCTCCTTCTATGTTATCCGCCCTCGTTCTTTGCTGTAGTAGCTTGTGCTTCGCTTTTTGCAAGACCACTTCCGTTTGTTTTATGTCCAGCGTTCATCGATGCGCACGAACACATGCCATAATGCGACACGCATCTTGAAGTACTTACTAGTGCTTGTTACAGTATCGTCCTCCTGTCTGCTTCTATTACACCCTTGCTTTCGTTTTCACTTGGTTCTTGTGGTGGATTGTAGGCTTTACCATAGACTCGGATATATCGCTTTCTACCTCCCACGATCACTCCGTCCGATTGGCCGATATATGCTCCTCCGTCTCCCGAACCCTTTCATCTCTTCCATTCTGCGACTGCGGCTCATGAGCTCTTCAAAACTCCCAGAATCTGCCATCCCACTGCTCGCCGATCTGGCTAGCTGCAGGAAATGGAGGCAGCAAGTCCGGGACAACCGCGAGTCCGTCGGCTTCGTGGCCACCATGGGAGCCTTCCATACGGGCCATCTTAGCCTCGTCCGTCACTCAAAGCAAGCAAACGACAAGACAGTCGTATCAATTTTTGTCAACCCAGCCCAATTTGCACCCCATGAAGACCTTTCTACCTATCCCCGAACGATAGAACAGGATTTACACAAGTTGGAAGAGATCGGAGGAGTCGACGCTGTCTTCCTGCCCGGAGTGAAGGACATATATCCATCTGGAATAGTACAGGACGTCGAACACCAGCGAGGAACCTTTGTGGAGGTCAAGGGATACGGAAGCGAAATGGAAGGCCGCAGTCGGCCATCTTTCTTCCGAGGGGTCGCGACTGTGGTCACGAAACTGTTCAATGCAGTCGAGGTAATTTCGGATTATCGATGATGTCTTAGATTCCCTAAGCGTTCACTCCGTGCTGTAGCCTACGCGTGCGTATTTCGGGCAGAAGGATATACAACAAGCGCTTCTTCTGAGACGAATGTGTTCCGACCTTCTTCTCTCTCATCCTGAACCCCAGAACCTCTGTATCGTGTCGACGGAACGAGATACGACGGACAACCTGGCTTTATCTTCGAGAAACGCATACCTTGGTCCCGAGGAACGCAGAGTCGCAAACACACTTCATCGCGCCTTATCCTTGGCAAAAGAAGGTTGGGAAACTGGGTCTTCGAAATCGGAGTGTGTAGCAAGGGCAAAGGAATTGGTGGAGGGTGTCCGGGCCAAGGCTGGGGTTGAGATGAGGTTGGACTACGTAGAACTCAATGATTCGGATAGTTTCGAGGTGGTGGGAGATGACAAGACCAGGGTGGATTACGGGACGGATCCGGTCTTGTTGAGCGGGGCGTTGTGGGTGGGAAGGACGAGGTTGATCGACAACCTCATCCTCGGTGATCCATCTTTGCTAGGAATCCTTAACTCTCATGTCGAGGTCAAAACTTGATTCTGGTAGCCTGCCCTCTCAGAAGATTTTGAACCTATCTGCTTGTCATCCTTTTGTTCAGCAGGAACGTGAGGGAATGCATCTGTGGCTCACCGCTCGAACTGACCTGGGGTATTGACCTCCCTCTAGGTTGATATCGTGTTTCCTGCTTCTACGAGGCTCGAAGAAGCTCTCACCCAGTACACCACGACCTATGTGCACACAAGATCGCAATTAGCGCCATTCGTTCAGCTTGTCCAGGATAAGATCAACGGGCTCGAGTTCAAAAGGTTCGTACTCCACAGACGCGTAGCTTTGAACGACGGCACATCTCTCGTTGCTCTAGTGGTGTGATAGCTTTTGGGTTTAACTCTCGCGGGACGGACGAGACGTGGTGTATAGACACCCGAGGTGTCCTCACCCTTACAATCGATTCGGTCACTTATCAAAAGCTTGGGTTACTCGGAAAACCGCTCCCTTGGAGGCCTCACCAGAATTGGTACGGTACGTGGATCCCCTTTCCTTGTTCTCTTCTTTCCTGAAAAGCGCCGAATGGTTTTGTGTGATAGTCGTTGTGCTTTCGCAAAAAGTTCCAAAGGGTGAGAAACACTGGAATCCGCTTGGTGCCAAACAAAAGTCTGCTTTGGAGTTGTATGATGGCCTCCGTGAGAAGGCAGGGTTTGATAGTTGGGATGTGGTTTATCATTCTAAAACCGACGGTGTGTCCGTCCTTCGGATGGCTGGCTAGGGGTTTACACTTACTAGGTCCATTGGCCGGAATGACCAGCCAGCCTCGCTCAGTTCAGGTTCAATCACGAAAAGCTACTCATCTCAACGTCCGCATCCCGCACGTAAATCTATCGCCGTCATCGAGCACCGATAAAGAACACGAGGATCGGAAAATATCCCTTGATGAGTTTCAGGAATGGCTTGGACTCGCGTGTATGGGTTCACAACGGCAGGTCGCATGAGCTCCAGGTTTCAAGTGTAATATTTTGGCTAACGTATGAATTCACATAGTCTGCAGGCGAATGACAATGTGGACCCTTATGTTGCCTCGTACCACTCCCCTGAGCCAAATACCATCGGGACGGTAATGCATCTCCGATGGAATGGACTCTTACACCCGGACTTCGCGCATGCACTCCTCCAAACCTCTCTGTAAGCGTGAATTACATTGGCCTCTCTGCCCAGTAGATCGCGCGCTGACGATTGAAATGATTCCATTATTGAAGGGACATACTTTCCACCGATGGATCTCCCCCATTCATCGGCATCATTGCCCATTCGAATACGAACACGCCGGTTGGGTTCCTGAATGGCCAAAAACCGGAACGAGCGGCACCGGTGAGGTTGACGAGAGGTAATGGGGAAGACACGCGGTGTATTATCCTCACCCCAGATGGTCGATGGTCTTTGACGGAAATTATCGGACAATGGGATGCTAGATAGGGCTGAACCGAACCTGACCCCCGACCACGAATCAAACTGAGCAGCCAAAAATCAATATAGATGCCAAGAGGAGGTTGTACTACTGCCATTTCAAGTGTACAAGCGCACTGTTTACCAAAGCTACGCGCGAAGACCGATGCAAAACCACATAGACTACATATTATCGTATTACACGTCGGCATTATCGTGATTATATAGAAAGGTAGAAAGAAGGGGGCAGATGACACAGAAGAGTCCAGTGTGAAGCTTGAAGCTTGAAGGTCCAAAAAATTCATATCCCATATTTTTACACAACGAACCTGACCTGCTTGTCCGAAAATCTTTTCTCTAGTTCTTCAAGGTTCATTAGTTTATCGAGGTCATTAGCCACTTCAAATCGCAACTCCTAATTGTCAGGGGCGGGTCAGCAATTGTTCTCTGAATACGACTGAACTCCAATACCTGAGATTGCAACAGCGCCAACCAACTATATACCCCAAATCCCCTTCGTGGAATATTCAGCGGTAACGTTGGTACGAACAGTTCCCCGAAGATTCCCAGAACAAATACGAGTATCTGGAGACCGATCAGCTGCCACTGCTTGTAAGTGGCAAATGCGAGCACCTGGTCTGGATACGACTGTGCGACGATGCGCCCCGACCCCACAAGGTACGGTAGAACGTTGGTCGCGTCGACTCGGGCGCGGATGACGGCGAACCGGTCTGGGGATAGTTCGGTGTATCCCTTGGGTCCAGTTCCTCCAGTGAAAGAAACGGCCTGTAAAGTAAGTCAGTGTCAGAAAAAAAGTGATGTGAGGGTACGACAAGACCCACGGTAGGAGACGGGACGTAGAAACGGTCCAGCCCGTTGTCTTTCACCATATGATTGATGCTGTTATCGTGAGCTACGAAGAACGCAGGGTTCTTTCCCGTCGTGTTGAGATATCTAGTATTGGCGATAGGAGGTCCTCGGATATTGCCACTCGGTAGCAGTGAGGTAATCCCGTCACCTCTCTCGACGATGCGCAGAGCGGTGGGGGATCCGATGGACGTGTTATAGGCCTCTATAATCCAAGGCTCGTACTTTTCCACGCAAACGGCGGCATCGTAACCGATCCTAGTTTCCGCCCCATCGGCATCTGGCAATGACTCGTTGGAGTATACGGGGAAACGACCGGAAGGTGTGAAACTGGTATTGAGTCGGATGAGGACTGTTTCGACGGTCGTCCATCCTTGATCGCCAATCGAACCCGCGTCGAGAATCGTGCGGGTGTGGAAGCTGTGAGCTACACCGTTGTCCCGCCAGTTTACTGTAGTGCAACGGTTAGACGCGAAGAATGTGGGAGGAGGCCACAGGAACTCACTGAGGTATGAGATCGTCGAGGGGTCGATATTCGATGGGATGGTATCGTTCGCGTCCAGAAGCTTAAAATCTGGTGTCCTGAGCTCCTTCGGTAAATCCATTCCATACACCGCAAACAAGCCCCGAAGAAGATCTTGGGGAAGGAAGGCGTAGGTCAATGATTGGTTCGATGAGGGTATCCTGTGTGAGCCAAATCAGAAAATAGGTTGAGAGAAAGGCGCGGTAAGTTGCTTTACAAGTTGACTTCGGGGTTGGGCAACTTTTTGCAATGAATCCTGATACCCCACTGGGGGTATCTAAAAAAAGGCAAATGTCAGGGCACCGAACTACGTCTGTGACAGACAGGCAATGCATACCGTAAAACCACACCTGTGCCACTGTTGGGAGCGTCCCTATTCATAAACGCAAGAGTATTGTTTGGTGTATCCCTCAGTCCGATTGATGCAGATCGATTCACACTGAAAGTCCCAGCCCCAGAACCACCGGGGACGAACTGTGACCAACTCGGTTGGGTGAAGTAGATGGTTTCGTTGCCATAAACGAACTTGGCGGTATCTGGCACGCTTCTGCCGTACGGGAGCAAGGTCCACGTCCGGGCAAAGTCCTAGATACGGTGCTGATTAGAACGAGCGGACTCAAATCCAATTACTGCTGGCTAACTTGGAATGCTCCGAGTTGGGCGGTTGCCCGATCAACATCATCGTGGGATAAGTCTCCAGCGATCGAAACTTCGTGGTATGTCCTGCGTTGGCTCTGTTCGGAAATCAGTAAGGTACGATGAAGGGGCAGTTTTATGGTACATACGTGGACAAAAGTTTCGATCTCCATGATACGCCCGAATAGGAAAGGTAACATGGGCCCAAGGATTGCGAGGAGGATGAAGAACGCTATGAACAGGGACCACGGTCGTTTGCTGCAGGAATATCAGATAGCATTGGACGGAAGGGGATCTGAAAACCCACTCGTATGATTTGCGCGAATACCTGGCAGTCTCTCGATTCCCGAAACGAGATAGAAAGATCCGGAAGGCGGGCAGAAAACTTGCTGGATTTTGCGAGGTCCTATCCAAATCGCGGAGCTTCATTCCATCACCTTCGTAACTCATGTGGATCACGGTGGCCCATGCTAAGCAGAGTCTTAGAAGGTCGTAATGTCGAGCCGGTACGAACTCACTCGCCGCCTCAAGATGTTGCGTTCCGATCCTGAGGAGAAGGTACCCTAGGGCGGATCCAACCCCTGAGCACCACAAGGCAACGATGAGTCGCACGGTGAACAATGATTTATCCTTCGCCACCAATGTAAGGATATAGAGTGCCGGGTACGCAGTGAGACATAGGATGGCTAGGATCGTAATATGGGCTAAATTCGGTCTCTCGAAGCCTCGGAACAGTGGTTTTAATCGTGGCGGCTTATTCTCGAGGTTGGCGAGTTTAATGTTAAGTGACTGTCGGCTCGAGAACTGAGATCTGTAGGTATGGTGGAAATTCGTCGTGGACTGTGACGGGGAGGACCAGGCTGGATATTCAGCATCGAACTCTCTCCTATTTGGGGTTAGAAGAGAAGGGTAAGCTTGGTTAAAGGGTGTTGTAGAATCCGCGGTAGGGGGAGGACTCCAGCTGTCCCTCGTCCGAACTTGCTCCATGCTGAGGGTTCAAGGATGAGGAAGTTTAGGGGCCATCTGACATTTTTACTGACATGTAGATATACCTGACGGGGAAAATGTCACTTGCACTAACACAGGATGCTCCCGAGGGCTAGGCTAAAGTACATCGCTCTATCCTATCGTCGCCATCTTCCCGTGTCGTCCGTGGATCCAGAGCCAAAGACCAGGACACAGCTCCCTACGTAAGAAAATCTACCATTCACTCTGCTCAGACGCTGGGGCGGTCGGTGCCAGATTCCGTCAAGAAAAAGGCTCCAACACCGCTTCATGAAATCCAAAAGCACCGCGGACAACCTTATCTGGAACCGGGACCGGCAACCACCACAACTTCCCACAGCCGGTTTTATGGGCGCGCAGAAATCTCAACGGCATTCTTGAAAGCGCCAAGCATAGCCGTCAACTGTATCTTCTCACTTGCACCAGCTGCCAACCGATGTCTAATGGACGCGTTTCTGTCAGAAAGGTAGTGAGGCGAACGAAACGACGACGTACTCGATGGTTGCCAGTATATCTAAAAGATACACCCGGGCCGCGGGTTTCAGTTGGAGTCCACCGATGAACTCGAACGCCCCGTTGAGCATATCGGGCAGTGCTAGGCCTCGTTCTGTCTTTAACGCAGAGATCACTAATTATTAAAAATCATCAGCGTTTGTCGTTGTGACCAACACACTCATACTCACTGTTGTATGCTGTGGTAAACTCATCTGTCAGCATCGAATTTACAATTGTCTCAATATCAGAGGGGTGGGGGTTCCCGGTGCAGTTGTAAACCTCCGTTTCGCCGGTTAGGTCGTAGGCAGCGTGGCAGGCCTGAAGGACATTAAGCGCGCGCCGCATGTCCCCCTTCGTGAGCTTTAATAGCGCCTGCCTTCCTTCTTCTGTTAGCTTCACACTGGTAACGTGGTCAGTAGTCATTTTCTCTGCCTGTAAATGAAAAACTCACCCTTCAGCCTTGATCACATGATTAAGCTTCTTCTCTACCTCCGAGACAGGATGAGGAGAGAACCTGAAGCGTGTACACCTACTCTGCACTGCAGGTATAATCTTGTTGACGTAGTTGCATATAATGCAAAACCGGACATTTTTGGTGTATTGTTCAATCACACGACGTAGAGCTGCCTGAGCTGCAGTGGTCATCATGTCCGCTTCGTCAAGGATGATGAGCTTGAAGCCGGATGAATAGAGGGTCCGGGTCTCCGCAAAGTTCTTGATCTGCTCGCGGACGACATCGATCCCGCGATCGTCGGAGGCGTTCAACTACATAAACCTGTCAGGAACTCTACAAACGATTTGGTAAAGTGAGCATACCTCCAAGATCTGCTTTTTGTAGTTCGGGCCGTAGATACGCCGAGCAACAGCCAAGATCGTTGACGTTTTTCCAGTTCCGGGAGGACCATAGAAGAGGAGATGTGGCAGCCGGTTCTTCTCGATGAATTTCTCGACTGCGGTGAAGTCCAAAGTGGGTGATACACTCAACGGCACTGGGAAATAACGTACTGGTACCGATAATATCCTGGTGTGACACTACATCATCCATGGTCACAGGACGATACTTTTCCACCCTGTAGGTGTGAAGCCGCGTCAGGGGTCCGTCAGAGGCGAACACGAGCTGACCTACCAGGGCAACCCATCGTCTTCTTCTGGCAACGTAGGCTTTGCGGCCTTGCCTTTGCCTTTCTCTGAGGTAGAAAAACGTGGGAGGTCGGCATCGACCATTTCCACATCGTCGTCAGATGCCATCGCGTCGCGTCAACTCTTGATGAGGTGGACCGTGGAACCGTCACCATGAGGCGCGTGTCGGTAACGCGAGTGTGGCTGGGCCGGATAATGCCGTGTCGGAGTTCGAACTTTATTCTGGCGATAGACAGAACTTTGCGCAGGTGGTCTTGATTACTCACCAATCTACGCTTTCATCGACGATTCCATCGTTCATCTCGTTGGATAGATAGAAGGCGCAGACATGCAGATCTTTGTTAAAACGTGAGTCTCTCTTTTCAGAAACTTTTCTGCACTTTTGTTCTGACCGTTTGTGCAGCCTTACGGGCAAAACCATCACTCTCGAGGTTGAATCCTCGGACACAATTGACAATGTCAAGGCAAAAATCCAAGACAAGGAAGGGTGAGATTCCATCCGCCTCTCAATTGTTGGTTGTCACCGACCATTCATTCAGGATTCCCCCCGACCAGCAGCGGTTAATCTTTGCTGGAAAACAGCTGGAGGACGGCCGCACTCTTTCTGATTAGTAAGTCTCTTTTAACTCGGCACAACTTCGACCGTGGTAACCTCTCGACCCCCAGTAACATCCAGAAAGAATCTACTCTTCACTTAGTCCTCCGTCTTCGTGGTGGGGCCAAAAAGAGGAAGAAGAAGACCTACAATGTGAGCAAATTTCTCGCCCGACATTACAATACAACTCCTAACGCGACCTGATATCACAGACCCCCAAGAAGATTAAGCACAAACGTAAGAAGGTCAAGATGGCAATCTTGAAGTACTATAAGGTCGAGTCCGATGGTAAGATCAAGCGCCTCCGCCGTGAATGCCCTGCTGCCGAGTGTGGTGCTGGTATCTTCATGGCCTTCCACAAGGATCGTCAATACTGCGGCAAGTGCAATTTGACCTACGCCTTCACTCCCGGCACCAAGCCTCCTGTATAGTAGACATCCCCTCTTTCCGTAGTTACCTTGACTTGCAATTACCTTGCTTGCATTACCTTGCTTGCAAGGTCTCTCTACCCGTAAATGAAGCTTCTCGGTTCACTGAACATCTCAGCATCTCCACGTTTGTCTGGTGTTGTTATCGCCAATTTCATCTTGGTCAGATTAAACCGTACGCGTGCGACACGCCTCGATGCTCTCGATGATGGTGTGATCCCAGTTTTCCCGAGTGCTCGATGCAAATCGTCCCGGAGAGGAAAACGAAAATCGTAACGCGCTTTCAATATGATAAATCCAACATGGGAGGGCTCAAGCGGTCCGAGATGGTGGGAGAGTATGTCCATGCACATCGATCATCATGGTAAAGTTTCTCGATAGTGATACCGTAGTTCTCTCTTTTTCCTCCACGAATACTACCTGTTACCCCATCTATTACTCCGCTTGAGTGTTGGCTACGGCGCGTAGCCTTCCTTCACTCCCGTCCTTGGCCACCCTTGACTTCACCCCCACGGTTCAAACCCGGATGCGATGTCACTGCCATTCCATGTCCACCATGATGGAGAGCCACATTCGCCGGCGCACGAACGCGCACAGTCTTCGATGTGAGCACAGAAATCCCGACGCATATTGCGACAGCTGACAGAGGTCAGACACAAGCACGGGTGCTCTGTCTGGATGGTGACTTTCATCACATCTTTCGGTTACTTCACCGGTTGGACCATCCAGAATCAATGGACGGGATAGAGCTCTATTTATCTGGTTGCACGGTAGAGGACATTTCAGGAATCCTCGGACCATACCTACGAGACCGTATCCAACGTGACAGCCAGTTCCAAGACGGACTAGGGATTTCTGCCAGACCTTCCCACCGCTCCATCTCAACTAAAGCCGCTGTGACAAGTGGCGCCAATGGCCCGACCCCGTTGCCGACACACAGGCCCCCGTTCTCAGTATTCGAGGTGATACTAAACGAGTATCTTAATCCCGAAGCACTCGATAAACTGTGCATCGATTTCCTTGCGCATACTCCAAGGGAACACGTGGTATGTTTCGAAGCGGACATGCGTCTGGGTGCAACAAAGAAAATAATTGTCACAATGCCAAACGTACGAGAATTGCATCTTACCAACGTGACGTTTCCCGAGAGGTTCCTGCAGCCAGATCCGGACGGACCGCTTTCCAACGCGAAACTTCTCCCATCGCTGCGATGCCTACGTCTGAAACGTATCGATGCCGATGACTGGAGCCCATTTGCACGCTACCTCGCTCACCAGACGTCTGGAGGTTAGGCTGTTTCACTCTGGATCGGTGAACCCTGTTCATATCTGCCCGTCTGTGATGGAGACTATCAAGAACTTAATTATCGAGTTTATCATCGAGTTGGCTCTCGTTAAAGAATGACCGCTCGGTATCTGTCAGGAGGATCAGAGATGAAAGGAGCTATGTAATCAGTGTATATGGTGAGGGTGAGAGTAACAATATTGGTCGTGGGTCGCTATTTACGGATTCTGAATTGGTGGATATGTCGATGTATTACAGCCCCGGAGTCGATCCCTAGTGTGTGAATCACACTGTGAATGTTGATTGCACTAGGTTTGGTTTCCACAATCGACAAATAGCTCACGACAAAGATCTGGTTCCCTCAATAGTGTAACAACCCGTCCGGTCTAGCCTGGAATTGTGTATCCTCGATAAACACGGTGGCCAGTGCACGGAGGGAATGAATGTACGCCGTGTGACGCGTCAAAGTGTAGCCTTGTGCAGAAGAAACTCTGAAGCCCGGTGACTGTCCACAATGTTTCCGAGGTCGTTCAGGTCAACCAGTCCCACACTACACAATAAAGTCCCACCCTTCAGCCTCAGATATATCCGACTCCCCCCGAGATACTAGGATCGAAACGCAGTTGCGCCCCGTCATTGGGCCAGATACATCCATGTCACTGGTGCAATATATTAAGGAGATTTGTGGGATCAACCGGTTGGAGCCACCAGATCTTGTTTCTCGCCGCTCGTCTGGTACCATGGTGTGACAGGAATTCTAGGGGTGGGGTTACCGTGGTCAGACAAATCAAGGTTCTGTTTGAATGAAGATGCTTCGAACATGGATTGACGAGGGTACTAAACCGAAATTGGCTCGAGTTACCACCAGTTATTGGAGTTGCACTCGTCGAAGTGAATGTCCCAGAGCCTCTTGGAATGGCTCCCGATGGGGTTGGACGCCACTTCTTGGTGCGTCTGCGATGCTGAGATACTTCTTGTCACCAACGTTCTCAATCGCCCAAGCATCGTCATCACTAGGGACAATCACTGCGGATGGATCGGGGGGGGGGGGTCGTTATTGTTGTTACTTT
>Ga0307512_10004154_pt1 | contig 16058 bp, 15 predicted proteins | sample 14_EM_MG_FD_200267 | JGI IMG/M metagenome (GOLD analysis project Ga0307512, IMG submission 200267) | Populus trichocarpa ectomycorrhiza microbial communities from riparian zone in the Pacific Northwest, United States - 14_EM | ecosystem: Host-associated > Plants > Roots > Unclassified | place... | reverse complement strand
CCAAAACCCCACACGTCCAATACTTCCGAAAGCCGGAAGCGTTCTAAGTCGCTCCACTCCCCTACACCCTCTTTTTGCTCCCGTCGGAGCGTCCCTCGATCGTCCATCGCTCCCATAACCTGCAAAAGGTTATGGGCCCTGCCGCTGCTCACTAAAGAAGATCAAGTACGTATCCTGTTGAACCGAAAACGCTCACCACTTCTTTCTCTATCATGGACCCCTCCAAACTCAAGATCACTCGTTTGGCCACTGACGGGTCAAACTGGGCATCCTATCGAGACAAATTACACATTGTCTTGAAGATGCGCAGGTGGCAAGAGCATTTGACCTCTGATTCGGTCACCAAACAGTACAACGACCGCGGCGATGTTAATGGATTGAAGCCATCCATGCGATGGGAGGATGACGACGAGGCAGCCAAGTCCATCCTGATGAGCTCCATCCCCGAGGAGTTCTTCAATCGAATCAAGGGTGGTGCCAATGCTAAGGCATGGTGGGACGAGTTGAAGTTGACGTGCGAGGGGAAGTCACGATCACTGATGATCAATTTGGGACGAAGGATGTCGAACACCTTTTGTGGAGAGGATGACGACGTACGTGCCCATTTTGCGAAACTTGCTAATATGCGCGAACAATTAGCTGCTATGGGGGAGTCGATTTCGGACCAGCACTATGCGAATATATTGCTGGCGTCGCTCCCAAAGTGTTACGAGATGCGCGTAACTGCGATCACGACCAATGCCGATGATACTGGCAGGGGGATCGAGCCCCAGAAGGTCGTCAGACTTATCACCGATGACTACGACAGAACGATGATGGCAAAGGATGCCAAGAAGTCAGAAGACCAAGCGTTTGCGGCATCAAGCCAGCGAAACAAGGGCAAAGACAAACGTGACATCGAGTGTTACAATTGCAAGAAGAAGGGCCACATTAAAGCCAATTGTTGGGCGAAAGGCGGCGGCAAAGAGGGTCAAGGACCCAAGCGAGACAAAAACAAGTCCAAGGACAAGGACAAAGATAGTGCAGCGCCAGCCGAAGACAAGACTGATGATATCGAGTCTTGGGCCGTCATCGATGAAGATTTTTCCGATTTTGACGAAGATGAAGACAAGATCGACATCACCGAATCTTGGGCTGTCATCGAAGAAGACTTTTCTGAAGTCGACACCGATTATGAACACGTTTATATCGAAGAAAGCGACCAAGACACCTTGAATGGTGATAGCGACACCGACAGCCAGTTAGAACACGTAGCAAGCAGTGCAGGCGACAACGAGGCCGAACTTTATGACTCAGGAGCTTCAAGACACATTTCACCCTTTCGACAACGCTTCCTGACCTATCAGTCAATTCCCCCTCGACCTATTGCAGCTGCTGACAAGCGCAAGTTCTATGCCGTGGGCACTGGCGACTTACAAATTCAAGTGCCAAACGGAGCTTCCACGACTCCGATTATTTTGCGGGACGCTTTGCATGCTCCCAATATTGGTCTCACAGTAGTGTCAATCGGTCGTATCACTAAAGCTGGTCATATTGTCAGTTTCGAAGGCGATTCATGCAAGATTACGAATAGCAAGGGCAAGACGATTGGCAATATTCCTATCGGCGCAAATGGCTTGTACAAAGCTGAGTGAGTTTACGCTGCAGCAGCCATGCCAGAAGTCGTCGACATCATCACACTCCATAGGCGTCTCGGCCACATCTCCCTTGACACTATACGAAGCATTATTCGCAACAACGTGGTCACTGGCATTCAACTTATCGACGACAAGCCAAGTTTCTTTTGCGAATCTTGTGAACATGCGAAGGCCACGCGAAAACCGATCAACAAGGAACGCCAATCCGACTTGGCAGAAGCTTTTGGAGACGAGATCCATTCCGATTTATGGGGGCCATCGCGGACTACGATGATTGGTGGCCGAAAGTACTATGTGACTTTCACTGATGATTATTCGCGTTACACCAGGCTCGAGTTGCTGAAGACCAAAGACGAAACTCTTGATGCCTACAAGACATTTGCTGCATGGGCGCAAACGCAACACGATGTCAAGATCAAGCGACTTCGATCCGATCGCGGTGGTGAATACACCGGCAATGATTTTACGAAGTATCTCAAGGAGCAAGGCACCGAGCGACGACTTACAACACGCGACACGCCTCAGCATAATGGCGTCGCTGAGTCACTCAATCGTCGACTTCTCGAGTGAGTGCGTGCTATCCTACACCACTCGCAGCTCCCAAGTGCTTTATGGGGCGAAGCAATCATGTTCGCCATATGGCTCAAGAATCGTACATCGACACGAGCACTAGGCAATACAACGCCTTATGAACGGCTTTACAAGACCAAGCCCGATCTCAGCGGAGTGCCCGAATGGGGGCAGAAGGTTTGGGTACACAGCCCAGGCGGATCAAAACTCGACGCGCGGGCGATTGAAGGGCGCTGGGTGGGATTTGACCGCGACAGTACGCACGCACACCGTGTTTATTGGCCGAGTCAACAACGCGTCACGGTTGAGCGCGACTTGAAGTTCGTGCCAACCATCGTTACTGTGTACTCACCGATTGCAAGTGCGCCGCACATGTCTCCGCAAGTGCAACATCAGCCATCACATGCACTAGGCGCACCGCCTCCTATCACTCCACCAGTACCTCCGACGCTGGCACCTACACCAACCGGTATGCGACCGGGAGCCACCAACAGCGGTGAAGATGAAATGCCAGACGAAGAAGAAGAAGAAGAGCAAACACCAAGCGCAAGTACACCGGCATCATCAACTCCGACATTCGCGCCAGAATCCTCGCGCGGTGGTCACACACCGACACAACCTCCTGGAGCACCAAAGAAGAGCAAGATCTCTCCTTTCAGCTTTCCGACTCGACGCTCCACTAGACTCGCAGAAAAGGAGCAGACTCGGCGTGCAACCACCAGTACACGGCCAGCCACCCCACAAACTTCGACTTCAACGCAGAAGTGTCATATGCCTGGGGGATTACCCGTCTTCCGAGGCACACACCCCGACTACATTGAGCCAGGCCTACCTGAAGACGAGGCATCACTGGCCGATGTCGAGTTCGACAGCGAAGACGAAGATGAAGACAACGACGAGCCGGAGGTCAAGCCGGTCAAAGTCAATATACACGTTATGGTCATGGACGCTATGCAAGATGAAGAAGGCGATCCAAAAACTTTACGCGAAGCGAAAGCGCGCGCGGACTGGCCCCGATGGAAGGAGGCCATGGACCGCGAAATCGCAACGCTTGACCGGGCGCAGACGTGGATCACAGTGCCACGCCCGGAAGGTAAAAATATTGTTGGCTCAAAGTGGGTATTCAGGATCAAACGGAAGGCCGACGGAACCATCGAGAAATACAAAGCAAGATTGGTTGCTCGTGGTTTTACTCAGGTTTTTGGGGAAGATTACTACGACACCTTCTCTCTGGTGGCCAAGCTGCAGAGTTTTCGAGCCATCCTTGCGTTGGCGGCGCGATTCGACTGGGAAATCGAATCATTCGATTTTACCGGTGCTTATTTGAACGGCAAGCTAGATGCGGATGAAGAAATCTACATGCAGCCGCCACCCGGATATGAAGGCCAGGGGCCCGACGAGGTAAAGAGGTTGAGGAAGTCGTTGTACGGGCTCAAGCAGGCTGGGCGCAAATGGTACGATGGACTTTCGCGTGCACTCGCTAACCTTGGTTTCCGCACGACGCAGGCGGACCCAGGCGTCTTTGTTGCCTATGACCAGGGGCATATCCTTATCCTGGTCGTTCACGTCGATGATTGCACCTTCACTGGCAGTTCTGCCAAGCTCATCTTCGCATACAAGAAGAAGATCAACGATTGCTACGCGCTCACAGACTTGGGGCCAATAAGTTGGCTGCTGGGTATCAAAATCACTCGAAATCGCGAAGAGCGCACCATCTCTTTATCCCAATCATCATACATCGACTCTATCCTCGAACGTTATGGTCTAAAAGACGCAAAGCCCTATGCCACGCCCATGGTACCGGGAGTGACTTACTCTCGACGCGATTCCCCTTCCACACCTACCGAAACCGATCGCATGAGGCGCGTGCCCTATCGAGAGGCAATAGGCAGCCTTATGTACGCCGCTGTGGCAACCCGACCCGATATCACCTTCGCAGTGTCGACGCTTTCCCAATTCCTGGACAACCCAGGAGACGCGCACTGGGAGGCCATTAAGCGCGTCATACGGTATCTGTCTGGGACGAGGGGAGCCACACTGACGTATGGCGAAGATCGCCATGATTTGATAGGGTTTACGGACGCAGACGGCGCAACGCAAGAACATAGGTGTGCCATCTCCGGGCATGTTTTCCTCATAGACGGTGGGGCCGTATCCTGGAGCTCCCGAAAGCAGGAGCTTGTCACGTTGTCGACCGCTGAAGCCGAGTATGTTGCCACGACGCACGCAGCCAAGGAGGCCTTGTGGCTTCGAAGACTCATACATGAGCTCTTTCCTTGGTTAAAGCGACCAACGCCGCTATATTGCGACAACCAATCCGCCCTCAAACTCATCCAAGACGACAACTATCACGCAAGAACGAAGCACATTGATATACGGTACCATTTTATCAGGCAAGTAGCTCAGAATGGAGCGCTTGTACTAACGTATTGTCCGTCCGAGGATATGACGGCAGATACATTGACGAAAGCCCTTCCAAAGTGGAAGGCAACCATACACAACTCCTCCCTGGGATTGCGACATCACGCTTGAGGGGGGAGTGGCGGATTTCTGTTCTGCCGGGTCGAGCTGGAGGAGCGTGCATTGTGCCGCACCACACTCGACTAAACCGAGATCGCCTTAGTGCGACTCGTAATTTTTGGAACCCCCCTCTTCGTCGAGGGCTTTTTGTTTAGTGAACTAAATCTTGTATCCGAATCTGCTTTTGGTAACGTCTCGATCCAATGTTTCGTTTCATGCTTATCTTTGCTTCCTATCTCTGAAGAATAGGTCTTGACTTTCCTTTTCGACGACCCCCAAAATCACTTACAAGATCGAATGTCTTACTGTACAAGAGTCAAGCGCGACTATCGCCATTTCTTGACATACTGACGCAATTCTTTACAATGGCTCTGTGTCTTAGTATTGTTCTTGATGTCTCATCTTACATTTACTGCTGACGACGCTAGAATACTTGTAACTTATAAAAGGGCTACAGTACTGGCTCAAGAATATTAGCGAAGTGTTCTCTTTCGCCTTTCCAAAACCCCACACGTCCAATACTTCCGAAAGCCGGAAGCGTTCTAAGTCGCTCCACTCCCCTACACCCTCTTTTTGCTCCCGTCGGAGCGTCCCTCGATCGTCCATCGCTCCCATAACCTGCAAAACATAGATCAGTAATATCCAAGGAGCACTGAAGCACAGCAGCATGCCCTTGTTGGATATAGGGCCAAACCACGGCCAGCTTGCGGCACTCACGGCCCCTAGCATAAACTACCCATCAAGTCTCAACATTCACCCCGGATGGGAAAGAAAGTGAACTGACAATCGCAAAGACTCCAATCCACCGCCGATCATATAATCGGTAGAGGCCCCCTGCTGTTGGTACCATTTCGTCGGTAGGAGGGCCAGGGGTAGTGACATCGCCCGAAGGAGCGTTCATGTCTCGATAGGGATCAGAGCTAACGACGTGCTTCTGAGAGGTCGGCTAGCAGTGCAGCAGAGGATGGACTATTGGTGAGAGGGAACTCAGACCGGAGTGGAGGAACGATAGGCGCAAGGAAGTTTAGGTCACTTAGATGGGATGAACAGGAGATGCTTCTAATGTATAGTGTGTGTGGCTATCCAGCCGTAAAGTTGTGAACTATTTTGGCAGTTGATAGGGCTAATAGTAATTCCAGGAACTGCGGAACTGCAAACGCATCCTTTTGCGGCGTGAGCGTCAATATTCATCATATTAGTCGATCATATGCCCCACCTTCACGGTCCTTACTGTCTGTCGCTCATACATGAGCTTCCGAGCGAATATTGAGTCTTCAAGAAGCGGGATATTGCTGCAAATACTGGGATGTCCCTTCGTGGCAACATCACGAGAACGACCTTTGACATAAAATGATGTCGAGCGTGTCATACGTAGTAGCTCTGTGGCTGACAACGCGGAGGCAACTTCTGTTCCCTAAGTGGCCGGCGGTCACTGACACCTTGACTGACACATGCTAAAGTGCAGGCAGCAAGTAGATATCACAGGCGCTGGAGCGAGCTGCGGAACGGTATGGTGGCACAGCATGTACAGAAAAAGCCCACGAGTACAGCCCCCCCATACCCAGACTGTGTGAACGCAGCTAGAAATCCAGCACCCGCTCCAGGCACGGGTGATTCCATGAAGGAGGAACCGCCACCTGTCAAACTACACCCTCTAGAAATGCTACTTCCTCTGGAGGGAGTTTGTTCCAAAAAGCAGGAAATGGGTTGGGGGTGTGTTAAGAAAGAGGCGCGAGCAGTCGCCAGTCGTGGGTCTAAGGTTTTAGGCATGTAATTGAATGTCGCTGGCGTTCACAGGACAGGGATGGCATTTGAAATTGAGAGAGTTCAGTCACGCAGTCACATGCGTCACGACTTTTCCTGAAACGTTTAAATCGCCAAGGGACAGCAGTAAACTGCCATTTGTCGCTGCGAATATATTGTGAAACGTTATATATTCAGCCAACTACACTATGAGATGTGGATCAGTGTAATATTGTATAATTACATCGCATCTTGCACACGATGTCCCTTCGGAGGAGGCCATTGGCATAATTTGATGTGGAGCGATTCCGCGTTATACGTGGTAACTCTATGCGGAACGCGAACGCGACTGCTGTACCCAAGTGGACGGCGGTCATATGTAAAAGCGCAGGTGAACGAGCAGACCAGTGCTAGAGCTCTGAAGTGGTGTGGTGCCAGAGGACGCTTGTGCAGGCGGGAACGACTCGGAATTTGCAAATTTTTCAGTCACAACTCACAACCCGAACTTGAATTTCGGGCTAACTGCCACCCGCCGGGATGAATTTATGTGGTTTGCATCCTCATGGTTAGTGAGGGTTGGGTGTCACCGAGAGGACGGAAGAGGAACTAACCATGATATATGTCTTAACTCAGTGATGTACGCTTGTACCAACCCTTTAACTATCCTTGCGCACCGTGAGGTCTGTGACCGTCTACATGCAGTCGCTCGTCGCCGTCGTCGGTATATGTGTCGTTCCGTTCATCTGCAACAGGCCGCAAGCTCAGCTCGTTCCCCCATAATGTCGTGACCGCGATCGTACACGCTTTCTCCGTCTTCCCAAAAGCCAAGAAGACCCTACTCTCACCCACACCAAATTAATCGACGTCTCCATGTACTCGGGCTATTCCTTGTCACCCTTTCACTCCTTCCCCGCCCACCTCTATGTCTTCCTCGCAGGGCCAACTTGATGTTGGGATCAATGCCAAGCTGGCAAGATTCCAGAGACGAGATCTCCCGATTCTCCGGCTTGCCGTACCTTCGAAGGCATGGACGCCGCGGCCCCATAGAAACACGCCCACATGTCGACTCGATCCCAACCGCTGACCGAGAGCAATACTTCAGTAAGTCCTCCAAGAAGGGTATCTGGTCTACATCTACATCGCCTCCAGCTCCCATGTCATCGTGGGCAAATAGTCCACTTCGTGTGTGGCACGGCCGCACGTTTCACCCGGACAATTTTTTTTTGGCAGTTCCGCCATATGAAAACCCAGAGCGAGATTTCTTGCCCTGCCCGCCAACGTCGACCGACATCCCGATTGTTTGCCAGCCCTACGCTCATTTTTTTTTACCACAGCACCTTACATTCGGAGGGAGGATCGGCAGGAGGGAGAGGAAAACAAACCATCAAGTACGTGTCGGTAATACTGGCCCTAGTAACCATACTTACCTTTTTTCCTCATGTATTCGTCGTCCTACGATTTTCATCTGCCCAGTCAAGTCACTCATCGATTCTACAGTTTCAGCGTCCTCCGTCTCAATCTCGAGACTGCGATCGCATCCACTCTGCGCACCTTTTCCCTCTGTCTTCCCAGGACCAAAAGTCCACTTACAACCTATCGGGCGTCTCTTATTCCCTGGTCACTTCCGCCCTATCCACCTCGATGACGTCTTGTGGGTGATGACTCCAGCTCATCATCTCCGCACACGTAACGACATGCCCGATTGTGATTGTTAGATACTAGGGTTGACGCCAGAGCACCAAGATTCCAGAAACCAACCTTTTGGGTCCCGGGCTGGCCACACGGGTACCAGTTGAAGTGTTCGACTCTCTACCACTCAAACCCTTCCCTCCACCATTTCACCCAGCGTCGATGAGCACCTTAATCTCGCTCAACGATTTACGCTCCAGGCTGCGAGCATGGATGGGATCCAACCACCCGCTTGCTCCCTCCCTGTCTTCCCGGAGAATGACTATCGCATCCCCATTCATTCCAGCCATTACGCGCCCGCGTATCAACTTGATTCCAACCATCGCTCTGAACAGGATATTCAGCAAGTTGATTAAGGAGGTCAGTCAGCTGTCACCTCGATCACCACCATAGCTAGACTGTCTACTCCGCGCATCGCGTGCGTCAACTAGACAATCGTTAGCGGCTCCGCCTAGTGAAGCACAGATGTGGACCGCCGACCCTGGGCCCCATTTGGGACTATTTACCAACCTATTTTTCCTACCTCACATTTATAACCCGCAGCTCTTGTCATTCAGGTTCATGTGGCCCTTCCAGGCGCTCACCTCGAGGCCGACTTCATGGCTATGCGGATCTTCTTCGCAAATTGAACAAGGGATGGGATTAGGGACTCAGGGCAATGTAGTTGGATACATGAATTGTTATGGCCTCTCAGGCAACAGTTATAGGCATGACCATGGCGTGGCGTGAGTTCCGCTTAGTTCCGGGTTAGTAGAAGAGAACTCGCTCGATAGTAACCAAACCCGCAGCGAACCGTCGGGCTAGCATGATTGCTTGTCGAGGCGCGGCGTCCTCGTTCAAACGGTCAGGGATAGTCGATAAACCTGAGAAGCGGCTATCGCTAGCTCGGTGGGGACCGCGCCGGGGGTAACAAATATAGGGACGACAACTCGCTAGAGGATTTCGGACCCAGACCGTCGATTGTCTTGGTTCGGCGACGCAGCTGGGGCACACGCAGATGGTGGTAGCGACTTGGATAGCGAGCCATCGTGCTTGCCCGCTTTGTGAGGTCTCATCGATGCTGCAGCGCCCGAAGGTCGTAACGCTGCTTAGAGTGCCGTTCTCGTTGCTGGACGTCGTCGACAGATCGCACGTGCACTGCCGCACCGTGAGCGTGCGGGGCATCACGCGTTGATGAACGTCTACATTTCGTTAACGGTTGCCCATTTCGCTCGAACCCTGGGTTCACCAGTAGCCCCGTGCGGACTCTCACCTGTTGGGCTCCCTTCACCACTTGGCGTCTCTGCCTTCAGCTCTACGCCTGCTGATTTTTCAGGCGAAGACAATGCTGAATTCAAATTGAACGTTCGCATCTCGCGCAACACGTGCCAACACCTCTGTCCGAGTCAATCTACATACATGGGTAATGTAATTCATTCCCAATCCAAGGTGATTGCGGAGGCAACGACAGCTCGATCGTGTAGATAGAGCATGTGTCGCAACTTGTCAGCAAGCCTACTGCGCGGGGGCTATCACCGTCCAGCGTCCCGCATCGTCGGTGGTACCGCAAGGAAATTTGCAATCCATGAGACACAATAATCATTTCATTAACATCGGGGCGTCACCCTAATCTAGCTTCAAATGATGTCTGATGTCACTGATGTGCCCTTTATAAAACTTTATCGGTGAGAATTTGTGCCTACTAGTATTACGACCTGTAAGACTTGACAGTAACTATACTGTATGATAGAATATCATCATCCTACTAATGCTGCAATGTTGGCTGCCAGGCTTGTACCTAGCCTGGAAGTGTTATGTTTGCCGCATCACGTCCCACGAGTAGTTGCAATGCCTCAGAAGGCCACGATATCTGATGTGGTGGGGACTACCGTGCTTCTACTGCGTGCCATTGAGAAAGCGTATTAGATCCTCTCTTCCCTCCTGCACCGCTAAATCCAACGGAGTGTTCCATTCAGGGCCCCGGGCTGTTGCGTCTGCGCCATGCTCTACAAGCAAGCGTATCAGATCCACGCTTCCCTTCTGCACCGCCAAATTGTTACGATCCAGTTCTGCCCCCCCATTTTATTTTTCTTTTACCTTACTTCTCTTCCAGTCACGTGACCTTGAGTGTCACCTTACTTTCTCATGTGACCTATGTCACATGGTCAGTCACCTGACCGGTCACTTGACCATCCATCACATGACCGTCTTATTGTTCTGGACGACCTATTGTTCTATTGTCTTGACCGACTATTGTTCACGTTCTCCATTGTCCTCCTCTTATTGTTCTTGACCCATTGTTCTCCAAAGGCCATTGTTCGCCTCCTTAGGACGCTTAGTCAGGTAGCTGCCTCAGTAGTATATAAGCTCGCTTGTATCGTAGAGAGAGGCCTTAAGCCTGACTTGGTTTCCAATCCAAGTGTTGTTGCTCCTCCAACCTTTCCTGTGTGCCCTTCTTCTCTCTCTCTATCTCATCTCCCTTTGGATCGTCTCTGAATCCTTCAGAGACTCCACCTTCATCGCTCTTACTCTAAGACGTCCGTCTTAGGGAAACTCCTTACGAAACTACCGACGTCATTAAGGGTGTCAGTCCCTTGTGACCACTTGCGTCGCAAGACAACCCGTGCACGTCGCACCTTAAGGCCCTTGGACCTTAACACAAATGCAACGGAGTTGCCCTTTTATCATCCCGGATTGTTGTGTCCACACCAAACTCTAGGAGCAATTGTACCAGATCCACGCTTCCGTTTTGCACCGCCAAATGCAACGGAGTTGCCCTATCATCTTCCCGGATTGTTGCATCCGCACCACGATGTAGAAGCAATCGTACCAGATCCACGCTTCCGTTTTTCACCGCCAAATGTAACGGAGTTGCCCTATCATCGTCCCGGATTGTTGCGTCTGCACCAAACTCTAGAAGCAATCGTACCAGATCAACGTTTCCCTTCTGCACCGCCAAATGCAACGGAGTTGCCCTGTTATCGTCCCGGATTGTTGTGTCCACACCAAACTCTAGAAGCAATTGTACCAGATCCACGCTTCCGTTTTGCACTGCCAAATGCAACGGAGTTGCCCTGTTATCGTCCCTGATTGTTGCGTCCACATCATGCTCTAGAAGCAATCGTACCAGATCCACGCTTCCCTTCTGCACCGCCAAATGCAACGGAGTTGCCTTGTTACCGTCCCGGACTGTTGTGTCCACACGATGCCCTAGAAGCAATCGTACCGGATCCACGCTTCCCTCCTGCACCGCCAAGTGCAACGGAGTTGCCCCGTTATGATCCCAGACTGTTGTGTCCGTGCCATGTTCTAGAAGCAGGCGTATCAGATCCACGGCTCCCTTCTGCACCGCCAAATGCAATGGAGTTGCCCTGTGATCGTCCCGGACTGTTGCGTCCACACCATGCTCTAGAAGCAAGCGCACCAGACCCACGCTTCCCTTCTGCACCGCCAAATGCAACGGAGTTACCCTATCACCGTCCCGAACTGTTGCGCCCACGCCGTGCTCTAGAAGCAAGCGTACCAGATCCATGCTTCCATTCTGCACCGCCAAATGCAACGGAGTTGCCTCGTTACGGTCCGGGTATGTTGCGTCCACACCATGTTCTACAAGAAAGCGTACCAGATCCACGCTTCCCTCCTGCGGCGCCAAATGCAGCGGAGTTGCCCGGTCATGGTCCCAGACTGTTGCATCCACACTATACTCTACAAGCAAGCGTATCAGATCCACGCTTCCCTTCCGCACCGCCAGATGCAACGGAGTTGCCCCATCACGATCCGGGACTGTTACGTCCGCGCCATGCTCAATAAGCAAGCGTGCTAGATCCACTCTTCCATCCGTCACGGCCAAATAGAACGGAGTCAATCTGTCCTTATCCCGAGCATTTGAATCCGCACCATGCTCGAGAAGTAAGCGTGCCAGATCCACGCTTCTATTCTTCACTGCCAAGTGCAACGGAGTCGACTTGTCATAGTCCTAGGTTGCTACGTTCACGCCGTGCTCTATGAGAAGCCGTGTGGGACCCATGCTCCCCTCCTGCACACCCCAGTGCAATGGGGTTGATCCGCGGTTATTCTTTATCGCGGCATCCGCCCCGTGCTCGATGAGTAAGCGCGCCAGATCTGCGCTTCCCTTCATAAAAATAGCCAAATGTAACAGAGTCAACCCATCTTCATCCTTAGCTGTTACGTCCGCACCGTGCTCGATGAGAAAATGTGCGAGATCCACGCTTCCATCCTGTATTGCCAACTGCAATGGAGTCGACCCGTCCTCGTCCTCTGATGTTGCGTCTGTACCGTACTCGACGAGAAGGCGTGTAATGTCCAGATTTCCCCTCTGCACCGCGAAATGCAACATAGTGGACCCATCCTCATCCTGGGATTCCGCGTTCGCACCGTGCTCGATCAGAAAGCGTACCAGATCCACACTTCCTTCCTGCACCGCAAAATGCAACGGGGTCCACCCATCATCATCCTGGGCTGTCAAATCCGCACCGTAATCGACGAGTAAACGGGCGACTTCCGCGTGTCCCCTTTCGAGCGCCAGGTGTAATGGGGTCGACTTGTCATCAGAGTCCTGTGAATGCACCTCACTGGGGTGTGCGGCAACCAAAAACTGTACAACGGAGGGAAAGCCACAAAAAGCTGCGTAATGCAATGCGCTTCGGGAGGGCGGTAGCGGCCTTTCGCGTCTTTTGTGTCGTGTCCAGCGAATTGGGTCGCGTATCCAGACCCAAACCGCAAGGTGTGATTTGCTTGCATCAAAGAGCTGTTTCATCCCTTCTTCGACAGTTTTCGACACACCCTCAAAACGGGCATGCTCGACCCAGTGTTCCGCTGCATATTCTGCAAGAGGAAAATTCTTCAGGACATCTTCGGTGACATTTCCGTCCAGATGAAGTAGAATTCCAAGACATGCTTGTGCGACAGAAGTATGAGCGGGTGTCAAAGAAACGTGAAAGCGGCATGAAATAGTGTCGGGTTTTTCGGAAAAGCGAGTGGACATCAGGAACTCTTTGACTGAAAAGTGGGAAAATTGTATAACTGGCGAATCGTCGATATTGACAAGTGCAAGCAATGTGGAGCATGTCGACAGCACCGCTTCTAATGGGCCTTCCTGGCGAAAATCCTCGCAGAATTTCGGGATCGGTCCTGCATCAAAATCAAATGCCAGAAATTCGGCAAGCTCCTCCGGACTAAGCGGGCGTTTAGCCACCGAGACACATAGGAACAGCCGCCGGGCATATTCCCAGTTCGTGCTCTGGATCTCTCGCAACGTCCGTTCATATGTCTCGTCGAGTGTTTCTGGCAATTCGTCCAGAGCACGTCGGATACGTCCTGGGAGGCAGCCACCCAGGTAGCCGAGCTGACAATCCACCCATCTAAACCTACAGGTGTCAGTTAGAATTGTGACGAAATGAGGTGATAGTACCTTACATTCCATCAGCTCGCGCTGTCAGAACGTCGATGACAAGCTGCTTGTGTTCCGGCTTCCATCTTCGCATCTTTTTGTGCGAATTAACAGTAGACTTGATATAGTTCTCGATATCCTTCATTTGTCCGTTCTCGTCGTGTATGGATATGGAACGGAAAGTTAAGGGTTCAAGGACAATCTTGATGTCGGTCTCGGGGCGGCTTGTGACGCATATACGCAAGTTCGCGAGTTTTGAATCAACGAGGTCCTCTAGAAGCATTAGGACTTTGTCGCGGGGGGACACCACATCGGGTGTAATTGGACATTCATCCAATGCATCGACAACTAAATAAACCGGAGCTTGTGCTGAGAGTTCCAACAGGTCCCTCAAACACCCGGCGAGCTCATCATCGCTGGGACCTTGTGCGCCATGATGGTGTGTGGAATAGAAATTGGAAAGGACATCGGAGTAGGAGTCCGACTGGTTGCAAAGCTGGGACAGAAAGGAAGAGAGTAGCCCGCGGAGGTCCTTCTTTTTGTCTTCCCGGAAGTCATAGTAAAAGAACGCGATTGATACGAGCCCGCATTTTCGCATTGCCTCGATCTCCTGGATGATGGTGGAACTGGTCGACATCATAAATTTTCGAGAAATGATATCGAAAGTTTCACGTACCAAAGAACACTCTTTCCTGCGCCCGCTACGAGGAAGGAGAATTATCAATTTCTGTGACAAAGTAAGCGGTAGATGGCCACTCACGTTTCCCATGCACCCACAACAAGGAACTCGGTCCAGATGCTTTCCATTCTGAAAACATCTCACCCTCCACGAACCAGGCTCCGGTCCCTTCGTGGTGGGATTCACAGGCAATGTGATGATTTTTCCATGGATCAGGGGGAGAGAGCCAATTTCGGATATCCCGTTGTAACTCGTCACCTGTCACGCCATTTCAGTACTTCCTGTCCGCAATAACAACATCAGAAAATAACCGACGTTTCGACTTGCTCTTGTCGCTCGCCATTTTATGTGGGATTTGGGAAATCGATTCGTTGGGACAAAGTGATCGCCAGACGGTGGGACGTGAGAATTGAGGGCGAAGGATACTGTCGTGCATTGCCTTATCTGACTCATCCTTTTATTGGACACCATATTCGGGAATGACGCAACGTCATTGCTTGAAAGACATGGGCGCGGTGTATCCCTCATTTTGATCATGTCAGATCCACTGGCAGGTGCAAAGCATCTCCGCAGGGATGACCAGCCGAACGTACAACCCACCAAACACCAAACCAAGTGAGTTGTCCGCACTTGTGGACCTTGTGGTCGACCTCCTCGTCCTTGCCTGATGTTGAAGACGCATTAGTCCAACACGTGCTACCATCCAGATATGGAGGTGCACTTCCCAATTTGTGGTTATTATGATACATAGGTCACGTAGACACATATGATAGTATGCACGTCACAGTCACGGCCTCACATGTATATAAACCCCAGGGCTTCCGCCCTAACAATACAGAGTCGATCCCCTGGATCATCTACTAGCTACAGTAGTACCTAAGTGAATACTTGGTGAGCCTGGTCGCTGCGCTATATTGCTGCACATCAGGTTATGGGCCCTGGTTGGCCTTCCACCCCTTTTTGTCTGCGCCTTCAATGGCTGCAAAGAAAGGTGTGATGGTATCTCTGGTAGGGAGAAACCTTGTCAGTACATTGTACTGCAGGATGGAGACCCATAATACCTACCCAGTGTAATCCTGCCTAGTACAGAGTCTGGGAAGACCTGTTCCTTGGAAACAAGGACAGAGGGCGGAGTAATACATGTGGGAGTGTGTGACAAGCACTCCGGAACACATAGACCAGGTAGATGGCTCCAGCTGCAGAAATTCCGAAAAGGTAAGGAACTCCGCATATGGAACCATCAGCGCTCATTGTGTTAAGGTCCAAGAACCTTTAAGGGTGCGACATGCACAAGGTGACTTTGGAGGCAAGTGAACGATGAAGGAAAGTTCTAATAGATAGAACTTGACTGAAGAGGGAAATGGAAAATGGGAAATGGGCGGGCAAAGGGACAGATGAAGTTTCAAGACGTTTGGATTGGAAAACCAAGTCAAGCTTAGGGCTTGACTTCAGAACTATGGCTGGCTTATATACAGGAGGGACAGTGCCTATCCTATCTAAGCGAACAATGGGGACTGTAGCTAATGACATAGCACAATAGGATCTGAGAACAATGGGGAACTGTGAACAATGGAGAAAGGACAATAGGCTACTAGGAAAGAGTCATAGTCGAGAGAGCCTAGAGCGAACAAGACTACTGCAGAATAGGGGTCGGAAATGAGTCAGGACATAGGTACAATAGAGACGGTCGTGTCCACAACTTTGTAAGTAAAACGGATAACATATCGAGGATGCGCAAGCGTCTGAGTGAACTGTGGCTGGTCTTCCTAAAGAGGAAGTCGAGATCTGCATCTAAAGAGGAAGGAGGTTTGGCGCATCAAGGAAGGTTGAT
>Ga0307512_10004153_pt1 | contig 16059 bp, 16 predicted proteins | sample 14_EM_MG_FD_200267 | JGI IMG/M metagenome (GOLD analysis project Ga0307512, IMG submission 200267) | Populus trichocarpa ectomycorrhiza microbial communities from riparian zone in the Pacific Northwest, United States - 14_EM | ecosystem: Host-associated > Plants > Roots > Unclassified | place... | reverse complement strand
TGTGGTGGTTGTGGTGGTAGTGGTGGTTGTGGTGGTGGTTGTGGTGGTTGTGGTGGTTGTGGTGGTTGTGGTGGTTGTGGTGGTTGTGGTGGTTGTGGTGGTTGTGGTGGTTGTGGTGGTTGTGGTGGTTGTGGTGGTTGTGGTGGTTGTGGTGATTGTGGTGGTTGTGGTGGTGGTGGATGCGGTGGTGCTATCTACTGTGGTGTTGGCTACTGTGGTGGTGGCTGGAGTGGTGGTCGATGCGGTGATGGTGACTGTCGCAGATGTGGTGTTGAGGCTCGTTGAGGCGGTGATAGCTTGGAAAAATGATTTGTCCGCCATGGCATCATAGAATGCTTCTGCAATGTCATTGAAGGATGTACATCTCAATCATTGGTCGTTGGTTTTGTTTGTGGTGGTGATTTTGGTTCAGATGGAGATATTTGGTGCAGTCATTGGTGTGTAGAGGAAAATCAAAGATACAGTTCAGTGGCTGTCATTTGTTACTGAGGTAGGAGGGGGAGGCTGGTTATCTACCTGGAGGGGAGGTTTATGCCAATTGAGTCTGTTTCTAGTCGCTATGTGGGTCCAGACTACACCAGTATGCTCTTGCTGTATCTCTTCGCAACTTCTTCAGTTGTTCCCCTCTGCTTTGCCTACTTGTACATTGTGAATGGGCATATCCCACTCATTGTTCCAGTGCTTGGGGTTGAATTTGTGCCCACTCCTGCAATAGTCAATGGCTCACTTGTCTCAAGGTTACACCAGGGTTAGGGGACAATGGTAGCAAATTGTTGTGTAATGCGGGTGCAACTCAGCCAATAGGAATATTTCTTGCCCCACCATCTCACAAATCAAGTCAGTTGTGAGGATTTCCAATTCTTCAACAGTTTTCCATATAGTCCATGCGATGGATCTCCTCGCAGTGGACCGGTTTGCCCCTGTGTGTTTCCTATCATGGTTTGGATGGCTATTCTGCCTACACCGGATGCGCAGTATTCCACTGTTGTACTAGCGCCTTGGTACCTGCTATATCCTCAGCCTGTACCCATTCTCGTGTGTCACTATCCAGTAATATAACTGAATACATACATCATGCTTTGATATATTTCCTGGATACTGCAAGATCCACCTTGAATTTCTCAAATTCCTCTGATTCCCCGGCTTATGTGCTGTTAAACGTACAAATTCCTTGAACACTGTGTACACCTTCATTGTGAATGAAGAACAGATTTAGTCCACTACCATTTATCCAGCACGCGAGCTCTGCTCAATCTAGTTCTGTCCGTTGAGAAGTCCTCAAGCTCTGGGTAGTTTCTGTCACCCAGTAGGGTCCTTGCCACCAAGCATCCAGTTTGGCGCAGAGAGACTACTCTATCATGGAATTCTGCAGACGAGCCAGGTTGGCAATTTGGGGATCTTCATCTTGCAGGATGGCTGCTTGATCATGCTCACATTAGTTGGCATCTCTTGACTCCTTCAGGTTTTGTATGACAGCTTTGTTCCCTACTCACTGGCGTTCCAAAAGCCCTGCTGTTGCCACTGGCAGTAATTCTGTATCGTTGATTCCTTGGGTACAGTTGGCAATATTCCTTATTGCGATGTTCAGCACTATCAGTGGTACTGCATCTTGGCTGAACATCAAGTGGAATAGAGAATATCCGGGCATATGTCAGACAGTGATTGAGTCGGCCCAATGCAGTCCAGGTTGGTGGTCAATCAACATATCTTTCAGTCAGTTACAGCAGTCAGTGAGTGTTGATAGCGCAACCACAATCGGAATCTGTCAGATATTGATCCCTCTATCACCACGGGCATGGGACAGAGTTATGGTGCGCATCGAGATATTGAAGTACTTATGAAACAGGTTCGTTTGTTACATATTCCCTGCTCCTTTCTCCACTACCACACTTGCCAGGGTTCCGAATAGTCAAATTACCTCCTTGTGACTGAAATCTTTCAGGTTCACCAATGTACTCTCGTTTAGTCATTAGGCCTCTGCCCACCCACAGCGAGATATCCTGGACAGCAGTACTTGGTGGTACCCATCCTCCGTTTTGGGTATGTACCAAATATATATCTCCACTAACTGCCCTAGGTGACTGACTGTCAGGCTTGTGAGGGCTTCATCATACCATACAGGTCCTGTCTTCTTGCTCTGCTGGCAAGTTTTCATCTGGTCTTGGAAATTGACGTTTATTTCTGGCCACTCAGACTGCTCAACTACAATTTGTAACAATCCTGCCTTTCTGCGACGCCTGCTCAGTTCATGCACAACATGCATCACGTTCCTTCTCATCTCTGTGCTGACTGCAATCTTTGCGCACTGTTGATTGGATTTGCATCTCCCCTACTGTACCCCACCATCAACAGGGTATTTCGTAGCTTCCCACCAAAAGTGGTACAATTCATTTCCAGTATATCCATCTGGCCACTTCAGAATCTCCAGAAATTTGCATACCCCTTTCCATCTCTCTTTGATTTACTCCCCTAGTCTTAATCTGATACATTGTTCTTATGATTTCTCCCTCTTTTGACAAAATGGTCCTTGTTCCACCTGAATTCCTTGTATACTTGCTTTACTTGTTTCCTCTACATCTCCCCCCTTGTCTGAGTCGGACTTACCTGCTTCTCCCTGCCAGTGTAAGAGAACATCAGCACTACAATGTGTTCTCCCTAGAACATGTTCTAAATTGAAATCACCCAGTCTTGTCGACGCCATTCAGCTAATTGCTGGTGCCACTTCTGGATCTTTGGCCATGATGATTAGTTGATACACAAGCATGATAGGATCTGTCCCGACGTAGTATCCGACTCCTCACCTGTAGTTGTGAAAAATTCCAAGTGCCTTCATTAGTCCACAGCATTCATATTTCCAATCAGTCATATCTCCCCTTGGCATTGTTCCAAAGCGCATTTTCATCATGACATGGGTGCCAGTTGTTATGTCCATCTTCTTATTGTTGGTTTGATCTTCACTCTTCAAAGCTGGTATCAACTCCCATGACTATCAACCCAGTGCCATCACTCATGTCTAATGTCTCCAACATAGAAGCATCGCACAGAGCGTCCTGTTCGATTGCAATAACATTGTTTTCCGCAGTCTCCAATCGAAACTCAACATCTTTGACCAAGATCCGGAACAGGGACCCTGCAACGATTGTATACTCAGGGATCCACAATCATCAGTATGTGCATTGTCCCAAAAATGCCCTACACCCAGTACTGTTCTATCAATGATACAAATTCAACACCTTGTCGACCTCTGTCATTTGTGGCCACCTTCCCACCTCTCTAGAGACACACCAGACAATATTTACTCTGTTCCAGTACTTCTTGGATTGTTTTCCCTGAATGGTGGCCACAACTCTCTCCACATCTGCAAGTATATTTTTGACATTCTTCAGGTTTTCTATAACAACCGTTCGAACTTGAGGCCGTCCTGCAACCTCTGCCTCCCCTCATGAACACTTTGATAGTGTGAGCAACGGTTCCGGACTGCAGCTTCGGGTGCCAGTCTGGGTCAGTACTGAACCGTCACCAAATACGCAGAACGGGTCATGAATACATCCAATGTGTCAAACAAGTTACGGTTTGTTGGACATCTCCCTACCTGTCTGAATTTGGCGGGCTGTCAGTGGGTTGTCCAGCGGGTCCGTCTGTAGATTCATATAATGCTCTTGCTTTTGCTATTTGATGATTGTATTTGATCAAAGTCGCTGAATTGACATTCAGAAATACCTTTTTGATCACTTTGCCGGTTGCGACATTGGTTATTTTGGAATGAATGTTTTTCCTTTTGTGTATTATATTTAGGAGTACTAAGCTGGTCAATAGATCTGTTATGATCTCATATATCCACGCAAGGCCTTGAGTATGCGATATACAACACCAAACATTGTTGCCGCGTCATTGACGTTCATTTTCAAGATGGGGTAAGGAAGATATTGTGCACTGTTTAAGTTGAAAAGTTTGCCATTTCATGATATATGAATTATTGCCATAAAGTTACACTTAGATTACCAAAGATGCAAGACCAAAAATCGTTGAGGCTCTGTTGACACTCATTTTTAGGATGGGGCAGGGAGCATGCCGTAGTTGCTTTTGATGCTAAAGGCGGCTGATACCTCAGTTATGGATGTATGCAACCAATCGCCACTTAGATAACCCAACATTCAACGACAAAGATCATTTACCCTCAGTTGACACTCATTCTCAGAATGGAGCAATGACGATGTCGCTGTCTTATTCGCCTATACAGGCAGTCATTATATTCATTATGCTTATCCACTACCAGATCACTTTGTAATAAGCTGACACAGAAGACTAGAAATCATTGACATTCTGTTGACGCTCATTCTGATGATGGGGTAACAAACATCTCATGCATTGGTTTGCCTGAATGGCCGCCAATACATTGTTTATGAATTATTTCCCCAAATCAACTCTTAGATGACCCAAGATGCACAGCCAAGAATCATTGATGCTCGGTTGACGCTCATTTTCAGAACCGGTCAATGACCGTCTCGTTTGCTGTTTTGTGTAAAATGGCAGCCAATTAAGTGGTTATGCTACCCGGCAAATAAATCACTTAACAATTCCCTTGCATACAAGATCAAAAATCGTTGACCCTCCGTTGACACTCATTTTCAAGATGAGGTAGGGTGCCTGTCACTTCAATTTTTCCCAATAAAGGCAGGCAATACTTCGAGTATGTATAACCACAATCAAATGAATTTTCAATTAGCAGACTTAGGTGACCTACAATGCATGACGCTCCATTGACGCTCATTTTACCATGGGCGTATCCGCAATATGTAATCATTTAATTAGGTGTAGTCTATCATTCACAGTGTTTTGGCAGCCTTTCTAGCATTTTCATTTACTTTCTCCTTGTTCACTACATTGTTCTTTAATAATACATATCAATGTATCCTTTAAAATATACTTTACAGTGTCCACTGATTATAGATAATGATACACTCCAAAATACCATTCCTTTTGATCGATGCACATCATCGCTGGCAGAGTCCATCAATAGGCTCTTCTCGTCGTCACGATGGATGTTAGCTGCATTTCTCCACAGCCAATACTGTACTAAACAGCGGAGGTTTCTGCATCAGTCAGCATATCTGGATCGAAAACTGTATTGTGGTGGCTAACCAGGGCATATGCATCCCGAGTAAAAAATTCAGCACAGGAAAGAGAAGTATGTGAAGACACATATCCAGCCTGTAAATTGATGATTTGGGAACATAGTGCTCCGGCATTGTTTCCTGGTGGGGCAGGTGGCGGTCAGGCCAGAGGTGTCATCGGCTTGGAAGTCGGCTGTGTGCGTTGGTCGGGTGGAGCTGCACCTGTTCGTGTGTGTCTCCAGCATGTCTGCCAATTCTTTGCGGTGCCATTTTGGCCAGGAAGGCATCCGTCCGGATGATGTTGACTAGACATTGCCGGGTGTCTTTCTATCACAGCCTTCGCGTTGTCATGCGCAGGAAACTCAAGTGCCTGCGTCTTCCCTTCTTGGCCTTCAGTGCGAGGTATCTTGATCACATCATGAATTGCATATATTGAGTCGCATAAAATCCCTCGTTTGGCCATCTTGGCCATATTCTAGGCCACGTGCATGTCAGACTGTTCCAGCTGTACCCGACCTCCTTCCCTTGCCATAGTAGCAGCCATGTTGAACACCTACAAGATATTAGTGGCTGCGTCTGAAATTAAGATTTGGCTAGTACCTCGACTCTATATGCCTCAGTATCTTTCTCTAAGGGTTTTAAAGCCTGTTTTGCCCACTCCTGGGGATGCGTATCACAACATTTGTATGCGGAAGTCGCAGAGCAGACAACAGCATGATGTTCTATTTCGTGGACTTGCCAGACAGATGCCTTGGTTGACCATGGAGATTTACCCTTCCGGGACGTGACACATCAGCCATGTAGCTTTCTACGTACAGTAGCTGTCCATTATACGGTAAGTTGACGGCCGTTTACCACGATATGCATATACTCATATCCAATTGGATGCTGCTTCATATACTTGCAGCTTCCGGTCTTACGGACTATCTTTATATGTGCATCCTGGGTCATATTTTTGGTGGCTGCATTGGCAGGGTTGCAGTGGACTAACTGGTGTCTGTGTTCTTGTTGTGTGCCAATGAGTGATGTATAGCATGAAGCACCCGTTGATTGGCTCGATTTGGAGTTGATGTTACCTGGCTGACGTGCTTGTGTCGCCAAGATTCCGTTGTGTTGAATTGGAGAGGAAGATGATTACGAAATGCAGTGGGAAGTCCTGAGGAATATATAGTTAGCTTCAAATCAGTATGGAACAAATAACAGCCAACTTGTGCGTTATACTCAAGATGAATACTGCTGCATATCGATGCAAGTTGAAGGGGTTTCCCACCGTCCTGCGATTTGGAATATGTCAGACAGATGTTGTTTGTTTGTTTGCCGGGATACATCGAGGTGTATGACAGCCGAAATCTCATGAAGGTCAGATCTAAATCGGACATTCTTCGATGGACAGGATGTCTGGTGATGTTTGTATCAAAAATTACCCGGGATATTACCTGAAACTGACGCGAAAAACCATGTCATGTCGTATGGTTACCCTAACTCTACCCATTATATTGACAGTGAGAAGGCAGATTTCGCTTGGTTCAAGATGATTAAACGTACCAACCTTGACATAAAAGACACAGCTTGCCTCCATATTGTCCATATCTTGAAAGATTGAACATCTCGCCCTACAATGAAGTCAACACAATCAACAATGGTCAAGGCTCCAATAAAGAACATATCACCACTTCCGACGGGCCACTATGGCTAATCCACACAGTGGTCCACACGACAACGTCATCAAGCGAATGAAGGCAAGAGCAGGGTAGGAGCCACAAGAGTCGGAGCCACAGATGCATGGCGCAGCTTGCGATCCAGAAAGAAGCTTACGGCCCAGAAACGATGAGAAACGCACTTCTTAAGCAATGAAGAGAAAGGGGAATAGATTGAGGATTATGTTGAGAGACACACCCTTGGGGCAAGAAAGCGAGATGAAGCCGCAGAGTCAGCAATTGAGGAGGAGCTGGAAGATGCGCGGACAGCTGAAAACCTGCAATTGACGACTAGAGAGCCCAAAATAACATTTCAGCAGATGATGGTTGCTATCTGAGACAGTCTGAGCGCTCTTGCAAGTTCCGACGATGGGGAGGATGGGGAAGACGAGGATATTGAAGAGACAGAGCAGGGAATGCTGTGTGAACATGACGAACCCGGCTGGGTGATGGGCATGATCTCCAAAACAGTCCTGTGGGGTTTGCAGAGGTTTCGGCAGAAGCAGATGAAGCTTGATGAATTGACACAACTGGCATGGGGGGACGCAGCGGACTACTTCCATGCGAGAGATGAGAATTACGGCGCATCCGAATTGACGGTTCTGGCAGTCGTCAAACTGCAAAGCATTCATGAGGCAGCCGCACCGGCACACATAACTTTTGGAGATCTTATGCAGTCTCTCGATATCGTCTGAGGACTATCGCCAATACTGCAATGGACTTCCCGACCGGGAGGTAGTCATAATAGGCTGCGTTCTGGGAAGCCACAGTGGAACACAGGTTTAGTCGGTCTAGCGCCCGCCGCAGAGCCCGATCCCTCTCATATTCAGAAAGCGAAGCTCATTGAACCTATAAGCTTTTACCGCTACATAAAGCCTCCCCAGCTAATCACCACATGAGAATCGGATTCGGACAAAGACATGGTGACCGCTCAAGCGTCGTCAGAGGAATCAATACACAAATTGTAACTTTTGACGTCATATAACTGTGGAAAGCAATTCTTGTAACAATTTTGCTATGTGTCAGCTTGGTTCTGATTTCAGTGACCACATTGTGAGCCATCATAATTCGTCTGTGAGTGCAAGAGTTGAATGCATCATGTGAGAGTTCTGGAACCCACATCAGGTTGTAAGACGGCCAATAGGCTCGATTTCTGTTTGCCAATTACGTTTAAGTGAGAAAGCCACAGCTATGTTAGTGACGGAATATACTAACGAATCGTAAGTGAGTGATGTCTTACGAGTCATCGAAGGAGGGGTCAGTGCTGAATACGATTCTGTCTGAATGACAACAGTCATGCTGTATTCATCCATACATCCACCTTCATAACTCTCCGCACAGACCTGGGGCAGATGGTTGGGATATTGATAATTGCTTATAGTACATCATGGATATTGAGGAGAAGGAGCTGGATGAGGAAAGTTGAGGAAGTCGAGCAATATTAATCAAAAATTAGTGAAATGATCTACATGCCATAAATTGCCGGCCGGAAGCGCAGGAATGTGATAGGGCCACGTCACCTCTCACTCAGATGACATGGACAGAGGTTGATCAGACATTGAGAGGTTTCAAAGCTTCTGGTTGCAAATGATAATACTTAGAAATGCAATATTGGATGTCTATAATGAGTAACTGATTCATTCCATACAATGATTGAGTGAACTAAGGCTATTTGAATGTGTTTAATGTGAGTGTGAACAGAGTGTTGATGATTTTTAGTCTCACACATTTGACAACCAAAGGGCTCCATTGTCACGTCCCTCCAAAGTAAGTGTATTGGTCAGCATTGTAGCTAAAAAGGCAAATGAGACACTCATTGCCCCATCCTCAAAATGAGCATCAAACGAGCGTCGACCATTTTTAGCTATGCATTTAGGAAATCCACGGGCTATGCGGTGACATTAACCCATAATCGAACTATCTGCCGCCTGTCTAGGCTAACATCCTTGCAACAACATCGCTACTATATCTTGAAAATGAGAGTGAATGCAGTGTCAAGGATTTTGGGCCTTCCATCTTGGAAAATCCAAGGGCAGTGCAGTGACATTAACCCATTATCGAACTATCAGCCCCCATTCTAGGCAAATCATGCTTCGGACATCATTGCTACTAGACCTAATGCTGTGCTTCCACGGAGGGTCAACAGAGGGTCAAAGATTTTTGGTCACCCAATCTGCATAATCCAACCCCTGTGCATTGACATAAACCCATATTCCCCATATTGGCCGCATGTGTGGGCAAAAATGCCACTAACAATTCCGCAACCACCGGCCAAAAATATGTGTCAGCGGAGCGGGAACAGGTTATGTGGGGATCTGGAAGCTTCACAGCGATGAAATGCCTTGCATCATTCGTAAATGGCACTTTTAACGGTCAGTCTTGTCAGTATGACCCCGTATACAACTTCACAACTATTCATGCAATGTCTGATTGGTCTTACTTTTGTCTTGCATGTAGCTCCACAGTCAATATTTAAGCACCAGCATTCTACTCAACGATAATGTAACTTTTGACAGTCTCTCAACTAGAATTACACAGCTTCCAATTTCCTACAACCATGTGGGATTCCCAATCAATAAATACCTCTTGCTGGAGGTTATGATATCTGCCAAAAATGAATGGGTCTTTATTTGCAATTTGAGCGACCTTACTTGACAAATTATATTCGACGGTTGGTGGGCATCACTGGATATGATCTCGAAGCATCCTATGGATTGGAATGATTCTAGACATGCAGCGTTGTGGCCTTTTGATTTGCACTGCGGAATTGAGGAGACCGGCAGCCCTGGCATCATATGTATCGTTGGTCATCAAGTTCTTCGCCATCCATCAGAACATGGGACCAGCTCCAAGGGGGAACTCTTGCTGGCAAAAGCACACATTGCAAAGTTAAACAAATTAACAGAGTCGGATGTTTCTAAATTGACAAGTTCAACTGATGATGAAACCCCTTTGGCCATATTCAAGAGACAAGGCAGTTGCGGAATTACAATAGTAAGTTCACAAAAGAAATTCATATTCAACAGTTCGATCTTACCTATATTCATACAATCGACAGACACAACGCCCTGCACTGGCAGGAAAGAATTCCCTAACTGCCAAATTTCACCAAAATACCTGCAATCCCTACCTCATGTTAGGATATGTTTCGGCTCTTGCTCCATGGAATGCTACATCAAACCTCGAGCTACGACAGTCATTTAATCTATTACCCAGTGAGCTGTTGCTTCCATCCGCAAGCACTCTTAGCAACATTTACCGGAGGGATCACCCACTGAAAGTGGATGCAATTAAGAAGAAATCACTGTCAAGATCTCAAGTTAGCTTAGCTTTAGATGGGTGGACATCAAGGAACACATTCACGATAACATCAGTCATTGGTTACTATCTTGTTTGGAATTGGGCATTGCAAGAAATACAACTCGCATTGGATGAGGTTGATAAGCATGTTCTTTTCCTATGTCGAATCCTAATTAACCATAATAGGTCAAGGGTCAACATGCTGGAATAAGGATAGCCATATATTTCAATAAAGGTCTAGATCTTTTTGAGCTAACTGACGGCCGTTTATTAGGTATTACAACTGATAATGCTTCTTCAAATTACTCGATCACTCGGGAACAACAATCAACCCTTGAGGCCTCCAGAATCTGGTGGCCTGCATTTAGAAACCTCATACCATGCATGGCACACGTCGTTCAGCTTGCTTTGGGTGCGTTCATGGGCAATCTTGGTGTAACAGGCCACACCAAGTCTCGGCAAGCGCATGAGCGTGATCACCAATTTGGAGAGACTGGAAGCACAGACATTGGGAAGAGTCAAAGACTGTGGAAAGAGGGCCATGCTAGAATCAATGAGGTGTCGGCTATGCGACCAGGTTTGGCAAAGATAATTGAGAAAGTATGTATTTCGAGACACTATGAATGACCTGAAACTGACCATCATATAGCAGAGAATGCTTGCTGTATTGATTAGACTGAAATCTGGTCGTCAAAACAAGTTCAGTGACTGTCAAAAAGCCACAGTACGAATCGCAGTAATACCTATTATGGATGTTAAAACATAATGGAATTCGACACTAGAGTGGCTTGAGCAAGGCTACAGATTACAAGTATTCACCCGTGAGTGGCTCAATAATCCAGAATACAGTGATTATCACCTACTCTTCACAACTCAGGATGAATCTACCTTAGACAAATACGTCATGGAAGTTTCAAGGCCATTCCGACACTGGACCCTTTGGATGTCGAAAAGGCATACTGTTGCTCTGCATCACACCATCGCTGTCTACAGTGTCATGATTGATCACATGGATGGCGTTATGTGAGTTTTCGGTAAGAAGAAGTCACAATGGAAGGAAGACTAATATTTCACCGTGGAGATTGCGCACCAGAAGCTCTCCAAATATTACCCAGAAGTCACTCTAATGACCGGTCAGCATCTCATTTGATCACATATCCTTGATCCTTTATGGGAGTTGCAATCATTCAGGAAGTGGGACAAGGCAATGGATAATAATGCTGATGACGAGACATCTTACACTACCCAATACCTGGAGGCCTCTCAGAAGTATGCGGAGAAAGAATACTGAGGCAAACATCAACTAATTTCCGTCATTAAATCCGAAAACAATCTGCACAGCAATATCTTCCCCTATGTGAACCCTGCTAGATTTGGTCAATCATCTTTTCAGCCATATGATTTGTGCAGCAATGATGAGGAATACTTAACGCCTAAATGCGTGGCTGAAATGACACCTGGACGAAGCGTTCGCGCAGCACACTTAGTGACAGCCGCCAAGTTCTATTTGAATTCACCGTCTCAATCACCAAAGAACAGGGGGCAAGTTAATCCAAATCTCCATGATTACCACTCCGACCCCATGGAGATTAGCAGTGTGTTTTGGTTACTTGATATCACCGACTGGTGGCGCCAGCAAAATCAAATGCACTCAAGGTATGCCGATCTCTCCAATGTGGCCCGTGATATAGTTTCTATTATACCACCTGTTGTCGGAGTCAAGGCTAGTTTTCCCCTTGGCCGAGATGTTATTGGCTGGAGACAATATGAAACAACTGGCGAGACTCTTCGGGAAACAGTCATAGTACGGCACTTTGCTCGAGGCAATAACTCAATATAGGTGGCTGATTGCACTGCATTGGATACTGTGGAAACCGAAAAAAACTTGGAATTGAAGAAAGAGGTGGAGGATAGATGATTGCATAGAATGGCCAAGGTACAATACATTATGGAGATGGGGCAGGGCAGCAAAACCTCACGTGCTACATAGAAGGATTCTCGCACTCAACACAAGCAAATGACAGCTGTAGGATACATTACAGATAACGAAGAAATCATCAAAACATCCTGGTCCAATTTTCAACATAATGGTGTGGCTGCATTTAAATTGTCAGAAAGATCACCTTTCTCACCAGCAGTGTGTGCAAAGGACCTCCTGAGAGGACGAACTGAAGTAATAATTGTCTGCCGAATCAGAAGAATCAACCTTCATCCAGTCGAAAGTGATGGTGATTACCCACCAGACAGCATTTCTGACACTTCAAATTGGCTTAACTGGAATGGTCATTTGGATATTCCAAATGAGAGCGAACACAACTGCGACGCAGACCATGAATGCAATGTCAAGCTAGGCAATGGCATCAATCCTTTGGAGAGCCCAGAGCATCGGGGTGTGAGTGACGCACCAAATGTTCCTGGATTGATTTGGCCAACACAGAGGTCAATGAAACAGGCTGAAAAGGGGTTGATGACTGTCAGTGGAATGGATACAAGGAGGAATAAGAGAAACAAGAAAAAGTAGGACAGATTGGGTCAATAGGTTTTCACCAGGTTCTATCTGTTGCTTGACCGGGAAGTTGACTTGAAGCAATATCATGGGAAACTAGTGAGCAGTCGCATGAGGATAATTGTTCATAAACAAAAGTATAGGTGGCGAAATGTAATATTCAGTTAGCTATATCAATTTCGGTAGAATGAGAGAGGCCCATGCAAGAATATTACAGGGCTCGGCTTTGCCAATGGGCTGAGTCTCAATCGGACAGAAAGGCAACCAATAAATCAAAATAATCATTTATACAATTACTGATGACCGCAGATATTGACTATACACTACATCAAGATGAGCGTCAATGGAGCGTCAACGATGTTCGGTCTTGTGTCCTGGGTGATCAGACCATTGAGACGTTGCATACAGTCAGAAAGAAAGTTCGGACCTCCTTTATAGCAAAAACAAATTGCGATACCCTCCCTGCCCCATCTTGAAAATGAGCGTCAACAATTATTGGTCCGGTATCGTACGTAATCTGGGGGGCGACAGGTTGCAGACAGTCACAAACAAAGTATTCACTGCCTTTATAGAAAAAACAGAAAACGACTTGCTCACTGCCCCTTCCTGGAAATTAGCCTCACCGAAGCAACACTGATTGTTGGACTGCCATCATGGTTTACCACAGCGCAATGTGGCCAATATTGTCTATGTACCTTGTTTTGACTGTTTTTGAAAGTCAAAAGGCTCAAGAAGACTTACTGGTAGCGCTGTAAATGAAATAAGTTGTGACGGTCCCAGAGGATGTGGCAGGATTATCCCGGACATATTTGCCAATAATGGCTGTCATATCAATGTTTAACAATGGTTGTTATCCAGTGCCACTCATATTACGGAAGATGCAACACGGAAAATCATTGATGCTCCATTGACGCTCATTTTCCAGATGAGGTAGGGAGCGTTTCACCTTCCCCTTTACCTATAAAGGCAGCCAATACTTTGTTTATGACTGTGCGCAACCTGTCGCCACCCAGATGACCCTAAATACACGGCTAACAATCGTTGACGCTCCGTTGACGCTCATTTTCATGTTTTAGTATGGCGCATGTCTCTTTTCATTTTCATCATGAAGGCGGCCAATACATCAAAAACAACCAGTGACGTACCAATGTGAATATTTCGCGATTAACAGTAGCATATCTGAATGTGAAAATAATTTGTGAAGCCCGAAATGCAGAACCTGAGATTGGAACTGAAGGGTCAAGCCGAACCCAGCAAAACCTACGGGTTGACGGGTAAGGGTCCAGGTTGAGCTCGCTAAGAGTCTGCAGGTTGGGTTTTTGTATGGGTCTGGTACCGACCAAACCTGTTTTGCGGTCCAAATCCAGACTGCTGGCTGGTTACCAGGACCCATTGCTAACACTACTCCTTGGACCAAGCATCGCAACATTTTCAAAGAATGATTCTGTGATGGATCCCAGGTGGACTATGACACATTTTCTGTAATACTCTGGGAAATGCCAATACTGGATAGGTAGCTCCCTGTTCAAGTCTGGTGTGCCGATACATGCCTTGCGCAGTCTGAATTGCCATATAGTCCCAGCTATCAATGTGAAACACATTTTGTCATACCGAAAGTGAATGTCAATCAGTGAGGTAGATGGCTGTCCAGCAAAGGCTTGGGAACACTCTTTGACATTAGGTCATATGCCAGGGTCTTCCAGTGTATGCCACTTTGCCCGCTCAGAAGTGATGATGATACATTACTTCACAGTCATCTTCGGAACCAAGAAGTGAATATTCTGGTAGTGGCCCCAAGTAGGATCAACAAGGCCCTGGCGATCCCTCTTCTCTATCAAGTCTGTTTCCACAGGAATGACTTCCTTGGGTCTGTGGAATACTGAATCCTTCCAGACTTTATGATCATATTCCAGCCACATGGGATGGGGTAGCTTGACTTCATGGCTAATCATTCCTGATTCCACCTATGACAATGAGACCGCATATTCAAGATTTGATAGCAAACCAACCAGAGCTTCCAATTCGTTCAGACATAATACACTCTGTATCCCTAACTCTCATACACTCTCCGGTGTCAATCTGACACCTATGACTCTTTTGGGGAAATTTGGGATAATGCACACATCTGAAGGGCCTTTTAACGGTACAGCCTGGGCAATGGCTATTCGGGTCTCATCAAGTCCGGCACCTGTTGTATATGTATCGAACGAGGACCCAGCCTTTGGTGTCAGTGCCAAGCATTTGTAGTGTACACCTTCCGAGGCAGTGATGGTGGTTTGAATGATGTTGCACTTCATGGAGTCAAAGTATGATGAAAGCGTTGTATTTGACTCAGTTCATGAGCAAACCAATTTTACACACCAATGCAAAAGTTGCGGATTCTCTACTGGTTACCCTCCTTTCATTCAACAGCACCTCCTCTCCCATCCACCACTTATCTGCTATCATCCTGCTATCAAACACTTCAACTACCAGTCCTTCATCAGCAACAGCTGTAATTTCCGTCAGAAACACACGGGTGTTCCGGACGGCTCTGATGGCTCCGACGGAACCTCATACCCTCTGACGGAGAATTACACGCTGCCGGTCGCCCAGGCGACAGGTCGGGTTGCATACCTACTCCTTCACTTTGTGGTGACATTTACGCACCATCAGAAGGACACGTGTGTTACACTCTTCGCAGGGGCTGCAGTTTTGCTGAAGCCGTTTACACAATGCCTGGCGATGTTAAATTATAGCTACTATTTATCGTTCAACGATTTTCAAAACTTATGCATTCAGTTTGTATTCTCATCTATGGATCTATGTATCTTTATAGCTAATATGTACTCCCCGTTGTTCAGTCCACCTCCGTTACCCCTGTATCTCCGTACACCCGCCGTTGCTCATTAATCATGTACTTGTAGGCCGTGATCGAACTGGTTGAAAGATGCACTTGGAGGCCGTAATCGTGCGAGTTTGGAGATGCACTTGGAGGCCGTGATTGTGCGAACCTGGAGGCTGTAATCGAGCGAGTTTGGATATACGCTTGGAGGCCGTGATGAAGCGAGATTGGACGAGTACTTGGAGGCAGTCGATGGACGGCGCGCCGGGTGCTGACACTGTATTTCATCAGTTAGGTAACTCGCAACCAGGGGAATGTGCCAAGGCGACTATACCTTTGAGCTCTCATCGAGAGCTGGCTAATGGCGGTCGATCATGTATGGAGGCACGCCGGAAGCTGAAGCTACATTCAGGGGTCAACTCGTAATCATGAGAATGAAGGGAAGACAATCAATCTTTGAGTGCTGTACTCAATGTATGCTGTACTCGGTATATGCTGTACTCGGTGTCAACTCATGATCATGCCATGGAGAGATAGAGAGGGATGACTTAACTTTGTGTTCTGCGATGATGGTTGAGATGTGGATGAGAAAGAGAGAGATGGGGGATGAAGATGAGA
>Ga0307512_10004150_pt1 | contig 16065 bp, 26 predicted proteins | sample 14_EM_MG_FD_200267 | JGI IMG/M metagenome (GOLD analysis project Ga0307512, IMG submission 200267) | Populus trichocarpa ectomycorrhiza microbial communities from riparian zone in the Pacific Northwest, United States - 14_EM | ecosystem: Host-associated > Plants > Roots > Unclassified | place... | reverse complement strand
AGGCTACGGCGGCGGGTATGGCGGGTACGGTATGAACGGCATGTATTCGGGCGGGTACGGCGGCATGGGGCTCGGCCCCGTGGGGATGTACGGTCAACCGGGAATGCCGTTCGACCCCGCGAACCCGAGCGTGACGCAGGCGCTCGAGTCGACGACCGCGACGACCTTTGCCCTCCTCCACTCGGTCGTCCAGACCTTTGCCGGTCTCGCGCAGATGCTCGAGTCGACCTTCATGGCCACCCACTCGTCCTTCTTCGCCCTCGCCGGCGTCGTCGACCAGTTCGCGCAGCTGCGCAACGCGCTCGGGAGCGTCCTCGGCTTGTTCGGTCTCGTCCGCTGGCTCAAGGACCTCCTTTCCGGCCGGCGCAGTGGCACAGGCGAGATGCACAGCGAGTTTCGCGAATTCCTCAATGGCCGCCCGGTGCAAGGCCCCGCCGCGCGCCCGTCCCAACCACCCCCGCCAAACGCGAGCAAGAAACCGCTCGTGTTCTTCTTCCTCGCCATCCTGGGCATCCCCTACGCGATGCACAAACTCGTCAAAATCCTCGCCGAGCGCGCGGCGCAGCAACAGCAACTCCAACACGAACAACATCAACAACAACAACAGGGTGGTGGCGGTGTCATGGCGCCGAACGGGCAGATGCTCCCGCCCTTGGACCCGTCGCAGCTACCGTTCGCGCGCACGACGTACGCGTTCCAGGGTTCGACGCCGTCCGAGCTCAGTTTGCAGGAGAACGAGATCGTGGCGGTGATGGGCAAGCTGGACCCGAGCACGGGCATGGAAGTCGACCCGCGGTTCGAGGTCGAGACGGAGTGGTGGAAGGGTCGCACGCGCAACGGTCGCGAAGGGTGGTTCCCTAGAAGTTTCGTCGAGGTATTGGACAGGAAGGCGCTGCCGCCGTCACCGCCGCAACAGCAGCAGCTGCCGGAGGCAAAGAAGGTAGAGTAGACAGACATATCAGCATCGTGCGCTAGCGTAAGTTACACCTGACTTCATTTGACCGTCGCCCATCTACCTCCTTTCTATCTGTGCCATTCGTTTTTGTTCGTGTCTACCCTCCTTCCTTTCCACCCCTCTCGTGGGTCTGTGCAGACATGTATCCACTACTGTTCCGACTTGCTGCATATTCGTTTCCAGTTGTATAACAGATGCGTTGATAAATCAACTTAACGGCAAAATACGTCAAACTCTTCCTCACTGTGAAGTGTGACTAAGTACAAAAATACATGAGGCGGCGACACCTGACCGAATCACGGCTTAATGGAGGGGAATGAGGACAAGACTGGATTAAAGATTCCTCTTGGCAATCGTAGTGTTCTTACCTGCTAATTTACAAGAGCATAGTTACACCCTGCGCGTTCCGAGAGAGAGAACGAAAGAGGGTAAATAAGGGTTACGAGAGGGCTTACTTTCCACGCCACAAAGGCTCGACGCACAAATGGAAGGAGAGAGAAACCAAAAAGAAAAAAAAAAAAAAAAAGAAAGAAAAAACGTAACCGAGAAGCGGGCAGAGGTGGCCTGGTTTAGCTAACGACCAGACAAGGTGCTTCATGATGACGTTGACAGTCCGACCTCGGCGGGAGGAATGCTGGCATTTGGGGGTCCATTGGTGGCCCCCGGTACGATGCTCCCTGCCCTGCTACGCGGAACGAGCTGGCCGGTCTCTGCGACTCTCGCGCCGCGCTCGACGCTCTCGTGTCTCGAAGCGCTACGACTCGCCTGGCGCAGGTCATGTATAGACCCATGGCGCCACCTGCTCCCTCGGTGCTCGACGGGCGAGTCTGGCCCCGCATACGACGACGAGAGCGACGGGGGCGGGACAGACGGGTACGACAGTGGCTGTGGCACGATGGTCGTCGGCAGTATGCGGGGCGCGGAGGACGACGGCGGCGTCGTCGCGGCCGTCGCAAAGCTGTTTGGGTGCGTGGACAGGGACGGGGAGAGGTACGGCGAGTCCGAGGCAGACGAGGGCGAGTGCGACAGCGGCGTCGTCGATTCTGATATCGCGTTCGCCGGGGGTCGATGGACCTGCGAGGGCGGGCGCGGGATGGCGACGCTCGGCGAGGCGCGCACGGCGTTTGGACCGATCGGTGGGAGTATGATGGACATGGAAGGTGATGATGCGCTCGATGACGAGCGCCGATGCGTCGGCTGGAAGTACGGGTCGTGTGCCGACAATCCGATCAGGTTGTCCACCGGTAGTCCTAACTGGGAGGATGGAGAGATCCCCAGAGAAAACGATTACGCCACGAGCAAGAGAGAAGCGGGGGAGGACGTAAAAATGAAACACGTACCCGCCGTCTGTGCTGGATGAGCTCTTCCCTGTAAATTTCGTTGAGCCGGGATATCCGGATGTACTCGCGCTCGGTATCCACCAAGCGGTTGCGTAGCTGTTCGTTCTCGCGCCGCATGGCCTCGAGCATATCCTCCGAGCTCGGCACTACCGGATTGGGCAAACGGAGGAGAGTGGGTGACTGTGTGCCGTCGCCATTGACGCTGGAGCCAGGCAATACAGGGGATGTGCCGTTCTGCTGACTCGCGAGCTGTTGTGCCAGTCGCAACGCCGAGAGCTCGCGGGAGAGGCGGTTGACGTGTGACTCAGACTCGGCCTCTAACGCATTCTCGAGCTCAATCTTTTCTTCCTGGAGCTAAAGACGGATGTGGCGTGCGGTGAGCGAAGGATGGCCCCCTGTGATAGTTCGAAAAGGAGACGAACCTTTTCGAGCTTGCGAGAGAGCACATTGATTATGCGTTCCTCCTCTGCCTCGTAGGCATTGATGAGGTCCTCTTCACGCTTGCTGCTACTGCCGCTGCTAGCGCCGGAGAGTCTTCGTATGGGAGGGGAGAGAGACATTCACGGTACAGTAGTGGGGAAGGAAGGACAGAGGGGCACAGGCACAGGAAAGGAATTCATTCGTTTTGTGTAATTTTATTATCCGATTTCGTGACGTCAAACAATTCAATTTAATTTAAAAACGAAAAAAGGAAAGAAAACAAAAATGCAATAAAATGGCAGTCGGACATCCTCAAAAGTCACTTCCCTCGACCTTGAACCGCTGTCCGTACTGCAAATACCGCTGCATAACGTGCAAGATGGGCTCGGGCAATCCCATACTCAGCAATGTGTTCCATATTTTCGCGTGGCCGTGCACTTGTTCTAGCTTGAACATCAGACGGGCAATCTGCGTCGGGTACTGTCATGCCCATATGCCCCATTTAGCTCTCACCCACCGGCCTGACAACGTCATGATGGGAACGTACCGCGAGTTCAGAATACTCCCCATACTGGTACGCTGCAACCCGTATGGCCACTTGCAGCGTGCGGGTCAAATCGCCTTCCTCCGCATATACCTCTAGTAACTTTGCCCATGGCTTGATCGAGTACCGCGGTGTGTCCAACGCCCGCTGGAATGCCTCCTTTCCCTCCTCCTTGTGGTGCAGTCGCAGACCGAGATCTCCGAGAATTTCCCATTCTAGGCCTGTCTTGCGGTAAGCCACATGCTGTGTCTTGAAGTGGGCCACTTCTGCCCGGAAGATCGTCCAAACGCGGAGGTCCTAGTGCCTTGTCAGCCCAACCATAACTGACCGGTCAACGTAACTGTTGACTCACCTCGTATAACACCATGAACAGGTTATCCAGCCAACGCTCGCACAGCCGTTTGTTGCTGAATGAGAATGATTCCTGCGCCCCAGGCCCACCAATCGGCGTCGCGTCTTTGCTATCGCCATCCCCGTCACCAGCCGCTGCCTGAGCCGGTTGCGGTTGCTGTAGCCCTTCCACCGCAGGTTCTCCATTCCCATTCTCCATACCGTTCATCTTCGCAGCGGCAGCGGCAGACGCTTTCTCAGCTCTCAACGACTCTTCGCGTGCGGATTCGGTCGAGATTCGGATCGTCGGGATTGTGGTCTCCACGTCGCCCACATCCACGTGCGTGGGGCTCCGGGCGTCACTCCCCGTCGGCGAGTCTTCGTGCTTTACCGAAGGCGTCGAACGTACACCCTTTGTCGAGGCATCGTCATCCACGACCGTGTCCTCTAGAGAAATGGCAGCGATATCGACCTGCGCCTTTTGCATCCGGTACTCCTCTTCCATAACGAACACAACACTCCGCGTCTTGAGAAGCTCGTCCCATCCGATCTGTGATACGAGCCGCGTGAGCAGCGCATAGGCTCGGGCCCACGTCCCGCGCAATCCGGGCGCTGGTAAACGTTGCAACGCCGTGTCTGCTTCATCCTCTTCTGTCTTCTCACGCTCTGGCAAGATCTCCGCCACCGCCGCCTTGACAGGCAGGTGTAACCGCAACGCGGTGAGGCTGCGGTGTGCGTCGCGCCCATTGAACGTGAACATTGGACACGAGTTGAGAGTAAGTAATGCCTGTTCCAGCCTACGTCAAGCCCGGCGACGACGAAAGAGCACAAGCGACAAAACGCACCGACTCGTACTCCTCGAGATCAATATAGATATCCGTGAGTTTCTCCCATGTCACGAACTCACTTGGTGCGCAGTTGACCGCCTGACGCGCCAGTTTGAGTGCCCATTCGCTCTTGCCCTTACTTCGCAGGAAGTCGCACTGTGTGTGGAGCAAGAGGTATGATTGTGGTGTCTCCTTCATAGCCGTGCCCATTATCTGTACAGCCTTGACCTCCTCATCTGAGCAGAGTTAGATACGCCCTTGTCACGAATCCTCAATACACTTACTCATCCCTATGTAACTGCGGGCAAGTAGACAGCACACCTCCGGGTCACGAGCAGCCAGTTTCTCAAACAGGTTCGCGGCATGTTGCCACCGTCCACTATCACCGAAATACTTGAGGATACCGGCGGTGAGGTGATTCGAGACAACAGTCGCAACTTGGATCTCGGGGTCCGATCCAACTTGCCATCCTATATTTCAACGGACACATCAGCCTTGAGTTGTATTAGCCGATGCACGATCGGCGAGAAATGTGCACCTTTCATGAAGAGAGCCTCCGCAGCCTGAAGGAAACGCAGCTCCGCGTCTGGCGCGGTAATCGGTTCGAGCCTGCGATAAGCTTCGAGAGCGTACGCCGGGTCATCAGAGTACAGGATCGCGCGGAGGACGGCGGAGAGGTATGTTTCTTGCCAGATTCCGTCGGGGGCTTGGTGTCTGTTCGGGGGAAGCCATCGATCGGGTGGGCGAGGACAGGGACAAGAAACGACGTACCGTTCGCCCCGCAGGTCTATAACGTACGCATTCACGCCTCCGGGGATCTTGACGTCTACGCGAACGTCCACGCGGGAAAACGCGTTGAAGCAGCTGAAACGATCGCATAAACGACGTGGGTCCACGGACGAGATAAGGGGGGCAAAAGGGCGAGGACAAGAGAGCGTAAGGAGCAGGACGCAGTGGGGGGGATTTTGCACCATCACCCGTGGCGGAGAGCGACGTACCAAAAGCAGCCGTTTTTCACCTTCCAAGTCGGACCTTTCGTGAACCACGCCTGGGGCTCTTCGATGGAATACGTAAGAGAGTTGATGTACGCCGCGAGCGACGCGGACGACGACGCGTCGACGCCGGAGACGTAGTGGTACGAGCCTGCCTGCGGAACGAGCGGGAAGAAAGGCGATTGTGAATGGTAACCAGGACAGGAAGTTGTGCTGGCACTTACTTCGCGCTGGCCCGCGCGTCCGGTGCTCTTGACGACATGGCAAAGATCGGGCGGTCCGAGTTCACGGAACGTTGCTGGGAGCGTTTGTTTCAATGAGATGGGCGTACAACGTAGAAGGGGAGCAGCCCGAAGGCTGGGAAAGTGGGGAGGGAGATTTGGAAATGTGCGCACCAAGGGCCTCAGTTCGTGCTAAGATGGACTCCCCCAACTCGACCTAGTACAATCAATCCGAATGTAAGAAAAGGTTTGATTAGAGCGGGCTCACCTCGAAAATTTCTGGTACGTCCTTGAAAGCTGCCTCGGCAGCCATTTTGGATCTGGGAACAAGCAAGCACAACACCAGTGGCAAAGCGGACAAACGAGTCGACCCGGTTCGGTAAATCCCGTGACATCGGTCGTCCCTTAACTTAATCTGGAATAGTTTTCGCCAAAAAAAAAAACCAAGATTATTCATTATCTTGCTATGCCAAGTGTATGCCAAGCTGCGCCCACACCCTGTGCAGAGGCAGAGAGACAAAGAGAAAACAACGTTCGCTCTTAGGACTCAGACCACCATCACCAACCTAGTTACCAACTCTCACTCCCTTGAGCCAGATCCGCTTTTCTCTGCTCCACCTTATTCAGCGTCCTTCCCAATCTCCTCGGGCTCCTCAAACACAACCGCGCGCTCTTCCATGACGCGCAACTGATCACGCTCCGAGAGCGTCTCAAGCGCGAGTTCCGCGGCTTCAACCATCTTCCGCGCTCCTTCTGAATATATCCGTCAGCGCAACTCCCGTGCAACCATGGTGAATGCTCACTCTCGAGACTAAGTAGAACAAGCGTCTGGTGATGTCATACATTAGCAACCCTCGATACCAACCTTAAGCGTATCCGAAGAGACTCACGTTCCGCGCGTGGGCATCATCCCATACCTCTTGCTTCAGCCGCTCCTCAAACCCTTCTTCGTGAGCGACCTCATCCAACAACTCCTTGAGGCCATCCGGCACCGCAAAATCTTGTGACACTGGGGGAGGTGTCGCCGCGCCGCCCACTTGCACGCTCATTGCATCCGCATGTCCGTTGGCCATGACGAAATATCGCGTATGATCACGTAACCTGAGTACTTCCTTCAGTATCATCTGAGGCAGCGGCTCGATTCGTGCACGCAGACGAGTCTCGGCTTCGTCGAGTGTCTGCGCGCGTTTCGGTGCACAGTACGACTGCCCAGGCTCTCTTGACGAAACTCTGGCCAGGTTGGCCTGGAGAGCCGGTACCACCACTGAGGATCTTCTCTTGCGCGCCTTGTCGCTCTTCCGCGTCCCCCCCACCTGACCCTGACGATATCGACGGACAGCGCGATCAAAGCTCTTGTCGTGTGTGACACTGCGATACTTGGAAGAGAAGGCATCGGTGACAACTGGGGCGAATTGAATGGCCACTAGTGAGGAGGCGCAGTTCGGAAGACGTACCAGCGATGAGAATGGTCATTGCACCCACTCCAAATAAAGCCCAGAAGACGAATATGCCACGCCCTATCGCGGTTTCGGGTGCCAAGTCCCCATAACCGATGGTCGTAAAAGCAATGAAACCTGTTTTACGTTAACGCTGGGAAGAACACGACTGCAAAGTGGGCGAAACTCACAGAAGTACATCGTCGCGCCATAAGTCCAATTCTCCGTCATGGAGAAGATGAGAGAGCCAATCTTGAAGGGCGGTGTTCAACTCACGGTGTGGGGTCCTTAAAGGCCTAAGCTAGCTACTCACAGTCCAAAACATAAAGAACAAGGCCCACGCAAGACCAAGCTAACGTCAAGGGACCGTCAGTACCTGTTACGGCGCTCTCAGGTAATGAATGACGGACCTTGGTATACAATGATCGCCGCTCTTCTTTCTCAAGAACCTTTATCATCTCCTGGTAAGACATGCCTTCGGTCGGATCTTCTTGCCCCGAAGTACGGCTTCCTGCCCTCTTCAGACGCAGCGCCTCGCATGTCCCGTCCCACCACTCGCAAGCGCGGTTCCAGATTCTGCTCTTTCCTTCATGCGGTACGCCGTCGTCGAGCGTCCACGAATACTCCAGCGGTACTCGCGCAGGCCGCGCGCTCTCCTTGCTCTGTTGTTGTTGTTCTTGCTGCTGGTCACGTTGTTGTTCTTGTTGTTGTTGTTGAAGGTGGTGGTGGTGGTGGAGGGGTGTGTCCTGGCGCGCCCGCCTTCCGAACTTACGCCCGATGAATTTCTCTGGGGCCACCCCCGCCTCCAACGCTGCTTCTTCCAACACGTCTGGAGGAAGCGCCTCTGTATTGAGGTACAATGCTTGCGGCACAAAGGTTGACCCCCGACGCAGCGTCGCCGGCCGCACATTCATAGTTGTGTTCGTATATGTGGATGTAGATGATGGCGAAGATGTGGAGGGCTTATCCGCCGTCCAGACGTCGAGCCCGCGTTCTGTGAGGCGCTCCTCCACGGCGGCGCGCCAGCGGCGTACTTGCTCACGCTTGTGCTTCCGTTCTCTGCGGCGGTTCCTAAATTCTCGTATACGCCGGCGATAACCAACCTGGAGGCCTTCTAGAACGGCCTCTGATGTGAGTCGCACCGCAGCGCCAAGGATGATGATGCCAAGCACGGCATAGAGACAAACTACAACGCGCTGAGCCGGTGTTACCGGGACGATGTCCCCGAAGCCAATGGTGAGTGTCGTGACGATGGTGAAAAATAGACCGTTGACGAAGGTGAGTGACATGGAGAAGGAACTGATTAGTGCGCCGATTGCGATGTAAGTCAAGAAGATGATTGTGATGATGACGAGAGATCTTTGCTTGCGTGTGATGCCGCTGCCTAGGCAGGGGGGTGAGCGCATGAATTAAAACATATAAGGCAAGAGGTACGTACCAGCTTTGGAAAAGTTAGGCGTCTTAACGAGATCCCAGATCAAAGTCACATTCGTTATCGTGGAAATAACTGTTGAGCATATGGTCATCCAGAATGCTTCGCCGTTAGTGAAGCCATCGGCGAAACGATGCTGGACAGCAAAGGTAGTGACAGTCACGATGTTGAGTATATCTGAAGGATGTGAGTTGTGTGTCGAAGTGTAAAGACGACGACTGTACCATGTAATGTCAGGGAAATGATGCAGACGATGGTGCTGGCCTTGACACGTCGTTCCAGAAATCGATAGACAAGGGCAGCATTCGCGAGGAGTGCCAAGGCCATGGAGAAGCTCATAGCGACGATCACCAAGGGGGGATTCGGGCGTGACTCGACGACCTGATTGCCTTCCGTGCGAACATACCAGTGTTCCGTCAGGCCGGGAATTTCCAGAAGGATGGAAAAGGGAATGAGGCTGCCGGATATGATGGGAAGGCGCCGATAATTGGGCACAAAATCATCGTGGTCGTCGTGAGATGCGAATAGAACGTCCTTGATCTTGACGAGCCACCTTGGAAGCAAAGGTCGGGAAAACCCATTCATGGAAGACGAAGACATTGTGCCCGATGGCGTCAGAGGGACCCCCTGACTCTTTCCCGGTCGACGCTCGTTCTCCTCCTCCGCAACGGCCGTGTCGAGCTCTTGCTTTTCTTCATAGTCGTAGAGGTCTTCAATATCTTGATCTCCCTCGTCTCCGTCGTTGTTATCCTCATCGAAGGCTTGGTCTTGGCTGGTACCTGGGCCCCTTTCCGGATCCCCATGGTCGTCTTCAGAGTCATGCCGGTTTGATAAGTCCTTTGATGGCATAATATGGCCGAGCATCGCAGCGAAGAGCAGAGTAGGTGCCATTTTTCAGAGGGGGCCCACTCAGGGGTATCAAGTTGTGCGTGGAAAGTGGAAAAACGTGGGGTGTGGAGGGGGGGGTCTATTTACAGCATGTTCAGGCTAGTCGGACTTACCATGATACCGCGGCCGGTGTGTTCCGACGGATGCGGGGGCGCGGGGAAAAATGACGAAACCTCACAAATTAAATTTCAAAAAGATAAGATTGTCTTAAGTCTTAATCTTGGCAGCCCCACGCCCAGAGGCTCGGCCACCAACGTGCATCCAACGCTCTTATCTTGGCCACGATGTCGACATCCGCTTTGGAGAGTTATCAAACCCAATTGGTCTATGACTCCCTTACTGCTGGCGCTCTCAAGTTTGGATTCTTCACCCTCAAGTCAGGCCGGTGCGACGCCGATTTATCTTCACTCCGCAGCAACTGAACGTTAACGTACCTACTAACGGCAGGGTCTCGCCCTATTTTTTCAACGCCGGTTTAATCTCAACCGGTCCGCTTCTTCATTCCATATGCGCCGCCTATGCCAATACCATCGCCAAGGCCCTCTCGGCCCCCCGCCCTAAACAACTCCCCCAATTCGACGTCTTGTTTGGGCCTGCCTACAAGGGCATCTCCCTCGCCGCCATCACTGCCGTTCTCCTACATACCCAGCACCAGATCGATGTCGGGTTTGCGTATGATCGCAAGGAAGCCAAGGACCACGGCGAAGGTGGCCGTATGGTGGGCGTCCCCGTCGCCGGGAAGCGCGTCCTCATTCTCGACGACGTAATGACGGCGGGTACGGCGGTCCGTGGCGCAATCGAGATGATCCGCCAAGCTGGAGGTGAAGTTGTCGGCGTCGTCTTAGCGCTCGATCGTGAGGAGATCGGCCACGAAGGGAAGAGCGCCGTAAAGGAATTAGAAGCGGAGCTCGGAGGTGAAGGGCGGGTCAAGGCGATCTTACGTATGCGCGACTTGATAGCTTGGCTGAAAAGCCAAGGACGCGATGAGGACATCGAGCGCATGCAAGCGTACTGGGAGCAGTTCGGCGTCAAGGAGTAGCTCCGATGATGGAGCCAGTTGGATACAGATGACACAAGTGTCAGTAAATCTCCCCTCATTCTGTCCCTAGTCTATGTCCTCCACCACCCCAATTGTATCCTGTTGCACGAGAAGGTGACCCCCGCTGCTGCCGCGGTGGAACGTATTGTACACCCGTCCCGGCAACAGTCGGTCCTGCACCCTCACTGACAAGCGCTCGTACCCATGATGGTGCACCACCAAACTCACGTATACCAGGCAGGCCTCGCCCATCCTCCCCATGTATCACCCACCACCATAGGTGCCCAACAACTGCCCCCGACACGCTTACCGCCGCAGCTCCAGGGCCACCCGTGATCAGATCTATGCCTGCACGTTACGTCAGTGGTGGTAAGGGTATACGTCAATGATAACGCGCACCAATCATGGCATACGGAAGGTACTGTACGGGAATGGTAATGAGCCCCATGAGAGAAGTCTGGCTACCCGCGGGAGCGAGTGCGGAGGAGAGGTAAAGTATGCAGAGGGTGAGGGCACGCGAGTGTACATAGGAGCCGAGCGGGAGATTGAGAGCCTAGAAGAGAAGGTTACGTCTTAAGGTTCAAGCACGGGAACATACATAAACGAACTAGTATGGCTCCAGCGGCGAGGGTCAATTGCCAAGCATAATCTGGAGACCTCCGAGGATATCGGTCGAGTTCGAGTGCGTTCGAAGAGCGGCTGCATGTGGCGGTCGTTCGGGTGAACGAAAAACGGGGTAAGGATGACACAACGCACTATAACATGACCAGCTCAAAGAGGTAAGTAAACCCTGTGCCTGCAATAATCTCAGCATCTCAGACACCCCTGGTCACAAGAGAGGTCACATACCTCCGAAGAAGAAACTCGACCAGATCCTCCACAACTATCACGCGGTCAGAACGTCAGACGCACTCTTTTGCATTTGCTATAGAAGGGCGCACCTCGAATCGTTCTGTCACCAGCGCACGCACAAAAACAACTTTGAGCGGGCTCAAAATTTGCAGCATGACCGGAACCGACACGGCCAACGACGAGCCGCAGAGGAAACGCGTCACTGGCGGTATCTTGCGAAGTTCATCCCAGAACCCTGTGTACGACATTGCGAGAGCGAGGGTTTTTTTGGCCAGGTATCGTATATTTACAGAGGTGGGGATTTGGGGGGAAGGGTGCCGCGCGCGTGAAGGCCCGATTTTGTTCGCACCGGCTGTGGGTGTTTGTGGGTGGGGTTGGACACGTCAACGAAACGAAAATGTCAACGCTCGACCGGTCCGCTTACCCGTTGGTCCAGACTCCGCGCGAAGTGGCAATATTAATGGTGGTGATGAAGTGGCTGAAAAAAAAAATACCCTGGACAGTGGCAACGCGAACGGAAGTGAAAACACTTTCGACTTTCCTCAGAACGTAGATCGAGCCCATGCGCTACTCTCAGCTCCTTCGGTGGTCTGAGCATAACTGGCCTTGGCCCTTGGGTGAGCTCGGAGCATAGCTCCGCATTCCCCTTCCTTGATTGACTGCCAGTGCTACTTGCTCAAAGTCCCAGGATAACACATGCGTCCGACGTATCCAAAGCGGGCCCTCTGAAGCAGTGTATTGGCAGCTCCTTGTCCTTCAGGATGACATACTCGGAACCTTTGGGGAAAGGTAGAATATCTTCGGCTACGCGATTCTCCACCGGCATGTGGGTGCGTACGAAAGCGCCAATTTCTGCTTCGTCTGTGGGCTTCCGAGGATCACCTGAAACACCTGGGTTGCGCAGCGAGTGTTAAATGCTATTCTTGTCATCTAATATTCACGTGCACTGCTAACTCCCGATTTTCGGCCGGGCCTATGGCAGTGCTGCGTGGTCACATGTGAATGACATCTAGCACTCGAAACCCTATCTTGCACAAACTTGCGGAGAACCGGTTTCTACATAACGTGTGCCTGTGTGCGCATAGCGGAACTTCTGTCGACAGCGAGTCTGAGTTCTCGCGAACTCGGACACAAAGCTCGAAACTTGAAGCAGCGAGCACTCCCAGCTTGATCATTTCAGATACCAATGACACCGCTTCGCCTTGGAATTGTACGGATCATAGCTTGATTGACCGTGATACCTTGACCCGAGAACCAGACCGAAAGAATGGCCAGAAAAATATCGTATCTGGAATGGAGCCATTACCCAAGGAACTGTAAGCGGTTGTATCGTTGGCTGTGTCCGACACCTCGCGCTCCAAGGATTCATTGGGTCCAGTGGAGCAATGAACGCCTGCGATCCAAACACGTGCGGGCCTCTGAGTTGAATAACGAGGGTACCTGCTTCCCAGTTGGCCCAGCACGATGGGCTTGCATTGGATCTGTCACCCCAACAGGCGCACTGCTGCGGTGGGCTATGCAGCATTGCAGCATGCCCAATTGCGCCACTAATTGCAGTTCTATCCAACCGTTTGATTTCGGGGCTGCTCCAGGCAAAGTATGCCAAGATAATCACATGGTACGCTTCTAGTTGCGATGATATGACCTGAAGTGTACCCATACGGGAAATCCTCCGAATTTCTATTGTGATTGTGGCATTCTGTCGTCTACGCGGCCCCTCCTCACCAGCATATAAGGGCGAAGATTGAACCGTCCATGTACTAAGTACCCGCCAGTTTACCAGACAATGTCTCTCCAGCCCTACGTGTTCCCTTCTTCCCCATCCCTGCAGGTCAAAACCGTTCAAGAGTATCTGAAGTGCATCTCCGAACTTGACTTCGATAGGCTGAGTAGCCTAGTGACGGACGATTTCACTCTGGGAGTGTCGCCCTTGAATATGGGTATTCCCAACAAGACGATAGCAGAGGAATTTGCCGTGATGAAAGGTTTGCAATCCGGACTTGACGGAAAGCCACTAGCCGTAAGTAGAACCCAGACGTCGCATGACCCATTCATTTGATACTAATCATCGACTGAATCTACTCGACAGTTCACCGTGTACGATATCGACGACGGGCCGAGGAAGACCTGGGTCCATGTACCGCATTTTCGAAGATACACAGTCTCGATACTGATTTCTCGGCATTTTAGGCGAAGGTAGACCCTATCGGCCTCGAAATTGTTTATTGCTTCCAGTTTGGCGAAGGTCACAATGCAGACAAGATCGCTTCTCTCAGGGATTTCGTCGACAGCAAGATGTACACGGCGGTCAATCGCACGGTGCCGTCCTCTACCTGATAGGACTGTGATGTGGTTGTGGCCATGGGTCCCTTGTTGATGTTCGCTGGGAGTTCTGTAGTGTAAATCTCCTATTGAATTTCGCATCCCATATGCCATGAAATTCATACTCTTCTTGTACCTCATATTTTGGACATGTTGTATGTTATTTTGTGTACTTGACTTAGTGGTGTGGCCCTGCTTTGATGGGTACCATTGACGCTTGTCATAGCCACCACAAGAACTGCGAGAATAACAACTTTTAACTCTTCTATCATCTGATGCAAGCATTATTACCAACTATAAAACAACACCAAGAGTTTACAAAACAATACTAAAGCTCTCCATGAGAAATATTTGGCGTGCTTAAGCCCTTCACAAGATTCTTCATTTCCACATTTTCAAAGATTGGCCCATCCTTCCCTTCCCACTTTCCCCGAGCAGCCTCCAGTGCAAATTGTCCCATTTCTTCCACAGATATCAGCCCTTGTGGATAAAATACCAGAAGAGCTGGGAAAAGAAGCTTATGCACAACTCGCAGGGTAAAAGAGCGTTGATTCAGTGCATCCTTGCGGTATGCCTTGGATGGGAAAAAGTATGCAGGGCGCATTATCGTTGCTCCGAGATGACCTCCAGACTCCTCCACAGTCTTGATTAGGTTGTTTTCAGCACGGCCCTAAAAGCAGAGACATGGGTCAAGGAGTCCCAACTGGTTGGTCAGCACAGTTTTCGCACCTTGACACGGCTGAACAATACGCGGCTCGTCTCTGTCGAGTCTACCCTATCTCCGCTAACGAAGACAACACGAAATGGACTTGCTGCGGTACCAACGCCCTTTGCTTTAAGGACATCGAGGAATGTACCGAAGTATCCGACAGTGATATCCGTATATTCAGCTTCAGACATGCCTACGGATGAGGTACCCAAGGCCCAGATACATGCGTCATGCTCCGCAATCGTTTCCTGGAGCGCAGGTGGATAGGTCAAGAAGTCGTTACGCTCGATTGTGGAAAGCTTGGGGTGCACAGGGGAGGCGTTATCGGCCAAGGTACCACCGGGGAGGTCAACCCATGGAGGGAGGGGGCGACGGCCGAGGTAAGTGACGTGGCTAACACCATTGTCGACGAGAAGGATGCGAAGGATTCCCAAGCCCGCTGTGTCATCAATACGTGGGTGAGTTGTTAAAGTGCGGTGAGAACGGTGATTGTGAGGGACTGACCAGCACCAGTAGCACCTGTGAGTAAGACTTTCATGTAGATAAGAGCTGGGAGAATGGGAAGTAAGTGGGGATATGCCAGTAGAGAATTACTAGCGCCAGCATAATATACGAAGGGAAGCGAGTAGTATTCCTCAATACCACTCCCACCTGCTCAAGTGTGCTATCGCAAAGGGTGGTGCTCGAATATATTTTGGAGCTTCTTCGAACTCCAGAAGGACGGCCGCAGGAGAGGAGGCATCTAAGCGAAGCGGCCCCGTGCCGTTGAGCAGCAATGCGTATCAAGTTGTGACGTCGCCAGCGAAGGTGGGAGATTCGTGTGGCATTTGAAATGCAATGAGAGGGGACTTCAGGAGCAGCGAGGTCAGTCGAGGGGCAACGAAGGCGGAGGACGACGGGTCGCCTCGGAGGCGATGGGCTATGTGCGTTGGCGCGTGGGAAGGGCGCCACGTGGTCGAAGATGGCCAATTCCGGGGCTACAGCGTGTTCCATGCCTTACCCTCGCTCGCCAACCCCGGCCGCCTTCATCTCGCCGCCGCCTCAAGTTACTTGCCAGCACCAGCACCTTTCACCATCACCTTCATCTCGCGTCTTCCGACCTCTCTCGCGCGTTCCCGGCCGCTCAGGAACACGGCCTCTCATCTCATCCCTTTCAAGAACTCTCTTCGGACTCACTTTGCTAGGTCACTCTGGCCCAGCTACCTACAGACAGGACCTGGGTCCAGTTCAGCAAGGTTCTGGTCCGGACAGAAGTTCTAGAACCGAACTGCGGCAACCCGTGCTCCGAGGATTCATTGGGTCCAGTGGAGCAATGAACGCCTGCGATCCGAACACATGCGGGTCACTGAGGTGGATGACGAGCGTACCTGCTTTCCACTTGGCCCAGCACGATGGGCTTGCATTGGATCTGTCACCCCAACAGGCACACTGCTGTGGTGGGCTATGCAGCATGCCCAATTGCACCACTAATTGCTGTTCTATCCAACCGTTTGATTTCTGGGCTGCTCCAGGTAAAGTATGCCAAGACAATCACATGATACGCTTCCAGCTGGCTGCGATGACGTGGCATGAAGTACACATCCTCCGAATTTCTATTGTGATTGTGCGTTCTGTCGTCTACACGGCCCCTCCTCACCAGCATAAAAGGGCAAAGATTAAACAGTCCATATACGAGGTACCCGCCAGTCTAGCAGAAAATGTCTCTCCAGCCCTACGTGCTCCCTTCTTCCCCATCCCTGCACGTCAAAACCGTGCAAG
>Ga0307512_10004149_pt1 | contig 16066 bp, 23 predicted proteins | sample 14_EM_MG_FD_200267 | JGI IMG/M metagenome (GOLD analysis project Ga0307512, IMG submission 200267) | Populus trichocarpa ectomycorrhiza microbial communities from riparian zone in the Pacific Northwest, United States - 14_EM | ecosystem: Host-associated > Plants > Roots > Unclassified | place... | reverse complement strand
CTTAAAAGGGGAAATGAGGCGGCGTTATAACCGTGAGGCTCTCCAAGTTCAACGGCCGTGACTCCATCGCATGGTTTACCTGCGGCACAAAGCACTTCCCACACCTGGTCAGGGGCGTGGGCTTTCGCAGTCATGGAAAATAATCGGAAAACACGGTCGTAGATGCGTTTATTTTACGTCGAGTCAGGTTCAAGTAATTGCCTCCCATCGCTGGGCCGATTTCCCGCTCCGATCTTCTCACCGCTCGTATGCACGATTCTGTTGGCTGATTAGTAAACTGCTGACCTGAAAGCGACCAACTTGTAACCCTCCAGCGCATCCACGATGACGATGCCGGGACACCACAGGTGCCGCGCCGCTAACGACTATCCGATCAAGTGTAAGTAACCGTGGGAATGCACCTCTTGACTGATACTGCGCGGGCGGTTCTCCCGGCCTACTCGCGATACACTACGGGTTATGTATCAAACAAAGATTAGGCGTGCGGGACAGTACGCTGTTGTTTTTCTATAGGAACCAACCAGCCTCACCATGCACATATAGGGCAACCTACGTCTCTAGCAAGTAGCCTTGACGAAGAATCTGAAGGTGAAAACAGAGTAAGAGAAAACAACGATAAGCTTTCGGATTAGTATTCCGGACGACAAAAAACACACGCAAGGCAAGCAAACACTACTTATGTCGTACAACAACAAATTTGATCTTTCCGCCCTTCGAATCTACGAGCTCTCGTACTTCTTCAACACCGCCTCGGTTATAACCTTCTTGGGAGTTCTCCTCCCTGTCCACAACTCAAACTGCGCGTAACCCTGCTCGAGCAAAACCTCGACACCCCTCACGCTCTGCCACCCCTTGCCAACCGCCTTCGCAAGGGTCAGGAGCGGTGTCTCCGCCGGCTTGTAGGCCATATCTACAACAACACCCGAATGCGCTTCGAAAATCGATTCTGGGAGGTACACGCTTCCTGTCACATTCTCTTCGGTGGTCGTTGCCGGAGCGGGTACGGTAGAAACGACAATCGTTGGGGGGGATCCGGACCAGCTTCCAAGGCTCTCAACCAACTCGACCTTGGCGTCCGGGAAGGCGTCGACCAACGCCTGCGCACTGCTCCTCGTCCTATTGAACAGGTAGATCTTCTTCGTTCCGAGGCTCTGGAGAGCGTGAATTGCAGCACGAGAAGTTCCTCCCGCACCAATGACCAAACCAGCGTCGGGCTGAGTGACCCTCGTGGGCAACCTAGACAGGACCGCCTCCCGGATGCCCCGCCAGTCGGTGTTGTCTCCGTGTAAGGTCCTCGACCCATCTGGTTTGACAATGGGGATGATGGTGTTGACGGCCCCAATAATCTTAGCCTCCGGGGAGAGAGAGTCCAAGAGGGGAATGACGTCAAGCTTGAAAGGAATGGTGACCGAAGCGCCACCAAACTCTGGCGCGGTAATGGCAGCCTTGATCTGCTCGCCAACCTCCTTAGTCTCCAACTTCTCATACTTGTGGGGTAATCCCAGGGTCTCGAATCCAGTGTTGTGGAGGGTTGGAGACGGGGAGTGTGAAATGGGTGTTCCGAAGAGGTAATACTTTTGAGGGGGAAGTTGTCCAATGAGGGTCAAAGCCGTCTGGATCTCTTTAAACGACAACTGCCCAGGAGCAGCCTTGTTCGGGAGGAGGGGGTGAGTGACAGGACTGAACGTCGAGTTCAAGATCCTCGACATCTGACCTGCGACCCCCATGTTGATTGCAAGGATCGGCTTCGAGCCAGGAACGGCTGTAATCTTCCTGACGAAAGAGTGTAAGGTAATATTGTCCTCGAAAGAGTTGGCTTTTCCGACGATCTTCACGATGTCTCCAAACTTGTCCGCGTCCTGGTACTTTTGTTTCACTTCTGTACCATCCCAAGCCAGCTTTCCGCTCCAATCGTGCCACGATGCGATGACTTTGGTTTGTCCTTTGTTGGAAACCAAACCGGAGATGCGCTTTGCGGACCAAGAAATCTCCACATCGATGTATTCAACTCCAGCACGCACAGCGAGGTCGAAAAGCTCGAATGCCTCTGCCTCCGCAGCATCAGGGAAAGCACCACCCTGCGACACGGTTCGAACAGTGAACACGATAGGGAGAGAGGTGGCGAGGCGGAGAGTAGCGAGTTGACTGGCAACGTACGCCTTGGAGGGGGTGTATGATCCGATCTTGTCGAACGAGTCTTGATCGCGGAGGAGATCGACACGGAGTTCAAGAGCGTCAACTCCGGTGGTGATCTCGTTGATATGCGGCAAGGCCAACTTTATGTCAGGGTACGTCAAAGACAAGAAATACGACTTTTTTCCTTGAGCGAGGTTCGGTGCGTAGTTGGGGCTTTGACCGGTGACGTGTTTGAAGAAACGAGACACCTCTTGGACGACGGCCTTGGGATCGGGTCCACTCTTGATGTTGTTCGAGAACTCGAGATTACAGACTTCGGAATACCACGGAGCACGGCGACTGTACACGTCCTCAATAGGTTCTCCGTAGGCAGGGCGGGCGGTCTCAGCACCAAGATACGCGACGATCTCCTCGATATCGCGTACAATGTGAACAACCGGACCCTTCTTGGAGTAAGCCTTGAGGACATCTCGAGCAGCGGGAGTCTCGACGATACCACCACCTAGGCTAATGACGTGCTTAGTCGAGTAGTCTCTGAGGAGCTCTTTGAGGGTCTCCGTCTCCGCCTCGCGGAAGGCAGGCCAGCTGTTCTTCGCAACAAACTCTTTGACTCCGATCTGGTACTTCTTCTCGAAGTGATGATCAGCGTCCAAGAACGGCCATCCTAGGGACAAGGCAGCGAGCTCGCCGATGTGTGTTTTCCCGGAACCACGCATTCCGCTAATCACGACTGACGGGGCCTCGACGGCGGCCAGCGAGCTGAGTGACCCGGCAGAGTGTGAGTCGTGAAGTTCGACACCCTCAACTTTGAGTCCGATCTAAACAAATTATAAGATCGTGTTCTAATCCTCGCGCATACCCGGTGTACCTTGTTCTCCAAGTCATCCCACCAGTTCGGCCAAGTCTTCTCGACACATCGCTTTTCTTCAAGAACCGTCTCTTTGATCACTGTGCCCAAAACGCTAAACGCCATGGCGACTCGGTGGTCGTCGTAACAATGAACGCTGACCCCGGTCTTGAGTTCGGGAATGGGCTTCCCATAAACCTCAAGACCATCATCTAGTTCCTTGGTCTCAACGCCAAATTTAGCTACAGAAAAACGTTAAATTTCAGGTGTTTTGATGAAAATTTGTTTCACAGTACCAAGTTGGTCGATCATAGCCCGAATCCTGTTGCATTCCTTAACCCTCTGGTTCGCGATCCCAAGAATCCTCGTGGTGTTCTTTGGGGCGTCGTTCAACTCCCGCCCGGGGAGAGACGTTCCAATAGCGACGGCAGCTAACACGGAGGCAGTCAAGAAGGCGTCCGTCATGGGCTCCATATCCACGTATCCGAGAGCCTTCAACTGGCCAATCGGAGGACCGGTGACGGTGGTCTCTGTCTCGGTCTGTACAACGTCACACCCCATGGGTTCCAAAACGTCTTTCGCAAACCTAGCATCTCCTTGCAGGGACGCAGATCCGATGTTTGGAATGGTACAGGTTGTACCGGTAATCGCAGCAATAGCGAGAGGGTAGGTTGCGCTACTGGCGTCGGATTCGATGTTGTACTCGGAAGGGTTCTCGTAGACGGCGTGTGGGATCTCGTAGATGTCGAGCAACTTGCCAGTTTCCGGATCAGTCTTGCGAACAACTTCGACTCCGAAAGTTTTCATCATTGCGATGGTCATGTCGATGTATGGTTGAGAGATGACTTGTCCACCAGTGAGCTCCAAGATAACGGGCTCTGAAGCGTAGGGAGCGCAGAGAAGGATGGATGATACGTATTGACTGGACACACTGGCAGCCAATTGGATCCTGGATCCTTTGAGACCAGCCGGAGCGATGGAGAGAGGGAGACAACCCTGAGATTCGAGGTAATCGATTTCGCTGCCGTTGGCCCTGAGGGCATCGACCAAGGGACCGATCGGGCGCTGCTTCATCCTCGCGTTCCCAGTAATGACAGTCCTGGTGGGCGCCGGTTGGACGAGTGTACATACGGTGGCCAGGAACCGAGCGGCGGTACCAGCGTTTCCGAGGTAGATTTCCTTGCCTTTTGCGGGAACGGACAAAGAGCCACCACCGCCAGTAACAACAATGGTCTCCCCGCCGTCTTCCCAGGCAAACTTCGCACCCTGAGTGAAGAGTCAGTTATGGGGTATGAATCTGGTCTTGTCTTGGAACGCACCTGTAGCTCAATGAGCGCATTCATCATAACTTGAGTATCGTCAGAGTGGAGGAGGTTCTTGAGACGACATGTTCCAGTGCCGAGGGCGGCCAACAGGAGGGCACGGTTTGAGATACTCTTGGACCCAGGGGTAGCCATTCTAACGGGGTCATGAGTCGGGATGCCGGGGATGACCTTGCAAGCCTCCGAAAGGGTCTTGGCGATGACGGGATCAGCGATCGCGGTGGCTTTTTGCTCATATGTGGCGCCGATCCTGGAAAGGATGACAATCTTCTTGACCGGACCACTGTTCTTCTTGTCGATCCTCATAATGTCGAGAAGCTTATCGACGGTGATGAGCTTGGCAGCAGGAACGCGAGAAATTCTGGGATCCTTAATGGACACAGGAAGGTTGTACGCCCTGAGACACCTGGTGAGACGACCGACACCTACTTGGCCCAATACGCCCATCTGGCGGGCAATCTCAGCCTCTAATATCATTCCGATACTGATACATTCTCCGTGAAGAACGGTAGGGGTCAAAACAGCCTCGATGGCATGACCGATGGAATGGCCAAAGTTTACAAGATTGCGTAAACCGGTCTCCCGCTCGTCAACGGTGACGATATGGGATTTGACGGAGATTGAGCCGATGATGACCTTGAGGAGGAGCTCTTGGGCGGTGGATCTAGTGGACTTGAGCCGACCTGAGAAGTTGGAAGAGGGAGTTTGAATGGCGGTGAAGATTTCCTCGGACCGGGATTCGAGCAAAGCGAAATCGGAATCATTCCAAATTGCGGCGGTCTATGAACGCTAGTCAGTGGATAGAATCTTGGGAGATAATATATCGAGGAGGTTACCTTGACCACTTCGGCCATTCCATTGGAGAATTCGCGCGCAGGGAGGGTCTCGAGGAAAGCGGCATCGATAAAGATGTATTCGGGCTGCCAGAATGCGCCGATCAAGTTTTTGCCGTGGGGGGTATCGATCGCGGTTTTGCCTCCGACGCTGGAATCGACCATGGCCAGTAAGGTGGTTGGGATCTGGACGAATTTGACACCTCGCATACTATTCGTTGATCAGTAGATGGATGCAGATGAGAAAAATACGCGATACTGACAAGGTAGCGGCAACAAAGCCGACGAGATCTCCGATAACACCACCACCAAGGGCAAGGATAACAGTATCCCTGGTGCAGGTATTGGCGAGGAGGAAATCTTCGATCTCGGCCTTGCCTTCTCTAGATTTTACAGACTCTCCAGGAGAGACCGCGTAGGAAAGGAATCTAGCTTCGGAGTTGGCGACAGCGGAGCTGAATTCAGCGATGAAGGCAGGGAGGTATAGGCTGGCGACATTGGTATCGGTGATGAGGACGTAGGTGGAGGATGGGAGAGTTTTAATGACGGTTTGGACGATGTGTGGGATGAGATGGAAGCCACAGTGGATGGACTCCTTGCCGAGAATGGAGACCTTATGGATGTCGACCATGGTGGGTTGAGGAAGAGGACAGAGGGGGAAGTGGCGGGAGACCGATGATCTTTTTATCTAGCCGGGGTCAAGTTTCGCAGAGGACTTTTGAGGATCGATGGTGTTTGAATCGATTGCGGAGATCTCTGTTGGCCGCAACAGAGAAATGTTTATTTCCGCTCGGATATTCGACTCGAATCTCAAAGTAAACGCGAAAGATGGTCATCCTCTATTTTTTATTTTTTTTATTTTGTTTTTTTTTGGGGGGAGGGAAATGGATGAAGCGGTTTGGAGAGAATTACAGAGAGAATGGGTCTGAGAGAGTTGGAGGGAGAGAAAGGACCTGAGCTTCCGTTGAACACGGCTCCGGGATCCTCTCAAACCACCGCCCGGCCACCTCCGGCAATCTCGTACCGTAAGTAAACCGACGCAGCCAAAATTCGAACGCTCTTCATCCTTTGTCCTCTCCCCCTACGATGCTACGCGCAAGAGGTAAGCCATCTCGCACATCTGCCTTTAAAAACCCTCAATGTTCTTCCCAAAGTGCCCTTCATCCGTTATTCCGCGACTCAGGCCCTAACAAAGCGTGGGCCTAGGCCCATCCAACTCGCGAGGTATTCAACTCCTGCCGAACACCCACACGTATGCTTCAACCAAACCCAATGCTCTCTTGTCCATTTCTGACATATTCGCTTTGCTAGGTCCGGATCTCGGGATGGCGCAGGGCTCTACAGGCAATCGGCAGGCTCACTCTCGGCACAGTGATCGTCGCTGGAGCTGGTCTCTATTATGTCGCTCATCAGGAACGCACTCCGGGGCCTCAACTCCCCCATGACCCAACAAAGAAGACTCTGGTCATCCTCGGGAGTGGTTGGGGTGCCACCAGTTTTCTCAACAAACTTGACACGACAGACTACAACGTCGTAAGAACATTCACTTGATTGCTTCGTTCCCCCCGGTCTTACCTGAAAACAGGTGGTTATCAGTCCCCACAACTATTTCCTTTTCACTCCTTTGCTCCCAAGTGTGTCCACAGGCACCCTCTCCCCAAAATCGATTATTTCACGTGAGTCTATTTTACCTTTCCACTTCCTCATTCAATCCCTGATTCATTATCAGCAACTCGTTACATCACTCGTCATAAGGCCCGTCAGGTTACAGTTATCGAAGCTGAAGCCAAGTCAATCGATGTCTGTATTTCATTCCGCGTGCCATCCCATCCTTCTTTTCTTAGTTTCGTTGCAGGCTGCCAATAAAACTGTCACATTCAGTGATTCCTCGGAAATCAAGGGTGCCGTCAGCACAACAACCATACCTTATGATCATCTTATCTACGCCGTCGGCGCCGAGACCCAGACCTTTGGCATTCCTGGAGTAAAGGAGCATGCTTGCTTCATGAAGGAGTTGCACGATGCGGAAAAGGTCAGAAAATCTCGTTGACATTCTCTGAAAACCTCGTACTCACAATTTATGAAGATGCAAGACCGTTTCCTCGACTGTACGTGGTATCATTGCACCCATGGTAACATACTGAACTCCCTGTGATAGGTGTCGAGTCCGCAGGTTTCCCTGGTCAGAGTCCCGAGGAGATTGACCGTCTCCTCCACATGGTCGTCGTCGGTGGTGGTCCTACTGGTGTCGAACTTAGGTCAGTTTCCCTGTTCCACTATCCCTTGAAGCCCATTTTCTGATACCCTGTTACAGTGGCGAGCTTCACGATTTCTTGGATGAGGATCTCAAATTCTGGTACCCAGAGCTTGCCAGTAGGATGAAGATCACGCTTGTGGAGGCTCTCCCGTCCGTTCTGCCTATGTTCAGCAAGGCCCTCATCGAGTACACCGAATCGACTTTCAAGGAAGCCAAAATTGATATCCTGACCAAGACGATGGTCAAGGAAGTCAAGGAGCAGAGCGTCATCCTCCAGATGCCTGATAAAAGTATCAAGGAAGTTCCTTGCGGAATGATCGTTTGGGCTGCCGTATGTCCCATTCTCTCTTCCCTTCCCTTCCGTGATCCCAACAAAACCCTGCCAATACCAGGGAAACACTCTCCGGGTATTAACGAAGAACTTGATGGCTCAATTCCCTTCGGTGCAAACTAATCGCCGCGGCTTGATTGTCGACGGACATCTCCGTGTTACCGGCGCGGATGGTGTCTTCGCTCTTGGTGACTGTACCGCTACCCTCTATGCTCCTACAGCGCAGGTTGCATCCCAGCAGGGTGCCTATCTGGCCAAGTTCTTTAACAGGCTGGCTAAGAAGGAGAATCTCCTCGTCGAGAAGCAGCTTCTGGAAACCACAGAAGTCCCCGAGGACAAGAAGGCAGAGGTCACGAAAAGGTTGGGGACGATCGGCAAGCAATTGGAAAAGCTCGAGAACCCCCGGCCATTCCATTACTCGCACCAAGGTTCCTTGGCATACATCGGATCGGAAAAGGCTATTGCGGATCTGCCATTCATGAACGGAACTGTGAGTTCTATTTTCTTTCCGCCCTTCAGTAGAAATCGAATGGCACAACTTACAATCTCCTATGTAGTTCGCCACCGGTGGTCTCGCTACTTATTACTTCTGGAGGAGCGCCTACATCAGCACTCTCTTCTCTGTTCGGAACCGTACTCTCGTCGCAACCGATTGGATGAAAGTTAAACTGTTCGGCCGGTAAGTAATGCGAATCTTTCCATTCCCCGTCCCACGTGTCGCGAGTTTAAGGCTTACTTTGCTTCCGTGTTTTTTTTCTGCCTTCTCAGTGATGTCAGCCGCGACTAAAGAGTCGTTATAATCCCTCACTTATGTTTCCCCTTAACCCTCAACCTGACTTCCCGCATTCCGTTATAGATCTTTTAGACATTATTTATTCACCATTCCATCTCTCTACCCCTTCTCCTCTACATTTACATATGCACTTACACATAATGTGTCATCCCCCCTCGTCCCCAACCCACTTCACTCATTCCCCATTGTGCGATTTAATCTGTTAGAAGGGTGCCGGGTTAATCTAAACAGCGTTGAGACGAATTTTAATTACTTGCGGACGTGATAATGATTCTTTACAGCGATTACATGCACGGTTGCGTATGCGGGTTCGTGAAGATTGTCTATGTGAGCAGGCAGAAAGAGAAAGAACACAAAGACAGGTTGGACAAAGTAAACAAGGAGACAAATGCAACGCGCTCTGATACGTCATTCCTGCTGGTTTTTTAACGGACCCATCCCAAACAGTTCCATCTTCCAATCCCGTTCCTCGATTTCCAGCGATTCCCGGTGTTGAGCATGGAGGTGTGAATACATTTCTTCCGTGGTCGGTTTGAGCAGTGGTTGCAGCGGTACAGTCAGGATACCCAATTCGCTTCTGTGACTGGAAAGAGAGAGAGAAAGACTTGGTTGGCTGATACAGAGTTTCTAGGAACGATAGAGGCTCACTGGCAAAGTACACATACCCTCCCTTGCGTCTCGTCACCTTCCTGAGGCTCCGCGAACATCGAATCGGCGATTTCTGAACGCATCTGCTTGATCTGTTCTTCCGTCAGCGGGGGTAAGCTTGCTTCCCCACCGTGCGTTCGACCGTTCATCATAACTTGCGGTGAGGCAGGAACTGAATCCGGAGGGGGTGCGACAGGCGTTGACACGGAAGGAGTTCCTGCAGATCGCTCAACTGGTGTCTCAGTGCGGTTCGTGGGATGCGTAGGATTTTTGTGGACTTGTTGAGGCTGATCGTTCCCTCGCACCCAAGTTTGAGCGTCGGGTGGTCGATCTTGAATTTGCGTTGTGCCCAGTTCATCCATTATGGCCCCGTAAGTATCCATAACTGGAGGCGCAGATATAGACGGGGCGGGAACGTTCAGAAGGGAGGTTGCTTCGTACGAACTAACATAAGTGGAAGGTGTGTGCGGCGGAGTATGATGGTACGAATTCGCAGGCGCCGCATACGATCGCTGCGGGTAATACTGTTGCATAGGTTGATTCTGCATATGATCCATGGGGACTGCCTGCGATCCTTGCTGCGCGATTCTCTGCTGCATAATCTGGTAAGGTGCCGGCGGAGGCATCTGAGCATTCACCTGATGTTGAAAGTGGTGTACCGATCCAGGAGAACGCCGTGTATACACGTTGGGGTCGCTGGCCATCCGCGGACGCTTTGGGATACGCTCATCGTCAAGATTGGTGGGGTCGAAGACCTGTCGTGGTCGAGTGGTCGAGGACTGATGTCGGGGAACAGAGGGTTGTCCCTGTTGGGGAGATGCCTGTTGTTGTTGGTGTTGTTGTTGAGGGGGTGGCATTGGTTGTGCTGCTACTTGGGGGAACTGGGCGCGGTGGTAGTTGTATGCCTGAATTGGCCCCGCAACGACCGTCGGATTACCAGCGGCAGGAAGAGTGGGTGTGTATGAGTTCGACGGAGGCGAAATGAACTGCCGTCCAACCTGTCCTGGTTGTGCTCCCTTTGAAGAAGCGTTAACAGTGAATGATAGCGAGAGTGAACGCGGGAACACACCTGAGCATAATGGAGTGGGACTTGGGTTTGCTGTTGGTGGCCAGCGACTGCAGGTTCAGAGACCCGCCTTGCAGTGGCAGGCTGCAGATGCAAGGTGTGAATTGAGTACTGTGTCATGATGCAAAATATTACGAACCGGTTGCAGCGCAGGCAGCGGTGTGACGTTGTAATTCAGCGGCGGTGGAATCAGCCCGGTATTCACGCATTGTTGCATCAGCCTTTGGACTTCAAACTTGAGAGTTGTATTCTGGCCCAGTATGTGTCGATACATGTCTTGGAGTTTCTCGAGTTCCTGCAGAAGATGGATATACGGCTGCTCCGGCGGACCAGTGGCACAAGCGGAATGGGCCCGCAAGACTTCCTGATACTGTCTGTGCAGGACATGATACTTCTCGCGATAGTAGATGGCCTCTTTCCACATAGCGTGAACGTCCTGTTTGGAGAAGTCGATCCGACTATTGGCTAGCGCGAGGTGAGCAGAAAGGTCTCGACATTTGTTGTCGATAATTTTCTTCTCCGCTTTGAGTCTGGTAGCGTCGCTATCCGCATCTTTGAGAGCGCGTATCACATTTGGGTTGAAGCCAAGCTCGGCGATGGCGTTGTTCGCATTGGAGGCCAGGATACTCGTGATGTCTTTGTTCCATTGATCATCACCGATCCTGCGGAGGTCGGCTAAAATTCAATGGGAATAAACGGACGGACGGTGCCTGGCCGGACGTACATCGGGAGAGGGGTGGGTGAAACTGCTTGTACCGCTCCAGACTGCTGGGTCGGCTGTTTCTCGCTTTGATTCATGTGGGAGGGGTCGGAACAAAGCTATAAGGCTCGACGACGCGTCTTTTCAACGCCACTCGCTTGCATGGTAGTCAATCACGTGAGGTGGGGATGACGTCCATCCTCGATACAGAGACACCACGACGGCTTTCATCTGCATTTATTTTCTTCTTAGGGTTACACGCCTGTGTGTTAGGAAACGAATAGACGAGAAATATCGGAAAAAGATGAATTATTCGGGATGATGTTTGGGGATAAAGTTGTGACCGTGACGCGTCCCCCGAGCTGATATCTCTCGAATCTGTCACGCTCCGAACACTGGACTTCCCACTGCGCCATGTCCATGTTCGACCCACTTGGTTCTGGTTTCGAGGACTCGACGCCGCCATGGCCGACGACACCGCATTCCCCGAACGAGCACATTCCAAATCTACGCAGGGCTTCACCAGCACCCCCACCCTTGGATAACGGACCTACACCTGGTTTGTACGGGAAGGAACCTCAGATCTACGGCCAGCAGGAACCGGGTCTAGTGTCGCCAAAAGATAACGTCACTTCGAATGGACAGAAATTCGAAAAACCGGAGCCATACCTGAGAATTCGTATCACTGGGATGGACAGAAATCGAAGAGATATCCTCGTGAGACTTGACGCCCAGGTATGCGATTTTCCTCACGTTCTGTCGGAGCCAGACACTAAATCCGAGCGATACTTTGATAGACCAATCTCTCGAATTTCAATGGGACGACGTACAGAAATATTTCACGATCCTACTTCGAGTTCCAACAGTTTTACGAGGCCATCATCCGCAACACTCCACAAACGATAGTCCCTGCATTGCCGTTGCCTCAGACTTCTGCTGCTACAGATGAGGAAGATGACCGACTGGTTAAAGTCATGTTACAGAGGTGGCTGACACGGATCTGTGAAGACCCGATCCTTCTTCATGACGAAGAAGTACGCTCTTTTGTGGAGAGTGACTTTGGTTATCAGCCCACTCCAGTGGTTCGGAGAAAAGCCTCGTCAGGTTTTAGTCTCATAAAACGTGGTGTCCCTGACGAGGACGAGACGCTGCAAAGAGCTCGGTTTGAGCTAACAAAACTCGAGGGCCAGTTCTTTGATGCTGCCCGAGCCCTAGACAAGCTCTCACGTGCGAGAAAAGGTGTGCCCTACCATCCACCAAGGTTTTTACGTATTGTGACCCGACTCCATAGTCTATGGCACCTCTCATGCCGATATGGGCAACAAGTTGGTCAGTGTGGCGACTACAGACTCCCACCCCCCTCTCGGAAATGCACTCAGGAAGATTGGTCGTGTCTGGCATACTATGGCAGATATTGACCAGGCCGAGTCCATCGGTGAATGCGTTGTACTTGGGGATTCGTTGGGCTATCAAGGGCTTAATGCCCGGTCGGCCAAGGAGACCTTACAACAAAGGACTGCCGTTCTCGAGGAGTACCAAGCTGCCGTTAAGACTGCGATTTCTAAACGACGAAACATCGAGAGGCTGAAAGCAAGTTCTAACATCAGGCCTGAAAAGGTCGACGAGGCCCTGGAAGACCTAGAGGAGGTATGCACTGGTGCACGCAGTTCTTGGGTGCTCGTCTGACGAATTTCGTAGGCTAACAAGTACGAGCAAATCCTGGCGAAGAGGGCAGATGGGATTTCGCAGAATCTCCACCGGGCATTGGACCGACACAAACGGCTAGTTCACGATGACATCACCGCTGCTCTCGTCGAACACGTTCGCTCATCCATCATGTACGAACGACAGCTTCTCAAAGAGCTGGACGCGCTTCGGCCTGATATCAGCAGTGCCGCTGATAAGGTGATACCTCAAGCCGACGGAGCCCCCAAGCCAACCGTCATTCTACCGTTGGAGGGACCTCCCCTCCCCAAACCGGCTCCACCACCTGTGAAGAACGCTCCCAATTCGCCACCGCTTACGACTCCCAGCTTTTCCACCTCGCGGATTCCTGATGCATCCCCCACCATTCCCGCTCCTAGACCAGGACTTCCTCCTCCACAACAGCCTAGCCCCGAAATCGTACGATCCATGACGTCCCCTCAACCGACATCTCCACAACGACCGGTCAAGTCGAATAATGATCCTCTCTTAGGAAACAGGTTTGTCGACGGTACAAGATCTATGTTTGTGCGACCTCCGCAATTCCACACCCCATCCACCGTCACGTCTTCCACGTCCGCGTCGGTTTTACCGACTTCAACTCCCACCCCTCCTCCGCCGGCACCCAAGGTCCTTCCACCGTCTGTGGTCGTCCAACAGGAAGTTCAAAAGAACTACGATCCTCTCAGTAACCCTGGAAGGGCAATCGCCAGGGCTTCCTCCACACCGATTGAGCCACCAAAACAATCCGAGCCGGTTGGTCCTCTCGGCCCATTGGGTCCCTTAGGACCCACACCCACCTACGGAAACGGGGCAATGATGACCCAGTCAGTTATCGTCCAACCTACCCCGAAAACGAGCGACGGGCTCGATCCGCTCGGCATGGCCAAGCCAACTAACCTATCCGCGTCGATGAGGGGGCCGCAGAGACCGAGGTTGGATCCCAGGGAGGCTGCGAGCAAACTCGCGAACATGTTTTAGTGATCTTGAAGTCAATTTCGGGGTGTAGAAGGGCAATCGCTAGGTGGTTTTCATGTTGTCTTGGGTTCCTACGACCATCCTCTACCGTCATTTAGGTACGGTTTACAGACTCTGGGTTTCCACATTCGTCGATTACTGTATGTTGCTCGTAGTAGATTGGGACTATGCTTTCTTAATGCCCATACTTTCAACAGTATCTCGAACCCCAGTAGCGAGGGTTATATCCCACCCTAGCATGGTACGTCGTTACTAGTCTACCAGTAAATTAAAATAGCGAACGGCACAATGATCATCCAAAAACAAGAAATAGAAGAGAGCAACTCCAGAAGACCTCGATCTCATCCAGCCTTAATGCTACTCAGTCGCATCACCAGTGGTAGCAGAGATCCATTATCGCTCGAAGCATAATATTGTACGCAATCGAGATATTTACTGAACCTAGTCGCACAGTCAGCGATTCGTTCCATCCGTCGAAAAACGAAACGAAGCGTGAGGCTATACCAATGATTGAAGTTCTTTTCGAACTTGTACAAGAAGTCCCATCTTTTCTCCATCTCTGAGTCGCCATCGGGGTCATCTGCCGCGGCGACGCCCTTTGTGGCCGATGCGGTAAACTTGGCCGAGTATACCGCGAATGTGGAGCACGTCGTGATCATGCGGGAGTAAGCCTGGGAAGCAGTAGAGGTGAGCACAAACTTTCCGGACCGATTTGGACATGGAGCGAGTTTGGAAAACACACAGAAAGCAGCCTTGCGCTGGTTAACATAGACTCCTTCAGGCAGGTGTCCAAGAAATCCGAATGATCCCTCAGCAGTTGATCAACGGTTGTCACCTTTGCGAGCTTGACCTCCAAGCTCCTCCAGTTCGGTTCCAACGCTTCAAATGTGACAAACGCCAAGATCTGTTGTACAAAGGCCAACATCCTGGCTCTCAACAAGAACACCCTCAACCTCCATTTCTCGAACTCGGGATGGTGTGGTACACTGACTCTCCAAGGAGGCGTCTTCTGGTCTATCCACATGGATGAAAGTGTCTGTTCTGCATGTTTGAGATGAAGCAGGAACCGGAACAGCAGCTGGTATTGAAGGATAGTCTTCCGCGAGATCACAAGGGACAGTGGGAATTTGACTTGATAGTCGAGCATCAATGCATCAATTGCTAAAACCATAGTCAATAACGGAAGGCACCAGGGGGTTAACTTGAGAAATTTACCCATGAGCGGTTTCTCGTCTTTGTTTTTCCGGCCCTCCGCTCCGTGGGCCGAATCGGCGATACCTCCTCCTTCTCCAGCCTCACCACCGATCGCACCTTTTTCGCTGATAATTTTCAACAGCCAGTCGTACAAACCGTTTGTGGCCATCTTGACTTTCACGTCCTCGCGGAACATTGTATCTTCTCCATGAAGGTCAGTGTTCAAGGCGAGGTCCAGGAGACTCTGAAGTTTGAGGACAGAAGCAGATTTCGAGGATTTTCGAAGCTCGCCTTGGGCCTGATCGAGTAGATGGGTAACGAAGAACGACTGTGACATGAAGAAGAATCGCTTTAGCGACCGAAGGCGGGAGAGGAGTTGTTGATCCCGGAGAAGCATGTTCAAGAGTGTCCTGTTCGCATAAGAATATGCATCTTCAATTGATTTATAGAACCTGCGTATCGTTGTGAGCTCGGGGGCCATTAGCATACAAGGACGGAGTCATACTTTTCATCTTCTATCGAGATCTCTGTGTCGAGGACTATAGTGTCCTGGTTAGCAGTGACCCCGATCCCACACTCGCGAATGACGTTGAGGTATTTCCCGGCAAGGAGAATCTTGTGTTTCCATCCCTCCAGAACAGGAGGTATGCATGCTCCTCCAGGTAACCGGCTCGATCCGCCCCTCGGAGTCGGCATCCCGGTTTTCCGCTTTGTGTCCCCTGCTGAAGAACCGTCACGCAACTAACGAAACACATTCAAAAGACGTTTTAATCTCAGAAGCGCCTTGGTTATACCGTATATCGCCTATCCCAATATTCATCCACATAGTCCATATCCAACGTTCCCTTGGTGATGGACTTGCTTTCCTTGACGCATAGTTCCTCCCAGGGATCGTGAAGTTTACCTGAGTTGATCCACTCTTGCAGCATTACCGCATAAGGTGCACCGGCTGCTCTCAGGAGACTACCGTACAGGGTAAGTGCCGCTGGATCTCCGGACATATTTTGCATCCGATCATAGATGACCGAGAGCACTTCTCCGCCTTTTACGGGGACATTACTCTCCGTATCCAGCCCAGGATTCTTCAAGTCGGATAATACAGCCTTCAATTTCGCTCCCCCAAGACCGAGAGCTTCGTTTCGAGAATCATCAGAGTCGGAGTCTGAAGATAGGTCAGAGGAGTTGTCAATATTGTCAGCGGACGCAAGTTCTGTTGTGAGTTGGTATATGAGGGAGAGGGTATGGAGGGTTGGGTGG
>Ga0307512_10004148_pt1 | contig 16067 bp, 20 predicted proteins | sample 14_EM_MG_FD_200267 | JGI IMG/M metagenome (GOLD analysis project Ga0307512, IMG submission 200267) | Populus trichocarpa ectomycorrhiza microbial communities from riparian zone in the Pacific Northwest, United States - 14_EM | ecosystem: Host-associated > Plants > Roots > Unclassified | place... | reverse complement strand
ATCTCAATGGATTGCCTGTGGAATAATGAGGCGAAGTCAGCAATTGAGCCTTTCGGTCGCACGAAAATTTCCGGATTTTACGGGTGTTTTCCAAGTAAATCGGCCAATAATTCGACTTGTTCCATCAGGAAGATAACAGACAAGATTGAAACTGCCACGTGAGCCAACGATCAGTGACACGATGTCGATGACCTCAAGTTGAGAGCGCAACTTCGACCTTCCACTTCCATCTCTCTCCTTCGTCTTCATTCTGCTTTTCTTCCGGGGTCTCTGTCGTCGGTCTACAATCCGTTTGCGATACCTCTCATAAACCAGGCTCGGAAACGGTATTCCAATCGTTTCCGTCCGGTTGTGCCACCGTCTCGTGATATTCAGCTCCTGGTTTGCCGCGTGCCTCTGAACTATGGTTCTAACCTCAAAATCACGGTGTATGAAGTCGATATGGGTTGTCTTCGCGGTCGTCGCCCTCGTGGTTATTTCATGTTCGGCCACAAACACTCCAGAACAGACCAATGAGCCCCCAGACATACAGAAACCCGAAAGTGTGGATAAATTGGAGAATGTACATTCGAATCAAGCGGTAGTGCAGGCTCAACCATCCTTCGAAGGTGCGCATTCGTGGGTTTCTCTCGGGGACGTTCAATGTTATCTAATGGAGGATGTGTAACATGATGACACAGCTGACCGAGTTTACAAAAAGGCCGCCACTCTCTTAGCCACCATTCACGATTCCTCCCCAACACAAAAAGCTCAATCAACTACCCCCGCATCTTCTGGGCTCATTTCCAGGGTCCTTTCATCAGTACTTCCTAGTCCACATGGTCAAGGTCCTTTCTCGAGCGCAATACGGATAGCAATGAAACTCAGACACCAGTCTTGGGTTCCACGTATTATCTGGACAATGCTGGGACTGAATGGTGATGGCCGTGAGGAGGATCCAAAAACCAGCGAAGGTTATCGAAATACTGCTGCCGTCATCGCGCTACTGAGGCACGCGATCAGCTTGGGACACACGGATGCCATGTTCACCTTGGCGTCACTATCTCTTGTACGCTACCTGTTCTTCCTGACTCTAGTATGAAGGGGATGACAACTTCTCGCAGTTTCCCCCTACCACCAGCTACCCCTCCGATCCGAAGTTAGCATTCGAGACCCTCAACACACACGCCTCGATTACAGGAAATGCGACGTCTCAATCCCTTCTCGGTTTCTTTTATGCAACTGGCTATCACGGTGTCACAAAGATCGATCAAGCTAAAGCACAACTGTATTACACGTTTGCTGCGGCTGGTGGACATCGTGGTGCGCAAATGGCGCTTGGATACAGGTACTGGACTGGGATAGGTGTCAGAGAAGATTGCACGAAGGCAGTGGAATGGTACGAGAGATCAGCTCGACAAGGTTCGTGGTTGGCTTTGGCACTAGGACTTTCCCCTCTGATAGTCGTCCACGTTAGCCATGAACACTTTCAAGGCTGGCCCACCTGGGGGGAAGACGATACCACTCACCGCTATTAAACTTTCTGACCTTGCTGGCGGGGTTTATGGCCCTGGTGCCAGTGTGGCTTCGACTGGAATAAATTCCCAGCGGCCAGTCGTGAAGGCAGCCAGCTCCCACGCGGCCGGAGATACGTGGGAGGACGTCCTCGAGTATTACTTGGTGAGGATGGGGAATATTGTTCAGGTTGCCCTATTGACACGAGTTCCCCTAGTTCAATGCCGACAGAGGAGAAACGGATTTTGCGTACCGACTAGGGAAGATATATTACCAGGGCTCACTATACCAGTCACCTGGAGGCATCGCTTCAGGAAGTGAGGGCGTGGGTCTGATACGTAAAGACTATGAACAGGCAATGCATTACTTCCTGTACATCGCCAGGCAGGTGTGGCCCACAGATCCGCCTGACTTGCGGCACGTCCCATTCCCCTCTCGCGAAGAAGCTGGTCGCGTTGGGTTCGCTGCCGCTAGTGCCGCATATATTGGCCGGATGTTTTTGAGGGGAGAGGGCGTCAAGACGGACTATCGCATGGCAAAGTTGTGGTTTGAGCGTGGAGCCGAGTTCGGAGATAGGGAATGTCACAACGGACTGGGAATCATCCACAGGGATGGTTTGGTTACAGGGAAGGGAGATATTCAGAAGGCCATTGGACATTTCACCGTCGCAGCTGGGCAAGAGCTGGCCGAGGCACAGGTGAACCTTGGGAAACACCATTACGGTCAGTTTCACCGGTTTCAATGAACGGATTACACTGATAAGTTTTTCTGCCTGTTCCCTGTTTCTTTCTTTTTTTCTGTAGAACGTGGTGAGGTAAAGCTGGCGATAACCCATTTCGAAAATGCCATCAGAAATGGGTCTCCATTTGAAGCGTATTATTACTTCGCGCAGTTCCAGGCGAGAACTATGCGGGCAGTTGACTACCCTAGGCACATCACTTCCAGCGCATGTTCGGTTGCGGTCTCATTTTACAAGGTGGTCGCAGAACGAGGGGTGTGGGATGTGGATCTAATCTCCCACGCGAACCTCGCCTGGGCTTCAGGGAATGATAGAAACAAGGAGCTCGCAATGCTTCAGTGGTGGATTGCTGCCGAGAGGGGCTACGAACCGGCACAGAATAACTTGGCCTATGTCTTGGATCAAGGTCTGCCCGTCACCGGTTCACCCTAAGTCATGATGTTGCAACGTACTGATGTTTTCGTTTAGACAAGAGCATCCTCAAATTCACGAGGTTTTCGCCCATGTCACCCTCAAATGACACGGCGAGAGTTGCGTTGACTCAATGGACCCGCTCGGCATCTCAGAACAACATTGACGCGTTGGTGAAAGTCGGGGACTACTATTACCATGGTTTTGGTGTCCCTGACGAGCCAGAAGCTGTCCGATGGGAAAAGGCGGCTGGATATTATCAATCTGCGGCGGACACTCAGCTTTCCGCTTTGGCAATGTGGAACCTGGGATGGATGTATGAGAATGGAATTGGTGTAACTCAGGTACATTGCTGGGATCTGAAACACATGTGCTACGATCTGATGATACCGTCCTAGGACTTCCATTTGGCCAAGAGACATTATGACCTAGCTCTGGCAACTAACACGGAGGCATACTTCCCAGTGACATTGTCGCTCATTAGGTTGCGCATCCGGAAGTTCTGGCACACGACCATCCTAAGGGACCATAAACATGGTATATTGCAGAAATGTATCTTCAAATTCTGTGCTGATGCGAATCGTTCAGACTCTCCACTTGATACCGCTGAGAACCCTAGGATCGAGGGGGGACGACCCGAAGACGCATACGCGGGTTCCCCCAGTGAGGAGTACTCGGATGAGTCTGATGACGGCTGGTTTGTGGGTAAGGGTCAGCACGGGGGCAAGAATCCCCAAGGGAGGGAGCATGGAGCGGAAGACGCGGTTGAGGTCAATCCCCGTATCCTGCAAAAGTTTCCTTGATCGCTGACACGGGACTTTTGCATTGCTAGTGGGCGAGAGACAGGAAGAACCGAGAACACGATCGAGACGGAGACATGGATTTTGGTCCGGAAGACTACTTCGATGGCGCTCTCCGCAGAAATCGTGAACGGGGAGACGAAGATGACGAACCTGCAGAAATAATGCTACTCATGTCGCTGGTCGTGATGATCGCTGGTCTTTTCTACCTAAGAAACCGTTGGGTCGAGAGGCTGAGGCGAGACGAGGAAGAGCGAAGGCGAAGACAGCAGGATCAGGCGCATGATGGGATGCCACCTCCACCGCCTGGACCTCCTGAGCCGGTTGCGGATGGGTGGGCGGTTCTTTGATAGTACAGATTAGTTGTCCAATCTTCGGATTTATACCCTATCGACCATGTTATCGGCTTGCTTTGCAACCTCATGTTGTATCCCCGATCCATTTCCTAAACAGGCAACCCGGGAGAACCGATCTCTGGCTCGTTTCCGGTCGCGACGGTCAAAACGCGAAATCTAGTTCGGACGAGCCAAGGCGCGTCTCATCCTCTGCCACCCTGCGCCCACTTTATCTCAATCTATTCTATCAATCTCAAGGAGTTACTCTCCCTCCCAGATAACCACAGCAACTACAGACAACCAGCACCCACACCCTACGCGCGACGAGCGGTTTACGCTCTCACTTCTCATCTTGGTTTGTGGTGGAAATATGATCCCCCGTGACCTGGAACCCGCCATCCGCAAGGTTTTGACCGCACCTGGGGTCGACTTGAACCTGATCAGCGCAAAAGCGGTTCGGAAACGGCTGCAGGCTCTGGATCCTTCCCTGACGCACGAATGGATGAAGAAGAACAGGGAAGCTATCGACACAATTATTGGGGAGATATTTCAGAGCGTGAACGAAGTAGCCTCCGCTTCAGGGTCTGGCGATGCCAACGGCGTGCATGAAGACGCGGATGCCGAGGGTACCGCAGAAGAGGAAGGAGATGGAGAGGAGGAATTAGGGGGCTCGCCGAGGCGACCCGCGAAGAAACGTCAAAAGAAGAACGGACAAGAAAAATCGGATGCAGAATACGCTCGCCAACTCTCGAACGAGCTGAATAGCCGGTCGAGGAGTTCCCGGACCACGGCTGGGAAATCCAAGACGAATGCGGGCAAGAAGGGTGGTTCCGGCAAGAGAAAGAAACCCTTGACCGCTGACACGGTGAATAGCGATGAAGACGGGAGCGATGCGGACAGTACGGTTGGGAAGAAGCGGAAGTCCCGGGGTGGGGGAGGAGCCAAGGGTGGATTCTCGAAGGAATACAACCTGAGGTATAGTTTCTTCAGTCACACGCAGTTCGTGCAATCAAACCTAATCCGACCTTGACCGCAGCGAGCCTTTGGCTGCGTTACTCGGTGTCGAGAGACTCTCGCGTCCTCAGACCGTGAAACAATTGTGGGATTATATCAAAGGGAACGAGCTACAAGACCCGAACAACAAGAAAATCATTGTCGGTGACGAGAAGTTTAGGGCTGTTTTCGGGCAGGCCAGATTAGACATGTTCCAGATGAACAAACTACTCGGAGAGTGAGTGAGTTTTTCGTTTGCTTGTGGACCGGGAAAGTCTAACGTTCCACAGTCACCTTCGTGCGGATGGAGAGTAACTAGACCACAAGATCCGACCGTACTATACTGCTTCCACCTTACCATCTGTCTCGCTTTTCGTGTTCTCTCCCTCTCATCAACGGAGACCCCTCACGCTGCTATCCTACAATCGCTTTGTCGTCAAACACCACTGCCATTCTTCGGGGTTCCACGGATACACTGTTGCGGTCAGCTGTCATTCAAATTCCCCTAGATTTGTTCCGGCACATACAGAAGGTCCATGTGTACATGTTCATGGGTCCAACGTGTATCTTCGTATTCTACAGTTTGTTCCAATACAAGGGAAATCGTCCTTATCACTCGAATTCGAGCTCAATGCCTAGTTTCTGAGCTTCTTCCACAGCTTCCTCCTCCTTCTCCTCGGCAAATCTCAGAATAGATTCTAAGATGTCGCGCTGACCTGGAATCAAGAAATAAGTTAGTGGAAGTGGTAATGTCCCCGAAAAACTCCTGCACCTTCAATGTAATGTGAGAACATTGTCAATACCTCTCGCCGCACCTCTGGGGCCAAGACATCTGGGACATCGGGAATTTGGGGTAGCCGCCCCAAGTACGATTGACACATCTCCATTAGCGTACCAGCGGCATCTAATTGGTTCTCAAACTTCGTGGCTGCTGGTTCTTCGGCCTCAGGCCGTGAAGCAGACGAAACGACATCCAGGACGTGGTGCCAGACGCCTTCAACTCCGCGTGCGTTTCGACCGACTTCCCACCTCTTTTTATCTTCTGGGCTCGGAGTTGAACCCATAGGCCCGCCACCGATGCCTAACACGATGGTATCGTCTGGATTGCATTCCAAGGAGAATCCATAACCAAGTATCAGCTCCGAATTAGGTTTCGCTCCGTAGTTATTCAAAAGCTCTTCTCCGGGTCGAGCCCGTGAGTGGATGACGAGGGATAAACCCAGTTGTTGCCCTAAACCTCCGCTCGGATCTATAAGGGGTAGAGGGTCTACGACCCATGACACGGGCCGCCCTCTCGCGTGGTTCAAAGAGTCTACTCCAGGGAATAAGACCGGGTATGAGTCTTTCGAGGCTATCACGGATGGATTCTCTGATATCAGCGTGGACGGGAATGCTCGAGAGGAGAGGTAGGTCGCTGCCGTGAGGTATCGCTCCCTAGATCAAGCTGAATGACGATCGGAAGTTGCTAAAATTCGTGACCGGGGTACTCACCAGGTATATCTCTGCTGGTACACGTCATCATCAGATGTAGTCGTCAAGTACTCAAGACACCCCTGCCACTCGCTATGTAGGACGTTCCTACGGTCTATCGTGGCTCCGTAGAGGTGGGATCCTCTGAACAATTCCAGTTCCTTATCAGAGAAGTGAAGGGGAGTGAGGAGTTGTTCTGGCTTGGGGAGAATCTTAATGTATGGGAGGTGTGCTAGTGATTCAGGGAGGTCTGGAGACCTTTTGATCAAGCAATAAGTAGGAAATCGATGGGAAGATTGAATGCCTCATACCATGCGGTGTAACTTACGCTTCAAAAACCCAGTGTAAACACACGTATGTGCAGATAAGCTGCCTCTCCGTCCATTCAGATGGCATATCGTCGGTTTTGAGGACAGTTAAGATGGCGTGCGTTGCGAGCTCTTTAGTGATAACCAATCGGAAAGGACAGGTGACGATGGTCGTATCGGGCGGTATTTCTTTACTTGCGACTATTTTGTAGCCAGAGGCGTCTGAAAAGTGTTGCAGCGCCCGTCGGACAACGACGATACGTTTGTGCGGATGATTGCTGCTCACCTGGTTGAAATTTTGCGTTGGGGTGGAAATGGCCACTGTTTGCAACGAACCAGGATTTAAAGCTCCCGACAGTTTTTGAAATTGTAGCATCCATTTCCACTACCGAGGAAATGGAACCGGTTGTCAGAAATGAAGGATGAAGTTAGACAAGATAAGGTTCAAGGAGAAGTCAGGGTTAGCCCAAGCGTCGATCGTCGATCATGACATTGCCGTCGACAGTGAGCGACACGGAAAACCCAATCTGAAATCGCATTTCATTCTACTAGAGACGCCTTAGCTGACAGGTACACCGGTGATAACTCGCCCACGAAAGAGAGGAACGTTGGTGAACACGACAGACCTCATATTCACCCTGGCCAGGTCCTACATAGATCTGACAGCACATCAGCACAATTCTAAACCCTCCCCCTCGGGTGGCTCTACCCGAACTTAACCGAGGCTTTTCTGACGAAAGGCTGTATAGGATTTTACTAAGCGGTCGGGTAACCTACGTGTGCTTCCCATCGAGGAGTTTTCAGTGTTCATTGCGAGTTGCATTCTTCGACCAGAAATGGAATACAGAGATATATGATGGGTGGGCTTCTACGATAATAACCGGTGATACGCCAGACAGAGACTACGGTCCACAAGAGAGAGATCAGGGGAGGCAACGGAAAGGTTCGCCGGAATTGGGACACGGCAAAGGACTACATGTGAGAAACTGGAACTATCAATATACAATCAAGAATCAACGTATTAACCGAAACCGTTTACGGTGGATAAATACGAGACTGACAAGACGAGAAACTAAACCCGGGTCATTAAAGACCGGAAAAGGATGGCGGTAAGGAGTGACAGAAGGTGAGAGAGATCTATTTTCTTGCTATTCGTCCGAGCGGATAGGCGACAGGGGAAAGAAAAGGATAGGAGATAAAAGGACTCTTCACGACTCGGCAGGTCGCGCAAGTGTATTAAAAGTGGTGGTGGTGGTCGGGAAACGCGCTTAGAGGCAGCCCCGTGCGGGGCAGATGGGAGATGGCTCACGAGCCTCGACATCCTCGGGCTCACGGACGAGGATTTCCAGTTCGGAGTCGGGCTCCCGAGCAAGAATGTTGTTGTTGACAGCAACTTCCTTCTTGGAGAGGGAGTCAGCGGGAATCGGACCGGCCAAAGCGGAGGCAGCAGCTAAAACAATAAGCCTGGTAAGGGACCATGGATTGAAGCGAGTTGGGATGATGCTACTGACCGAAAGCCAAGAGAGTGGCGAAGACACGAATGAACTGCATCGTGGTTGTTGCGGTGGAGGATTGTTCGCAAAGGGTGAAGTGAGTGGATTGGATTCGAGAGTAGAACGACTGGAGAGCGGTGGGGAGATTGCAGAAAGTTGCCCATTCTTAAATATTTTTCGACCACCATGGCGACCCTCTGCCAGAACGCTCGGCAACAAACTGCCCGCCTGAAAAAGGAAAGCGTCAGCTTCCATGCGAGCAGAGGTGGTGGTTGCCTTGTCCGAGAAAGGAAATTAAGCAGCGTCGATCGCCTTTTGGATGAAGGGGGATGTTGATGAGGTGTAAGCTTCATTCAGTGCCTGATTCTCTGCTACACCCGAATCTTCCGAGTGGGTGTACTGCAGCCGACCTATCCTTACTCCTTCAGGTTGTTTGGGCCATGATTGTACCTTGGGAGCTGCCAGTGCTCAATCTCAAGTCGCCTAGTCTCCTTGGGCACAACGCTCTCTGCATTTTGAGAACAGTGGTTACGGTTACAGTCTAAATCCAGAGCGTGGGGCACCATCTCGTCAGCGCTTCCATCACAATGCAGAGGAGTTAATATTAGAAGACACCCTTACCTATTGCTTCCGGCCAGAGATCGGTTGCTTCAGTGAACAGCAGTGTATTCATCTCTCACGTCTATACAGTTGAATCGGCCCCGTTGGTCTTCCGACCTCCAATTGGAACAAAGGAGACGCGCAGCGCCCTCGTGATGACCTACCGATCATGCATAGGGACAAACCGATTATAGTATTGCTTCGTCGTCGCTTCCACGCGTTCTGGTGTAGACTCAGACAATTCTTCAACAAACCTGCCTGCAGATCACATGCCCGTCAACCTCCGAAGTGTCTGCACCGAGTTGAGAACAAACCTGGTGAACCACGGAACACGGCCAGGGCAGGTACAACCGTGTTCGGAGGTAGTACGGTATTGTCCTCGATCTTCGCGCAATCCTTGATTATACAAAATTTCCCCTGTTGAATCACAGAAAATGTTAGGAGCTGTTGTTCTGCCGCCGCGGAGGTATAGAGGACGGGAGTGCTTTGAAAGGAATGCTGAAAGGACTGGTACCAACGTAAGGATGCGCTGATCTAGATCAGGGCTCTCAATCCGTCCGCTACAGTACACATATAGAAACGGAGAAAACCAAGTCTAAAGGGGCCGGGGGAATGGGACATACGATCACACAATTCTTCCCGATTTCGACGTTGTTACCGATAGTGGCAGCTTCAACGACAGTCCCGGCCCCAATGTGAACGTGGTCCCCTATCTTCATGGGATAGTAATTGAAATTTCCCCGATACGTCTTGTACGGCGGCCTACAGCACGTCCACCCCGTCCAGAGAGTGCAGCGAGTGGGTAGGAGAAGAAAATGTCGCCATCAGCATAAAGCGTCAGTTTCAGCCAGTTTTGGTGGCGCGGCCTCCGGCCGACGTACCGCATAATGCACCCTTCTCCAATCAGGCAGTATCTCCCCAAAGAGATGACGACAGTATGGCCACTTCCAGTTCGCCTCAAGTCACCCCGAATGATCGCACCATTCGAGATGATCGTTTTGCCTCCAAGTATGATATTCTGTGGCCCAGCAATAATTGCCTTGCGAGATACCTTGTTCCCAGTATCCTGAGGAAGGCAAGCCACATGAGTAGATGAGATAAGACCCAGCATATATTCCAAGTAAATGAGTTCGAGACTGCATCCTGCGCATTCAGTACGTACGGTCTCAATGTACTCGTTGCGAGAGTAATAGATTGGCTGTTGCATGCTTGGAAGATGGTTTTCTGGCGGCAATCAGGCAGGTCGAGTATCGGCACTGTACTGCTGAATGGACGAGTGGGGGGAACCAAGGAAGGGCGTCTCACGTCACGTGCGGCTGGGGAGCCCCAAATCACGACGGCGTGAGAGCATTGAGAGTCGGTACATCCGACGCCAACCCTGAGCGTTTCAATTTCGAGTGGCCGGACAATCCGGGAACAAATCAAGGCACAGAGGCACAACGACCAAGGGGGGCATGTATTATACCTACACTATATCTACTGTGGCGACGATACACCGCACAGTCAACGTTCAGTGTCTCAATCCCAGCGATTAGTATCACGAGATTAAAACCTCTTTTCGTAGAACCCGCCACCGCTAACCCCTGCACCACCAATCCCAGGTGACCGGGGGAAACTGTTGAAGTTCTGCGCGCTCTTCAGGGAGTAAATCTTGTACCCATATAGAACACCAGCAACAGCACCAAGGAAGAAAACGAGCTTCACAAGGGTCCAGAACCACCCTGAGTAAGTAGATTCCTCAAGCTGGATCTTTCCACGAGGATTATTTGTGTTGGAGAGGATGGCAGAATATGTCGAGACGCTGATGATGCTGAAAGTGACAACGAATGTTGTCAGCCACGGAAAGTTTTATGAGACTAGAACCGCGTACTCGTGCTCGTCGGAAACGTCCCCGGTAAGGGCAGAAAACCCAAGGAACGGCACCTCGGGCAACGAAACGTTCCTCAACGTAAAGCATGGTGTCCAATCATCCCCTAGTTCGAATAAGTACCAAAAACCCTTTCTAGCGTCTTCGAAACGAGTAGACTTACAAGCTTTGTAGTGAATCTTGACCTAATCACCATCACTCTCAGTTAGGAATATTGGAATTGCAGGAGGAAGACATACATCCAGAAGTCCGTCCCTAAGATAGGTAATCTTGAGTTTGGTTGCGATGTTCGTTCGTCTGAAGAAAGCCTGGAAAAAATGTCAGGGAAACTAAGCGGGAGAACTCCATAACCAACACACAGAGCAGGACCCGATGGCGTTGGAGTCTCCATCGTCGCCTAGATCATACGAAGTCTTCCCATCGCCAAGCATGGCAACAATGCGGGGGAAGGAATATGGATGGCGCGCGTTCGAATACCTGTGGGAAGATCGATTAGGAGGGATGTGGGCATCTTAAAGTGCATACATACGTGTCAAGGAACAGACCGAGGCCCTCGAAATTGTCTATGCCGCGGTCAGCACGATGGAACGCCAAAGCGTACCTGGAATGGTCTTACCCATGCTTCCGAATACGGGTCCAGGCGTTGCCCGTTCTTTTGTTAACCAAACTGCCATACCGTCACCATACAAGTGATTTGGTGTACCAGAAATCTAGTAGCAGGTGAGCAGAGGTAGGACCAAGGCTTTTCCAGGACTGACCTTAAACTCGACTTCGATGACAAAGTTGATCGAGGTGATAGGCAGACGTGACCAGAGCCAGCCCTGTCGACCCAGAGCTCTTTTAGCAGGGTCGAAATTGTAGGGAGGTGGTTTGATTGACTTGCCATTTCTGAGGGTCGATCACGAGTCAACCGTATGTGCTTCGCGGTGTTCTAGGTGGTCCATCTTGGTCAAAGGTACGGCAGTCGCAACTTGCATGAAAAATAGCATACAGCGTAGGCATCTCCTCCGAAGTCCCACCACCTATTCTGCAGATCCTGGTCGATGTATGGTGCGTATAATGAGTGCGTTCGCAGTTGTACAGTCTGTCAAGCGTCCGTCAATATCCTCGCCTCACAAGCCCACGTAATTCCGACGCGGAATGGGACCGATTGCGTCTGCGAATTTCATGGGCACACTAGCTACAGACACACCCTTTCGATTGTCCTGTTTCCTATCCTCGTGAGGTCATCCCCGGCAAGAGCAAAGCCCGTAAACAGTGCCAGACACCAGAACAAGTAAGATTTGACCATGGTTATTCAACCAGAACGAAGGGATCGACCCTTGAGATTGACGAAATCCGCCACCGAGGAGCGGAAAGGGAGAGTAGTGTTGTGTGGTGTCACGTGGTTCACCGACGCCTCCGTCCCTTGCTGGTTATTGACTCCGACGTGTACCAGAGCCTAGTTAGAGCACTCACACACCACACACTCTTTCGACACCTACGACGAAGACGACGAGGACGACCCGTTCCTCATGCACGGCCTGCGTGTGCTGAAACCAGTGGCAAATTCGTTTGCTAGCTGTGGGCGCACGTCTTTGACGTTGCCGACGCCCCTGGTTGGCAGATCACGCCTCCACCTCGGATTCCAGTCCCGTTTCGCTGTACCACGGCCGACACTTCTCCCCAGATCCTTGGGGTCTTTGCGGGCATATAGCACACCAGTCCCGACGCCTCCGACACCAAAGTCTTCGTTATGGTCTCGTATACTCACAGTCACCGCGAAGGATAACCAAAGCGCGTCATCATTCCGGAAGATCGTTGCTTTGGCCAAACCAGAGAAGAGACCCCTTACATTTGCCGTGGGCTTGCTACTAGTCTCATCTTCGGTCTCAATGAGTATTCCGTTCACCGTCGGAAAGCTCATTGATTACTTCACTTCGGCGGACCCGGTACGGTTTCCATCACGTCATCACTCTTCCAGATTTCTCATGGGTTGGTTTTAGCAAATTCCCTATGGACTCACACTCGGACAAGCCTCAGGAATCTTGTTTGTTGCGTTCACTATCGGTGCTCTGGCGAATACAGGGCGTGCAATACTTATGCGGATGGCCGGTCAGCGAATTGTCGCTCGGTTACGGGAACGAACCTATTCCGCAGCGCTCAAGCAGGAAGTTGAATTTGTTGAACGCGGAGAAGGTGATGTTTTGAGCAGGCTGAGTGTTGATTCCAGTATTGTTGGCGAAAGGTACAACAGCTCCACTCTCGCCGTGAAACTGATACTTACCCATTTACATCAGTGTGACACAGAACCTGTCCGATGGTTTACGGGCAGTCGTAATGGCTTCTGCTGGCCGTAAGCAAGCAATCCTACAGTTCAGAATATCTCTCGTGACCCAGTTTGGTTCTAGTCGGCGCGATGTTCTATGTTTCTCCTGCCCTTACCACCCTGATGCTCGCACTTGTTCCTCCCGTCTCATTGGGCGTTGTATGTTGGTTTCCTCACTTCTTGACCTGTGTCTCACTCCTATCAGGTGTTCTATGGTCGTTACCTAAGAAAGTTGTCAAATCAGACACAGGAAGCCCTCGGTGAAATGAACAAGGTTAGAATCAGCACAATATGCACCTTGAGCTCCTTAGTTATCCGCACATAGGTGGCACAGGAATCACTGGCCGCACTCCGCACTGTCCAGGCTTTCAACGCTCTTCCACAAGAACGCGAAAAGTTTCATACAAAGATCAGCAATGTACTAGAGCTTGCTCGGCGGGAAGCCAATGCCAGTGGGATCTTCTTCGGGAGCACGGCCTGGAGCGGGAACATCACTTTGCTCGCATTGCTCGGTTATGGTCAGAGCCTTCCGTAGGTATGAACGCCATGCTCACCTACTTTGTACGCTAGGTGGGACTCTAGTCAGTCGAGGTGAAATATCCGTCGGAGACCTGTCAACTTTGCTACTGTACACTGTATACGTTGGATCGGGGTTGCAAATGCTCACGTACGCAAACGTGCTCCAAGTTTCGCATAGCTGCTGACTATATTTCTAGGTCATTCTTTGTGGGTCCCCCGGAAGATCGTTCACTACAGAGTCTTACTCACCTGACTATAGACCTCAATTATGCGTGGAGTCGGCGCCGGGACCCGGATCTTTGAGCTCATCGATCGAACCCCTGTTATCAATCCTGATGCTGGTGCAGTTTTGGATCCAGCACACAGAGGGCGCGTCAAGTTTGAGAACGTTGCTTTCGAGTATCCGAGTCGTAAAGGTGTCGAGATCTTGAAAGATTTCAACCTAGATCTTAACGTTGGAGAAAGTGTCGCAATCGTGTAAGGTTTTGGTGGTGTGGCTCGGTTGTCCCGCTAACAATGCTTGTATAGTGGAAAGAGTGGAAGTGGAAAGTCTTCAGTGGCGTCCTTGCTCTTGAGATACTACGACCCTGTAGGGGGAAGGGTTACTTTCGGCGATCAAGGTGAGCCTGTGACCAGGTCCCCTTCTGCGTGGTTAACCTCCCATACAGACATAAGGGATTTCACAACTAAATCATGGCGCGATGTTATTGGTTTGGTCCCTCAGGATCCGGTCATGTTTACGGGAACGATCGCCTCCAACATCGCCTACGGAAACGAGACTGCCTCGAGGGAACAGATCGAGGCTGCCGCGCTAGAAGCAAACTGTGACTTTGTGTGGGGGATGCCCCAAGGCTTCGATACACCAGGTAAGGCGTTCCGTGAAGTAGAATGATAAAACTCACTGATCATTTTTAGTTGGCAGACTGAGTCTCTCTGGTGGCCAGAGACAAAGATTGGCGATCGCCAGAGCACTCCTAAAGAAGCCGGCAATCTTGGCATTGGATGAAGCTACAAGCGCACTAGATGCCACTTCGGAACACAGGGTGAGCTGCTTCCGGCAGGGCTTCCGAACATCCTCGCTGACGTTATCCCAGGTTAATGACGCGATCGACAAGATTCTCCGTAAGAAACAGACTACGTGTCTACTTGTGGCCCATCGGTTGTCGACAATCGCCCGTGCTGAGCGTATCGTAGTGTTAGAAGGTTTGCAATCTCTGCCTCGAGTCAACAACTTGTTACTGACGGGACCCCAGACGGTCGTATTACCGAGTCTGGGACGTACTCGCAACTTGTCAACAACCCAGACTCGCGATTTAGGGCGTTAATGGCTGCGCAGCTCAATGCCACGTCTGGGGAAACCCTCAAACGAGCTCCGGAACCCGAAACAACAAAAGAGCAGAATCAATCGCTATAGAGGATGTATTACGATAGAGCATCTAGATTGTGGGAGCAATCTTGGCCAACCACGAGCATTGGGCACCGGGACCAGTGAGTCTCTGGACTGATGTGCATGGCCGATATCCTAGGCGTAGGCTTAGGTTTCGCATCCGCATTTAATTATTCTGTTTTATTACAGTATTCACACCTAGAGCCCATTGGGCCACCTACAATCCCAGATCATTGAATTATGGCAATCGTGCTTCCGCCCGCTCAAGATCCTGAAATGCTCGAATCCTGCCTATCGATTACGACAACGGTGAAGTATGTGGATTGCACGTGAAGTACACGAGGGAAATCGCTTGCGAGGCAGATAAGGCCTGTGCCCAAATCGGTAATCGGCGACTTCAGTATCGATTGAATTCGACCCGGTGAGTATATATAAAGACAATCATGGCCTCGAGACAACCTCCGCCACACTTCTACAAACCATCATGACCCCTGGACAGGCCACCAACGGTTCTTCAGCAAACCAGAGAGACCCACTAATAAGCTCTCTCGCAACATCAACGACCCTCGCGGTCAATGTGCGTTCGCTGGCGTCGGTCTCTGCGCGTGCACCTCCCCTGACAGGTTCACATAGACTAAGCTTGAATCCCTTTTGAATATAGTTTCCTCCCCTTCGACGGGAAACAATGACATCGACAGAAAGATCGATGGGTAGCTTCTCCTCAGCTGGGTGATTGAATAGAACTCAATGTGGTTTAACAGGATAAGGTCTGACCTCGATTCATTGACATCGACCCAATCCAACGAGCAGGAGCAGATAAAAAGTAAGTGCAGCGCAAGGTGGGGGATGCGAACCTGAGTTCTTCTGGCAGAACTTTTGGAAGAGGCGTTGAATACCGAGGTGCTGCAACACCTCAACAAGGAAAGTAAGCAGTGTCTGCTCGACATATTCCCAATACTGGTTTTTGACCCCAGTCAAGTCGAGGCCCAGATCGACCAATCCATTGAAGCGACGGTGGCGAACCTTGTCGACAAAGAGCTCGACAAATACATCCCAAGAGAACTTCGCAACAAAGTCGATAGACAGCGTACGGAGATGCAAAATATGCGCTCCCAACTTCACAACTCGTTGGGTGTCCCGTGTGCTCACACCCGTACTCAGCCACGACTAAAGTACCCATCACAGAGAAGCGCGGAGATCGAACAGTTTCATAAAAACCCCAAAACAATTCAGAGAAACCCTCCAACATCTCATCAACCAAAAGGGAGAAACGAGCGATCTATTCCCAAAAACTGTTATGGATCTTTTGCAGCTCGAGAGTCAGCTAAACGTTCCACGCTTCG
>Ga0307512_10004147_pt1 | contig 16071 bp, 16 predicted proteins | sample 14_EM_MG_FD_200267 | JGI IMG/M metagenome (GOLD analysis project Ga0307512, IMG submission 200267) | Populus trichocarpa ectomycorrhiza microbial communities from riparian zone in the Pacific Northwest, United States - 14_EM | ecosystem: Host-associated > Plants > Roots > Unclassified | place... | reverse complement strand
GTGGTGATCTGGGATGACGGGGACGATCTGCACGCCGAGCCGCGCGCGCCCTACCCGCACGCGCGGGATGTGTTGCTCACCCGGGCCCGGCTGGCCGATTGCGCGGCGCTCGTGGGCGGCTTCGCGCGCACGGGCGAAGGGCAGTTGCTGATCGAGGCCGGGTGGGCCCGCGAGATCGTGGCCGACCGCGCGACGTTGCGTGCCCGGATGCCGGCCATCTCGCCGACCGGGGACGATCCGCAGCTGGCCCGCGACCCCGGCGCGGCCACCGCCCGGCTGCCGAGCCTGGCCTGGCAGGCGGCCCGGCAGGCGTTGCAGGCCGGCGCGCCCGTGCTGGTCCAGGTGCCGCGCCGGGGCTATCTGCCGTCGGTGGCCTGCGCCGAGTGCCGCACGCCCGCCCGGTGTCCGCACTGCTCCGGCCCGCTCGGTTTGGCCGGTGCGCGCGACGTTCCGGCCTGCCACTGGTGCGGGCGGGCCGCGGCCGACTATGCGTGCCCGGCCTGCGGCGCGCGGCGGCTGCGGGCCTCGGTGACCGGCGCCCGCCGGACGGCCGAGGAGTTGGGTCGGGCGTTTCCCGGCGTTCCGGTGCGGACGTCCGGGCGCGACGAGATCCTCGACACGGTCGGGGGCGAGCCGGCCCTCGTCGTCGCCACGCCCGGGGCCGAGCCGGTGGCCGCGGGCGGGTTCGGCGCGGTGCTGCTGCTTGACTCGTGGGCGCTGCTGAGCCGTTCCGATCTGCGGGCGGCCGAGGAGACGATGCGGCGCTGGCTGAGCGCCGCGGCCCTGGCCCGCCCGCACGGGCTCGGCGGCCGGGTGATCGTGGTCGCCGACGGGTCGCTCGCGCCGGTGCAGGCGCTGCTGCGGTGGGATCCGGGCTGGTTCGCGGCCCGGGAGCTTGCCGAGCGGCGCGAGCTGGGCTTCCCGCCGGCGGCCCGGATGGCCAGCCTCACCGGCAGCGGCGAGGCGGTGGCCGAGATGCTCGCCGCGCTCCGGCTGCCGGACGGCACCGAGGTGCTGGGGCCGGTCCCGGCCAAGGACGACCAGGAGCGGATGCTGCTGCGGGTGTCCCGGTCGAAGGCTGCCGATCTAGCCCGCGCGCTGCACGAGGCCGCGGCGGCCCGCAGCGCCAAGAAGTCAACGCTTCAGGTCCGCGTCCAGGTCGACCCCGCCGACCTCTTCTAGCCTGGCCAGTGCCGTGCCGTGCCGTGCCGTGCCGTGCCGTGCCGTGCCGTGCCGTGCCGTGCCGGGCCGGGCCGGGCCGGGCCGGTTGGGTGGGTGGGTGGGTGGAGGGGCCCGGGCCTGCGGTTGCCGGCCCGGGCCCCCGCGCGGCTCCCCAAGGCCCGGGGGCGCGCCGGCAAAGCCTCAGTGGGTGTGGAGCACTCGCGGGTCCGGGTGCAGGGATGCCGGTAGGCGTACCGTGATGAACTCGTTGTTGTCGGGCACGTTCGGGGTGCGGCCGGCCGAGCCCGGGAAGTTGTTGTCGTTCAGCACCACCAGCGTCTGGGCGTCCAGCAGTGCCACGTCCTCGATGGTCTGGAACGGGAAGCGGAAGACCGGGCCGAAGCCGCCCAGCCCGTGCGGGTTGGCGATGTTCAGCAGGTCCACCACCAGCGTCTTGTCCATGACGCCGTCGTGGTTGCGGTCCCGCCGATCGGCCAGGTAGATCCGCTTGAATTTGGCCGTGTCGCCTTGGCCCCCGTCGCGTTCGATGATCAGGAAGCGGTTGGCGTCGACCGCGATGGCGTCGCCGATCGCGTTGGCCGTGCTGTCCAGGCGGTAGACGAACTTGCGGCCGGTGTAGCCGCCGGTCTGCCGGTCGAATTCGTTCAGTCGCAGGTCGCCGGGGGTGTCACCGGCCACCGTGCCTTCCAGCAGCGGGTAGAGGTAGCGGCCGTCGGGTGACGACGCCATGCCCTCGAAGCCCTTGCTGCTGGGCAGGTTGGGCGTTCCGGCCGGGTTTTCCGGGGCGACGACGCCGGGCAGCGGGATCGGCGCCGACAGCAGCCGGCCCGCCCGGTCGAAGTGCAGCAGCCACGGGCCGAACTCGTCGCCGATCCACAGCGACTTGTCCTCGGCCCGGACGATCGACTCGACGTCGAAGTCGGCGCCGGTCAGCACCCGGTCCGCCCGGGTCAGCGCGAACGGGACCAGCCCGGCGGGGTCGGTGAGGTTGATGCCACCCAGCACGTCCACCTTGCCGGTCGCCAGGACCGGGCCGATGTGCTGGATCCGCAGCAGGAAGTCCGCGCTGTTGGCCTTCGTGCCGTACCCGTTGTCGGAGAGCACGTCGTAGGTGCCGTCGCCGTTGCGCAGCACTCCGGAGAAGCCCTGCACAGGCTGGTCGGGCCAGGGCGCGGCGACGCCGTTGACCGGCGCGGTGCTGAGCGCCGTGCCGGACGGTTCGCTGCCGGGCACGAAGGTCAGCGCCGGCAGGGACGCGAAGCCGGTCAGGGTCGGCACCGGCACGTCGCGCTGGTGGGCGGAACTCGGCGCGGCGAGCAGGGCAAGGGTGGAGACGAGCACACCGGTACCGGCGGCCACGCGGAAGGCTAACTGTCGCATGATCGCGGAGAGTAGGAGCCGTCGATGAACCAGGGGCGACGCGTACGTGGCATGGACCAGCACAATGGACCGATGGATGCCGCCACCGCCGTCGCAAGTCTGCTGTCGCCGCGAGCCGGCGCCGACCCTTATCCGGCCTATGAGGCCCTCCGCGCGGCGGGCCCGGTGGTACCGGTGGGCGGCTCGTTCTTCGTCTCGGGGTGGGCCTCCGCCGACCAGATCCTGCGCGACCCGGCGATGCTTGCGTACGATTCGCGGCAGCTTGATCGGCAATGGTCGGATTGGCGGGACAACCGGGCCGTGTCGTTGTTCGCCGACTCGATGCTGCGGCAGAACCCGCCCAATCACACCCGAATGCGCCGGCTGGCCGCCGGGGTGTTCACCGCCCGCCGGGTGGGCGAGCTGCGCGAGGTGATCGAGGGCCAGGTCGGTGAGCTGTTCGACGCTCTGGACGGTGCCGAGGTCGATCTGATGACCGATTTGGCGTATCCGCTGCCGATCGCTGTGATCACCGCGCTGCTCGGCGTCCCGGCGGCTGACCGGGGCATGTTCCGCCGTCTCGCCGAGGCGCTGACCGGCGTGCTCGAGGCGCGGTTCACCGAGGAGCAGGCGACCGCCGCGCATGTCGCCGCGCTCGAGCTCGAGGAGTATTTCGCGGCCCTGGTCGAGCGGCGCCGCCAGCAACCGCGCAACGACCTGGTGACCGCGCTGGCCGCCGCGCACGACGCCGGCGGTGATCGGCTGACCGCCGACGAGCTGCTGGGCAATCTGGCGTTGCTGCTGGTGGCGGGCTTCGAGACCACCACAAACCTGCTGGGGAACGGCGTGGTGCTGCTGCTGGATTACCCCCGTCTCGCCAAGCGGCTCGCCGCCGAGCCGGAGCTGGCCCCGGCGTACGTCGAAGAGGTTTTGCGCCTCGAGTCGCCGGTTCAGCTCACCTTCCGGTTTGCCGGGCAGGACGCGCGGGTCGCCGGGGTCGAAATCCCCGCCGGGTCGGAGCTGATTGTGCTGCTCGGGGCCGCCAACCGGGATCCGGAGCGGTTCGCCGAGCCCGATTGGTTCATCCCGAACCGGCCCGGCAACGCTGCGCTGTCGTTCGGCGCGGGGGCGCATTACTGCCTGGGCGCGCCGCTGGCCCGGCTCGAGGCGCAGGTCGCGCTGCCCGCCCTGGTGCGCCGCTTTCCCGACCTGCGGCTCACCGAGCGCCCGGTTCGTCGCGACCGGCTCACGCTGCGCGGCTGGGCGGCGCTGCCGGTCAACCTGGGCTCCGTAGACTAGCTGGGTTATCGGGAAATCAGCTCGGCGAGACCAGGGAGTGCCACGCGTGACCGTCCAGTCCATTCGCCTGTTTGGCGACCCGGTGCTGCGTACGCCGGCTGATCTGGTCGTCGATTTTGACACCGAGTTGCGCAACCTCGTCAAGGATCTCACCGACACGATGCTCGACGAGGACGGCGCCGGCCTGGCCGCCCCGCAGCTCGGTGTCGGCCTGCGGGTCTTCGCGTTCAACGTTGACGACGTGGTCGGCCACATCGTCAATCCGGTGCTGTCCTTCCCCGATGACGAGGAGCAGGACGGCACCGAGGGCTGCCTGTCCATCCCGGGCGTCTACGTCGACACGAAGCGCCGGCAGCACGTGCTGGCCCGCGGTTTCGACCAGCACGGCGAGGCGATTCAGCTGGTCGGCGCGGGTCTGATGGCGCGGTGTGTGCAGCACGAGACCGACCATCTGGACGGGGTGCTCTTCCTGGACCGCCTCGACCCCGCCGGCAAGAAGGACGCGATGCAGCAGATCCGCGCTTCGGAGTGGTACAACGCGGCGAAGCCGCCCACGATCAAGGAGAGCCCGCACGGCCGGGGCATCTTCGGACTGGGGCGCTGAGCATGCGCCTGATCTTCGCCGGCACGCCGGCCGTCGCCATTCCCAGCCTGGCGGCGATCGCCGCCTCCGGCCACGAGCTGCTCGCCGTGGTCACCCGGCCGGACGCGCCCGCCGGCCGGGGCCGGCAGCTGATGCGCTCGCCGGCCGGCGCGTGGGCCGACGAGCACGGCATCGAGGTGCTCACCCCGCAACGCCCGCGCGAGCCCGAGTTCCAGCAGCGGCTGCGCGAGCTGGCCCCCGATGTGGTGCCGGTCGTGGCCTACGGCGCGTTGGTGCCGCCGTCCGCGCTGGAGATCCCCAAGCACGGCTGGGTAAACCTGCATTTTTCTCTGCTGCCCGCCTGGCGCGGCGCCGCGCCCGTGCAGCACGCCGTCCTGCACGGCGACGAGGTCACCGGCGCGAGCGTCTTCGAGCTGGAGGCGGGTCTGGACACGGGCCCGGTCTACGGCACGCTGACCGCCGACATCCGATCCACCGACACCGCGGGTGACCTGCTCGAACGTCTCGCCACCGAGGGCGCCGGCCTGCTTGTGGCGGTGCTCGACGCGATCGAGGCCGGCACGGCGCGGGCGCATCCGCAGCCGGCCGACGGCATCTCGCTGGCGCCGAAGCTGACGGTTGAGGACGCCCGGGTGCGCTGGGGTGATCCCGCCTTCGCCGTCGACCGGCGGATCCGGGCCTGCACCCCGGCGCCCGGCGCGTGGACCACCCTGCGCGGCGACCGGCTCAAGCTGGGCCGGGTCCGCCCGATCGCGAACGCGGCCGGTCTCCAGCCGGGCGAGTTGCGCGTCGAGCGTACCCAGGTGCTGGCCGGCACCGCGACGACGCCGGTGCTGCTGGGTGAGGTTCGCGCGGCCGGTAAGAAGCCCATGTCCGCCAGCGACTGGGCCCGTGGCCTGCGCATCCAACCTGGGGAGATTTTTTCGTGACAGACCGGGACGCACACCGGGCCGATCGGCCGCACGGCTCCGGCCGTCCCACCAAGCCCGGCGGCCCCGGCTACGGTCGGGGTCAGGACCGCGATGCCCGCACCGGCCGGGCGCCGCGGGCGGGTCGGCCGCCGTCGGACCCGGCCCGGCAGGCGGCGTACGAGGCGATCGCGGCCGTGCACCGCGACGACGCGTACGCGAATCTGGTTTTGGCCGAGATCCTGCGTGGCCTGGGGCTGCATGGCCGGGACGCGGCGTTCGCCACCGAGCTCACCTATGGCACGTTGCGCGCCCTCGGCACGCTTGACCTGATCGTGGCCACCGCCGCGGGCCGCGAGGTGTCCCGCATCGACCCGCCGACCCGGGACGCGTTGCGGCTGGGCGCCTACCAGCTGCTCTACACCCGGGTCCCCGCGCACGCCGCGGTGAATCAGACGGTCGACCTGGTCCGCGCGGTCGCCCCGGGCGCCACGGGTTTCGCGAACGCGGTGATGCGGGAGATCTCCGGCACCGACCTGGAGGCCTGGCTGACCCGGCTGGCCCCGGCGTACGAGGAGGATCCGGTCGGGAACCTGTCGGTGCAGCACAACCATCCGCAGTGGATTGTGCGGGCGTTCGCCGAGGCGCTCGGCGGCGACCTTGAGGACACCGCCCGGCTGCTGATCGAGGACAATCAGGCGCCGACCGTGCACCTGTGTGCCCGGCCGGGCCGGGTCGACGCGGTCGATTTGGCCGACGAGATCGACGGGGTGCCGGGCGCCTTCTCGCCGTACGCGGTCTATTTGAACGGCGGCTCGCCGGGCGAGTTGGCCGCGATCCGCGACGGCCGCGCGCACGTGCAGGACGAGGGTTCCCAGCTGGTCGCGGCCGCGCTGGTCGCGGCGCCGGTCGAGGGCACCGACCTGCGCTGGCTGGATTTGTGCGCCGGACCGGGTGGCAAGGCCGGCCTGCTCGGCGCGATCGCCGCGCAGCGTGGCGCCGAGGTCCTCGCCGTCGAGATTTCCGACCATCGGGCCCGGCTGGTCGAGCAGGCCACGAGGGGCTTGCCGGTCACCGTGCTGCCCACCGACGGCCGTACCGTCGGGCGCGACCCCGACCTTCCCGAGGCGGGTTTCGACCGGGTCCTGGTCGACGCGCCGTGTACCGGGCTGGGCTCGCTGCGCCGGCGTCCCGAGTCGCGCTGGCGGCGTACCCCGGCCGATCTGCCGCCGTTGACCCGGCTGCAGCGGGAATTGCTGGTCGCGGCGCTGCGCGCGGTCCGCCCGGGCGGTGTGGTGGCCTACGTCACATGCTCGCCGCACATGGTCGAGACGCAGGTGACGGTCTCCGAGGGGGCCCGGCGCAGCGGCGTCGAGGTCGACTTTGTGGACGCCCGCCCGCTCCTGCCGCCGGGCATGCCCAAGCTGGGCAACGGCCCGACCGTGCAGCTCTGGCCGCACCGGCACGGCACCGATGCCATGTTCCTGGCGATGCTGCGCCGCACCTCCTGACCGAACCACATACGTGAGGCTTCTCGCACCTTTTTAGTCGACAAACTCGGGTATAGAAGCGTCATGGACGTTATCGGTGTGGGATTCGGTCGGACCGGGACACTCAGCCTGAAGGTGGCCCTGGAGCAGTTGGGCTTCGGCCCGTGCTTGCACATGGTGTCGCTGCTCGACGACGCCGGGCGCTCGACGCTGTTCAGCAAGGCGGCCGAGGGGGATCGCGACAGCCTGCGCGCCGCGTTCGACGGCCACCGGTCCACGGTGGACTGGCCGGGCACCTTCTTCTGGCGCGAGCTGATCGAGGACTACCCGCGGGCCAAGGTGATCCTGACCGTCCGCGACCCGCAGCGGTGGTACAGCAGCGTCGAGCAGACGATCCTGCCCGCCGCGAGCCGGCGGCTGGACCAGGCCGACGACGATATGGCCGCCGTGGCGAGCCGCGAGATGGCCGAGGCGACCGTGCACAAGGGCACCTTCGGCGGCCGGCTCGCCGACCGCGAGCACGCCATCCGGGTCTTCGAGGAACACAACGAGGAGGTTCGGCGTACGGTGCCGGCCGGGCGGCTGCTCGAATTCCAGGTCGCTGACGGCTGGTCGCCGCTCTGCGCGTTCCTCGGCCGGCCGGTGCCCGAGGCGCAGTTCCCGCGGCTCAACGACGCCGTGGCGTTCAAGCAGCGGCTGGTCGAGGCGGGCCGGCTCGTCGACTAGGCGGGCACTAGCAGCGGCGGGCGGGCCGCGGCGGGCGGGCCGGGTGTCAGCGGACCGGCAGGGCGGCCGGTCCGGCGTCCTTCAGCGATCGGGTCAGCGTGCGGTCGCGGAACCACAGGAAGCAGCGCACCCGGCGCTCGCCGAGCTGCCATTCCGTCCTGGTCGGGTTGTACGAGATCCAGCCGATCCGGTACGGCAGGTCCGCGTCGTCGGGCAGGTCCGTGTACCGCGCGATCGCGCTGCGGCAGCCGGTCGCGGTGCGGGAGCGATCCTTGGCCTGCCGCGCGTACGAGATTTCCGGTCCGGTCCACAGTCCCACGTACTCGGCCTGGTGTTTCGCCGTGCACGAGACGCTTGTCATGGTGCGCACGGAGGCGTTCTCGACTGTGGGATTGAAGCAGCCCAGCCGCAGCGGTGAGGCGCCCTTGAGCGCTCCGGCCAGGCTGCCCGTGCGGCTGGCGTCGGCCGCTCCGCCGAGGTCGGCCTCGGTCACGTCGCAGCGGAACCAGCGGGACCCGGTCGTCCAGGCGTTGCGGGACGGCCAGATGAGGTGCACGGCGATCCGGGCGCCGCGCCACGGGCCGCCGAGAAACTCGACCGCCTTGGCCGCACATTCGGCGTACGCCTGCTGGGCCTGCGCCGACCCGGCACCGGGGGCGACCGGCGCGTTCTCCGCCGTGCCGAGGTGGAAGGTCTCGCTGATGTGCAGCTGGTCGCAGCCGATGGGCTGGTAGGTCTCCACCGACCCGATCTGATCGAGGGTCTCGTGGCAGGTGCCGGACGCCGGTTGAAACGGCGTGGCGGCGCCGATCATCGACCAGCCGTCGGTCACGTCCCGCCCGCCTGTGGGCGTGGTGCAGCCGGCCGCCGACAGCATCGCCATCGCCACGGCCGTGAACACGGCGAGCCAGCGTCGCACGGCTCCTCCTGCGGTCGGCAACGTCGCTACTGACGAGTATCACCTGTCGATGCCACACAACGGCAGCCCACGCCGGTACCGCTAGGTCATACACTTCAGCCGTGGAGCCTTCGCCGATCATTGCCCCGAGCATCCTGGCAGCGGACTTCGCCCATCTCGGCGATGAGGTGCGAGCCATCGAGGGCGCCGCCGACTGGGTGCATGTGGACGTCATGGACAACCATTTCGTCCCGAACCTGACGATCGGGCTTCCGGTCGTGCAGAGCCTGCGCAAAGCGACCGTGATCCCGTTCGACGTGCACCTGATGATCAGCGACCCGGAGCGCTGGGCGCCCGGCTACGCGGAGGCGGGGGCGTACAACGTGACGTTCCACGCCGAGGCCTGCGAAGACCCGGTCAAGCTGGCGAAGGCGCTGCGCGCCGCCGGTTCCCGGGCCGGGCTGGCGATCGACCGGGACACCCCGGTGGAGCCCTACCTGGAGCTGCTGCCCTACCTGGACACGCTGTTGATCATGACGATCAAGGCCGGCTTCGGCGGGCAGCGGTTCATGCCGGAGATGCTGGAGAAGGTCCGGGCGGTGCGCCGCCGGGTCAGTTGCATGGGGCTGCAGGTGCGGGTCGAGGTGGACGGCGGCATCGCGGCCGACACCATCGAGCAGGCCGCCGAGGCGGGCGCCGACGCGTTCGTCGCCGGCACCGCGGTCTACGGCGCCGCCGACCCGGCCGAGGCGGTCCGCAAGCTGCGCGCGCTAGCCGAGCGAGCCACCGCAGGCACACCGTGAGTACCGGCGTGGCCCGGCCGTCCTCGGATGAGCTGGGGATGGATCCGCGGGAAGGGCCCGATCTCATCCTGGTCGTGGACGACGACGATGACATCGCCGGTTTCGTGGAGTTCAACCTGCAGATGCACGGCTTTGAGGTGATCCGGGCCCGGGACGGCGAGGACGCGCTCGCCGTGATGGAGGCGACCCGCCGGCCCGACCTGGCCGTCGTCGACTGGATGATGCCGAACATGGACGGCGTCGAGCTGACCCGCCGGCTGCGTGCCGAGCCGCTCACCTCCGCGCTCCCGGTGATCATGCTGACGGCCAAGGGGATGACCGTCGACAAGGTCGTCGGCCTGACCGCCGGCGTGGACGACTACCTGGTCAAGCCGTTCGACACCGCCGAGTTGATCGCCCGGGTCTCCTCGACGCTGCGGCGCAACAAGGAGTTCCGCGAGGTTTCCCCGCTGACCGGCCTGCCCGGCAACGCCCGGGTGCGCCGCGAGATCGTGGACCGGATGAAGGCCGGCGGCGACTACTCGGTCGGCTACATCGACATCGACCGGTTCAAGAGCGTCAACGACGTGTACGGCTTCGACCGGGGCGACGAGTTCATCATCGCGCTGGCCCGCAGCCTGCACCGCGCGGTCGCCACCTCCGGGCGCCCGTCGGTTTTCCTGGGCCACATCGGCGGCGACGACTTCGTCTTCATCTGTACGCCGGACCAGGTCATGCCGCTGACCCGGCGCACGGTCGAGGACTTTGAGAATTCGGCCGACCAGCTCTACGACCAGGTGGACGCCCAGCGCGGCTACATCGAGGTGCCGGATCGCCGCGGCGGCAAGCAGCGGGCCGCGCTGGTGACGCTCTCCATCGGGGTCGCCCAGGCCACCGCGGACGGGCGCCGGTTCGCCGATCCGCGGGAGGTGGTCGCGGTGGCCTCCGAGATGAAGAAGGTCGCGAAGAGCCAGCCGGGCTCGTACGTGGCGATCGATCGGCGGCGCTTCGACTCGGAGAACGCGGACGAGACCACGCTGTGATGTGGATCGCCTGGCAGTTGCATGCGGCCGATTGCGTGCAAGACTCGGGGTTGACCCACCACGCGCTGGCGGGACTCGGTGAAATTCCGAACCGGCGGTGATCCCCCTTGAAACGGGGGTAAGCCCGCGACCCGGACGTCGTCACCACGACGGACGGTGGACCTGGTGAGACTCCAGGGCCGACGGTTGATCGAGCAATCGATCAGACAGTCCGGATGGGAGACGGCGCGCGGAATCGGATCGAGGCTGCCCTGTGGCGTGCCTCGACCCGGGGGCGGCGGTCGCCGTTCCCGGATGTCCGGTTCCCGGCACTTTCTCCACCTTTCGGCGCGTGACCGCACCGCGCATGAAAGGCACCACAGATGGTCACCGAGCACGAGGCTATGGGCCGCGCGATCGCGCTGGCCGCCCGCGGCCTCGGCACGACCAGCCCCAACCCGGTGGTCGGCTGCCTGCTGCTGAGCGCGACGGGCGAGATCGTCGGGGAGGGCTTCCACGCGTACGCGGGCGGCCCGCACGCCGAGATCGTCGCGCTCGCCCAGGCCGGTCAGCGGGCCAAGGGCGGCACCGCGATCGTCACGCTGGAGCCCTGCAACCACGTCGGTCGCACCGGCCCCTGCTCCCGGGCGCTGATCGCGGCGGGCGTCAAGCGGGTGGTCATCGCCGTGGACGACCCGACGACCGTCGCGGCCGGCGGAACGGACACGCTGCGCGCCGCCGGTGTGCAGGTCGAGACCGGCGTGCGCCGCGGCGAGGCGGAGGGGGGCAACGTCGCCTGGCTGACCGCGGTGCGCCGCGGCCGCCCCCACCTGACCTGGAAATTCGCCGCGACCCTGGACGGGCGCTCGGCCGCCGCCGACGGCACCAGCCAGTGGATCACCTCGGCCCCGTCCCGTTCCGACGTGCACGTGCTGCGCAGCACGGTCGACGCGATCATCGCCGGGGTGGGCACGGTCGTCGCCGACGACCCGCAACTGACCGTCCGCGACCTGCGCGACGGCACGCTCGCCATCACCCAGCCGCTGCGGGTCGTCGTGGATTCCACCGGGCGTACGCCGCAAAACGCCCGGGTCCGCGACAACACCGCGCCCACCTGGATCGCGACCACCGCCGAGCTCGGCTCGGGCCCGGACGGCCGCACCGACCTGTCCGCCCTGATGACCGAGCTGTATGCGCGCGGGGTGCGCGCCGCGCTGCTCGAGGGCGGCCCCACGCTGGCCGGCGCGTTCCTCGCGGCCGGCCTGGTCGACAAGGTGATCGGCTATATCGCTCCCAAGCTGCTGGGCGCGGGCCGGGCCGCACTGGTCGACGCGGGCGTCGGCACCATCGCCGAGGCCCTCGAGCTGGATCTCGACGATCTCACCCAGATCGGCCCGGACCTGCGCTTCACGGCATCCCTCCGGCAGAAACCCGCCGACCGCCCCGCCCCCGACAGCTGAAGCCATCCGACCGCCCACCACGACCGAAGACCGCCCCGCCCACCCAATACTCGACTGAAAGCCGTCCAACCACCCCGCCCACCACCCAAGACTCGACTGAAAGGCAGAGCTTTTATGTTCACGGGAATCGTCGAGGAACTTGGCGAGGTCGTTTACCTCGCCGACGCCGGGGGAGACTCGGCGGTCATCGCCGTGCGCGGGCCCGTCGTCACGTCCGATGCGCGGCACGGCGAGTCGATCTCGGTCAACGGGGTCTGTCTCACCGTGATCGACAACGTCGACGGGGTCTTTACCGCCGACGTGATGGGCGAGACGTTGCGCCGCTCGTCGCTGGGCGGGCTCGGGCCGGGCAGCCAGGTCAACCTGGAGCGTGCCGCGACCGTCGGCAGTCGGCTCGGCGGGCACATGGTCCAGGGGCATGTCGACGGCGTTGCGCGGATCGTCGCCCGCGAGCCCGCCGACGAGTGGGAGGTGCTGCGCTTCTCGCTGCCGGGCGAGCTGGCCCGCTACGTGGTGGAGAAGGGCTCGATCACCGTCGACGGGGTGTCGCTGACGGTCATGGCGGTCACTGACGACACGTTCAGCGTGGGTCTGATCCCGACCACGCTCAAGCTCACCGTGCTGGGCGCCAAGGCCGTCGGCGACCTGGTGAATCTGGAAGTTGACGTCATCGCCAAGTACGTGGAGAAGATGCTGGAGGCCCGTCGTGCGTAACGAGATCGAGCAGGCGATCAAGGACATTGCGGCCGGCCGGGCGGTCGTCGTGGTGGACGACGAGGACCGGGAGAACGAGGGCGACCTGATCTTCGCGGCCCAGCTCGCCACCCCCGAGCTGCTCGCGTTCATGGTCCGCTACACGTCGGGCTACATCTGCGCCCCGCTCACCGAGGAAGAGGCCGACCGCCTCGACCTGCCGCCGATGTTTCACACCAACCAAGACCGGCGCCAGACGGCGTACGCGGTGACGGTCGACGCCCGCGAGGGGGTCAGCACCGGCATCTCGGCGGCCGACCGGGCGCACACGATCCGGCTGCTCGCCTCGGCCGAGACCAAGCCCACCGATCTGTCCCGGCCCGGGCACGTCGTGCCGCTGCGGGCCAAGGCGGGCGGCGTGCTGCGCCGGCCCGGCCACACCGAGGCGGCGATCGACCTGGCCGTGCTGGCCGGGTTGCGGCCGGCGGGCGTGCTTTGTGAGCTGGTCAACGACGACGGCACGATGATGCGCCGGCCGGATCTGGAGCGGTTCGCGGCCGAGCACGACCTCGCGCTGATCACGATCGCCGACCTGATCGCCTACCGGCGGCACCACGAGCAGCAGGTCGAGCGGGTCGTCGAGACCCGGCTGCCGACCGAGCACGGGGTCTTCACGGCGGTCGGCTACCGGGCGCACACCGATGGCGCGGAGCACGTGGCGCTGGTCTTCGGCGATCTCAGCGACGGCGAGGATGTGCTGGTCCGGGTGCATTCCGAGTGCCTCACCGGGGACGTTTTCGGCTCGGTGCGCTGCGACTGCGGGCCCCAGCTGGACGCGGCGCTGCAGCGGGTCGCCGAGGCGGGTCGCGGGATCGTGCTGTACATGCGCGGGCACGAGGGCCGGGGGATCGGGCTGCTGCACAAGCTGCAGGCGTACCAGCTGCAGGATCGGGGCCTGGACACGGTCGACGCGAATCTCGAGCTGGGCCTGCCGGCCGACGCCCGCGACTACGGCACCGGCGCGCAGATCCTCTACGACCTCGGGGTGCGTTCGATGCGGCTGCTCACCAACAATCCGGCGAAGCGGGCCGGGCTGGAGGGCTACGGCCTGACCATCCTCGGGCGCGAGGCGCTCCCGGTGCGGCTGCACCCGGAGAACGTGCGTTACCTGCGGACCAAGCGGGACCGGATGGGCCACCTGTTCGAGGCGTTGGGCTGATTCTGCGGGCGTTGGCGAGGAAGCTACTTAGAAAAGGGGGCAGTTATGGCCGGCTTCGGTGATCCGCACTTGAACACGGTCGAGGCTGCCGGGCTCAAGCTCGGCATCGTCGGCTCGCGATGGCATTCCCAACTGGTCGACCACATGGTCGAGCGGGCTCAGGCGGCCGCCAAGGCGTGCGGCGTGGATGACGTGATCGTGGCCCGGGTGGCCGGCTCGGTGGAGCTGCCCGTGGTCGCGCAGGCGCTCGCCAAGCAGTGCGACGCGGTGGTGGCCCTCGGCGTGGTGATCCGCGGCGAGACGGCGCATTTCGACTACGTCTGTGACGCGGTCACGGCCGGGCTGACCCGGGTGGCCCTGGACGAGCGGACCCCGGTCGGGCATGGCGTGTTGACCGTGGAGTCGCTCGGCCAGGCCAAGGACCGGGCCGGCCTGGAGGATTCGATCGAGGACAAGGGCTGGCAGAGCGTGGTCGCCGTGCTGGACGCGGCGCTCGCGATCCGGGCGATCGGTTAAAGCCGCCCCGCTTCGATGATCCGGGCCAGGAACTGTCGCGTTCTCGGCTCGGTGGGGTCGCCCAGCACCTGGGTGGGCGGCCCGGATTCGAGGACCCGGCCGCCGTCCAGGAAGACCACCTTGTCGGCGACCTGCCGGGCGAAGCCCATCTCGTGGGTGGCGAGGACCATGGTCATGCCGTCGCCCTTGAGGTCGCGGATCATCGTGAGCACCTCGCCGACCAGTTCGGGGTCGAGCGCCGAGGTGACCTCGTCGAGTAGCAGCAGTCGCGGGTTGTTGACCAGGGCCCGGACGATCGCGACCCGCTGCTGCTGGCCGCCCGAGAGCCGGTCCGGATAACTGCCTGATTTGTCCCCGAGGCCGACCCTGTTCAGCCACTCCATCGCCTGGTCGCGGGCCTCTGCGGGACTTTTGCGGTGCACCCGGGTCGGCGCCAGAATGATGTTGTCCAGCACGGTCATATGCGGGAACAAATTGTACGACTGAAAGACCATCCCGATCTTTTGTCGTACTTTATCGGGGTTTATTCGGGGGTCGGTGATCTCTTCGCCGTCCAGGTGGATCGTGCCGTCGTCGATCTGCTCCAGCAGGTTGACGCAGCGCAGCAGGGTCGACTTGCCGGAACCCGAGGCCCCGATCAGCGCCACCACCTGATGTTCGTCCACGTCCAGGGTGAGGTCGTCGAGCACCACGCCGGCGCCGAAGACCTTCCGGACGGCCTTGATCTCGAGCAGCATCAGGCCCCCGCGTTCTGCCGGCGCGCCGCGCGCAGCGTCACCCAGTCGGTCACCGCGATCAACGGCAGGGCCAAGAGCACAAACAAGACCGCAGCCACGATGTACGGCGTGTAGTTGAAGTTTTCCGCCGTGGCGATCTGGGCTGCCCGGACCGCGTCGATCGGGCCGGCCAGCGACACCAGGCCGACGTCCTTCTGCAGCGCCACGGTGTCGTTGAGCAGCGGCGGCGCCACCCGGCGGACGGCCTGAGGCAGCACCACGTGGCGCATCGTCTGCCGGTACGTCAGCCCCAGCGACCGGGCCGCCGCGAGCTGGCTGGGGTGCACCGACTCGATGCCGGCCCGGAACACCTCGGCCAGGTACGCCCCGTAGGTGACGACCAGCGCCGCCCCGCCGAGCACGTACACCCCCGGGGTGCCTTGCAGCCGCAGGCCGGGGATGCCGAAGGCGAACAGGTAGATCACGATGATCAGCGGAACGCCCCGGAACGCGTACGTGTACAGCGTCGCCATCGCCCGGACCGGGAAGAACACCGGGCCGCGCAGCGTGCGCAGGACCGCGACGGCGAGCCCCAGCGCGAGCGCGAGCACGGCACAGACGAGGAGCATCCGGATGTTCAGCCAGAGCCCCTCGACGACCGTGGGGAACGACTCCTTGGCGATCTGCCAGTTGAAGAACGAGCCCTTGACCCGCTCCCAGCCCGGCGACCCGGTCACCGCGACGACCAGCAGCACGCCGACCACCGCGGTGGAGCCGGCGGCGAGCAGCACGGACCGGATCGCCTTGCCCCGCCGGTAGGCGATCCGTCCGCGCTGAACTGTGCTTGGGGTATGTAGCTCCGGCGTCACGACAGCTCGGGGGCCCCGCCCGTGCCGGCCAGCCACGTCTTCTCCAGCACCGCGAGGGTGCCGTCCTGGCGCAACTGGTCGACGGCCTTGCTGACGCACCCGGTGAGCGGCGAGTTCTTGTCCAGCACGATGCCGAACTGCTCCGGCACGCCCACCTGCGGCAACTGCCCGACGATGACGCCGTTGTCCAGCTCGGCGCCGGTCATGTAGAACGCGGTCGGCAGGTCCACGACCAGGCCGTCGATCGTGCCGTTCTGCAGCGCCTTCTTGGCGTCGTCGTTGCTGTTGAAGACCTGGGCCTGCTTGCTCGGCTTGATCAGCTCGTTGA
>Ga0307512_10004146_pt1 | contig 16072 bp, 20 predicted proteins | sample 14_EM_MG_FD_200267 | JGI IMG/M metagenome (GOLD analysis project Ga0307512, IMG submission 200267) | Populus trichocarpa ectomycorrhiza microbial communities from riparian zone in the Pacific Northwest, United States - 14_EM | ecosystem: Host-associated > Plants > Roots > Unclassified | place... | reverse complement strand
GTTTCTCGGCAGCGGCTGCCTCCAGTGCAATAGACTTTTCCATCTTCTTCGCCTCGCCTGAGGTCAAGACATGAGAGGCGTTGGATGGGTTCATGTTGACGGCGCCGTCCATGTTATCTCAGTCAAGGTAGAACTTCTCCCCTAGCCCCTAGCTCCTAATTAATTTCGTCATAACGAAGGCCCGTCGAGTTGTCGTCCGTCGTTGCGGCGTAAGCGGGAAAATGTATACTGTAGGAACCAATCTCGCCAGTGCAGTCCAAGCATGTTTCCGCCAACGAAGCTGTTTACCTTACGTTTCCTCGATGGGTGACACAGGCAACCCGACGTTCATTGTGAATACGAGTGAGGAGCGCCTGAACAGGGGTCACCGGGAATATTTCGTATTTCGCGGACTCGACCGACTTAGCCGCCACTCTGATTGAGTTTACCCTACCATAATACCTTAATCTTAATTTTAAGGTGGAAATTTTAGCAAGAGCTTGAGTTCGGACTGAGGACTGAATGAAGAGCTTGGCCAGTGTAGGGCAGAACGGAAGCATGTGGAGCCCTTTGCACGAGGATCTACCGCACACATCGCGCCACCTGATCCTTCATCGTCGCTTGATCCGATGTAAAAAAAACAATCCTGTAATGGTAAAATAAAGAGGAGTGGGCTTATGACAATCGGTGCAGGCTAGTACACTTCCAGTACGATGTGCCCTACTAGTAGAAATTTTCGTGCTAGTGCAACTGTGGAATGAAACTTGAACCAAACCAAAATACGTGATGAACCCTTTTTTGTCAGAGACGCAAGTAGCTGAACAAATAGCGATGCCCCTTGGAGAAGAATGGATTTGTTGCGGCGACTCCGGCGAGCGGCGAGCGCGCCGCAGGGTGCCTCGTCCTAATCTTGCCGGTCAATTGACGCCCCAGTTTGTCCGAGCGCCCCTGGCTCGGCGCTGTTTTGCTGACCGCTGACTGACGACTTTACCCGGAGGAACGTTCAATGGGTGTACCCCAACCAAAAGGTCGAACAACGGGTACAGCACTGTATCACCCAGCACAGTTCGGACGGCAGGCCAATTATACCCCTCCCATTCTTTATGCCCGCTTTCCTTCTATCGCAAGTCGTCGTACTCATTAGCAAGCTGGGCTCCGTCCTATCACCACTTTGCTAAATACCGGCCAGGGGCTCTCTCCGAGTCGAATACACGGGAATAATAACAAGCACATCAAGTTTACGCTGCACAGTCCGCACTTTTACATCGACCAACTCACCCCATCCCTCCCCAAAAGTGGAAAAAACACTTGACATAGCTGGTGAACTTCAGTTCAGTTTCAGCGTCCGAGTCTTTTTCCCTCACATCATAAAGGTGCATTGAGTTCCAGGCGCCAAGCGTCGACGTTGAAAGCCATCCTACCATTCCGATGTACCCTGGTTCTTTACGGATCCCCTGGTAAATCAACGGTGTGAACGGGGGCAAGTTGCGTTGGAAAATCTAAAGTATCTTCAATCACGGACCGAATGTCGTGCCTCCTCGTACGGTGCGTGAATGCGCCACGAGCTTCAATCACTTGCTCACTGGCAGACCTTCTGCAGCACCATCTCGAGTTTCGTGCCCTATTGTCTCATGGTCAACTATTTTTCATACGGAGCATTTGCTTAAACCTAGAAACTGTTGTTTTTCTGCTTTGATCCGTCTGCTAAACCTTTCCTGAGACGGCTAAAGTATAGCGAAAACTCGTCGACAGGTGACCTACTATTTTGTTATTTTCTATCAAGATCGGCTCTGGCACCGTCTCCGCGTCCTGGGAGCATGTCTCGGATATCGAGATGCACGGGTTGGACTGGATAGCCGAGGGGATCACCAGACACCCGTGCAGAGTACACGTACAGGGTGACCCACCGTCAGTAATCAGACAGGACGAGGAGTGATCGTGACTCCATCGATCCAGGTCTCTCAGTGACAGTAGTCCACCCAGCCTCGCCTGCACAAGCCCGGCTTGGGCCGTCAACCCAGAGGACACTGGATGACCCTGGCCCCCATCAGTGCTATGTTGGTCAGCTCTTTCACTGCTGTGGTCCTTCAGTGTTTACGGTCCATTAATGACTAATGGGACTTTCGCAGTCGTCGAGATATTCTAGCACCTTCGCGCGCGTCGGGGTGCTCGCCGCGGTCGGGCAGGGCCCTACTCATTGCCGCTGTGATGCCGTTGTATCATGATCAGTTCGGTGGGCCATAGCCCCCAAGTCCAGGTGCTACTGTTACGCCGTCGTCACACGGGCCCCGTGTGATCACTGATCACTCACACCTGTGGTCAACTCCAGGTAATTGACAGCTTCACCTCACGGAGGGACACACTGACCACAGTTGAAGCCAAGGACAAGGAAAGGGCAACCTGAGATGCGAGGCGCGGAGGAATGAAGTAGAGAAGAGGGCCTGTCATTGGGCAGTGAGCAGCCAGCGTGGACACGACTAACGGTAGACCGCGGCTTCGATGTCCTCCGTGTTCGGCTGTGACGCCGCAAAGTTTTCGTCGTTGACGCCCTCAGTCATCGGTGTCGCAGCGGACATATGAAGCAGGTGGTAGGGAAGGCGCCATGGTGATGGACCAGCGGTGGTCGTTCCGCCGGCGGTCGACAGGATTCAAGCTTTTTTTTCAATAGATCCTCGGTTATGTTGTCCCGTGTCCCCGCCAGTTGGCCAACGCACTGGCACAGTACCCTTGCGCCGTACATTAACCTTCTCTCGGCCTCTTTCTTCCTTCGTTTACCGCTTAACTATCCAATTGACAGGCCTCCGGCAGCGTGCAGGGCTTCTTACATTTCCGCGCAACTCGAAAACTGGCGCAAGAGGAAACCGTGGAGTCATGGCATTCGGACTTCAGTTGCGAACTCGGAAACATCCTGCTCAATGTGTAGGGATATGCCGGAGGCGTTCTGTGCGTTCGACGCGGGCAACCATGTTAGGCTACCGTGCCCCGAGATCAAGGCCAAGAAGGCGCTGCTAAGCGCGGGCTGGACGGCATCATGTATTCTTCGTGGTTGCTATCTACAGATCCACATGTGAGCGTTCATGGCGGTGACTCGGAGATAGCTCAGAACTTAAACCTGATCGCCATTGGTGGTTAGTGCACTTCGGAATCATCTCAATCGTGTTCCCACAGATGTCACGAACTCACCTCCTTGAATAGTCTTTGAAATTCATTTGCGATCGTTGCTGCGAAGTATAATCATACTCGACGTCTACCACACATCAAAGGTCAGCTGTGAAAAAAAGGTAGTCTGAGTGGTGTTGGTGGTGTGTGATCACGGCATGATAATCAATGATCACTTGCAATGGCTGTTGCACACGCAACACCGTCTACTTGCGCCGACGCAATGGACGCATTACTGAAACACTGCCAGTCAGCTGTTACGAGGACACGTATGTGTTACTCACATCTCGATCACCTACGTCATGTCTTTGGCTTGCTATACCACGAGTTATCGGCGAGGTGATGTTGTGCGTCACCTGAGCCCCACTATATCATATCTGTCGTCGTGTGCCACTACACAAACGCCTCCGATTAGAAATGATCAAACCAGCTGGTAGTCTGGTACCAGTGCATGACGCAGGGTGTTCACCCTGCAGGATCCTCGCTTCACCCGAGAAAATCGAAAATCGATAACAGGAGGGCTTCTAAGCGACTCACTTGGGGGTTGAGGCCGAAAATTTGAGATTCGTGTCATTGGGGTTGTCCGTCTGACCGATCACGTTACAGAACACGAAGATGTCATGCCAAGAACAACACTCCAAAGTCACCAAGAAGATTCCTCCCCTACGGCTGTGTGCCAGTGGCTGAACAGTATGACCCTGAGGACTCCAACTACCTGTTGGGGGCAGAGTGCTGAGGATAGGTTTTAGTGTTGCTGACAGCTAAGCCAACCTTTTTGAGAAATCTGTGATAACAAATGTAAAAAAATATGTAAAATTCTGAAAATAATCATGTAAATAGGTTGAAAGCTGAGCACTGAGGGGTCACTTAAGATGACTTAGTGATCCAATCAGCCATTCAAGCTCAGCTCACATTGGCTTGATTTTGTGAAAATTTTAGCAAAATTGAGCTGATGTGAGCCAAGCTCGAACGGCTGATCGGATCGCTAAGTTGTCTTAAGTGACCCCTCAGCTTTCAACCTAATCTATTTACATGATTATTTTCAGAATTTTACATATTTTTTTACATTTGTTATCACAGATTTCTCAAAAAGGTGTCAGCAACACTAGCAGCTCAAGCCAGACCTTTTTAAAAATCAGTGATAAAAAATTAAATTAAATAGATAAAATCATGAAAATAAACATGTGAATAGAATATATCAAAATCTGGGTGGTCACTTAAGACAACTTAGTGATCTAACCAGCCATTTAGGCTGCATTTGACTGGCTTGGTTTTTAGCTCAATTTCAAGCAAAACTAAGTCAGTTGAGCCTAGCCTGAACAGCTGATCAGGTCACCAAGTTGTCATAAGTGACCCCCTGGCTTTTGATCCATTCTATCCACATGTTTATTTGCATAATTTATCCATTTTATTTAATTTATTGCTGATTTTTAAAATGGTCCTGCTCAAGCTGCAGTTAGTGTTGCTATGGCTCAAGCTGACCTTTTTGAGAAATCTGCAATAACAAATTTAAACAAATACAGAAAATTCTGAAAATAATCATGTGAATAGTATAGATTGAAAGCCAGGGTCACTCAAGATGACTTAGTGATCTGATCTGCCATTTGAGCTGGGCTGGCCTTGGCTCGATTTTGCTTAAATTTTCACAAAATTGAGCCAAGGCCAGCCCAGCTCAAACAGTGGATCAGATTGCTAAGTCATCTTAAGTGACCCCCTGGCTTTCAATCTATACTATTCACATGATTATTTTAAGAATTCTCTGTATTTGTTTAAATTTGTTATTGCAGATTTATCAAAAGGGTCAGCTCAAGCCTCAGCAACACTAGTGTAAGGCTGGGATATGTTGTGGCCTCAGAATGGCCTGCTTTCCACATTGCCCAACATGTCTGACCACATTGCCCAACACAACCAATACCATTGATGGCAAGTGTGGATCCATGGCAGGTGTAACATTAAGGGGAATGGCTGAGATTGTAGGGTGGAATAGCTCTTCCCATGCTGGATCAATGGGTCCCCTCCATGAGGGATTGAGTGGTACTGGTACACCTACACTACATAGTAGTAATAAAATCTCAATCCCATTTCTTTGCTTTTCCAATTGCCAGCTATCATATTCAGCAGCAGTCTGATCTCAAGAAAGACCATCAAAGACAGTGATACATGATAAATGCAGTTCCAAGGAGTCAGAGATGCACAATACTCTTCACATATCCCTCGAGACTCGGTTCCAAAAAGTCAGATCCTCTCAATAGACACAGAAACCCAGATTCTTCCTGCTCCACGCACGCAACAACCGGTCAACTACGCTTCTCCTGACACCTCAGTTCCGTCGCCTGCGGCGCCATTCTTGTTCGTAACCACATTCCTGTCCTCGCCATCGGGATCTCCAGGCGTCTGGGACTGTTGTTGGTGTTGTTCTCCAAGACGTAGCACATGGTCTGCAACACCAGTAAAGCTGCTCTTGAAGCGCATAACTTTGGGCTGTGTCATGCCCGGGGTGTGCGGGGTGGCCGGCCGCCGGGCACGAAGAATTGCCTCAGAAAGCGAGGGTGTAGGTGAGGAGCTGTGGGAGGCGACACTTACCCCCGGGCGTAGACGTGCAGCGTCATTGATTGGGCCATCTGGTATTGGCGACACTGGGCCCGAATGAGGCAAGTAAACGGGGGCGGGCGTCGCGGGTACATCTACGATTGGGGTGATCACAGCTTCCAGAGGCTTCTCGTCGGTGTGGATAGAATCGTTTGTGGGGGCATTGTGCTTCTGCTTTTCATCGCCTGCTTCGGGAACAGAAGGGCGCGCAGATGGTGCGCGCTTGTTATCCCGTGGTATTGGGGGCATGGAACGACTGCGGCCAGTGAGGAACGAAAGACCCTTGAGTGCTGGAATCGCGATGGGACGCAACACTGGGGTGCCGCTACCACTTGCTGAACGATGAGCGGGTGGAGCAGGCGAGTGTACGACGCGGGGTTGAGCGGGACGTGCAGATAGCTCTGGTGCAGAGCCCTTGTGTTTCAGCGACGGTGCGACATCGAGGTCCGTGGAATTACATTGCGGAGGTACATATGATGTGACTTCGCCGTGGCGTGCACCTTCGGTATCGAACTCGTCGTAGATCTCTTCACCTATCAACTCTGTACCGAGTTGTTGAACTGATCGATGAGAAAAAAAGATATACATACCTTCCAGAACGTCTTCAAGCGTGATGATACCAAGCGGGTCAACGTAGGGGTCAAAACCGAGAAGAAACTACGGGACAAGTCAGTACTGAGTCCTCGACACATGCCACTTTACTTACTTCATTGGCACCTTCCTCGGTGAGAACCGCGTCTGCAGGCATATTCTGTTCTAGACCAGGTGTTAACGCAAACTGAACGAGATTTGATCTCTTTGGTTGTGACTGGGCTTCATCCGGCCTGGGTTCAGACTCAGGTTGCGACCCAGGCTTGACAACTCCCATCTCAACATCCTCCAGGCGCGCTCGTTTCTTGCTGCGTTTACGTTTTTTTCGAAACGAGAATGTGCGCCCTCCCTCGTCCTTATCTGAGGTAGCTTCGCTCGCTAATGTACCATCACGATCGCTCGTTCTAATAATGCTATCTTCACTTGTATTCGAGCGTTCCGAAGTTCTTAGTGTCTTCTGGGGTTTAGAGCGCGAACTCTGGAGTTCATCTTCGGTGGAGCCCTCGGAGGATGAGTCGGAGATCCCGACGCGACTCTTAATGCGCTGCGTGATGCTTTTCTTAACAGCTTTCTTCAAAGACGAAGCCTTGGCTATCGATGTACGCGTGACAATAGCCATGTGTGAGCGACCTTCCTGGAACTTATCAAGAATGCCAAGGAGAGGCTCGTTCTGCGCGACGCATGGCACTTTATGTAGTGGGAGACTGCGCACGGGAACCGCATCCCCAGGATCGAGTAGAAGGCACTGGGAGGTCATTATGAGAATCATTTTCGATGGACCCAAGGCAGAGGAGGGCATACCTGTTTGACAAGAAGCACGCCTACGATTTTTTTCGCTTTGACAGTCTGGCCATCGGGAGCAGGCAAGTCGATTTCTTCATAGACGGGGACGCGGCTGTGTCCCGTGACACAAACCTCTCGAAGGGTTTGATAATCAAGTCTCGCATTGATTGACAGCATGAAAACGTTTTCTATCTTGGTCATTGCCTATAAACTGATGTTAAAATTCCCAATTAATTAATGAGCAGCATAGGCGCACGTGGCTTGTATTCTTCTCTTGAAGATCCAGCGTTGCACCAATGATGGTGACAGTGTCGGAACGTAAATCCCCACCATACTCACCGACTGACGAATGCAATGCAATCAACTCTTTCAGCTCTACAGATCCATTGTTACAGCACAAGAGGGAAAGATAACGGAACATCGTACCAGCGCGGCGGTAAATGATCCCATGATGCGAGCCGAGCGTCAGTTCGAGGATCTTTGCGATAGGCCACGCAATAATCCCCTGCACTTCCACATTAGACGACATGCGACAAACGTTCAAAACAAACGGACGAACCAATGTCCACAGAAGTACACGTACGAAGCCGACCATCTTGGCGCCTATGTAAAGTCCATGCCGAGTACAGACCGACTGTGGAATGATTTCCGCGAAACTAACAAGAGAGCGAATCAGCAAGTCGTGGTGATAGAAATGGCGATAGAAAGGAATAAGTGAGAAGGCCCTCGCTAGGAATAATTTAGCGACAAGCTGATCTTCAATCACGAAGATATGTGACGACCGAGAAGCGCTCGTGGAGCTTCTAGTAGCGATGCTCACATGACGATAAGCACCGTGCTGACGACGACACTCTGTACACCTCCGCCGAGGATAGGGTCTGAGATCACGGGAAGTGATTCATTGACGATCATATTCGCGAGGAGGAGCGTGACAAGGAGCAGGTGACCATTCTGGCGGATAGGTTTGATTTGGTTCGCATACTTGCGTTGCAGACTGCTCGCCAAAGGCCGGGTTAGCATATAGCCACTATAAAAGTGCTTATGAACAGATGACGCACGGGGTGCCACTTATACTCAAGACGTGGAGCTGGGTTTCATCAAGCGACATATAGCCCAATGTTAAGCCGGCAAAGATACCCGAGAGTAAAACAAGGATGGGCATGAGAACGGCGCCGGCGATGAATTCAGCGTCATGTTTGGAATGGTCACGTTTGGCGAGCTGGTGGGTGCTGGAGAAACCAGGCAAGGTGGGCACATGTTGGGAAATAGTTGCGAGCAGGGACAAGAAGGAAGGGCGGGAGAAAATCAGGGGCGGGTGTACCATAAGTTGCTGCGCAAGCTGTGAGTGGCCCGAGGTTTCGCGGGCCACCACCTTTATGAGATTGCGGAGCGTCAACCCCGTCACGTAATCACGAACAGTGTTGAAAATCGAGATCGATCGTTTGTGGACTTGGACTCAAAAGACCACATAATAAATCCCCTATAATATCGTGTGTCTACTACACTCAATCCTGCACTCAATCAAGACGTGGTCCATTAATTGTGGTCGAAAACTCAGTACTCAGTCTCAGACGGCGTCTTGTCGCACGCACACTTGTGGGGACCGGTGAGCGCCGATGAGCGCATCGATGAGCCACCAAGCAAGCCACGACGACTTGGCAGGACATCATGAGTCAGCTCGGTTCGGTTCATCCCGGCGCTCCCCAAATCGGTCATGGCCGTTGTGCGCGTGATCGGCCTTTGAGCGCTGGCATTTTCGCTACCAATTTGTGCACCCACTGAAGTTATGGACATGGACAAACCTAAGGTTCCGTGTGCTTGATATCTGACAAACACTATATCTGATCCTTGATCAGTGTAGGGTTGACATATAGGAAGGGTCAGAGACAGGGGTCAGAAAAAAAAACGCCAAGGAGCCCCACGATGCGCGGCGGCCAACTCGCAAGCGCTGCAGAAATTGTATTACGGTTCATCCCAGCAATCAAGTTGTTCCACATCGCCCCGAGGTCAGCCTTGGAGAGACATCAGCCCGAGCTAGAAGCCCACGAGCGATTGCCACATAGCCAAATCTCACCCCGTGGCCTGGGCAAGCTCTATCGTCGATTTCGTATGCTACGTGCGTCATGGCTCCAAGATAGGCAGCCAACAATCGGATAGACTCAGGCTCGTAGAATACTACGGAGAGGGGACCAGTACGGGAGTTCGAGCCACCGAGCGGATCGACAAAATCAAACAATGCACAAGGCTGAGTGGGGCTCGGGCGTGAAGCCTAATAAGGCTCGCCGAAATATCGTGGTGGGGTTGTTAGACGCCGACACAACCCGTACTACCTCCAAGACTACCTCGTACGGTATCAGTACGGGGACGCGTGCATCGCCCATCCCAACTGTTCCACCACTGAAGTATACCGGAACTTGAGAAATGGAGCAGCAATCGTGAGTGATACCTCGCACTCTTTCTCGAGTTTGTGGACCCCGACTGGTGTACCGCCTTTGATCATGATCGATGTCTGTGGGCCTAGAGAGGGACACATTCTCAGATTCACAGATCACGATTTTGACGGCTGGGCAGGAGTACCCCGCCCGGGCATCACCCACGCGGTCCACCGTCCAGACCAGCACACCGCGGTCCACCATCCAGGCCAACAAATATTGGTCCAACTGTTGTTGGAACGTCCAAGCACTCAACTAACCGGACTTCGCCGCCCCATCAGGAGATTTAGGATCACCCACTCCGTGCCTCCGGCTGCGACCCGGGCAGGTAATCAGAACCGCGGCTGTAAATGTATCGTAATGTAGCATAATATGGTCAATTCCTCGGGCATGTAGTGTGAGTGTCTTAGCGCGGGTTGTTAGTCAGGAAGTACATGTACATAAACGTAGGTCTTGGCAACATTACTCATTTGATTGGGGCCTTGCGCCACTAGGAGCCACCAGAAATGGTGTTGTTCTCTTCTGGCGTCCGTGGTGGCTCCTCGCATATGCCTTAACAGCAGCTAAAATAAGCGGTCAGGAGTGGGTTGTCCTGATATGAGTTTGCGACGACAAACTTAAGCTTACCCTACCAGCCCCGTGAGGGATGTGAGGGAGGCATGGTATTAGACTTAGATCTTTAAGAGGGTGATCGAGCGTTCGGGGAAGGTAGAGGACTGGTGACGCGAGGGAAAGCACACAATGGTGGTTGAGAGCGGGACTACCACTCTGCTAGGGGCTTCTGTATTCTGTACTTATGCAGTCTTATATACGGATGTCGAGTACTAGAGTAATCAGGAGGCTTTGTTATCTTATCTAAGAGTGAGCGTGACTTGTCTCGGGCTTGTCGGGCTGCGTCCTAATACATGGAGAGTGCGCAAGTCATACTATATGCAAGGCATCACCACGAAGCGGTATATCGAGTAGTAACAAATGAGATACGTCACGGTTAACAGTTGTCTTTGAAGACACAAGAATATGTCTGTGAGGTTGGAGCGCACTGCAATAAGCGCGATGGAGAGGGACGGCACACTGGCACAGGAGTGGGGACACCCACTCGCTCATGTACTCCGATACTCCGGGGGACGGTAATATAAAGGACCATAGCGCGGATAATACTAATAAGGGAGCCCGGACTTTGTCATACGGGTCCGTGCGCGTTGTATCGTATTTGTCCTATCGTACATACTCTCAACAGTCTTGTCTTTGAATGATCACTCGAGCAACTCAGGCTTCAGTAGCTGCATCATCAAACTTGGACCCAGTGACAGTCACGGAATTCGTAATCACGAGGACGCATTACGGCCGTCCGCAAAGGCTACCCCACTCAACCCAGTCTGAACGTACGAGGAACTCGGGGGAATCAGTGACGCGTTCTCTGCAGCCCATACGGCTGTACATGAGCGGCCATCGGGTGCGACAACCCCTTTGGCGTGCGCCAGCGGTCACGCGTTTTACAAGTAAGGTTTCACCCAAGGGGGGTCCCCCATGGTTTCGCTCGGGGGTGTGTATGATCATAGTTTTGTGAACGACGTTGAGTGACCGAACTGAGCAATCGTAACATGACAAGTAGATTGGATTGTCGTTAGGGCCATTTTGGGGACCCCCCCCACCAAGACAAGGAGGCTACTTTATCACGTGTGGAAGGGATGACATCGAAAAAGGCGAAAGCCCATTCAGGGCACTGAGGCATTAATTTTGGGGCGACGGAAAATACTAAAGGTTATTGCGGCTGGCGACCGAGGCATCCGTTGAGTTGAGCTGGGGGCTTGACATTCACTGGCAGCATGGCGTCGCGTGAGAAACGTGTGAATATCATACCAAAGTAACAAAACGAAACCAGCCTGTGAGGATGCGCTGTTCGCTTCCCACTCACCCATCCAGGTTATCATAATGTTGTTCTGGGGCGGTACCCTACAACCCCTTGTTGTCGTGCTCACTGCGATAGGCATCGTCTGTGCACTCGACTCTTACAAGCCGAGGTTTCACAACGCCCAGGGCGTCAACCTCTGGAAGCTGCTACACCTACGTGCCGTGGGCACTGGCACATTGGCAGGCACTGACGCGTCCGAGCAGTCACGGTGGTCCGTGGACCTGGCAGGGGCTCATGGTCGAGCACAGGCAGGCGCGCCACCAGTCTCCGCTCGCCCCACCTACAGCACCCGCCACCAAGCCGAGTTCCGCGCAGAGACATTCATGCAGCGGCTCGACCACTTCAGCAACTCCACCGACGAGACGTTCCCGCAGCGCTTCTGGGTCAACAAACGGCACTACCGGCCACGTCCTGGCGCGCCGGTCATCGTGATCGACGGAGGCGAAACGAGTGGGGTAGACCGTCTGCCGTTCCTGGACACGGGCATTGCAGAGATTTTGGCGCGCGCGACTTATGGAGTTGGGGTCGTGCTCGAGCACAGGTATTACGGTGCGTGCATGAGTTTTGCTCTACTTACCTCCTCCCGGGCTTGCGTGTAATTTGTATGTGTTGATCGATCGATACCGGGACCGGTCTGTGTTCCAGGCAAATCCGTTGGTGTTCAGAACTTCTCGACGGATGCGCTGAGGTGACCGCCTGCTTCATTTGTATGGGCTTGTTGCGCTGCTGACGACGCGGTGCTGTAGATGGCTAAACAACGAGCAAGCACTTGAGGACTCTGCCAATTTCATGCGTAACGTCGAGTTCCAGGGCATTAATGAGGACCTGACGGCGCCGAACACGCCCTGGATATACTATGGCGTTCGTTTGTTCCCGCTAGCGCTCTTAAAGATGGCCATTAACACTGACTACTTTCGTTGCGTCCGTCGCAGGGCTCGTATGCAGGAGCGCGGGCGGCCCACATGCGCGTACTCTACCCCGACCTCGTGTTTGGTGCTATTGGGTCGAGTGGTGCGCCCTGCCTTTTTCTCTGTCCTATCACGTACGACCTTGAACTTGACTGCACGCTTTGGTCACCCAGCCGTGACTCACGCCGTGCTCACGAGTTGGGAATACATGGACGTTATCCGGCTCGCTGCGGACGCAAAGTGCTCCGCCAACCTCGTCAACTCGATTGCCACCATAGATGGGATGCTCAAAGTCAGCTACTTGCGTGGCCCACTGAAAAAACTCTTTGGCCTTGGCGGGCTAAAGTCTGATCAGGACTTTGTCTCGGTACTCACGGTATGTCTCTTTGCTGTGGTTTCAAGGGTGGGTGAGCTAGTATTGACACCTGCCTGTGGGTCAGAATCCGCTCGGCTCGTGGCAGGATCGGAATTGGGATCCCGCTGTTGGCTCGACGACCTTTGATGATTTCTGTGCGACTCTAAATAGTGACACGCCTTCCCTGCAAGACACAGAGCGGACAGTGCTTCTTCCAGGAGGACCAAAGGTCAATGTTGCTCTACTTAGTTATGCCAAGTGGATACGCGAGGTAGGTGCATGTCGAGTTGTTCTACCTCTCAAGTCGCTGGAACTCGCCGCGCAGAACGTTGTCAACTTATGTTCGCAAGATACGGGCATGACCGTCGAGGACTGCTTCGGGACGAACGATGACTCGAAGTATCAGGTCGCAGACCTTGGTCAGGAATGGCGTCTCTGGACCTTCCAATTCTGCACCCAATGGGGATACCTGACAGTGCGTCTCGCATTTATTCCATCTTCCTAGACATAAGGTGGATCTGATCCAGTGTAGACCGCGCCGCCTAATGGCATACCCACTATCATCTCGCGCCTCTTGGATATAGACTACGAGCACAAGATATGCACTCAAGCATTCCCACCAGGGAAATACTACCAAGTGCCACCACTGCCGAATGTCACTGCTGTGAACGCTCTGGGCGACTATAATATAGCTGCAGACAGGTTGGCCTTTATTGACGGCGAAGGTATGTTGGTCTTTTTTTATTTCCCATCTCTATCCAGCAATGCTAACTGCACACGGGTCCGCAGTTGATCCGTGGCGGCCGTACACGCCACATAGCACCTATGGTGGCGCCGTGGAACGTGACGATACATTATTGAGGCCATTCAAAATTATTCCGGGTGCGTTTCAATTATTCTCCTCGGGGTTCTTTTTTTTCTGAAGTATATCCTCCAGGTGGAGTCCACCACTGGGACGAAAATGGGCTCATGGACGGTTCGCGCGAGCCCAAGGACATTCGGCAGATTCACGATGAAACCATCGAGTTCGTCAAAGCATGGTTGAAGGACTGGGAAAGGCCCGTGGCGAAGTAATTTCACGATCCGCTAGATATGTAGTTCTCCCCCCATTTTAGTTCTATGGCGTGCGTCCATTCAATGGTTCTATCTTTGGGTCTTTGGGTGTGTGCCAAAAACTTCAAATTATCATCAATATTACAGTAATTCATGGGACTGATGATAAGTCCATTTTAGCGCCCACTTTCCGTAAGGAATCCTGTCACCCGCTATCGGAACGAAATGTAAAGTTACGCTTATGGGACCTTGTGAAGTCAGATGCTTATTGCTCCCTTCGGGGATGCATACGAAAAAATTGGAACGATACAGAGAAGATTAGCATGGCCCCTGCACAAGGATGACACGCTGTTTCAGAGTGGTAGACCTACGGGTCTCAATATTTATTTTATTTATTGTTCTTTTCCATTTCTTTTCGGCCACTCCGTCTGAGCTTTCGTCACTTACCCTTGAAATTTGTAGTAAGCAACAAACATAGCCCTTGACGACGTCGGCTACGGTCAAGTTTAGGCGCGCTTCCTTCTTTAGCATTTTCCGACATCGCCAGTGCTTGTTGCTGGTCTCACTATGGCTGACGTATCGGTCTGCATTGCATGCCAGGTAGCATGTCCGACACCAAGGTATGTCTTTTGAACCAATCAATTCCAACCCATCTATTTGCACGCACGGCCCAGGGAAACCCATTGCTTGCACCGCGACATGTTAACGTACCGCGCGGGCCCCTATCGTCATCATTCCACTTGTAAGTCATCCAGGTATAAAGCTTTATGATATGGTACCCTAACTTGAACAAGCTTGGCAGTTATCTTCATTGCTTTTCGGGCAAAAAATTGTCAGGTCTCTTGAACCAAGTTGACACGTCCCTCTTTACGTGACCGGACTCTTGATTCTCACTGCTGCCGCTGCCCAGCAATGTCATATACTATTACCACACCGGTGCAGCCAGGAATGAGTCCTGACAAATACCTTTTAGTAAGGCACTGGCAGTCCGTGGTCATCACGGACCCCAGTCAAACCGACTGCTAAGTGGATCGCAGGGGCTTCGGGCACCACTCGTTCTGTAGGAGGCCGGAGCGTACGCGGGTGATGCTTGAAACCGGCGGCACTGGATGCCAAGATATCAAAGCTGGGCGCAATTGAAGATACAAGGCGTCGATTTCGGGGACAGTTCGGAACAGTTCGGACGTTATGAGGAATCGACGGCGGGCAAGGATCAAGCACAATCGCCACCTCGCGGAGGTTCGCATCATTGGTAGTAAGCGAGCCACAAAATCCGATCGTGGTGTGGGTTTGATAAAGCCACATGCCGCGGCGACAACGCACCGCTTTCGGGGAGAGAAGAGAACAAATACTTACGCTGATGACCGTAAGTGCCCTGCAGGTGAAACTGAAGGAAGCATGGAACACTCTGTTCGAGGCTATACAAAGGGCGTCGAGGAGAGCGAGGATTATCAAGCACCGTTACAATGCGGGCAAGATGCGCTGATGCCGAAAGATGTTCTGAATCGGATAACCAGAGCTGTTTACAGGGGTTCAGAGTAACTGTCATCCGGTCCACAAGGAGAGTACAGCATCTATTTGCCACCTTCAGGCTTGGCCTCTGCGTGTGTGGTAGTGGAGTGGTAGTGGTTAGACACTTATTCAAGGGGATACAATTACCATTCAAGTCGATAAATCGTTTCATATCTGTATTGCATTCTGTCGTCCAGGTGACATGATAATGGTGGATTGCCTATCATACTATATACTGGACTATCATCCCCTTCTCTTCTGCATCACCCGTGGTCATATATTCGAACGTAACCGATTGCGGATATGGCACTGCAAATGGGTGCTCTGCCTGTACCATTCTGGGTGCTCGTAGAGTAGTATGATCCGAGGGGGCCACTTCTCGCCACGATGAACTCAGCTATGATATTCGGCGGTGACAAACTCGCAAGCGCGGCTAGTAATTATTAGGCGCAGAATGCCGACATAGATAGCGGAATTTAGTATATTTGTACGACACGTATGTGTAACAGCCCCAAGGGGTGCGTGCATCAAACACCTGTCAACCGCAATTAATGCCGAGTGTATAGTGGCGGGTGCAGAACAATTACCGACCTAGGGAGTGTAATGATTCATTTTTCACACCCAGCTTCCCGTGTGTCGACACCCCTGACCCCGGCACGCTCATCCTACGTGCAGGGTCACAGTAACTGACTGGACTATTTGTCCGTGGGAACCCGTACCATTCAGTTGTTTGAGTACCAGGGCCCTCGTTGAACGTGCCAGCGACAGCGTTACCGAGAGGTGATTCGGGCGTCACGTC
>Ga0307512_10004145_pt1 | contig 16077 bp, 10 predicted proteins | sample 14_EM_MG_FD_200267 | JGI IMG/M metagenome (GOLD analysis project Ga0307512, IMG submission 200267) | Populus trichocarpa ectomycorrhiza microbial communities from riparian zone in the Pacific Northwest, United States - 14_EM | ecosystem: Host-associated > Plants > Roots > Unclassified | place... | reverse complement strand
ACGGTATGCATGTTTGGCTTCGCGAATGTCATTCTCTCTGTCAGTTGCAACGCTGCACTTCACTCTGCCCATGGTTGCGTTGTTGCGGGGAGAGAGTGAAAATTGAGTTTGGTGCGGGGTAATTAAGCATCCCTGCTCCGGGCGCTTGCGTGCTTTTTTGCGTGATCGGTTGCTAGGTCGCGGGCGGTTACACCATAAATTACGTTAATATCTCCTACTTTATAACTTATAATCACACCTCTACCTCAATGCTCCTTAGTTGTTGGTAGTTGTGTGGACCCAGGTCCATACGTCCATACTGGAGGGGAAGTTGGTTGTAGGAATGGTGGCCATTCGTGGATCCGCAGTTGAGCAGGTTGGTTCGGGTACCAGCAGCAGCAAAGATTTTCGGCGTCAGAATCAGTAAAAGCTTTCGTCAGATATGTATATTCAGCTCTATCCATCCAAATGGACTCTATCCAACCACATAACCACATTTATAGCAACCTAGGCTGTCATGTAGCCAAATGCATGCACGAAGTCAAAAGCGAGGACAAGCGAACAAGAAAGTACAATCGACCCCACAGCAACGTGTTGAGAAGCAGAGGATTAGTCGGATATTGATTATTGTAATTACTTAATTGCTTAACTCCACAACATTAACGCCCAACCACCAAAAACAATCTGTATCCCAATGCATGCGATTGCGCAACTATAACAAAATCCGGAACCCCAAAATATGCAACAACTCAAATTCAATCCCGCTCCCACGGGTAACTATAGGAAATTAAGGAAAAACAAACAGCACCTATTAATAGTAAAACTTCGTTGGATTGAGATTCCTCCTTTGGACAGTCGTAGTCGAGTTGCTGCTGGTGCCATTAACACTAACCACATCATGGCTCTCTACCAAGTATCCTTTCTCGGGCTTCATTCCACCCGGCTTCTTCTGAGTAACCTCATAGTACGTCGACCAGTTGCCATATTCGGGGAGCTTCGCTGGTTCCTCGAAATATGTTACCTGCGCGGCGGATACACCGACTTGGAGCGAGGGGAGGTCTTCAATTGGGAGTTCGACAGTTCCCTAGTAATCATGCATGTCAGTATTCTGGGGCGAAGTATATGGAACAGTAGAACAAACCCTCATAATCTTCCAATGGAGGTTCCTTCTGAGGTACTCCACGATCTCCTTCCTGTTTGCCGGCTTAAGATTCTTGTTCACTAACGCGGGCGTCAATGGTACCGTTCCGGCGATGGTGCTGTTGTATTCCAACTTTTGCGGGCCGCTGAAACTCGTGCACGTGCCGACCAAGGTGTCAACGGCAACCCTGCCCTCGGGGGCACTTGGCACATCGCCAATGTACATCATTATATTGAACGTGCCGGCTATCTGGTTCTGGTCGTACTTGACATGTGCAAGCCACTCTGTGCGCACTGAGGCGCCGCCTGGGCTTTTGTGGAAATTGTCGGTGTCGGTATCGGGGGCGTAAAGCTTCTGCATTTCCTTCGACGCGAACGCGGTGAGTTTTTCCTTGCTGAGCCCGGAAGGAACTTCCGGGTACGAATAGCCGTATTTGTGGATTGATTCGGCACTGCTGACATCGCGTGACGTCCATTCCTTTCCGTCCGCATGTCGGAACGGGTATAGCAACGTGTCAATATCTTCAATGCCCCCCTGTTCAGGATAGCCAAGGTTGGGCTGGGTCCGCACGAGAGGCTCGACGGTGGAGCTGGGGAAGATTGCTTGATAGATTGCTGTTAACCTATCCACCTTCGCGGGGTTAGTGTTGGTGATAGGGCTTATGTGCGGGACTCATGTACTCACTTGGGCATGGTGCAGCCAAAAGATCGGATCGAATGCTGCAACTAACGGCGATCTCATGTGTCCTTTGTCGCCGCCCACTGTTCCATGGATGTTGTTATGGATCATCTCAACACTTGCCCAACTGTTCGGCGGGGAAACACCCGGGTAGCGCGCGGCAGAAAAGCGACTGAGGTTCTCGATGGAGTACAGTTGGAAGGTAGAGAGCTTTCGAGCGGGGAAAGTAGATGCTAATGCGTTGCTGACCAGGTCGTTGCGAGAAACAGGTGGGTCATCTTCGGGTTGTCGCAGGGTTTGTGCGTATGGCTCTTGTGGCAAACCGTCGAAGTAGTTGTCGCGGTAGTCGTCGTTGGTAAAGTTGTAGGAGTACAATGGGTTATTGATGATGGTGCTTCCCGATGGTTTCACCACAGTGATCAGCCGCGTCGAGACAACCTCGGGGAGGCGGCCTTGGTTCGAGTCTGCTGCCCAGTCCCAGTACCTACATATCTAGCGGTGAGAAACGGTTTCAAAGAGAGGACAGAGATCTGCTTACGGCAACCTAACTTTCTTGGCCGCTTTCTTATACTTCGCGGCCTCGGATCCACGAAACTTTTCTGCGATCGCAAGAGCATTCTTGACGAGTAACTGCTCCAACAACAGCAGATATGGTCGATGCCACGTGGAAAATAACACCGAATCATGCGTGCAATAGCCGTACTTATACTGCGGTGTTGGAGGATATTGCCACGCGATGAAAGGAGCTCCGTGAATACCGCTTATTTGATAGTAACTGCCCCATCATTCGGCATTAGTTTGGGTCCATCCACGTTTACTGAATCAAGGAAACCAACCTCAGCTCATCACTTTCGTTTTTTTTTTGCATCTCTTCAAGGGCTAGGATATACATGTTGAAGACGTCTGGATAATCCTCAGCGAGCCTGTGGACGGGGAGTCGTGACTCAACACCATCGGCACCCACGACAGGAGTGAATTTTTTTGTGTTGTTCTTTCCGTGATAATTGTGTTTCTCGGGGCTGTTGGCCGACTTGATACATTGTTTGTAGTCTGGGGAGAAAAGTTAGCTATGTGATTCGTCGGTGTGGATTTAGTTGGGATACCCACTATCGTTGACTCTTTTGCACATATAGCCAGTAGGACAATTCCCATCACCCTGATAACCTTTACCTCCACATTGGGACGACGAGCGGTCAGCAGCAGCGACTAGTCCAACCAGTCCTATCAGTAGTACTAAGAGCCATGAAACTGAGTGAATGTTCATCTTGACGGCGGAGGAGCAAAACCGAGTGATGAAATGACGTGCCGAGACCAATGGAATTTCCAACTTTCTCAAAACGAATGATATCGCTGAATGAGAGTACGACGAGAGAGTGGATGAGGAGTGTGGGTTATATACTAGCTGTAGCGTGTGAGTATCCCTTCGTTTGCAGCATACATAAGGTGTGTACCCGGCCGCAGAGCTAGAGTAAGTATCTCACTACTGCATTGAGTCACTGGATATACATGTGCCTATAGTACTAGGGCCCATCTCACACTATCGGGCAGACGTGACGGGATGAGATCTCTGTGTGACAATAGTCGGTGGTACAAAGATTGTGGCTAGACTGCACCTGATAAGAAAAAGAAAGTCATGGTCTCGAAATAGGAGCGAATCAAACGTTTCGTCATTTGCCATGCCAAACTCTGAGTGGTCAACACGATGATGTATTGATGTGGTGGTGAAAGCGCACTAAAATAGATAAGGCTGAGCCACCCAAGCACAACCTTTCTCGTGAAAATGGGTTCACCAGAACAGGATAATGAACACGAGCGTCTGAGTCCCTAATAATAACTTTAAGAGAAGTGTGCAGGATGTTGACTACAGCGACCTCCAACACAATGTATTCCTTGATCCCCGCCTTAGCTGCATGCGCAGTGTTGCTCTGAACATGACAATGTTCTTGGCTTCGGTCTGTTAAACTTTCACTTCGTGTCCATGGGAGATTTCCCAATCGGCTGCCTACACTGGTCTCCATCCGCAAAGACTTGCATATAAGCCCATGGCATCTTAGTAACGAAGCGGGCTGACACCACGCAATGGAGAACTCTCCAATCCGCGCAATAAAATCAGTCCTCATACTGTACATTATTCAATCCGCCAGTTCACTCGCCGAATAATTCCCGGCGACGTTGTATGCGCTAACTGGGCTACCTCGACCATGGTTATAGTGTTAGCGAAGCGCTATGCAACTGCGGGAGATCATTATCCTTACCAAGAATCGTACTTAAGTCCTCGCTGTCAGCTTTAGGTTATATTTATCGCCACAATTAATGCTACTGCTTACAACGGCTTCCCCGAGCTTTCCTCGGGCGATACTTTCCCCGCTCAAGGAATTCCATCCACTGCATGCAGTTACAGTTCGCCCACCGGGCTTCAACAACGATCATTCGTGAATCCCTTAAACCTAGCAAACTCGGGACTTGGCATCTGAAACTGCATGTACCGCCGCCGATGTACATACATGGAGATCCAGATCCCGGGTGGAACTAAGTGACGGCGGAAACGGAATATGCGATTGTATGTAGTCTACATATTTTCTGAATACACACGGATTTCGCTAACTCCAGTTGTTATGCACTCGATCAACGCAAACCCTGTGAGTTCCTCGCCAAGGAATGTCTGATGGAAGTATTATGCATGTCAGAAAACTCTTGCGGCCTCTCTATAAGTTGCCAATTCTGTCAAAGAGGAGCCCCGCATGTATACTAGATTTTGACAACTGCACTACACGGTTCAAAATATAATGCATCCATCGAACGTTAGTGGCGAACCAGAATACGAAGGTGTACACCTATATTTGTCTGTTAGCACAAACTTTTCTCGCGATTCTTCAACCAAAACTTGGCATCATCCATATATAGTGTTCCAAGTGGGCTGAGCTCATAATCTGTCACTCCATGGTAGCTCGGAACCTGCCGTTTGGTCCTCGCACCACAAGCTAATCAATAATATCAACCACAAGACTCTGCCCCATGTCAGTCTACAGTAGCAGGACAAAAGTGAGGGAACCTACGAAATATCTGTACCACATTAATCAACCTGCCCAACAGCAACAACGCTGAACTCAATTCTAAAAAGATAGAAGCGTTCATCGACATCATTTTCTTGATTTCTATTGAATTTTGGCTAAAAGTACTAGTTGAATCAGTGTAATACAATAGGCATTGGCTGAATTGCTGGTTGTCAAGTGTTCCCTCACTTTTGTATAGCTACTGTACCTTATAAAAAAGAGAAAAATTCGGGTATTTCTATTCGTGCCTTTCGAGGTACACGTGCAATAAGGCCAATTAAAGAATTTAAAAGTTTTGGTGCATGCAAGCCCCGAGGCTCAGCCCCGGGAGTCTCGGCTGACAAGTGTTGGCAATATGTGCTTAAGGATGTGGACCTCTCCGCTGTGGTACTTGTACTTCACGGACAACTGCAGGATGGCAAGACTTCGTGTCCAGCACGGCATTTACGAGTGCTATAATTACGCGCGCCATACGAAACGACGCTGTAGTGGGACTCGAGAAGAACTGAATGACGGAATTGGTGAGTTAAAGATGCACACTTTCATGACTCTCTGGCATGTATCTTTTGTTTCAACTGGAGAATGTCTGTTAGCTGTAAAAGCCTTGCATTACTACGCCTTAGAGGTATTATTTCGGTTAGACTAAGAGAAATCTTACGTGATCTTGTGTTGTAAGAAACGACGTCTTTTTCAAATGCATGTACCCACATGACGTGTCGGGGCCAAAATTAACGAACCGTGTATCTCGAAGTGCCAGCCAGCGGAAAAAGCCCCGCATGTACTGTCAAGGCTGAATCCGTGATATTAGTAATTCGTACAGCTCGCGTACAGTTCTATTGTCATAACGGACGAATTGAGACCGCAACCCGGCAATACATGATGCACACACCTTGGTAATATCACCCATGTACGGAATTTGGTGAGTATAGCCTCACTGGAATTATATGGCCTCGAATGAGGCTCTCAGTTGTGTACGTGTGCACTAAGATGAAAATGGAAGCGACAAAAAGGGAATAGTGTGGCGAGTGTGGCGAGGGAATGAAGTTGTGAAAGACTTTTTTCATGATCCCAATTTGGGTCAGACTCGCCATTTCGGTTAGTATAAAATCACGTGAGATCAAAGGCCGGGTACGAGGCCAGGAATTATATGTAACTCGGGTAGGGATTTTGAGACCGAAAGTACGGACTTGAGACAAGGTCTGATCCAGGATGAAGAGTTCTAGCCACTCTTGAGTTTCGGTGCTGATTTACTACTAAGGCGCACGCATGTGGCACGGTTCCGGATGGGGCTGACACGTTTTTCGCTTATTGTTCAGTTTGCATTTCGGTCGCCTAGCGCAATGACATGACGTATGATGAACGGGCGATTGGTGCGTTTGGTGGTGAGAAACGGCTGAGAACTATCGGACGAGATGATGGTAATATCCGGTTAGCCGCTGACAATACCTCTAAACGACTGGCTGCTGAGAACCGAATTAGCAGCGCACTCCCGGTTTTTCTTTCCCAGAGTTAACCTCTAGATCCTGCATTCTAATAAACGCTAGAATATGACTTGCTGTGAACGGAACACTGCATACGGGGCTAGATATACTGCTGGAAACTTTTTCTTTATTCACGTGGCCTGGCATCAAGAACCCGTAGGGTTTCAATTTCTGACAAACAAGGTTGCGATCATTAAATATTACCCGCGGGTCTCGGATCCTTCCTGTTGTTACACGTGTGGAAGAAAACCTGTCCGTTGTATATTGATACGTACTGATCGGGAGAGGACAGAGAATTCAAGACTAAGATGTCAGAAGTGCAGTGCGCGTATTCATGCAACATTTACGTTTTCTTACATACAATTATCAGCCCTGGGGCTGAGGTTGTAATATCTGTCGCGACAACTGCTGCGGATGCGTGTGAGTGGTAAGTGAGTGCGCTTACGTATATCTCTCTCTGTCAGGCGCTAACTCTCCACTTCACAGCTTATACAAAACGGGCCGGCATGAGCTGAAGAATTGCGACGAGCGTTATCCTATGAACGGGTAGAAATTCCTAACAAGTCCTAGGATACATATCTCACCCCAAACCTCCCGTATTTCGACTGGATATCCACTCCTCTGACTGCAAGATTCGTTCCGGCGCCCCGTCGGAGTATGTATCCATCTATCCGTCCAAGACTTTTGCCATGAGCGGGTGGGAGAGAGCCATACAGCAATGTCTTTGCCACTTCTTTACATCAACTGGAGCTCTTCGTATCTGTAATTAGATCTATAAATGAATGCTCGGTAGCCCTTCATATCATTATATATCAACAACTAATACTAAATGATGTGCCCTCAAATTCAAACATTCAGCAGCAATCAATTCAGAGCGGGATTTCCGAATATTTTACTCTTGGTTGATTATAGAAGGAACAATGATCTTGGGAATACAGCCGTACTGAAAGAAAGTACGCATAACCGTGATTGGCAATATGTCTACTCGGTTTTTTGCTAAATACGGAGACTAACAAAGCACTTCTGCTGCACTTTCGTTGAATGATACTTCTATCTAGAAGATTGGCAGTTAGCAAGAATTATGTAGCTAAGCTCGCAATATAGATTTTACAGTGAGCGGGCTTGAACCTGGGTCTAGGCAGGAGTATGAGACTGAAAGTCTCATTTATCTCGATATCTCTAGTGTCATACTCAGGAGCAAATGGGGGTGGGTGGTAGATTACAATTATTCAGAAGGACCACATGATGTTTGGTCTCAGATCACAGAAAACTTGAATGACAGAAAGACGAGGAATCCCATCATTACTTATGGGTTGAATGAATAGGCAACCGCTTCTTTATAAATACATTGACAAATGACTATCAAGAGGTGTACTGTACTCTACATTTTCATTTTCTACTCGTCAAACAGTCTTGGACGGACGATTGGACGGATACTCTGTAGGGATGCTGGTTCGTTCCCACCACCGAACCGTTGAACTGTGTGGCTAGACGGGTGCCCACCTAAGTAATGGCCATTTTCTGCGATACTGTTGTGTTTCTTAACGCTGATGTCTTTTCTTTCCCTCGGAAGGGCTCTTAAGGATAATTTCCTCACAATCACGTGACTACACAATACACCTTCACTCCCTTTCGCCCAATGCCATAATTAACAGATACCCCGTCCCGGAACGCTATACCCTTGCGATAGCTTACTGAATCTAGTAAGAAAACTGTCCGCAGGTTGTGTGGAAGGGGTAAGAGTTAATCATATATCAGGCAAACGGCTTGTTTGCTCTGAAGAGAATTGGACTGGAAAGTTGCATCTTTTACAAACCACCTTCAGAACATATATTATCTACTCTACTCTATCTGGGATGCATGACTTCTGAGTTTGGTCATATTTGCGGGGAAGTCTAATAGCCGAGCGCGTGTTCAGAAGACCTTACTATAGGCCAAAAACAAGAAGCTAGAGCGGTATATTTCTATAGATACTTACGTGGTAATGTAAAAAGATTGAATCCCCCAATTGCAACTCAAATGCGCTCCACTATGTACCAGACAGTGCTCCGCGGCGTTGAATTGATAAGTTCCGAAGCTACCAAGCCCCTCTTTGGTAATTTAGCAGTAGTTGATATCCAATGCAGATTATGCTCCAATAATTGGATCGGGATCCTAGACACACGTCTACCACATGAAATTATGAAGTGCCCGCCATATGCGATTCAATATAGGCATGGAGAGCTATGGAGACTTTCGCACTAGTACAGGGAACGGATGCACATTGGGGAAATCCCTAGGGAATCTGAACTAACCTCCATAGGAGCGCAAACTCTCTAGAACTATTATTGAGGGGTGACTTGGCAATGGATTAAGGAGATGAGATGCACAATCTGCCATGAATGTGGGGTAGAATACGTGGGAAGATAATGATGCGAACGAAAGAGAAGGGCTTTAACCCGCAGCGAGCACTTACATAACTCCAAAGCATTAGCGATAGATACTTGTAAGCATTGAAGGATTTTCAGCCTCTGATAAGACATCTGGCTAGGTCGGGAGATACTTAATGACATATGGCAGATTTTGTCCCGCCTCCACAACTACAGCAGATTTGGCCAAGGGATACAATCTATAGGTCGACAAGCAAATTCTTGAAGTGCAATTCTACCGATTTAAAGGCACAATTGAATGCATGGTTGTTAGTGAGAATTCATGGGGTTTAGGGATCCAGGCTCGATGACTATTCCAATGATAGCTCATGTAAGTTTACATCCAACCCAACCGTTCAACCCGCCCAATCAATTCGGTTTTGTGTCCCCGAACCTACAGAACCAGAAACTTAGCGCCAAAGGTGCCTTTTTCTGATATTGTGACTACCGCAGATTCCCACTTGAGTGCCATTTTCGCCGGTGGGTTCTCTTGCAGGGCTGCTTCTTTGACTATTCACTTACAACTATTTCGAGCTCTCTGGAAATTGTGATCATTTTTATGCACTCAGAAAGGAGGTGGTTGGTAGAGATACTTTTGGTTTCTAAAGCGTAAACTTAAAATCGGACAAAGGCACTGGTAATATGATACTCAAGCTTTGTACCTATACTCTAGTTTATGCTAGAGCCAATACTGAAGCTAGGGCATGGATGGGAAGGGATAAAAGCTTTGCACAGATCCCAGTATCTTCCGAAAATTGGCGTAAAAGCATCCAACAGACGCAGAATTGATATTGATACCGGAACATCCCCGGTGATGGTGCTTTAAAGCAACCAGAGGACGTCGACTTCATTACTTTAAATTCCTGCTGCATGGAAGATTAATGGTCCGGAGCTAATTGGAATAAACTCACGAATAATCCCTTCCTGACGCAAGGGCCTTTGTCTCACCACTCCCTGCGTTCTCTGTTTTGAGGTAGTGGAGATGTGAAGTCCGCATAATGGTTGGTGGACACAAACTAGAAGTCATCAAAGGTACCCGAAGGTAGGAAATTGAGGTTTTGTCTTCAGATACATATCGCCGCAACCCTTTAATCTTTAGCTACCAGCCTCATCATGGTGCATTATATCTATGCACTTTCGCATCGGGATGATGTCATTACGCGGTGCATTCTGACAGTTGCTTTTCAGTCGTGAAGGAACTGAGAAGTAGAGTGACAGACCACCCGGTTGTGAATAGCCCCAGTTGCGAATCTAGTAGTTTTGCTTGATTAAATGTTGACAAGTGGTGTATTGTAACCGTGGTTTGTATGGGATTCGCAACTGGGGGGTTTTCGAACGAGTTTGGAGATGCACTTGGAGGCAATGCTTGAGCAAGTTTGGAGATACACTTGGTGGTGGCCGTGATCGGGTGAACTTGGAGATTGCACTTGGAGGCCGTGATCGAGTGAACTCAGAGATGCACTTGGAGGTCGTAATCGAGTGAACTCAGAGATGCACCTGGAGGACGTTATCGTGCGAACTTAGTGATGCAACTTGGAGGCGGTAATCGAGTGAGTTTGCAGATGCACTTAGAGGCTGTGATCGAGTGAGTTCAGAGATATACTTGGAGGCTGTGATCGGGTGAACTCAGAGATGCACTTGGAGGCGGTGATAGAGCGGGTTTGGAGATGCACTTGGAAGACGTGATCGGATGAACTTAGATCGGAGGCCATGATCGAGTGAACTCAGAGATGCACTCGGAGGCCGAGATCATGTGAACTCAGAGATGTACTTGGAGGCAGTTATCGTGGTTATAGTGTAAACTTTGAGATGTACTGGGAGGCCGTGATCGAGTGAGATTGGAGATGCACTTGGAGGCTGTGATCGAGTGAACTTAGAGATGTACTTTGAGGCTATAATCTAGCAAGTTTGGAGATACACTTGGAAGCCATGATCAAGGAAGTTTTGAAATGTACTTTGGAGGCAGTAATCGAGCGAAATTGGAGGTGTATTTGGAGGTGATTGATCAGAAGGTGGTAGATCGGGAGGGAGGCATGACGGGAGCTGAGACTCTATTCATTGGATAATTTGTAATCGCGGGAATGTAGAGAGTAGATTACAACATAGTGCGCCGACAAATGGGAGATGAGAGATGAGAAATGAGAGATGAGAGATAAGAGACTGGCTAGGAGTGGGAGACAGTCGATCTTGGGTTGATGCTGTACTCGGTGTTAACTCATAATCATGGCATGGAGAGATCGAGAGGGATGACATAACTTTGCGTTTTCAGGTGATGGTAGAGTTGTGGATGAGAAAGAGAGACATGGGAGATGGAGATGAGAGGAAATTGGCGAAATTATCATGAGAAACTGGGACTAAAGAGAATTTTGGGTGCAGGTCAATTTAGCATACCCGATACAGTAGATATGACTCCTGATCCGGAGGTAAGAATACTAATATGCCATATTCTAAACCCAATCAGGCAGGTCATACCCCAGATTTCCCACATCCCCTCATATCTTCCCAGATCATTCTCATCTTCATCCCACATCTCTCGCTGTCTTGTCCACAACTCTATTATCACCTGAGAACATGAAGTTAAGTTATTCCTCAATATCTCTCCATGCCATGATCATGAATTAACACCAAGTACAGTATCCACCCAAGATTGACACTGTTTTCTAGCCAGTCTCCCTTCATTATTACAATTATGAATTAACCTCTGAGTGTAGCCAGCTCCCAGTGTGGTAAAACAGTGGAGCTAAAAGGTAGAGAGTTTATTGCTATCAATTCACCACACCACTTACAGCATCCAAAGGGAATTCATCTAAAGGGAACTCATCACCGGGAAAAATGACCTTACGTGACGCGTAACTCATAGAGAAGCTGTTTTTGGGACGGTAATTCATAGCATATTTGACGCGTGGCACAATGAGGTCCTACAGACCTACGTGTTGACTAGATTACTATGATACGCATGCGATTTTGTGCGCTGGATACTATACATCACGCTGTATAAATCAAACTCGAAAGTAAGCTGCCAGATGCACATCATTGCATGCTTCCATATACTCTCTGAAGTACACTCCGGATTGCACTCGATTACACACTCCCAGTCTGCTTGACTGTACGGTCACAATTGCTCTCGATGGCACACTCCCAACCTGCTTGACTTACGCTCTCAAGTAAGCTCTCAAGACACTCCCAAGTACACTTCGAGTACACTCCCAAGTACACCTCCAAGTACGTTCTCAAGTAAGTTCTCAAGTACACTCCCGGGCATGCTCTCAAGGATGCTCCCAATTGCACTCGATGGCACACTCCCAGCCTGCTTGACTATATGCTCCCAATTGCACTCGATGGCACTCTCCCAGCCTGCTTGACTGTACGCTCCCAAGTAAGCTCTCAAGACGCTCCCAAGTACACTCAGAGTATGCTCCCAAGTACACCTCCGAGTACGTTCTCAAGTACACTCCCGGGCATGCTCTCAAGGACACTCCCAATTGCACTCGATGGCACACTCCCAGCCTGCTTGACTATATGCTCCCAATTGCTCTCGAAGGCACACTCCCAGCCTGCTTGACTGTAAGCTCACAAGTAAGCTCTCAAGACGCTCCCAAGGACACTCCCGAGCACGCTCTCAAATACACTCCCAATTGCACTCGATGACACACTCCCAGCCTGCTTGACAATACGCTCCCAAGTACACCTCCGAGTACGTTCTCAATTTCACTCCCGGGTATGCTCTCCAGGACGCTCCAAATTGCACTCGATCGCACACTCCCAGCCTGCTTGACTGTACGCTCCCAAGTAAGCTCTCAAGACACTCCCATGTACACTTCGAGTATGCTCCCATGTACACCTCCGAGTCGCTCTCACGTACGCTCCCAATTGCAGTCGATGGTACACTCCCAGCCTACTTGGCTCTACGCTCCCAAGTACACTCTCAAGAGGGAAGACAGTTCCAATCTCACTTGACTATATGCTCCCATGTATGCTCCTGCATGCTCGATCCAGAGACTTGCTGAGTCGCAGACGCCAGGCACCGGGAGGCGTGAGGCTGGTGGTGTATGGCAGACAGTGTTTGGCGGCGGGCGGTGGGCGGCGTGTGGCGTGTGGCAGGTGGTAGGCGGCGTTGTTGGCCGAAATCATGACGTCGGTCGATATGGTAGTCTGAACCTTATCTTTAGTGCGGCCACCATGACAAGATCTCACGATGCCTCACGGTCATGGTGTTGACAATTGCAGCCTTAGATTCTGCAGGAAAGGTAGACAATTGGATCTCGGGGAGAGTAGATCTCCGACTCAGTTTTCTCAGCAGAGTCTGCAGCCAGTTTCCCGTCGATTTTGGGTGTATGTGTGCACATTCGGTCTGGGGCTGATGGTTAGGATGGTGATGGTGATAGTGATGGTGATGGTGCTGGTGATGGTCATGGTACCGAAAGCACTTAGTCAAGTAGGTTGGTTGGCTACCTCAATGTCAATGTCAAAGAACAGACTTAAAGCCTTCTATTGGCTAAAGCTTCCATAAACTCAGAGTTTTCATTTGGTGAAAAGCTTCCCGTGGAAAACTCTACTCCCGAAGCGCGGCTTTGTCAAGCGTGGCTCTCTCGAGCAGGCTTCCAAGCAGGCTCCCAAGCAAGCTATCAAGCAGGCTTTCAAGCAGACTCTCAAGTGCTAGCGGACAATATAGTGGACTTGCAGCGATAGTGTGACTGGTATAACAGCGAACACTCCAGGCAGTAACAACAGGTATAGGTCCATCTCCAGCCGCAAACCGTATATAGGTCCATAGGCCTACGCGTACATCTCTATGAATCAACTATAGATGACTATAGGCTGCGTGTCGCGCAGGGGTCGACGGGAAACTTGCTATGAGCTGCGCGTGTGCGTGTGTGCGCGTAGCGCAGCCTATAGTCAATATGCACTTTTGCCGATGCATGAGAAAGAGTGGTTCCAGTTTGAGGATCAAAGGAAGAGGGTGAGAGGATATGACGACATACTCGGCCATAAGGAACTACACGATTGGGTGTATCTACAAAAACTTTACACAAGAGTGCAGAACCAAGAGTTGAATAATTGAGTATGTATTTTGTTGTATGGTAAGATGGATACCTATCTACCCTGGAGTTTCCCAAATATATATACTTCCCATTGCCCAGTTCACCTCTGTTATCCCTGTATATTCATACCCCCCCCTATCAATGTGAGTTTTGGTAAGCACTGAGCTTTCCCATCTCAACTCCTCCCTGGCTGTTTGTGTCAAGCATACCTCTTCTCTATCATATCCATATAACCTTATAACCAAACTCAAAAGAAGATAAGAATAACATACACCCTAATGAAGAATATATACAGGCTTTCACTCCTTATACATCCACTTTTTCTTGCTTCACTCCACATCTTCTTTTCATTTTCTATAGCCTCTTGTGTGGTAAGAGATGTTGCCAAGCTGAGTATTGAATTGACCAATTGCCTCATGCATTGTATATATAGCCTCTGAATCAGCAAAAAGCGAAATTGGTTTTCGAAAACGGACCCCATGCACTGATCTTTCTCCACATTCTCCACAAATAATCCGAGCAACTGGTTTGCATTCTTCCACTATGCTTTGAAGCATTCAATGATGCAATCACATCGTCATGACATTTTAATAACTTGTTTGTCATTTAAGTCGATTTACTACACTTGTTTGACATTGGTCCTCAAGATTTTAATCATTTCGACAGTTTTTTGAACTGTTTCATTGATTTCAACAATATTCTTAACTATTTAATCCCTTGAGACATCAATTATACACAAGGTTGCACAACTCCCATAACAAAATCAAGACACCCAAAGTAAACACACATCAGATTTCAATATATCGCTGCAACGATTACTCAAAGCATCAAATCGAATAATCCATATGTAGCACAAATTGAAAGCATTCAAGTCATCCGTGTTGCTGGATTACCACTGCATGCTGTCTGGCTGGGGAAACAGCGGAAGAACGTGCAAAGCCCCTTGGATTGAGCTTATAGGGATGATATAAGTGGTTCAGATGCTGAAAAGAGGTCTACAATGGTAGCTTCCATCATGCAAGGATTGCATAGGAGGTTGATGTCTCTCCTCGACAATCACAATACCAGCAGTCAGACATATCAGCCATGTTGCAAAAGTCTGAACCAAGGTGAAAAGCCCTTTAACCCTCGATTTAGCATCCTTGACGACGAAAAGACACTTCAAACATGTGGGAATGCGTCCAGTAGTTGACTTGAAGTGGCTTTCTGAACTCGTCACCATCCACAGAAGCACTGTATAATTTCTTGGTGGTTTATGATTTCTCCACCTTGTGGACCCAGTGCAACAAACCACATGAACTGCCTGCTCGTCGCATTGAGAAGACGTCACTGGAACTGCTACTGCATTGTACCGAATGTATTTTGCATCATTCAGACGACTGAAATACTGATGGTGATTGATGTAGTCTGTGAAGTCGGCAAATCTCTTGAAACAACAAGCAATGTGATTCTATAGCTCCCCTTTTGGCATTGCACACCACTTGGCCAAGTCACATCAGCAAAAACTAAATTTCCTTCATTAAATTTATTTAGTTTATTGTACCCACAAACTCAAAAAAATGAAATTGAGGTTTCCCTGAAATATGGCATTGCTTTAACATTCTAGAGTGTTCTTTGAGTCATCGTGATGCTGTTTTCAAGTGTCATAACCAGTGTACCCACTTTTGCGAATGTGACAATGAGCACTTAATGAATGGTTGACACTGCCTTTGGCAATATCACATATCATCTCTTGCCATACTCCTACGTTGCGCCATTCGATTTGTTCTCACAATGAAGATACTACTCACTCCATATGATTAATGAAGCATGTAGTTCTTGTTTTTAAAGACCCTTATGCCTTAATTTGACCAATGATACTCACCATGCAGTAGTGATTCATGATATTCAATTTGTTGATACATGATCATTCAGTACCTTGAAATTGTTCAACTATCAGGGGAGGGTTATTCCTCATCGCGATTATGATCTCACGTGTTCGGGTTCAGACTTCAGTAAACAATCAGTTGTATTACATTTACTACTGCTATGATATATTGACAAAACCTAGAATAAAATAGCACACAAAGGAAGTCCTAAATCTGATCACTGACAACATTCCTAATCTCCAAGCGACATCGCACCCTCTACAATCATACATCCATTGACCAATCCTGTATTCTCAATGCTGGTGATGTTGGTGATGTTGGTGATGTTGGTGATGTTGGTGATGTTGGTGATGTTGGTGATGTTGGTGATGTTGGTGATGTTGGTGATGTTGGTGATGTTGGTGATGTTGGTGATGTTGGTGATGTT
>Ga0307512_10004144_pt1 | contig 16079 bp, 23 predicted proteins | sample 14_EM_MG_FD_200267 | JGI IMG/M metagenome (GOLD analysis project Ga0307512, IMG submission 200267) | Populus trichocarpa ectomycorrhiza microbial communities from riparian zone in the Pacific Northwest, United States - 14_EM | ecosystem: Host-associated > Plants > Roots > Unclassified | place... | reverse complement strand
ACTTCCTGTCATGCAGATTCCCCTTGGTTAAACTGTGCATGAAGCTATTGCACTTCCAACACAGAGTATCGCTCTCGAGAAAGACACCAATGCGCCCACTACAAAGAGAAAACTTACATTTGCGGATTTGGTGACACACCTGAAGCACCATAACAACAATGTAAAGAAAGGCACGTCCACATATTACCCTGTCTCTCGACATGGAGTTGACGGCTCATAGATGCATTACTTGGCCTGCGTGAGCTGTTCGAAGCCCACTCAGAATTAATCGAATCATCCTTGGCGTCACTCATCGGTGCATGCGCGAGATTAGTTGGGGACGAGGTACATAGCTTCGCATGTGCTTTGACTGCCGCTTGACGCACAACGCAGGATGCGAGTGTTCGACGGGCTTTGATCTCTTTCTTCACCTGGCTTCTCCCTCGTATCTCTGCCGTAAGTCCTCCCTACCCCACCCCCCATTTTTGTCTCGAAGCAAGTGGCTGAGTCCCCTTGCGTGGTAGGACGACCTTGTCCCCCACACACCCACCCTCCTTCTTTTTACAACTTCTGCTCAGACGCACATATTTCCCGAAATCCAAATAGACGCCGTCCTGTTTCTTGACTTATATCTTGAAGCATTTCCGGGTGCTGTTGTATGTGGGTGGAGAGATGGCAAGACTGGGCATGGTAGGCGCATATTAGAAGGTTACTTGAATATATTGAGTGCCGGTACAAAGCTGGGTGATGGAGGTGCGTGTTGTCTCGCTGTCATTCATTTCCAGGTTGTTCACGTAAAAGGAAGACACAAATATCGTCCCTTCGAATTCGGTAGCAAGTGCCGTTGTCTTATCGACAGCTGTACGAGGTTCCTGTGTCCTTGGAGGCTTTATTTCTGACGAGTCAGGCTCCTCAATTAGTCGAAGCTCGTCGCCTTCAGGTCATTGGCAAAATTTCTACGCGTAGCTCTGAGCTCCCACACACATAGCGGTGACGAGAACCTTCCGTCTACCTCGTCAAACCCCATGTGGTGTTTTTTTTCGGCCTTCCCGGAGCAAGGTGCCTATGAGGACTTCGTTACACTCTTTCGGCCGACGATAAACCTTCCACCAGGCGCTCACCCCCCAATACGCCAGTGGAAGGCAGAAATTGATCCGGATGATGATGAGGAGCACTTCGCATTAAATTTCAAGTCCACGCAGTTCGAGCCAGTCGACACCCCATACAACCTACTACAAGATCTACATGATGTAATTTCGTCGGCGGCTTTAAACGACCTGGACTTAGATTCACGACTCGCTAATCGACAATCAGACTTCGAGATGGTTTGTTTTCACGTTCTATGTGCTCCATGCAACCATCCGCTTACAGCGAGATTTTTAGCGTTTGGCACGGGCATTACACCCAGTTCTCCTGTCTAATTTCCTAGATTCAGCCCCTTCTGTCTTTTCTCCGAGCTCCGCCCCCCTTCAGACCGAGTTGGGTATTCTTTCCGCCGTAGTCGACATCTATCGCAATCTGTACGGCGCGTTGCTACAGTGCGCGAAGGTAAGGATCAACGGAGTGTAGACGGGCGACGTCTGGCTGATTTTTCCAGACCGATTCCAACACAGGCTTTCTTCTAGATAGCCTGCAGGTCATTTTGGGACGAATGGCACCGTATTTTCCTTTTATCTCTAGCCCTCTTATTAGACGCGACGTTCAAGTGAGTATCTTATTTGTGTCACACTTCTATCTCTTCAACTCGTACTTCCTCTGGTCAGATCGAGCAAGCACTCCAAGATCTTAACATCGTTTATTGCGAACTTACTTCCCTCCTAATCCTCACCCACACCACTCAGCATGTGGCCCCGTCAAATTCCAAGCGACGCGATGGCAACTCAATTACAGTGCAGACCTCCCAAGTCAAAGACTACATTGCGCGCCTATTATCTGGCGTCTCATTATCCACACATATGGTTGGGCGACATATATCAGCTCAGGATTACGTGGCGTTGCTTCCGACGCTCTGGATGCTTCTCAACAGCAATGTAGAGCATGATAGCGAGGACGGAAGTGCAGACACCCTCAGCGCCTTGCTCGACCACGGGCTACAGGTCTCCTCTACAGCTGCCGTCAAACGCCCGACAGTCGATTTCCTCGCACGGCTTATACTTGTAGGCCTTCTGTCTGTGCGTTGTATCCCCTCCGCTAACGAATTCGATGCTCCTTAGCTCGAGACAGCTCCACGATATATTGGCACCTTCAAGGTCAGCACTGACACGACTTGTCTCCAAAAGATCGAGCAGTGGATATTACACCTTCCGAAAACACTTTGGGAGCTCGGCGACACCGACATCCCGTGCACGGAGGTAGTGCACCACCCTCCATAACTACGGGGGAGTATTGACCATGCCACAGGTTATCCTACGCTTCCTATTGCGGCTATTTCAGCGACATTCTCCGCTGGCGAATACCAACGCGAGTATTTTCGTGCGTTGCCAAGTAGATCACGGTCACTTATCGGTTCTCTAGGTTGGTTCGCAGCTTTGCGCCCGTTTAATCCCTTACTTCACGATAACACATCCGACGCGTGGCACGTTACCCGGGCCATTCACGAAGCTTGGAGACCCCGCTCTTCAGCGGCTCGCACTGGATGCAATAGCGACCATTACGGCATCCATACCCGGCGGTTCTCGCCAACCACTTGATGCAGCTGTGCGTCATGCAGTAGAGGGCTCCACTCAGGCAACATATTGGATGGAAGTTACTAGGAGCGTGATATGCTCGGCATAAAATTTACCAGTTCTTTATTGGTCAACCCAATGTCCTATACAAAGGACGGCGTGGAATACCCCGCACGTGTCGTCCCGAAACGGGACGAGACTTGAAAGTCTTTCCGAGGCGTTATCGTCCACTGGTCTCAATTTGGCGGCACGTAAAGATAGCCTGCGATACGATCCCTCACGCCAAAGGTGATCCGCTGTAGCTCCTCATTGGTCGTCCCGTCAACAAGTCCGCATTCGACTTTATCACCCGCAACGAGCGGTCCGACGCCTGCAGGTGTCCCAGTGAGCACAAGGTCGCCTTCCTCGAGCGTCATGATAGATGAGACATGCTGTATGAGCCGAGGGATGCGGAAAATCATGTCTGACGTAGTTCCGTTTTGCTTGATCTGTTCGTTAATCTGTGTCGGATTGTGGTCAGCTGTTTTCGCGTTCGACAAACGTAGGATGTGACACACTTTGAGCCATATATTCAGATTGTGGGGATCTGCGACACCCGACTTCGGGATATAAGACCTACGCATGTGCTTCATGAGAACAAGACGAAGGTCAAACCGGTCTGCATACCCGATAGGTGTGAACGTGTCGAACCCCTTAACGGCGGACCATGGTAGTCCTTTTTTCTTAACCTCTTCCTGGAGATTCCTTGCAGTCATGTCAATGGCCAGAGCTATCCGGTATTCACGCCTGGTTTCAATAGGATCAACGTGGCTCTGAGAACGTACTGTATCCAGCTATATGCTCTCCTGCGTTCGCTTCGGAGATATCGCGTCCCCCTTTCCCGATGACGAGACCCAGCTCGACTTCAAAAGCTGAGGCGAACAACAGAATAAGAGGGCTCGTGGAGACGTACCCTCATGGTGAGCGTTTATCCCTCTTGGAATCTCGATTATACCACCAGAAGGGAGATAACTAGTCGTTGGCTTGAGGAAGAAGAACGGCTCCTTCGGAAGTGCATTCTTCAGTTCTTTGACGTGGTCCGCGTAATTACGGCCTATTGCAACTATCTTTTTGATTTGTGGTCAAACAGTAAGACTGAGAAAGGGGGATAGATGTCGACTGACCTTCTTACCGGTACGAACGAAAGACGCGACCATCCTTGTTATGGTTTCCGTGCCTGAGCGTGGGTGTCGCCCGTTGCTAGCGCTTAAAGTAAGCCACTCTCGACATCCACCCCGAGACCACTGTACCCCGGGTCTCAACGACAATGATCTCGGTACGCAAGCAGACAATACGCGTCACAACCCGCGCTGATCCAGCTTACACAGGCATTCTTTATTTTCAACCAAAAAGGCGAAGTAAGCCTTCGAATTGTCACTTAGCGGTATCAGAACGTTGCTTGACGCCTCTCACCCAGCTACTCATCTCCCGGTTGTACCGACCAGACGTGAAGTATAGAGCCGTCTTCTACATTCGTGACACCTGCATTGACCATACTCCAGGCGTCCAATAGCGGATGTCTTCCGGATACAAGTCATTTCCAGCAGTGACGTCCGGTCGCCCATTGTCACCCTCGGGTCGACGAGTTTCTTCCACGTCAGAGTCAACAACGTTTACGTCGTGGCTGTGACGAAGTACGAAACCGCGCCTTCATCTCGGAAACATCGTGATTTACCTCGCGGAACAGGAACAACGCAAATGCTGCCCTGGTGTTTGAATTCTGTTACCGCGTGATCTCGATTTGTAAATCGTACTTTGGGAAAGTAGACGAAGAGTGTGTGAAGAACAACTTTGTGCTGATATATGAATTAATCGACGGTGGGTCTCTCCTGACAATCCGTGGCAATGACTGAATTGTTGCAGAAATAAACGACTTTGGCTATCCCCAGAACAGCGAGATTGATACCCTCAAGAGTTATATTACGACCGAGAGCGTTGTGTCCTCCCAGGTTGTCGCAGTGCGTCGCATCATTTCTTTCGCCCTTCTAATCGCCAATTCGCACCTTCAAAAGGAAGAATCCTCGAAGATTACGAGCCAAGCAACTGGCGTCACGAGTTGGCGTCGTGCAGATGTGAAGTACAAGAAGAACGAAGCATTCGTTGACGTCGTGGAAACGGTCAATTTGAGCATGAGTGCCAAAGGTTCGTCGCTGGAATGACTATCACTTTCTGACGGGCCGAAGATGTTACCATCTCATAGGCACTGTCTTAAGGGCTGATGTCGATGGTCATATTCAAATGCGCGCGTACTTGTCTGGCACACCGGAGTGCAAGTTCGGCCTCAATGACAAGCTTGTGATTGACAAGAGCGAGCGAGGTGCGATTGACGCCGTGGAGCTCGATGACTGTCGGTTCCACCAATGCGTACGACTAAATGAATTCGATTCGACCCGGACGATCAGTTTTATCCCACCAGATGGCGAGTTTGAGCTAATGACGTGAGTGTGATTCACACTTGAGTTCTTGTTGTTGATTCCCCCCCAGTTACCGATCGACTTCGAATGTGAAACTACCGTTGCGTGTGATCCCCACCGTCAACGAGATTGGAACAACGCAAGTCACATACCTCATCGTTGTGAAGGCGAATTTCGGAAACAAACTCTCCGCCACTAACGTGGTGCTTCGCATACCGACACCCCTTAATACAACCAGTGTCGACTGCAAAGTCCAGACGGGGAAAGCGAAGTATGTTCCGGAGGAAAACGTCGTCGTGTGGAAGTAAGTATTACAGCCTTCCGTTATCTATCTACCATAATTAACACCTGACCTGTGCAGGATCCCTCGAGTCCAAGGGGGACAAGAGCTCACATTTAATGGGACTGCACAACTTACGAGCACGACTACCCGCCAAGTCTGGGCTCGACCACCCATAGACGTCGATTTCCAAGTTCTTATGTTTACCTCTTCTGGTTTGGTCGTGCGCTTTTTGAAGGTATTCGAAAAGAGTAACTACCATAGTATCAAATGGGTGAGATATCTGACCAAGGCCAGCGGAACATATCAAATACGGGTGAGCAGACGTGGGTTTCCCGGAAATATCACGCTGATTGAGTCTTCTCTTCGCGACCGCAGTTTTAATGAATCTCGATACATATATATTATTCAGATAGTTGAGCTGTCCTGCAGTGTACAGGGTAATATAGTCCTCACTTGAGATGAATGGGGGCAAAAGGATTGAGATGGCCCAATTTGTCCTTGCCATTTTACCGAGTCGAGTTTGTCGTGTGCATGTCTACCGAAATAGACGTGTGGGCGCTATGACGGGCCAACTGCGACGCCGTCAGCAACTTCACCCCAACGACAACTACATCCTCCGCGCCCCTTCTTTTTGCCCATCCTTCCGGTATATATTAACCATTGAACTATGTTCTGGAGGTATTCGCACCCAACTTTGACTCGACCGGTCGTAGGAAATCCCTAACCCTCTTGCATCTAGGTTCGGCTTCCACAATGGGTCCTCAATAGATAGCCTCCTCGACAAGGAAGATGTCTCGTTAGAAGCGATACTTGACGAGGATGACCTCCTCCAAGAATGCAAGGCTCAAAACACGCGCCTCATCGACTATTTTCAGAGGTTAGATGTACTACAACGCTTGCTAGGTTATGTTACAGGACAGATCGAGGGCGAGGAGCGGGGTAGATTCAAGTGCGTGGCAAGCCATCGTTTCGCCCACTCACCTCTAATATTTCTTTCTCGCATCTCACAAAGATACCCTTACGTTGCAACCGAGGTTCTCTGCAGCGAAATATGGTCGATCGTCGAGACCTGTCTGAATAACACCGACCAGTTGTTAGTCCCATTCTGGGAGACAGTGCTGGATCGTACTCCAGAAGACATGAAGACACGAATGACGATGGCCTCTCAATTTACAAAAATTAATGCTGTATTCATGAGCAAAAAGCCCGCCGAGGTGACTGCCGCTTTCCTGCGCCGTCATGTTGCCCATTCGGAGACCCGCCGCAGATGCTCAAATTCATCCGAGCACAGCGAGACATCGTCGAACGAATCCTTCAATACATCGAGATGCCCTCCTTCTCAGATCTGCTCGTACGAATAATACAACTAGACGAACAGCCTGCCGGTACTGGCGTACTTGAAGTATGCCTTCACTCGACTCAACATCCTTTCTCGCGCGAATCCCACTCACACTGAGCTTACAGTGGCTCTCTGAAGAGCGCCTTATGACGAGACTCGTCGGTCGCCTTTCCCCGACTCATTCCACGGACATGCATGTCGTAGTGGCTGAGCTTATTAAAGGCATTATTTCCATGTCAGCGCCTTCGCCTGCAGCTGGGCTTTCAGAGGGTTTCCAGACCGGTCTGGCCTCAAATCGATTTGCCCGGGAATTGGCAAGCGGTGAAAATGTACAAATCCTCGTGGACCACATTCTCTATGACTTCAAGGATATCTCACCTGACCCTTCCGGCAACACCCTCGAGGACGACGAACCCAGCCGCCCGACGACGCCAGCGCTGCCGAACTACGATTCTGCTACGTCATCTATCGTCAATTCAATATGCATGGTCATCGAGCTCATTCGGCAGAACAATTCCGACTACTTTGAACCATACCTCTTCCACACTTTACGAAATCGGCTCATTCAAGCCCAACAACAGCTTTCCACTCGCGATCCCGAGGAAGGTCGAGTGGCGCTGGAAGGGGCCATGAAAGAAATGGTGGACCGCATAGGCGTTGTGCACCTGGGTCCCTTGCTAGGGATATTCTGCGACCGCTTGCATGAGCTCAAACCCTACTTGCAGAAACCTCGGTCATCAGTGCGTCATATGCCTTCGTTTCTTTTTTTTTTAGACCCTGAAACCTCACTGCCTTTGGAATAGGATGGCCATATCCCCACGAGCGTCGGAAGCATATCGCCTCTCACGTTCGAACGCTACAGGATTTGTGAGCTCTATGCCGAACTTCTCCACTGCTCCAATATGTCTCTTCTTAACCGCTCCGCGGATTACGATTACCTCTATGACTCGGAGGGTCGCTTACAGGGAGGACTATCTGCTCTCGAGGAATTAGCACAGGTCATCTCCATGGGTACTGGAGAAGACGATAATCGGGACAATATGGACGAAGGGGTAGACGAAGTCGAGCCCGCGCTAGAGTTCCCGGTTCACGGTGCTCCACAGGATTCTTCATCGCTTTTGGACTCGGACGAAGATATGAGCGATGACGAGGGCCCCGGTAGTTTTGAAGATGACCCTATGGAAGACATCACCGCTTCCGGTGAATTGAAGTCCACGGACAGCGGTTCGAAGCCAAAATTAGGTGTCTTCACATCCTCACATACCCGCTCCCCAGCAGATACGGGGTCTAGTCCTGTGTCTCCAGGAGGCTCTTCAATTGCGGGTGCCTCCACTCCGGGTGGGAGCATACGACCTCACAGAAAAGGCTCGAACCAAAGTACGGGCTCTGAGAGCTCCACCGTAGGTCGTCGTCCAACGGGATCAAGACGCAGTTCGAATCGGCTCACTTTGAGTGACTTATCGCAATCCGGGCTCGCCATCCCAGTTGGAGAGCGACTTAAGCACAAAATGTTAGACGATAACATACTGGCGACGATACTGGTGGGTGAAATATTATGAGATGGTGCCAATCATGACGTGATTTTGTAGGACCTATTCTTTGAATTCCCGTGGAATAACTTCCTCCACAGCGTTGCGTACGACCTTATCCATCAAATCCTTACCGGACGCGTTGATGGAGGAGCCAACCGCCTGCTCGCTATATCACTCTTCCGAGATGCGAGGCTCATGGAACGGATAGTCGAAGGGCAGAGGGTTAACGACGTTGAGAAGTACTGCCCTATTTTACATGCAGAAACGCCGCTTACAGGGTTTGTCTAGCGCCAAGCCGAAAGGCGTTCGATTGGGGTACATGGGGCATCTCACCCTGATTTCAGAAGATGTCATCACAGCCCTCGATCATTTTCCTCCAGACTTGAAGCAGGTCATTGAGGAGTATGCACCTCAACCAGCCTGGGACGATTACGTGCGAGGGCGATATAAGGAGACGAGGAAGAAAGACACAAGTCTGCTTGGTGGAGGCAAGCCTACCGTGATTTCCGCCCTAGCGCGACCTGCCGCCCAGTGGAGAGTGGATGAGGAAGATTCCCATTCTACTGCACAACCGTCTACTGTTAAGGTCGATCTGCAAGATCCCAAGGGCGAATTCCGCCGTGCGACTGGTTCAAGGCCCGCTCTAAGAAACACCGCAGACTTCGGTGTCGCCCCCCCTCCCGACGATGACGATGACGACTTCACTACCGCCACACACCCCACAGTGAGCCCGTACCATTACGAGATTGCGGCCATCGGTTGCCAACTCTGACCGCCATAGTTTGCCCAGTATCTAGCGCGTGAGATTCATCGGCGTGACGAATTCGGCGGGTCGTCATCTTCTTCTGATGCCTCCGACGAAGAAGATCATGATGGGGGATGGCTTGCGCAATCCCAATTTGATATGCGACTTGAGCACTCGGACGACACTGCCAGCCGGCCACTCGTTCGAGAGCGTCCTCTGAGCGAAGCAACAGTAGACGTGGGTCCAATGCACGCTGTATCGTACAGTTGCTGACATTTATTTCAGAGCATTTTCCCAACACCTCCAGCAGATAGCCCGTTTAATGATCCGTTTTCAACAGAAGATGATGACGTACGTGCATCGGAACCTAATGTTGATAACCTCATCTCATATCCCCCATCGCTCTAAAGGACGATGGCTTTGGCCCTTTCTCAGACTCGGCGGCTTCCTCACAAAGTGATCCATTCAATCTCTCATCGAGCTTTTCCGACGACATACGGGAGGTATCGTTCGACTCTTTCGGAGACTTTGGTGATTTTCATAGCTCGGGTGATGGTGAAACTACACCGACTGCGGGAAGCTGGACATTCACCAGTGGTTCCGGTCATAGCTCACCAAGTGATACGGGTGATGGGTCCAGCGATGAGAAGGACACTGATCCCAAATCGACCGAGGAACGTAAATGAGATCTGTGATTTATCGTTAACTGTATGGTCATCCTGTTGCATGATTTACCTACTCTTCGTAGGGCAACCCTGACCGAGTCTATTGTTCGTTCACAAGACATTTCAGGTGATGCGACAATATCCGTTCTGTTGTTTCCAAGTACTTGGATTAAGCCCATCCCTTTTCCCGATCCACTGTATTGGTGGCATCGCATTCCGAAAGCAGTATGCAAACAATTTGATATTCTAGTCCAGGTATTGGTAATGGCACTTCCCACGACAAGACGGTCCTCTTTCATGTGGCGGTGATGCCCAGACTTCTTGGCATAACAGCATCCACACCGTTGAGAGAATTCTATACACATGGATATCCAGCTACAGCGGCCAGTTTCAGTTCATTCGATCTAAATTTTACGTTTTCCTGGTCGGTGGCAATCCGCCATGCTCCTGTAAGAGGCTCGTCGCCACGATCGGACAGCGAGGCAATTATCAGTGGCGGCCCTTCAAGTTGAGCATCACGGGTTACGTTCATGTGGTATACCAGGTAGGAACTACTTTTACGTGCCACATTCCCAGCCCGGGTTCGTGGTTCTAGCAGTGCATAGGTCTGTTTGGCTATACAGCACGCCTATCACCTTCCGCCAATTAGTTGTCCCGGGCCACTGTGCCAATCGACTCACCCCCGCAGTTGACACCAATTCACCGGAATCAGGATGGCGGGAGTGAGAATAGTAAGTGTCATTTTTTTGGAACCTTCTAACACTGACACCTCAGCCTACATCACAAGATGTTTCGCTGGTCCGCCACTAGCTCCTCTAAGGTCTCAGGCCCCAAGAGGAAAGCCCTCCGCCCTCTTCGGTCAGGACCCAACGTGTGTTCGGGCCGTCTGGGGCGAGGGGTTTCTGATAAACCATATCGAGCACTCCATCCACTTTTGCCGTCATCCAAAACAACCACCTCACCCGCCGTTGCATATCTCCTCCATCTGAGATGCTCTCGTGCGTCTAAAAATCCCAAGCACGCGCAAAGGGTTCGCTTTACACGCCCGAGTGTGCTCGCGCATGTTCCGTGAAGGTGGCGAGCCGTAATTTGGCCAAATGAAGACCTCATTAACACCCCCAAAATGCACTTTTAAACTTGTGGCGAGGCGCTGGGAAACGGCTTGCATCCATTTCACCCTCATCAGCTCCCTTCGCTGGCGCTTGGGCAAATTTCTTTATTCATTCCGGAAGCTTTCATGTCCAGGCTAAAGTTCAGCCTGAGACCTGAGGACGGGAAGGCGACCAACCGGTAAGCCGATCTACCGGTTTATCGAGCACAGCATTAACTGGGTATTGGATGTCCAATCTGCCACAATGGTGGTAATAGAGAGGCAATACCACCTTATACCCAGGGCTAGGTAGCTCAATAGGAAGAGCACCTGGTATATATCCAGAAAGCCTGGGTTCACTCCCAGTCTGGCCATAATTCTATTCCAAGGCGAAAAGCGTGCGTCATGCAATGGGGTGCTTAGCGACTTCAGTTACCTGCTCGATGGCCGCATCAAAATCTTAGGGGAGAATAAGTCCCAAAAGGCCCCTGGCGAGTTCATCGCAGCATTTATGCAGCGGATCCGGGACGAATCACCTGTAGCTCTATGATCACTCATCGCTCTGGGTCGGAATCAACCCCCTACTCCGGTCACAAGGCCATCTTTGGCAAGGTTCGTGCCGTAACCCCTGTCAGTTGTCTCCCGACCGTCCGAGTCATCCCTACCTCTAGCTTGCATACCATGCGGGCGACGTTCAGCCCCGCGTCCGTTGGACAATCGTGTTCAGTGGACCCAGCTACATCATTGCCTACATTCCGCGCACCGGAAGGCCGAGGATGTTTTGCTCACCTATCCTCAGGTTCTGTCTTCTACCTATCAATGAGCAGGATCCCGCCACAGACCCACCAATTTGGAGCATATTAATCTATATGCTACTGGTGGAGACCCTCAACATCGATGACAAGACTGTGGAGGAAGGCCTTGGCCTCGTTGTCCCCATGGAAGATCCATCCTCGTCGGATTTGGGATCGAAGACCGACACTCGACGGCGTAGGCGCTCAGGAAGGCCCGAGACGATGAAAGAAATAGACGAATGTGAATATCACTCTGGCGCTCTGACCGAGGTCGGAAATCTTTCTTTTTCGTCTTTCTCACATTGTGCTGACGATTCTCCTTAGGCTCCAGAGAGCATGACGATTAGATGCCTTGATGGCCTCCCAATGGAACTAACGCTCGTCGACGCACACATTTCCCGGCGTGCCAAGAAGCAGCACCACCTGTTCATACATTTTGAAAGCCACCTCGGTGCGGGTTGGTCCACCGTGTATGCGTCGAGCAAATCGCATATTGTGATCAAGTTAGCAGCCGTGCCAAATAAGAATAAGGCTGAGCTCCTTCGCCAGCTCAGCAATGAGAAGGCTGCATACAATAAACTCAAACACATCAGCGGATGGATAATCCCTCGCCTCTATGGCGAATATCAATGGCCTGGTGGACGCTCACTTGTTCTCTCTAGTGAGGGTCGGTCCCTCTCGTCTCTCGAAACGTTCACGATACTTTCGCTCATGGAGAGGTATGGCTTGTCGTGATTTGAAGCGCGTTGTGCTGACCTTTTTTATGACAGACTTCTCTTGTTCGCGGAGGTGTGTGCCCTCCATTATTTGGGCGTTGCACACGGGGACCTTGCGCCCCGGAACGTACTGCGCAAGAAATGGTCTTTTCTCTTCAAGATAATTGACTTTGGATTTTCCGATGTCAGACATACCTGTCCGGGTTGGAGGGAGTGTGGCGAGCTTAAAGAGGTGCGGCGTGAGCTCCACCTGGATAGGGTGGAGTTCGTGTTCAGGTTCAGGAACAGACTTGATTCTCTTCTTTTAATCTTCATCACAGGCGTCTTCGTCTTGATCGTGTCCCTGCAAATTGGAAACAAATACACTTATACCTATAATTGTCTTACTACTTGTTCAACTGTAGAATAGAAAGTTGTTAGAAATGCATGTACAGTACTGTTCTAGTACACTAATAATTGTAATTCTAGCGGAGACTGGACCCCGCGCTCCCGCGCTATAGCTTCCTTCTACAGTTCCCATGTTAACAACACCGTTCTGAGGTGAGTAGAAGCATTATCGTCAATATACATCAGTTCCCATGTTAACAACACTGCTCTGAGGCCCGACACATGCCGGAACTCAAAATCTAGCATTCTTGCTTTCTACAGGCAGGAGCGCGAAGCTCGAAGAGCCTTCTTTAACTCCTCTTCTCTTTCACGTTCGTTCGATGTCTAGCGTTACTATTCAGACGTGGAGAGACCTCCTACTTCCAAATGATCAGGACACCCATGTCTTCCTTCCGCAAGTCGATAACACAGAAGGACAGCACGTACAGATTTCCACCTTCGCACCCCAGGTCGCGGACCCCGAGCGACTTCCCCTTTCTGCACATCTATTCGAAGAATTTCCATCCAGAATTTGGGATCACTTGGGTGTCATACTCAATCAGTCCTACTCTGGCCAGGCGGCAGGAACAAGTTTCACTAACCGCAGGGGTCGCAGTGTCACACCAGCCGGACTTTTGGGACAATTACAAGACCAATGTGATGAGTGCCAGTGTTTTCCAGCACCATTACGAAACAGGGTCAGTCGACATCATGAAACATCTCTCTAGCATGGTCAGCGGCATTTTTATGGCATTGACAGAAACGAAGGCGGCATACGCATGGGAAATTCACTCGTCATGCCACGGAGTGGTCAGCGACTTCGCTTACCTGCTCAATGACAGGATGAAAATATTAGGGGAGATTAAGTCCCCAAAGGTCTTCAACGACACCATCGGAGCATTTATGCAGCAGATCAGCAACGAATCACCTGTAGCTCTGTGCACTGAGTCGGAATTAACGCCTTACTCCGGTCACTTGGCCATCTTTGGCAGGGTTCGTGCCCTTACTTCTGTCAGTTGTCTCCCGTCCGAGTCATCTCTACCGCCAGCTTGGATTCCACGCGGGCGACATTCAGCCCCGCGTCCGTTGGACAATCGTGTCCAGCGGACTCAGCTATATCATTACCTACATCCCACGGACAGGAAGGCCTAGGATGTTTTGCTCACCGCTTATGCGGTTCTGTCTTCCACCCGCCGATGGGCAGCATCCCGCCATTAGACCACCCATCTGGAGCGTTTTGGTCTATATGCTACTGGTAGAGACACTTGACTTCGATGACCAGACTGTGGAGGAAGGCCTTGGCCTTGTTGTCCCCGCTGTCCCCGATGTCCCCGTGGAAGGTCCATCCTCGTCGGATTTGGGATTGCAAACCGACGCTCAAGGGATTAGTCGCACAGCGAGGCTCGCGAGGACGAGAGAAAAAGCTGAATGTGAATATCACTCCAGCACACTAACCGAGGTCGGAAATCTTTCTTTTTCGTCTTTGTCCCATTGTGCTGACGAGTCTCTTTAGGCTCCAGAGAACATGACAGTTCGATGCCTTGATGGCCGCCCAATGGAACTAACACTCGTCGGCACACCCATCTCCCGGCGTGCTAAGGAGCAGTACCGCCCGTTCATACATTTTGACGGCCACCTTGGTGCGGGTTGGTCTTCCGTGTTTGCATCGAGTGAATCGTATATTGTGGTGAAATTTGCTGCCGTGCCAAAGAAAAACAAGGCCGAGCTTCTGCGCCAGCTCAGCAATGAGAAAGCTGCCTACCATAAACTCAAACTCGTTACTGGGTGGATAGTTCCTCGCCTCATTGGTGAATATAAATGGTACGGTGGACGTTCACTCATTCTTTCTAGTTAGGGTCAGCCCCTTTCGTATCTGGGAGGGTTCACAATGCTATCGCTCATGGAGAGGTATGATCTGTCGTTATTTGAAGAGGATTGTGCTGACCTTTTACATGGCAGACTTATCCTGTTTGCGGATGCGTATGTCATCCACCACTTGGGAGTCAAGCACGGGGACTTTACGCCCCAGAATATGTTGCGGAAGAAGTGGTCTTGTTTTTTCAGGATCATTGACTTCGGGTTTTCGAATGTTGACCATACCTGTCCAGGTTGGAGCGAGTGTGGCGAGCTGAAAGAGGTGTGGCATGAGCTCCAGCTGGATATGAAACTCAGGTTCAAGGTTGATTGTCTTTTGGTCTTCGTCATAATCGTCTGCGTCTTCATCACAACCTCAAGCATTCCTACGAATTCGAGTTGGAGCATGTGGCTACAAAATCACTTAAACCTGTAATTGTCTTTTCATTGTTTTATCGTTAGGAAATGCGTGTACAATCCTGTACCAGAATACGCCAATAATTGATAATTGTGTAGCATGGCAGATCGCACTAGATTGTCTCCGCATTCGACAGTTGGTCCGGACTCGCCTGTCCTCTCCTGCTTGTCTCCCGGGTATTCCCCGGTTTATGGTCTCCTCAGCACGAGATCCCAATTCGTGTTCACGACGGAATCAAAGTCGAGTCTGCGCTTCGTGGCCCTCTTTTTCTATTCTCGAATGACTCGTCCGGGATTGAACTTTGAGCTATCTTCGCGACTGGGCCCATTGTCTTTGCGATCACTGCCGTGCCATCTGATATCACCATAGCTTCCGCAACATCGTGAAGTTCGGAGAAGTCCTTCCGGTGCACTTCCATGGCCCTCAAGCTGGCATCGTGTGCGATTCCGGGCTTGCCAGTGGGCCACTTGTGGAGAGTATCACAGAATGCGTCGTCATAACATACAGTGCATTGGAGGGGTGTAGAGAAAAATGATTAGTACGTCCTTCACCGCATCTGACGTTAGGTCCCTATATCTGTAATTGGAGCATGCGCATATCATGCATCTGCCAAACTGGCAGTGGCCTCAATCTGTTCCGCGGGCTGGTACCCAGGCCCAGTACCGCGCGCTTCGAGAGTGGGACAAGTCCGAGTCGGAGCTTACACGGACACGGCGTACGCGTCTCCTTCAAGCTCACGCCTCGCTGCGTTCTGCATCGCGTACGATTCGGGCTGCCGCGCTCTGCGCTGGCCGAGGGTACGTATGCATGGATCAGTGGGCCCACGTATGAGGCGTGCGGGGAGGGCGACGCTGCTGGCTTATGCTGGAGCGACTGGCGTGGGTACGAACACTGTGCCGGAGACCGCTGCTGTGCGTGATGAAGGCATTGGAGTGCTCGGGCTTAGCTTGGTCACCAACATGGCCGTTAGAGTTGGGTAGGGTATGCGCGCTAGGCACGTGAGGGAGGAGCTGGATGCGTAAATATTTTTTTTCTGGTTCTGTTTCTCACATACACACACACACCTTAGCTTGTAGGGATCGCGTTGGAAGGCCGTCTACCTCGACGGTGTCGCGTGAAGGGGTTTTACAGATCTGAAGGCGTGCGGAGACTCGTGGAACGGACCATCATTTCGTTATC
>Ga0307512_10004142_pt1 | contig 16087 bp, 18 predicted proteins | sample 14_EM_MG_FD_200267 | JGI IMG/M metagenome (GOLD analysis project Ga0307512, IMG submission 200267) | Populus trichocarpa ectomycorrhiza microbial communities from riparian zone in the Pacific Northwest, United States - 14_EM | ecosystem: Host-associated > Plants > Roots > Unclassified | place... | reverse complement strand
ATGTCTGGCCACCTTTGTGTCATGCTCTGACTTCAGAATTTCCTGTTCCGGTTCTTCTGGCACCCAGAGCCTGCTTTTCCTGTAAAGCAGCTCGTTCCGGATTTCCAATACGCTCCTGGCCTTTTGGTCGATCCACTGCTCCTTTGGGAGAGCGGCTTCCGCTTCCTTCCATGCTTGTTGATAAGCCATATCTTTTTGTCCTTTTTCCTTTATTTTTCCCATAAGTCCTTCCTTCCATCTTTTCGTTGGGAGAGAAGGGGGTCATGCTGAGGAGCAGATAAACATCCGTCCTTGCCGATTTGGTTCTACAAAGTGGTTTTTTCCCAAAACCGTCATAATCGGCTGGTTTTCTATCCCCCCTTTTCCGGGCAGTACTCCGAACGCCTTGATAATATGTCTGGTTTTCTGTTCTGAGTCCCTGGCCGGTAGTAGATCCGGAAGTTGATGCCTACCACCTCCTGTACCCACTGTGCTTGCCGTCTGTAGAGGATCTTTCTTGTAAAGTATTCCAAGTTTTGATGATCGGAGAATACCTGTACTTGGTGGGCGGCTCCTTTGTAATAGTGCCTTCAGTGTTTGAAGGCGTCGACGATTGCCAGGAGTTCCTTGTCGTGGATATCGTAGTTGATTTTCGCTGGTTGGAACTTTCTGGAATGGAAGGCTACTGGGTGTAGTCTTCCTGCATTGTCTCGTTGCGAGAGTACTGCGCCAATGGTAAAGTCCGAAGCGTCAGTTTCGATGATTACTGGTCATTGTGCATCAAAATGGGCCAGTATTGGAGCCGTGGTGAATCGTTGCTTGAGCTCTGTGAATGCGGCCTCCGCTTCGCTGTTCCAGACCCATTTCTCTGTTTTCTTCGTTAATTCCGTAAGTGGTCGGGCTACCCGAGAGTAGTCCTGAATGAAGCGCCGGTAGAAGTTGGCGAATCCTAGAAATGACTGGACTTCTGTCAACGAGCGCAGAGTTTCCCACCTTAGCAATGCTTCTACTTTGTCTTGTACCATCTTAACCCCATCCCGGCTCGGGATATAGCCTAGGAACTCCACTTCTTTCGTTCTCCAGACACACTTGTCCGCTGCTACTGCCAGACCCTTGTCCTGTAACCATTTCAATGTTTTCCAGACAATCTCGTCGTGCTCAGCCCGTGTTTTCGCATATTTTAGGATGTCATCCATGTAAACAATTAACCCAAGGTCCAGCATGTTGGAGAAAATGTGGTTCATCATGTCTTGAAACGTGGAGGGGGCGTTAGTTAACCCCAATGACATTACCTTGAACTCGTATAAGCCATAGCGGGTTCGAAACGCCATTTTCCATTCGTCTCCTGCTCTCATTCGGATCAGATTGAACCTGTTTTTCAGGTCCATTTTTGTGAAGTACTGGGCTCCTTGGACTCGATCCTGGAGCTCGTGCATTAGCGGCAATGGGTATCGGTTAGGGATTGTTATCTTATTGAGGCCTCTGTAGTCCACGTAGAGACGTAGCCCCTTTCCATTGGGTTTTGGGACGAACAGGATGGGCGAACCTGCCGACGAGGTCGATCATTGGATTTTCCCTGTTCTTTCCATTTCCGTAAGCCATTCCCTAAGAGCTTGTAGCTCTGTTTATGACAGGGGGTAAATGGGTCCCCACGGCACAATACTTCCTTCCTTCAGTTCGCTTTTGCAGTCGTACGGTCGGTGTTGGGGTAAGGCATCCGCCATCTCTTTTCCCATCACGTTTATGTATTGACGGAATTCCGGAGCAACCGTAGCCCGGGGGTCTTCTTGGGTTACCATGGAGACGTAGCCAATGCAGCAAGTGTTGTTGTCATAGCATACCGTATCGTCCCACGAGAGCTCCCATTCACCTGTTTTGTATTTGGTGCATTTCTCGAGACAGTGTAGACTGTTGAAACCCACTTCCTTGTTCTCCCAGGCTCCTTGTAGTGGGTGCTTGGCTATCCACCAGTATGGAAGGAATATATCAATTTCCTTATCCATGGGTGCTACTTCCATGACTTCCCTCGAAAAGTGCCTTCAGTGTTGGAGCACTAATTGGTTGGTGTAGAATTCCACGGCTCCTTTCACCGTCTGGCACGTGAAGTTTTCGATAAGAGGTAGTTGTTCGTGCTTGAGCAGCCGGAGTTGAAGGCACTTCGCCATTTGTTCACTGATTAGTGGTACTGAACATCCAGTATCCAGTAGCACAGTGACCAGGTGTCATTCCTCGCCGTGGTGTATGACCATATGTACAATGGGGTGGGTGCCACTGGTGGATTTTTCTGTTTTCTGTTTTTTCAAGGTTTCAGCGCTTGACTCCTCGTTTTTCCGTTTTCAGGAGGTACCACAAACTATCGCAAAGGCCTGCATCGGCAGTTTCGGCGGACCTTCTAAAAATCCGACTGATCGCTATTATCAGCCCATATTGGTAAGGCTCAGGACAGTTCTTCCTCCATAGCATCAATGGCGGCGATCTTTTGTTGCTTGGGTGTCGGATTTTCTTCCAGCTTTTCCAAGCGCTTTCGTTTCTCTGCTTCCGTTGTTGTTACGCTGGCGGCTTTCCAAGGTGCTTTTGGGTGAGAAGTTCCGCGCCGGGTGGTATGAGCGAAGCATTCGTAGGTGCAGTGTCCTTTCTGGACACAGCGCCAGCAGCTTTCCGGGGTTTTGAAGTATTCCTCGTGTTCCTGCAAGGGTACCCCTTTTAGGGCGGCTTCCTTGGTGGCCCACCGGCCTGGTTGTCTCCACGGGCTTGGGCGGCCTGTTGGTGCTTGGTCCATTCTGGCATTCCTTGTACCTTCCACCTGCCTTTTTCCGTCCGACCGTCTTTCTTCCTTCTTTTTCTCTTCTGTTCGAGCGGTGCTGCCGGTAGTCCCTGTTCTCATCTGCTCCTGGGCCTGTTTGAGGGCTTTTTTCTTCTCTACCTGTAAGCCGGCTTGGTGGGTGGCCTGCAGGAAGCCTTCGTCGTCCGCGAAGTCCTCCAGGTAATGGGTGAACCGCATATCAAGCAGCGTATCTGGCATGGCTAAGTCGACTTTTTCTCATAGTGCTTCCCCTAATGCCCGCGCAAAGTTGTTGAGTGCTCGGAACTCGGTTAGGTAGGCGCAGATCGGCCCTTGGTATTTGATCTGTCCGAGCTTGAGTTGGGCATCTGCTGCCTCATGCTCGTTCTGGTATTCCATCCAAATGGCTGCCGAGTAGTTGGCCCATGTGTCGTTATCTCGTAGCTTGTGGTGTCGGTGCAGGTGTCACACCAAGGCAGTCTCTGTCAGGAGGGTTCTGATCCAGGCGATTTTCTGTTTGTCGATGTTCTCTGGGTAGAAATCTAGGTACATCGTTAGGGCCTCCCACCATTGGTTGAAGGCGGTCATGCTTTTCCCGTTCAATTTGCCCGGCTTCTGCATTTTTAATCTGGAGATATGAATACGTCGCTCGTTCGCCGGCCACTCTAGGCCTCGTGCTGCCGCGATTCCAGCTCCCACTAACCTCGCAATTTCGTCTGGCGTAAGCATGGTGGCTAGCTGGCCCTCCGTTGATTCTTTTGCGCCTGGTGAGGGTCTTGGTATAGGAAGGTTTCGTTCGATGATGGCTTCCCAAATTTGCCGGGTGAATAGCTGGTATACGTTAGCAGCCGTGGTGAGCTCATTTCTTACCCATGCTTCCGCTATTTCCTCCTTTGCTTCTATCCTTTCGTAGATGTACTGCGTTCCTTGCGACAGCTTGTAGTACGCCTTCTCAACTTGCTGGATATGCTGGTCCGTTCGGTCCACCGTGTCGCCACATACTTCTATGAGCTGGCGTAGGTCTTGCTCGGCCTGACATTGTTGGTTGACGATTGCTCTCATCCAGTCCACTGGGTTGGCTATTTCCACGGTTTGGATTTCTTCTTTGTTCTTAATTTGCAACATGTCTCGGGGGGCTTCCAGGCGGAGCATGATGAAGTCGGAAGAGGTAGACATTTTCTAGTATTGGTTTAGGAAATCTCCACTGTATATGGTTGAGTCGTAGTCGAATTGATAGTCGAATAGGTCGAAGAGTTCGTTTTCGTTGAAGTTGGCAGGTTGGGATAGTATCGCACAGTTCCACCAATGCTGAGTATACCAATGGTATGGGGTGCACTCGATTGTTTCGTGGATCGGCTTGGGACCGTTGATCGTTTCTTCACACTTTTCGTGGTTGGTGAGTTCGCTGTCGATTGACTGAAAGGTGTAGTCGAAGGAGTATTGGGACTTAGGTTCCAAGAAGGTAGATAGTTCAAGTAGATAAAGGTGGTCTTCTGTGACACCCTGGTAGATCGGGGATGACAATAGGAGTATATGGTACATAGTCATACGCCGGGTGGTCAGCGTAACACTCGGGCCAAGAGCGACGACCACATGGTCGAGCGCACGGCGCGGGTGCGTTGGATAGCCGCGAGGGGGTCTGCAGTGTACTCCGGTGAGGGGCTGGTATGGGCAGGGCACTGTACGCAGTTGCCACGGAAGAAACGGCCATGAGCACTATCTCTGACAAAAACCCTCGCGAGTCATAGCATGCCATACGCAGAGCATGACGCATACGCAGGGTCGAGAGAGTCTAGGCGGGGGATAAGGTACGGGGTTAAGAACTACGGCTATAACGGACGTACGCTATCTTAACTCCGGAGTCGCAAGGCGGGCTAGATTGCGGAACACATGTGCGCTGAGGCATCATCCCACAGGTCTTCCCCTGTGCGCCAACACGCGGTCCCCACATCCCTCCGCATGAAACAGCCGACTACCTACGCATCCTTGTCGCCATCACTGACCAGGACCAATCAGCTCCGGGTATTCACCCACGCCCCTCATTTGGTGGCGAGTGTACGCGTCCACCTCAGCTAGGCAGTAGCCATGACCCACGAGGAAGGGACCTGTGCAAACAGGCCTCTCCCCCCGCGCACGAACTCACCCTTGGGTGTTCACCCTCTGGCAGCGTACGGGGAGAGATCACCTGACTACCTTCTTCGCCATATATATCCGAGCTCCCAGCGCGGCAAGAAAAAGCCGGATCAGACCGACACGAACACCAAACCACACCGAACAAAAAAGCCTTAGATTATTCCACTGTGAATATCGAAAAGAAACCTGACTCTTCTACCTACCTCTACTTCTTCTCGATTTACCTCCCTTGCCCTGTACTCCTACACCCCAGGCTTACACTTCCACTGTAAATATCGAAAAGAAACCTGACTCTTCTACCTACCTCTACTTCTTCTCCATTTACCTCCCCTGCCGTGTACTCCTACACCCCAGGCTCACACTATAATCTAAGGGATTAGTCACCTTACTTTTCGTCCCTCACAATAATGACCCCCTCGACCCCTGCAGTCGCGTCCTCGAATGTCAACATGCTACGAATCGAGCAACCCCAAACGGTGATCGAGATCTACCACGGTATTCGACCCTCCCTCGATACCGTGGAGATCCAGCAGCCCGCCGCCTGGGTCCGTCTGCTAGTTTAGCAACAGCAGCAGGCCCACCAAGACCTCAGGGAACTCAAGCGAACCCTGGGCAACAAGTTCGATCGAACCGACCTCGAGGTCATCGAGATCGAGCGCAACTACCAGGTTCTCTGCGAGGCAGTGCAATACCTGTACGCCCAGCAGGAGGCCGACTCTACGGCGTCCCACGAATGGATTCAGACAGAGCTGATGCGGACTGCCAACGCTACGCAGCAGTTCACCGCAGATGTCTGGCGGACGATCGTGGAGAAAAATGCGGAGACCACCATGGCCGACCACCAGCGAGGCCTCCAGATCGCTAGGCTTAACGACGCCCTCGCCTTCATCCAGACTGCCGACAGGCAAAGGTGTCAGGGACAAGCCAACTTCAACCACAACATGGAACAATGGGCTGCTACACAACAGGCCACCACCAAGAAGTTGGCAGCCGACAACGCTGCGAACAAAGCCGACCTCGCAGCCATCCGCAAAAAGGCTGAAGAGCTCAAAGCTCGGAAGCCGACCTACCTCCAAATGGCCCGCCTGACCATCCGACCTCCCGCCATTCCGGAAGAACCTGCAGTTGCTGCTGGTGGGTCTGGAGGTACTGGGCCACCACCACGACCACCAAAGATCTCCCTGGTTCCCAGCGAGCCGTCCGAGAACGGCGACCACGATGACGCCGACCTCTACTCCACACCTGGACCCCCGATCCGTAAAACGGACATAGGGTAGGGTAAAAAGGAAGGAGAAAACGATGATGACAACGAGTTCACCCCTGAAAGACTCGCTCCCATGATCGGAGAAGGAATCCGGGCAGCTCAGACAGGAGGGGGCCCCCAGCCACCGAGACCCGAGGCGGTCCACGCACCCCGACTAAAAATGGAGAACCCATCGGAGTATGACGGCAAGCCCACAACGCCATTCAACACCTGGTGGGAGTCAGTAGAAGACTACCTCAGCTTCTACCCAGGGACGTCGGAGGCTCAGAAGATCGCCTGGGTCGGAACCCGGTTGACAGGCACCGCGAAAGCCTGGCACCTCCACCACCGAAAAATCACCCGAAGAACCGGAGACACCTGGGGAGCCTATTCGGAGGCAATCCAGACAGACTTTCGGAACTCACGGGAAGCCGCCAATGCCCTCGAGAAGATCGGCCAACTCCGCTACAAAGGAGACATCAAGGCCTACTTCGTCGAGTTCTGGGCCCTGAATATCTACACAGGGGTCACGGGAGAGAGCCTCCAGGAAAAAATCGACCACGCAATACCCAGCAATATACTGGACATGCGCTTCGCCCACAACGCCTTCGACTTCCTCGAAGACGGGGATTTCCTGAACGCCACCTACGAGGCAGGAATCCATGTGGCGAAGAGGAAGAGACTGGAGGCAGCTCAGCAGCAGCAGGAGGGTGGGGGAAACAAGGATGCTCAGGGCTCCGGGAAGGGCCCTGGGAAGACCGAAAGGTCAGGAAAGCCCGGGAACACCGGCAGAAAAGAGGTAGACCACAAGCAGTCAGGAAAGACTGACTCGGGTGGTCAGACCGCAAGGTCAGGAAAGGAAAGGGTATGGGAGAACGCCCATGCTGCTTTGGCGGGAGTCGACCAAGCGGAGATCGACTCCCACAAAAAGGACAACCAAAGCAGTTGCTGGCGGTGTGGCGATAAAAGGCACCACACCACCGAATGCTACGCCAAGGCAACAAAGAAAGGCACCCCTCTCCCTACCAAGGGTACCACGGCGTCAGCGTCCAGCGCAGGAAAAAGGAAGCGCGCAACGGACAACGCCCCGACAACCGAATCCCCTGCTCCGAAGCAAGCCAAAGTCTCCGCCACCCAAACGGACAACTCGGACATGCGAGAAGGCCCCTTCTGGGTCGACTCATCGGATGGGGCAGATTTTTAAAAGGCCAGGGCATGTCGCACCCTGAGGCCTTTACTATAGTTTGTGGAATATCTCGGAAATGGAAGGGTCCGGACGAACCAAGTGCTGGAACGTCGAAGGATAGACAACGAAGAAAGCTGGCTTCCGGTAAGCCGGCCGCGCCCGTCAACACCTCCGAGAAACCACTATGCGGCAACCGACCGATCGTGAAGATGGTGGTCCATTGGAACACAAAACAGACCACCATCCATGCCCTCCTCAACACCGGATGCTCAACCTCACTTATCAGCAAGTCCTTTGTTGACAAGATGGGTATCCCATGCCTCCCCCACCAAACCGATATCGTCATCCGCAACTTCACTGGCGATATCGTACCAGGAGCTGGGTACGAATACACCAAGCCCATCCTGCTACAACACCGGAAGTACTACACCCGGGAAGTCTTCGAGGTATCCCCTCTGGAACCTGAGGTGGACGTGTTCCTCCCCTTCTGGTGGATTGCCAAGCACCCCCCGCAAGGCGCCTGGGATTCACCTGAGCTCCGATTCAGCTCCCCCGCCTGCCTGGACCTCTGCACCAAAACCGCAGTCCGGGAATTCTCCCTGAGCCTCGACGACTCTATTTTGTCGCACCCCGAGGCTAGGTTCATCGGATATGTCTCGGCCGTAGACTTAACGGCCAACGACTCACTGGAGCAGGTACCGGAAGAATTTCGGCAGTTTCTCGGAATTATGGGAAAAGACGCCGCCGACGCGCTCCCGGAGCACTGCTCCTACGACCACGCCATCGACCTCAGGGTGGGAGAATCAGCCCCCTGGGGACCGATCTACCCCCTCTCGGAGCACGAATTGGAAACCCTCCGCAAGTGGCTGAAGGAGATGTTGAGGACCGGGAAGATCCAGCGATCCACCTCCAGCGCTGGCTCCCCAATCCTCTTCGTTCCCTAGCCGAACGGTCATGGCTTTCGACTCTGCGTCGACTACCGAGGGATTAACCGGATCACGATCCCCAATCGGTACCCCCTCCCTCTAATGCAGGAACTGCAAGATCGGATTCAGGGAGCCCAATGGTTCACCAAGATGGACCTAAAGAATGGGTTCCACCTGATCTGGATCAAAGAGGGAGATGAATGGAAGACCGCCTTTCGCACTCCGTACGGCCTATACGAATTCCTCGTTATGCCTTCAGATTAAGCAATGTCCCCGCAACCTTCCAAGATATGATAAACCATATCTTCCAGGACATGCTCGACCTCGGACTACTCGCCTACATGGATGACCTACTCATCTACCCAAAAATGGTTGAGGAGCACGATAGAATCGTCCAAGAAGTCCTCCAAAGGCTACGCGAGAACAAACTGGCCGTATCCCCAGACAAGTGCGTCTGGCAGCAGACCGAGGTGGAATTCCTGGGATACTTGATCGGCAGAGAAGGGATCAAGATGTCTCAGGAGAAAGTCGAGGCGGTACTAGAGTGGAAGTCCCCCTCATTCCTGACTGAAGTCCAATCCTTCTTGGGCTTCGCTAATTTTTACCGACGCTTTATCCAAGATTATTCGAGAGTAGCCCATCCACTCACGGAGCTCACGAAGGGTAACGCCAAGGACTGGGAATGGACGCCCGAGGCCGAGCTCGCATTTAAAGAACTGAAGGACCGATTCACGACTGCCCCGATCCTGGCACACTTCGACCCCCAAAAACCAGTGATCGTGGAAACAGACGCATCGGACTTTGCCCTCAGAGCGATCCTCTCCCAACGAGACCACGAGAACCGCCTGCATCCGGTCGCCTTCCATTCGAGGAAATTCTCCCCTGCGGAAATCAACTACGAAATCCACGACAAGGAACTCCTCGCGATCGTCGATTCCTTCAAACACTGGAGATGATACTGCGAAGGCGCAATACACCAAGTGCAGGTGTTCTCGGACCACCAGAACCTTGAGTACTGTACTACGACTAAGGTACTCAACCGTCGACAAGCTCGCTGGGCACAAGAACTTGCTGGCATCGACTTCAAAATCTTCGTCCAACCCGGCTCCCAAAACGGTAAGCCGGACGCACTATCCAGGTGTTCAGAGTACTGCCCTGAGAAAGGGGGGAGTGAGGACCAGCCAATCACCACGATTCTGCACGCATCCCATTTTTCGGGCAGAATCAGCGCCGCCGGCCCAGGAACTATCTATGTTTCCTCAGCAGCACAACTTAGTAGTATCCCGTCAAGGAGATGGAGTGAAGGGTTTGCAGGTTCTGTGTGGGAGGCTGGACAGAAGGACCCCGAGTACCGCAAGGTGCGCGAGGCCTTGGAACAGGAAGCTGCATTGGAAAGACCAGCGCCGAATGACGGCTCAGCCATCAAGGAGGTTACCGCTCTCCCTCGTGAGAAGCAGCGGGCGGCCACAAAGGCCAGGAGAGAAATTCTGGAACTGAGGGAAGGAATGGTATACCGGAAGGGTTTGTTGTGGGTCCCCAATGACAAGGATCTCATTCAAAGGATCCTCGAATCAGAACACGACATGAAGGTCGCTGGTCATATGGGCCAGGACAAAACGATCGAGCTGATTCGCCGCAACTTCTGGTGGCCAAAAATGGACGAACGAATTATAGACTTCGTCCGGAGCCGCTTGGAATTCCAACGAAACAAAACAGCACGCCACCACCCCTACGGGCTCCTCCATCCTCTAGCGCTCCCCTAAGCTCCATGGCAATCGATTGCCATGGACTTTATCACCGACTTACCGATCTCCGACGAATGCGACCAGCTCTGGGTAGTCGTCGACCGATTTACCAAGATGGCGCACTTCCTCCCTCTCCCAAAAGAGGGCAAGACGGCAAGCGATCTCGCAAAGATCTTTGCACGAGAGATCTGGCGGCACCATGGGCTGCCATCGGATATAGTATCGGACTAAGATTCACGCTTCACCTCCGAAGTATAGAAAGAATTCCTACGACTCTCGAGCATCCGCCCCCGGATGTCCATGGCCTTCCACCCTCAAACGGACGGCCAAACCGAACGCCTCGACCAAACCATCGAGGCTTACCTCCGCTCATTCACCAATCACGAGCAAAACGACTGGGTCTCCCTGCTGCCAATGGCTGAGTTCCCCTACAAGAACTCGGTTACGGCCGGTACGGGCCTGTCACCGTTCTACGCCAATTACGGATTCAACCCCAATGCCACGAACCCTGCTGCGGTCAATATTCTCAACCCTGCCAGCAAGGTCTATGCGCACTGGATACACACCATACACGACGAGGCCCAAAGGGGTCTCGAGACGGCACAGGAGTGGATGCGCCGGTACGCAGACCCCAGTCGCAAGGAGGCCCCCGCATACCAAGTAGGGGACTTGGTCATGCTCAACGGACGCAATGTCCAAACACGTCGCCCCTCTCGGAAAATGGACCACAAAAATCATGGTCCCTTTCAGATCGAAAAACTTGTCTCTCCTCTCGCCGCTCGTCTCACGCTCCCACGGAAATGGAAGATACACAACGTCTTCCATGTCTCGCTGCTAGAACCCTATCGAACCAGCGAACACCGAGCGCCCCCGGACCCATCCAAAATACTCCGGGAGGCATACGACATCGAGCAGAGTGAGGAATACAATGTCGACGAGGTTCTTGGCAGCACCAAGCGAGGACGCCGAGTCCTATACCTTGTCCGATGGCTCAACTATCCCAACTGATGGGACTGGACCGAAGAACCATTCAACAACTTCTCAGTAGGAGGTCTGGAGAAACTTTGAGAGTTTCACCGCAAGAACCCAGACGCTCCGAGGGACTACCGGCTGACCGAGAGCTAGATTGACGCCCTTCCAAAGTGCGCGGGCCTCTGGACCGTCAACGGTAGTAGGATGAAGGGGACGGAGGACTTCATTCACATCACTTCAACAAGCATCCGAATATCTCTGTTGTAATTCCTATCCGGCAAACCGAAACCTTTTACTGTGGCAAGGCAGGGGCACCAGGGAACAAGACCCAGCTGCTTTTGACCGGCTCTGGTAATGCTACACCAGCGTGGCAGTGTCAACCCGTCTTCTGATCACCTCTAATTGGTTTCCGTGTGTCGGAAGGTTCGGGATCACCATGCTCCGACAGTACATTTACCACATCTCAGAGGGCTGAATAGAGGGCCGATCACCAGTCGTATTAACTATGAAGTTTTTTCCCGTAGGAGGGTTTTCTTCATAGTTAGACGATCGGAGGGATGCAGGGGCTGGAGGACTGCATTCCGATGGAACCATCACTAGGTTCCCACAGTTAAGTCACCAACCCATCTCTTGTTCACTTCGGGATGAAGCTTCGGAAGGGGGGAGTAGTGTCACACCCTGGTAGATGGGGGATGACAATAGGAGTATATGGTACATAGTTATGCGCCGGGAGGTCAGCGTAACACTCGGGCCGAGAGCGACGACCACATGGTCGAGCGCACGGCGCGGGTGCGTTGGATAGCCGCGAGGGGGTCCGCAGGGTACTCCGGTGAGGGGCTGGTAGGGGCAGGGCGCCATACGCAGTTGCCACGGAAGAAACGGCCACGAGCGCTATCTCTGACAAAAACCCTCGTGAGTCATAGCATGCCATACGCAGAGCATGACGCATACGCAGGGTCGAGAGAGTCTAGGCGGGGGATATGGTACGGGGTTAAGAACTATGGCCGTAACGGACGTACGTTATCTTAACTCCGGAGTCGCAAGGCGGGCTAGATTGCGGAACACATGTGCGCTGAGGCATCATCCCACAGGTCTTCCCCTGTGCGTCAACACGCGGTCCCCACATCCCTCCGCATGAAACAGCCGACTACCTACGCATCCTTGTTGCCATCACCGACCAGGACCAATCAGCTCCGGGTATTCACCCACGCCCCTCATATGGTGGCGAGCGTACGCATCCCCCTCAGCTAGGCAGCAGCCATGACCCACGAGGAAGGGACCTGTGCAAACAGGCCTCTCCCCCCGCGCACGAACTCGCCCTTGGGTGTTCGCCCTCCGGCAGCATACGGGGAGAGATCACCTGACTACCTTCTTCGCCATATATATCCGAGCTCCCAGCGTGGCAAGAAAAAGCCGGATCAGACCGACACGAACACCAAACCACCCCAAACAACAAACCTTAGATTATTCCACTGTGAATATCGAAAAGAAACCTGACTCTTCTACCTACCTCTACTTCTTCTCGATTTACCTCCCCTGCCGTGTACTCCTACACCCCAGGCTCACATCTTCGAAGTAGGTATCGTCGAAGTAGGACATAAAAGTAGGGTGATTTTGAGATCAAGATTATAGTGTGACACTGGGGTTGTATCGTAACTGGAGTGTGGAGAGAATCAAAGGTAATCAGGCAACTTTCGATAATTCATAACGGAATACTCTTAGATCTTGTATGTGGGTTTCCTTGGTAGTGTTCGGTCTATCTTCTCTCTGATTGGGGCGAGAAAGGTCGACATATATAGGCGCGGGGTGGGGTGAGATCTGGTAACTCGAGCTAACTATTCCTCCGAGGTCGATGGACCCCCACCTGAGTGTGAGCCCGTCTGAAACTACTATTGGTCCTGGTCGTTACTGGCGATAAGGTGAGAGGCCAGGTCCGATTGGCACCGCAGAATTCCCTCAGTTCTAGACTGAGTTCTTTTCGCGGCCCGGTAGCCATCTGGAGCTGGGTGGCTATGACCAACGAGCTCTCAGAAGAGTCTCGACCGAGCTTTCTGGAGAGTCTCGTCCTAGCACCTTCCCTCTCGCGTCTCCGGTTTGCCGTGTCCCCCTCTCCAGAATTACTCCTTACGACCGATTGGCGGCCATAACCTTTAACTCCGTTCTTATCTCCCGTCTAGACTCTCTATGGTCCACCTATGAAAATAGGTAGCTACTGGTACGTGTCTTCCCTTGGTACGTACCTCTCTAAGGATACGTCCTTCCCTCCAGTACGTACCAGAGTATATACCACCCTGTGATATTCCAGTGTAACATCCAGCGAGCAAATCCAGCAAGCAGGTAGAGCAAGATAATCTAGTAAGAGAATCAGCAAGAGAATCAGCAAGAGAACCAGCAAGAGGATGAGTAAGAGAATCCAGCAAGAGAATCCAGCAAGAGAATCCAGCGAGCGGGTCGAGCGAGAGAATCCATCGAGCGAATCCATCGAGCGAATCCAGCGAGCGAATTCAGCAAGTGAATCCAGTGAGATAATCTAGTAAGAGCATCAGCAAGAGAATGAGTAAGAGAATCCAGCGAGCGAATCTATCGAGAGAATCTAGTAAGAGAATCAGCAAGAGAATGAGTAAGTGAATCAGCAAGAGAATCAGCAAGAGAATGAGTAAGAGAATCCAGCGAGAGAATCCATCGAGAGAATCTAGTAAGAGAATCAGCAAGAGAATGAGTAAGAGAATCAGCAAGAGAATCATCAAGAGAATGAGTAAGAGAATCCATCGAGCAAATCCAGTGAGAGAATCTAGTAACAGAATCAGCAAGAGAATGAGTAAGAGAATCCAGTGAGAGAATCCAGCGAGCAAATCCAACGAGCAAATCCAGTGAGCTGGTAGAGCAAGAGAATCTAGTAAGAGAATCAGCAAGAGAATCAGCAAGAGAATCAGCAAGACGATGAGTAAGAGAATCCAGCGAGAGAATCCAGCGAGAGAATCCAGTGAGAAAATCCAGCAAGCGAATCCAGTGAGCGAATCGAGCAGGCGAATCTAGCTGTAACGCGGCAGGGTCAGGCAACCCTCCTGACAGTGGACGGCAGTGAGCGGACGGTGTGCAGCGAGGAGGAGAAGGGTCGTGGGAAAGAAAGTGTGATTCTTCTTGTTGCCTGAGGAAGAAAAAGAATGAAAGAAGTGGAAACGGCTCCTTTAAACGATATCTGTTGCCCATACGTCGTCACTCCACATTCCATCCTCCCGCATTTTACTAGATTTTCTCTCTCGACCAGCTCCCTGGATTCTCTCGCTGGATTCTCTTACTCATTCTCTTGCTGATTCTCTTACTAGATTCTCTCACTGGATTCGCTCATTGGATTCTCTTACTCATTCTCTTGCTGATTCTCTTGCTGATTCTCTTACGCATTCTCTTGCTGATTCTCTTACTAGATTCTCTCGATGGATTCGCTCGCTGGATTCTCTTACTGATTCTCTTGCTGATTCTCATACTAGATTCTCTTGCTTGTCCCGCTCGCTGGATTCGCTCACTGGATTCTCCCACTCATTCTCCTACTAGATTCGCGTGCTGGACCTGCTAGCTGAATTCGCTCACCTCGCTGGATTCTCTCACTGGATCTTCCCCCCAGATGCTATCGCCAAATACTCTCTTTGCTCGCCATATTTCTCTTGCTAAATTTTGAACGTACTCATCGAATGCGGTCACTTAATGCTGCTATTGTGTTATTTTGTGTATTGAGTTTATTTCATTATTGTTGAATTTCAGAGAGTAAAAGAAACCCAGACTTCACGGACTGTAAATGATCCGTCTTACGAGCAGATGCCTGTGTGGAGAGAATAATTCGTCCTCGGTATGACCTTTCATCAGAAGCAGCAAAGTACCATGTGTGGATAGTAGATGCCCCGCCTGGCGTAGTGTTTGGATGGAAGCACTCTGTGGACAGGATAATTCGACCTCCGGACTACCTTCCAACGGAAATAAGTAATATATTCTGCGTAGATGGTAGATGCCCCGCTGGCGTAGCGTTTGAACGGATGCGCTGTGTGGACAGGATAGTTCGACCTCCGGACAACCTTCCAACCGAAATGTGTAATGTATTCTGTGTGGGTAGTAGATACGCAGCCTGACGAAGCGTTTGGATGGAAGCGCTGCCTGGACAGGATAATTCGTCCTCCGAACTACCTTCTAACGGAAATGAATATGGTATTCTTCGTCGATAGTAGATGCCCCGCCTGGCATAGCGTTTGGACGGAGGAGCTGCGTGTTGGCAGTTACCGGCATGCCAACTGCATATCAACGTAAAATTGGAATCTAACCATTTTTCCAATGCTCTCAACGCATCTAACACCAGTCTCTGTTGGAACGCAGATTTTTTTTTCCTGATGTTACTTGCCATCATACTCTCTGCATCCTACTCTCTATCGTCCTTGCCGCTGGCATCCTCATCGCCATCCTCCTCATCACATCCTGCTCATCGTGCCGTGCTCATCGCGCCGTGCTCATCGTGTCGTGCTGATCGCATCATGTCGTATTTGCTAACTTTCCTTTGTTTCCAACACACAGGGCAATACTACTCACATCAAAACAGTATTACTACTTAATCGTGGCGATGGACGTGACGCTGGGTGCTTGCGCTGGGAACGCAAAGTGTGGTAGTAGCATATATAGATGTACATTAGATATAGAGAATAGAAGTGGATTGAGTCACTATACCTGGAACCCACTGCGTGTTTGCGAATGCAAAGCGAGTATTTGCTGCAATGTTCTGCACCTTGACAGCCAGCGTGACCATGGTGCCTTGACATGTGTCGCCCGGATGCGTCCAGTAGGAAAATGCCCTGTCACAGCTGTGTCCAGAAGGAAAATACCCTGACACGGCTGTGTCCAGAAGGAAAATGCCCTGCCACACTCCGTCCAGTAGGCAGATACTGTGGCGACCTATGTCTGGACGCATGGTGCCGTGGCGATATACGTTCGAGTTAAGCAGGTTGCGTCCGAAACGTCCAGTCTGTCTAGTACGTCCGAACGCTTAGGACGCAATTATTTTATTTCCTGATGTAAAGGCTGATACTACTGCGAGCATCTCTTTATCATGGATCTCATAGTTAATCTCGGCTTTATCCATTT
>Ga0307512_10004140_pt1 | contig 16104 bp, 13 predicted proteins | sample 14_EM_MG_FD_200267 | JGI IMG/M metagenome (GOLD analysis project Ga0307512, IMG submission 200267) | Populus trichocarpa ectomycorrhiza microbial communities from riparian zone in the Pacific Northwest, United States - 14_EM | ecosystem: Host-associated > Plants > Roots > Unclassified | place... | reverse complement strand
CGGATCGGCCCTAGCCCCAGAACGCCAGGGCTTGCCGACCGAGTGACGCCTGGCCGGCGGTGTTGGCGTGGCAGCCGTCGGCGACCTCGCCGGTGTGCAGGTGGAACTGGCCAGGGTAGAGCACATTCTGCGTCGTGTCGGACCCGGCCTGCTTGGCGAGGCTGTCAGTCAGTTGCGGGCCGTCGGCCCCGGCCAGGGAGCAGGTCTGGCCCGGGTCGTAGAGCGGCTGACCGGTGATGTAGATCGTGGCAGCCGAGGCCGCGTGCTGGCGCGCGTTGGCGATGAGCCGCTTGACCTCGTCGTAGGTCGCTCCGCTCGAGGCGAAGATGCAGATCTGCACCCAGACGGCTGTCGGCCTGCCGAACCGGCTCACCTGCTGGTCGAACTTCTGCCATGCGCTGGAATTGGGGTCCGTCCAGGACTGCACGACCAAGCCGCCGGTCCCGTACGGACCCCACATACGCGTGCCGCCGTCCGCGACGTAGCCCTGGGCGACGTTCTCGGCCATCGAGCAGCCGATGAACCCCATCGAGTTCGCCGCCTGCGGACCGCCGGTCGGGCTGGTGGTGGGTGTCGATGTCGGCGGTGTGGTGGACCCGGTGCAGGTGACGCCGTTGAGGGCGAAGGTCGTGGGGATCGGGTTGGTGCCGGTCCAGGAGCCGTTGAAGCCGAAGCTCGTGCCGGCGTTGGTGGCCAGGGTGCCGTTCCAGGACACGTTGCGGGCGGTGACTTGCGAGCCGTTCTGGGTGACGGTGGCGTTCCAGGCCTGGGTGACCTGCTGACCGGCGCTGTAGGACCAGGTGAGCGTCCACCCGGTGAGCGGGTCACCCAGGTTGGTCAGGCTCACGGTGGCACCGAAGCCACCGGACCATTGGGAACTGACCGCGTACGTGACTTGGCAGCCGGCGGCCGCGGCATGAGCGCTCACCGCGACCATGCCCATCGCGACGGCCACCGTCGCCGGCACGGCGGCGGCTAGCAGGCGGAATCGGGACACGCGCATACAGCCCTCCTCGAGTGCGTACTTCAGGACCGGGCGAAGGAGGCGGACGCCTTGACAGGGGCGACTTCGGTCCCCCGGAAAGCGGCGGACCCTCGGCGAGAGACATCGATGAACGTCGCTTGATGGCCACTGTATGACATCTTCGTGACGACAGTCAATGCCGCCGTCAATCGCGAGTCGACAGGGGGCCGGATGGAAGAGCACGGGCGATCCGATTGCCGTGACGCGACGGAGTTGCTGATCCCCGCCGCAGGGGCGGCCCCTGCGGCGGGGATCAGCAGCACGACGATCGCGAAGGGCAGGGAGATCCATCTCCGGAACCGTCCTCCGGCCGGGCGCATCGATCGCGGGCGCTGCTCACCGTACGAAGAGGCGGCGACCGTTGGTCACATGCCGGACACCTGCACCAGTTGCCACTGCTGGTCCAGCGAACCACTGCCGGTCCACTGGAGCACGGTGGCTCCGTCCGCGGTCGAGCCGCCCGACACACCCAGGTACAGGCCGCTGTTGAGGTTCTGGACGGTGTAGTAGGGGCCGCTGGACGCGAACGTCCACTGCTGGTCGGCCGCGCCGGTGTTGCTCCACTGCACCGTGCGGGTCCCCGCGCTGGTCGACCCTTGGTACACGCCGACGACCTTCGCGCTGTTGTTGTTGGTGATGACCGCCTTGCCGCTGGAGTTCAGCGCGACGTTCCAGAGTTGATCGGTGCTGCCGGTGTAGGTCCACTGCACGATCGAGGCTCCGTTGGCGGTGCTCGCCCCGGACACCCCGAGGGTCTTGCTGGAATTGCGGTTGACCACCTTGAAGTAGGCGCCCGCCGTACTGGCGAAGTCGATGACCAGCTGCCACTGCTGGGCGGTCGCGTCGGTCACGCTCTGCAGGCTGACGGCCCCGCCCGCGGTCGCGGCGGTCGCGTAGAGCGACGTGTTCGCCGTGGACTGCAGACGGTAGTAGCCGTCGGTGGTCTGGACCAGATTCCACAGCTTGTCCGAGCCGCCGTCGTCGACCCACTGGGTCAGCTTGGCGCCGGCGCTCGCGTTGCCCTGCCAGATCCCGACGGCGCGGCCGCCGCCCTTGTTGAGCAGCGTCACGGAGCTTCCCTTGCGGGCCAGATGCCACCACTGCGCGGCGTTCGCGTCGTTGCGCGCCTGGGTGATGACGTCCGGGACGTTGCCGGTGAAGGCCGCGTCCTGGGTGTTGCCGTTCTGCGGGCTGAGCACCTGCCCGGTCGAGCGGTTCACCAGCGCGTAGTAGACGCCGTTGGAGTTGCCGAGGTCCACCTGACCGTAGGTGACCGGTCCGGTCCCCCACGGGGCCCGGATGATCGTCATGCTCCCGGTGCCGCTGACGTATTGCAGATTCCGGCTGTAGCCGGACGGCATGGATGTCTTGTATTCCTTCCACGCGCCGGAACTGCTTCCGCTCGGGTTGACCCAGACATCTGCGCTGCCGGCCGCGTTGTAGACCAAGCTGCCGTCGGGCCGGGCGACGAGGACCGGGCTGCCGCCCCGGGCGAGGGTTCCCGACCCCGAGGACACGGGCAGGGCGGTGATGCCGGTGCCGGCCGCGCCGCCGGTGGCGTAGAACTGCAACGGGCTGCTAGCGATCTTGTAGCGCACGTTGTCGCCGCCGCCCCAGTACTCGTACGTGAGCAGCCATTTGCCGTCGGTGGTAGGCACGATGTTGGTCATGCCCGGACGCCCGCCGCCGATCTCGGTCTTGCCGCCGCCCATGCTGACCGTGTCGCCCGCCACATCGACCACAGGGCTGCTCCACGCGCCCGAGCCGCTCCACGTCTTGTGCAGCAGGACCTGTCCGCCGGAGTCCGTGGCCGTGGTGTTGTCCGGATCGATCGTCGGCACGCCGGTGGACGAGTTGTAGCTCAGGTAGTCGTTCTCGTCCGAGTAGTAACAGACCAGTTGCCCCTGATACATCATCAGGTACGGCTCCCAGACCGGGTCGTTCGCCTGGTTACGCCCCGTCGCGATGGTGCTGACCACGCTCCAGGTCGCCCCCTGGTCGGTGCTGGCGTAGAGCACGATCGCGAGGTTCTGCCGGTTGCCGCCGCCGCTGTCCGCGCCGGACACCACGTCGGCCAGTAGCAGCGTTCCGGCGGCTAGGCTGCCGACGGCCTGGGGCAACACATAGAAGTAGGGGTTGGTCCAGTTGCTCGTGTACGCCGCGTACGCGGAGTCGCTCGTGACGTAGGCCGGCGCCTTGAGATCGGTCAGCTTCTGCCAGGTGTCGCCGAGGTCGTCGCTGGAGTAGATCGGCATGCTCTGCCCGACAACCGCGCCCTCGCTGTCCTCGAACGTCATCACCAGCCGGCCGCTCGGCAGCTGCGCCGACTTCGGGTAGAGGATGCACGGACTCTTGTTGCAACTCGACGGGTTCTGCGCCGTATACGCTGTTTGCTCGGTCGGCTGATAGGCGGCGGCGCTCGACGAAGTGGCCAGGGCGAGCCCTGCCGCCAGCGCGAGGCTCGCAACGCACGCGACAGCCGCGCGCGCGAGTCTCCGCGCACTGAATGCTCTTTTCACCAGAGGCACCTTTCGGGAGTGGACACCTGTCGAAGGGACGTTCGACAGGAGGCAAAGGACCTTTCGAGTACGGCCCGGCAACCGACACGTGTGGCGGTCAGGCCCCGGTTGCGGCAGACCATTGCAGCCCGCCGGGAAAGCGGTACGCGGCCAGGGTGTCGGCGTGGATCTGGGCGCTCATCCCGGGCGCGGTGGGCGCCAGGTAGCGGCCGTCCTGGATGCGGACCGGGTCGGTGAAGTGCTCGTGGAGGTGGTCGACGTACTCGATGGCCCGCCCGTCGAGGCTGCCGCTGACCGCGACGAAGTCGAACATCGCCAGGTGCTGCACCAGCTCGCACAGCCCGACACCGCCGGCGTGCGGGCACACCGGCACGCCGAACTTCGCAGCCAGCAACAGGATCGCGAGGTTCTCGTTGACGCCGGCGACCCGACAGGCGTCGATCTGGAGCACATCGACGGCGCCGGCCTGCAGCAGCTGCTTGAACATGACGGCGTTGTGCACGTGCTCGCCGGTGGCCACCTTGATCGGGGTCAGGGCGCGCCGGACCGCGGCGTGGCCGAGGATGTCGTCCGGTGAGGTCGGCTCCTCGATCCAATATGGATTGAAGCCGGCCAGTTCACCCATCCAGGCGATCGCCTCCGGTACGCCCCAGATCTGGTTGGCGTCGACCGCGATGTGGGTGTTCGGCCCGGCGGCGGCCCGGGCGATGGCCATCCGGCGTACGTCGTCGGCGAGGTTCCCGCCGACCTTGAGTTTGATCAGGTCGTAGCCGTCGGCGACGGCCTCCTTGCACAGCCGGGCGAGTTTCTCGTCGTCGTAGCCGAGCCAGCCGGGTGTGGTGGTGTAGGCGGGGTAGCCGTCGGCGCGCAACCGTCGTTCGCGCTCGGCTCGGCCCGCGGCCGCCCTGCGAAGCAGGTCGAGGGCCTCGTCCTGGGTGAGGGCGTCGCGCAGGTAGCGGAAGTCGATCTGGGCGACTAGCTGCTCCGGGGTGAGGTCGGCCAACAGCTTCCACAGCGGCTTGCCGGCCCGCCGGGCGGCGAGATCCCACACGGCGTTGACGATGCCGCCGGCGGCCATGTGCACGACTCCCTTCTCCGGGCCGAGCCAGCGGATCTGGCTGTCGCCGGTGAGCCGCCGCGCCAGGGCTCCCGGGTCGTCGAGCAGTTCCTCGACCGGCCGCCCGACCACCATCGACGCCAGGGTTCGCACGGCGGCGACGACGATCTCGGTGCCGCGCCCCACGGTGAAGACGAGCCCGTGCCCTTCGGCGCCCGAACTGGTGCGCAGCACGATGTAGGCGGCGGAGTAGTCGGGGAACGGGTTCATGGCGTCGGAGCCGTCGCGGTGGCGGGACGTGGGGAATCGCACGTCTGTCGTCTCCACGGACGAGATGTGTTCGGTCACCGGCTACTCCTTAGGGAAACGTCAGCGTGCGGGCGTTCGTGCTCAGCTCGACCGTGCGCGCAGGGTGCGAGCCGGCCAGGTGCGGTGGCGGCACGATGCTGACGGTCGCGTCCGCGCGGGCGGCCTGCGAGCCGGGGACGAGCCGGCACGTCACCGCGGCCGCCTGTGCGGTCCAGGTCAGTTCGTCGACGGCCACGCCGCCGCGGGCGCGCAGACCGGTGATCCGCCCGGCCGGCCAGACGGCCGGCAGCGCGGGGAGCACGCGCAGCTCGCCCGGGCGCGACTGCAACAGCATCTCGGCGATGAGGGCGGGCAGGCCGCCCGCGGCGTCGACGTTGAAGATGGCGCCCTCGTCGTGGGTCGGGACGAGGTTGGGCGCCCAGTGGTCGCGGGCCAGCCACTCGACGCAGTCGAGGGCGGTGCCGGCGTCGCCGAGGTGGGCGGCGGCCAGGCCGAGCTGGACGATGCCGAACGCCATCTGCTGCGGGCCCGGCTGGGCGCGGCGCCAGGCCAGCTTCTGCGCGATGGTGACCGCGGCCGCGGCGCGTTCCGCCGGGCCGAACGCCGGATCGGGCTCGTACCACAGCGGGTACAGATGTGAGGCGTGCCGATGCCCCGGCTGCTCCCGGAATCCCGGGTCGAGCCATTCGGCGAGGCTGCCGTCGGCGGCGACCCGATACGGCGGCAGTGTGCGGCCGAACGCGGTCCACTCCTGGGCTAGGGCGTGGTGGCCGAGCAGTTCGGCGAAGCGGGAGCCGATCCGCACGGCGTCGCGGATCATCGCGATCTCGCTGGTGGCGTCGGCGGACAGCGGTGTCGTGGCACCTGCGGGCGTGTTCTCCGGCGAGAAGCACGGTACGGCGTGCCGACCGCCATCCGCGTCGGCGGCCAGCGCCGAGGTATAGAACCGCAGCACCTGCACCGCGAGCGGCCAGGCGGTGTGCTCGACAAAAGCGCGGTCGCCGGTGACGGTGAAGTACTCGTAGGCCAGGCGGAGCATCCAGCCGCCGTTGCCGATCCAGAACTGGTGTGGGTAGTCGTGCAGAAAGTGGTTGGCGTGGCCGTGGGTCGACATGCGGGCCGGCAGTAGGTAGCCGTCGGCGCCGTAGAGGGCCTGGGCGTTGTGCCGGAAGTGCTCGCCGAAGCGATCCAGCAACCGGAACACACTGTGCAGCAGTTCCGGGGTTCCGGTGCAGGCGAGGGCGGCGACCGCGGTCTGCAGGTTGCCGTTCATGGTGTAGTCCGACGACCAGGGCGCGGTCCAGCTGCCCTGCCAGAGGCCCTGCAGGTTCGGCGGCAGTACGCCGGTGGCGGAGATGATGGTGTGCCGTCCGGCGGCGTAGGCGTGCTCGACGAGCCCGCGCAGCGCCGCGGGATCGCCGGCGCGGGCCGCCGCGAAGAGCGTCTCCACACCGCCGGCCGGGCGCGCTCCGTTCAGCTCCAGCCGGCTGCGCCCGGTGAGAGTGCCGTGCACGGCCCGCTGTTCCCGGATCATCGCGTCCCAGACCGCGTCGTCCAGGGGCTCGCCTGTAGCTGGCTCGTCCTGGTCGACCACTACCGTGAGCGTCGCGTACCAGGCCACGCCGGGCACGACGACGACATCCGCCTCCGCGTCCGGCCGCAGCGTCGCAGGCGAATGGACGACCAGGCGAGTGTGCGCGACCCTGGATCCGGCGCCCCCGGTCGGCCGGACCGACAGGGTGAGCGCGCCGCCGTCGGCGCCGGCTCGTGCCGAGACATGTGCGCTTGAGTCGACGCCGGCGAACGCGTCGATCGGCGCACCGCGCTCCCGGGTCGCATGCAGGCCGAGCGTGCAGGTCAATTCCGCGGTGGAAGTGATCCGCAGGGCGATGGTGTCGCGCCCGCGCAGCGGCAACACCGCAAGCTCGATGGCGGCGTCGGCCGTTCGCCACGACACCGAGATTTCCCCGGTGTCGAAGCGTCCGGTGCGCCGGTAGTCCGCGGGTGGGCCGTCCAGGTGGGGCACCACAGCGAGGGAAGCGGCCGGGGCGAACGGATCGGTCCAGATCAGGCCGGTCATTCCGCAAGCCCCTGCGCGCTCGTCGACCAGTCCGGCGGCCTCGGACGCGGCGTCGTCGAGCAGCAGCCGCCGCACCTCGGGCAGCACCGGCGCCAGGTCGGGTGCCGGACGCGGGTCCATGACGGTGAAGAAGAACTCCTCATGGGTGAGGTCGATGACATGCCGGGCCGGCGTGCCGTGCAGGACCGCGCCGACGGTGCCGGTGCCGGCGACGAGGCCCTGGTCCCAGCGCCGCGCCATGGTGGTGCTCACAAAGGCGTCCACCTTCGTGAGCTCGGCCCTCTTCACGGGGTGATCCGGTGCGGTGTGGACAGCACGCGGTCGGAGCCGACTATGCGGACCTCGCCGATGAGGTCCACGTCGACGGCGACGCCCGGATCTGCGGCGGACTGCGCGACGGTCAGCACGATGCGCCCGGGTTCGACGCGCCGCCGCAGGTCGCGGCCGGTGAAGGCGGTCAGGTCCGGGTGTACGTCGAACTCGACGCGCACGTCTGCGCCCGGTGGCACGTCGACGCGGGCGAAGCCGATGAGCCGGCGTACCGGACGGGCCACCGAGGCGACCGGGTCGGACAGGTACACCTGCGGCACGGCGGTGCCCGGCCGGGAGCCGGTGTTGGCGACCGTCGCGCGCAGGCGGATCAGCCCGTCGACGGGCACCGCGGCCGCCTCGGCCTGGACCTCGCCGATCGTGAACGTGGTGTAGGACAGGCCGTGGCCGAACGGGTACGCGGGCGTGGGGTCGATGTTGCTGATGCCGTCGCTCTTGAGTGCCAGCGGCGGCGCGAGGTAGGTGCCGGGCTGCGGCGCGGCGGCGCCGGGGATCTGCACCGGGAGCCGGCCGGACGGGTTGACCCGGCCGCTGAGCACCCCGGCGATCGCGGCGCCACCCTCCTCCCCGGGCAGGAACACCTGCACGGCGGCTGCGGCTCGCTCGGCGTGCGCGCCGATGGCGTAGGGGCGGCCGGAGACGACCACGAGCACGACCCGGTCGCTGGCGTCGAGCACCGCCCGGGCGAGGGCGTCCTGCGCGCCGGGCAGGTCCAGGGAAGTCACGTCACAGCCCTCGCCGGAGGTGCCGTGGCCGAACATCCCGGAGCGGTCCCCGACGAGCAGGACGGTCATGTCGGCCGCCGCAGCCGCGGCGGCCGCGGCCGGAATGCCGCTGGTGTCGCCGTCGAGCACGTCGCAACCCGGGAGGTAGCTGATCGCCGCCGCCGGCCACTCGGCGCGCAACGCGTCGAGGATCGTCGGGGCGCTGATGCCGAGGCCGATGCCGGGGTGGTTCACGACGACGTGGTTCGGGAACGAATAGCAGCCGAACAGGCAGCCGGCGTCGTCGGCGACCGGTCCGATGACGGCGACACTCGACGGCGCCGGCAGTGGCAGTACGCCGGTGCGGTTGTCGAGCAGGACCACGGACTCCTCGGCGAGGCGGCGGGCGATGCCGCGGTTGCGTGGCGAGTCGAGGTCGACGGGCGTGGCGTACTGCTGCGGGTCCCAGTCCGGGTCGAGCAGGCCGAGCTCGGCCTTCTGGGTGAGCACCCGCAGGACTGCCTGATCGATGGTCTCGGCGCGCACGGCGCCGCGGCGCACCTGGGCGAGCAGCAGCTCGCCGTAGGCGAGGGTGTGCGGCAGCTCCACGTCGAGACCCGCCTCGAGCGCCATGGCGGCGGCGTCGGCCAGATCGGCGGCGACGCGATGGGTGGTGGCCAGGAACGCCACCGCCCAATAGTCGGAGACGACGGTGCCGGTGAAGCCCCACGTGTCGCGCAGCAGGCCGGTCAGCAGCTGGGCGTCGGCGGCCGGGGGCAGGCCGTCGATGTCGGCGTAGGAGTTCATCACGGAACGGGCGCCGCCCGCGACGATCGCCTTCTCGAACGGTGGCAGGACGATGTCGGCGAACTCGCGCGGGCCGAGCGCGGCCGGGGCGTGGTTGCGGGCGCCGCGGGAGGCGGAGTACCCGGCGAAATGCTTCAGCGTCGCCACGATTCCGGACGATTGCAGGCCGCGTACGTAGCCGACACCGAGCTCCGAGACGAGGTACGGATCCTCGCCGATGGTCTCCTCGACCCGGCCCCACCGGTAGTCGCGCACCACGTCGAGCACCGGCGAGAGGCCCTGGTGCACGCCGAGCGCGGCCATGTCGGCGCCGATCGCGGCGGCCATCTGCTCGACCAGCGCCGGATTCCAGCTCGCGCCCCACGCCAGGGCCGTCGGGTAGACGGTCGCCTGCCAGGCGGTGAATCCGGTCAGGCATTCGTCGTGGGCGATCGCCGGGATGCCGAACCGGTTCGCCGCCACGACGTCGCGTTGCAGCCGCGCGAGCCGTTCGCGGCCGGCCTCGGGGTCGATCGGCGCGGTGCCGAACGGGCGGGTCAGCTGCCCCAGCCCGCCGATGATCTCCTGCTCGAACGGCAGCGCGCCGCGGAAGCTGTCCTGCATCGGCGCTACGTCGCGCCCGGCGTCCTGTTCGCCCGGCCATGTGCTGCCGAGTTGGGCGACCTTCTCCTCGAGGGTCATCGCGTCGAGCAGGGCGCTGGCGCGCACGGCGGGCGCGAGCGAGGTGTCGTGCCAACGCCCCGTGACACACGGCTGCTTCTCGATCGTCATGTGCGGATATCCGTTCGGGTGATGGAGGAGATGGGCTACTTGCCGCCGGCGCCGGCGAGGCCGCGCAGCAACGACTTGCGGGCGAACAGGTAGACCGCGAGGATCGGCAGGGCCGAGACGAGCACCGCGGCGAAGACCTCGGGCGGGTTGACCTGGTACTGACCGATGAAGTCGTAGACGCCGAGCGTGATGACCTTGGTACTGGCCGACTGCGTGAGGATCAGCGGGAACAGGAAACCGTTCCAGGCGCTGAGCGCGGTGAAGACGGCGACCGTGGAGATGCTGCCGCGCGCGAGCGGGATGACGAGCCGGAACAGGATGCCACCCGGCCCGGCACCGTCCATCGCCATCGACTCGAACAGCTCGCGGTTGATGTCGCGCATCCCGCCGGCCAGCACCAGGATGGCGACCGGCAGGGAGAACGCCGCGGTGGGCAGGATGACCGCCCAGTAGGTGTCGTAGAGGCCGAGCTGGTTGATCAGCAGGAACACCGGGATGATCACAGCCTGGGCGGGGATCGCCAGGCCGAGCAGGAACAGCCGGAATACCGCCGTGGACCACATCCCGCGGCCCCGCACGACCGTGTAGCCGACCGGTACGGACAACAGCAGCACGATGACGACGGTGGCGGCGGCGACGATCACCGTGTTGAGGATGTACCGCGGAACGTCGCCGGACAGGACGGTGCGGAAGTTGTCGAAGGTCAGCGAGCTCGGAATGGCCAGCGGGCCGCTGTCGACGTACTGATCCTTGGGCCGCACCGCGGTGGCGAGCATCGCGTAGAGCGGGGTGCCGATGATGAGCAGCCAGACGAGGGCGGCCGCGCCGGCGAGGTAGTTCGGTCGGCGTTTCACAGCCCCTCCAGGGTGCTCTGCATCTTGTCGTAGCCGGTGACCCGGACCAGCAGGAGCGACAGGCCGGTCGCCAGGGCGAGCAGGACCACGGCGATGGCGCTGGCGTAGCCCATGTCGTAGCTGGTGAAGCCCTCCTGGTACATCCGGAACGGCAGGGTCGCCGTGTCGGTGCCGGGCCCGCCGTTGGTGAGCACGAGAACGATGTCGAACGCGGTCAGCCCGCCGACGACCATGAAGGTCGAGGCCGTGATGATGGTGTTGCGCAGCTGCGGGAGGGTGATCGAGAGGAACTGCCGCACCCGGCCCGCGCCGTCGATCTCGGCGGCCTGGTAGAGGGTGTGCGGGATCGCCCGCGCCGAGGCCTGGAACAGCAGTGTATGGAACGGGATGAACTGCCAGCTGGTGACCGCGACGAGGCAGACGATCGCACCGTTGCTGGTGCCGACGAAGTTGCCGTCGCCGCCGAAGAGCCAGGGCAGCGTGGCCGGGACACCGAAGTTCGGGTCGAGCAGCTGCCGCCACATGACCGCGGTCGCGGCCGTGGACAGCACCAGCGGGACGAAGAAGATCGTGGACAGCGCGGCCCGGTTGCGCTGCGGGCCGGCCGCCCAGACCCCGAGCAGGATCGCGATCGGGGCCTGGACGAGCACGTTGCCGATCAGCAGGACGAACGTCACCACGGTCGCGTGCACGATCGCGGGGTCGTGCACGAGCCGCGCCCAGTTGGCGCCGCCGTTGAGCCGCGGGGTGCCCAGCCCGTCCCAGTCCGTGAAGGACAGGTAGCCGACCGCGACCATCGGTATGACGGCGAAGAGGAGGAAGAAGAGCAGACCCGGTAAGGCCCAGGCCGCACCGGGCCTGCCCGTCGCCGGGCGGGTCCGGTGCGCCGCGCGCCCCCGGACGAGCTTGTCGCTGCTCGCCAGAGTTGCCATGGGATACGCCTTACTTGAGGGCCGCGACCGCGGCGACGAACTTCTCGGGGGTCTGCTGACCGTTGAACAGCTTCTGCAGCTCGGCGAGCATCGGTGTGGCGATCTTGAAGCCGAGCGCCTGGTCCCAGGACTGGGTGAAGGCCGGCGCCTGCTGCACGAGCTCGAACTGGAAGGTGGCGTACGCCGGGTCGGGCGCCGCGGCGAGGGCGTCCTTGGCGTTCGTGGTCACCGGGACCTCGCCCATCTTCACGAGACCCTTGATGTAGTCGTCGCTGTAGAGCGACTGCAGGTAGCCGCCCGCGGTCGCGGCGTCGGCGGTGGTGGTCACGGAGACGTAGTTGCTGGGGTTGCCGACGACGTCAGCCGGGTTGCCCGTGCCACCCTCGACGGACGGGAACGGCACGTAGCCGAGGCTGTTCTTGGCGAAGTCGGGTGAGGAGCCCTGCTGCACCGCGTACTCCCAGGAGCCCATCAGCTGCATCGCGGCCTTGCCGCTGGACAGCAGGGTCGACGAGCCGCCGGCGCCGTAGGCGACCGAGCCGAACTTGGTGCCGAAGGCGCCGGCGTCGACCATTGCCTTGATCGTCTTGGCGGCCTGCAGGATCACCGGGTCGGTCCAGCCGGACGCGTCGCCGGACTGGATCCGGTCGAAGACGGCCGGGCCGCCGAGCCGGTCGGTGAGGTACTCCAGCCACATGAGCTCGGTCCACTCGTTGCCGCCCTGCCCCGCCAGGGCGAACGGGGTGATCCCCTTGCCCTTGAACGCGGTGATCAGCGACTGCACGTCGCTCCAGGTCTTCGGCGGCTGGACGCCCGCGGCGGCGAAGACCTTCTTGTTGTAGAAGAGGAAGACCGGCTGGGTGCCACGGCAGGGCACGCCGACCAGCGTGCCGTCCGAGGTCTGGCCGATCTTGAGTACGGACGGCAGGAAGTGCGACGCAATGTCCGCGCCGCCGGGCAGCGTCGCAACATCGACGATCTTCTTGTTGGTGGCGTACTCGCGCATCGGCCCGCCGCCCCAGCTGAAGAACATGCCGGGCATCCGGTTGGAGCCCATCGCGGTACGCAGCTTGTCGAGGTAGCCGTCGGAGGGGACTACGTCCATCACAACCTGGGCCTTGGCAGTCTTGTTGAACGTGTCGATGCCGGCCTGCTGCACCTCGTTGGTCGGGTCCTTGAGCGTCCAGAAATGCACTGCCTCCGGGGCGGAACTCGCCGTCCCGCCGCCGCACCCGGCAAGCGCCACGGCGAGCCCGGCCGCCGCCAGCGCAACTAGAACTCTCTTCATGTCGGCCACCTCTCAAATGGGCGCCCACCCAAGGGCGTATCCAAAGGGCGTAAGGATGAGTCAGCCGAGTCAGGCAGCTTACGTAACTTTTACGTTTCCGAATCACGCTTGACCTGCTGATTTCTCGGAGGTTAGGCGCCTAGTCGCGCTCGAAGCAACGCCGCTTAACCGATCTGTTACGAAAGTTTTGCGAGGATGATGGGCTCCGCTGCGTAAACCTCACGTACGCTCGCCGCATGTCGGAACAGAACGGGCGGCAGTCGTACAAGCACGGGCTGCTGAGCTCCATCGCCCGGGAGGCGGGCGTCTCGGTGGCCACCGTCTCCAAGGTCGTGCACGGCAAGCCCGACGTCGGACGGGCCACCCGGCAGCGCATCGAGGCACTCCTCGAGCAGCACGCGGGGCCACGCGGCAGCACGGAGGTGGCCGCACCGCGCTGCTTCTACGCCGTGTTCCGCGACCTCGACAGCCCGTACACGCTTGAGGTGGTCCGCGGCGTCGTCGACGCCGGCAGCCGGGCCGGCTTCAACGTGGTCATCGGCACGACCATCCACCGCTCCATACCGCAATGGCTCGACGCCTGCGCCGAACCCGACGTCCTCGGCATGATCCTGATCATCTCCCGGATGACCGAACGCGACCAGCAACGGGTGCTGAGCAAACACGTACCCGTCGTGCTCATCGACCCGCTCAGCCAGCCACTACCGGGCGTGCCGAGCGTCGGCGTCACCGACTGGCGCGGCGCCTACGACGCCGTCGGGCATTTGCTCGAGCTGGGCCACCGCCGCATCGGCATCATCGCCGGCCGCCCGCACTCCCCCGCCGGCGGCGCACGCCTGCACGGCTACCGCAGCGCACTGCACAACGCCGGCATCGAGTACGACCCCGGCCTGGTCCGCTCCACCGACTTCGACTACGCCGAGAGCGTCACCGCCACCACCGAACTACTGGCCCTGCCCGAACGACCCACCGCCATCTTCGCCACCAGCGACGCCCAGGCACTCGGCGCCCTCGAAGCGGCCCGCGCAGCACGGATCCAAGTCCCCGACGAGCTGTCCGTGGTGTCCTTCGACGACACCAGCGCCGCCGCCACCGCCTCGCCACCACTGACCGCCGTCCGGCAGCCGTTCGAGGAACTCGGCCAGATCGCCACCGGCCTGCTGGTGGACATGGCCAACGACAAGCCCCCGGTAGTGGACCGCTACGAACTGGCCACGACACTGACCGTACGCTCATCGACCGCCGCCCTCGCCGCACCGCGGCCGGCGTCGTAGGCGTGTCCCTTATGGAGTGGAGACGCTGAAGCCGACTGGTCCGAGACGATCGATCTCGGCCCGGTACAGCACGCCGGGCCGGATCGGTACGGCGTCCGTCAGCGCACCCGCGAGCACGATGGCGCCAACTGGCAGGCGCTCGCCGCGCTTCGCCAGATGTTCCGACAGCTGAACCAGAGCGAGCAACGGATGTCCGAGCACGGCCGCGCCGGTCGCGGTGTGCACCGGCCGGTCGACGACACCGCCGAGCCGGAAGGCGATCTCCGGCTCGATGCGCGGCTGCGCGGTGCGGCTGAACAGATCGGTGTCGTGGCCGTTCGGCAGGTGCATGGCGTCGGTGAGGAAGCCGACGATCGGCTGGTGCACGCCCATGGTCACCTGCTTGGCGCGGCTGGTCAGGCCCAGCTTGGCGCCCACGACGCGCTCACCTTGGGAGAGCCGTTGCGCCCGGTCCTCGTCCTGCACCTGATAACCCCACCGCTCGTCCAGAGCGGGGTCGGTGTCGGTGAACGGTGCGCGTGGCACGCCGGCGAGGCGTGCCACGCGAAGCTCCTCGGCGGCGGTCCGGGCGGCGATCATTCGAGCCTCCCGGCGGCCCGCTCCCGCAACCAATCGGCCAACGCGTCCAACGCGACCGCGGCGATGCCGTGACCCACCGGATCGCGCCGCGCGGTGGTGGCCGCGCCCGACTCCCCCAGCAGGTAATCCCAGGTGCGGTCGAGCAGTTCGCGTGGGATGACGGTGTCATGTTCACCCTGCGCCACGATGACCGGCACCCCGGCGAGCCGGGCCGGCGTCGTGGGCACGCCGGCGTCGAACGGCAGCGTGCCATACAGGATCGCGGCGCCGGCGTACCGGGCCGGGTCGTCCAGCAGCAGGCCGCCGGCGAACGCCGCGCCACCGCTGAAACCGATCAGGACCACCGGCCGCCCGGGTGGGGCAACGCTGTCGAGCCAGCCCCGGAACCAGTCCATGGTGGCGCGCAACGACTCGGCGACCGGGCGACCGACGCCCCGGTTCGCGAACCACGCGTAGCCGCCGCCCTCGCCGATCGGCGCGCGCACCGCCGCGTACGCGGGACCGGCCGGAAGATGACCGGCGAGCGCGAGAATCTCCCGCTCGTGGGAGCCGCGGCCGTGTAGCAGCACGACCAGCGGCGCCGACGGATCCGTCGTTCCGGCGGTCGCCACCACCGGCGACGCGAACACCTCGCCCACGGTCACCGCTGCGCTCCAACAGGCTCGTACCAAACGGCTTGCATGAAAGGTCCTCCCGGAGGAAAGAAGTGCGCGGCGCACATCGGTGATCCCGATGCGCGCCGCGCTGTCAGGCCACGCCGATCTGAGAGTAGAAGGCTTGGTTGTCCCAGAAGAGGAATTCCTCGTCCATGTAGTGCTTGCGGCGGTTCCAGATGCCGACGGTGGCCATGTTGATGGCGTAGGCCTTGCCGGTCGGCGGGATGTGGCCGCCGTTGCCGTCGGGCATGGGCCGGGTGAAGGTGCCGCGCATGACGCCGGTGACGGCGGTGAATTCGTTCATGGCGATGCGGATGGGGTGTTCGAGGATGCGCGTGTCGGGGGCCCAGACGGTCGACCGGGGAGGGCGCGGAGTCCTACGACGTGTTCGCTCGGACCTGCCCGTCGCGGTCAGCGCTCGAGCACGTCACGGGGCGATGGGGCAGCCTGGTGCTGGGCGCGCTCGGGCCGGGGCCACTGCGCTTCAACGAGCTGCGGCGCCGGGTCGACGGGGTCAGCCAGAAGATCCTGACCCAGACCTTGCAGGCCCTCGAACGAGACGGCTTCGTCGAGCGCAACCTGATCAGCACGTTCCCGCTGCGGGTGGAGTACTCGCTGACCCCCATCGGCGCCTCGGTCGCGCACCGGCTGCTTGCCCTGTTCGCCCACCTCGAAACGCAGATGCCGGCGGTTCTCGACGCTCAGCGGCGGTACGCCCAACGCGCCGACCGGTCACCGACGAGTGGGGACCTCAGCGTGGGACCGTCCAGCGGGTGATGGTCAGATCCGTGTACTCCTCGAAGATCCTGCGCAGCTCGACCCGGGGATCGATGAGCCACTGCAGTTCCAGCCCGTCCATGGCGGCGATGACCATGCGCGCCTCGGCTTCGATCTCGCGCTCGGTGAGGGCGGCGATCTCG
>Ga0307512_10004139_pt1 | contig 16104 bp, 17 predicted proteins | sample 14_EM_MG_FD_200267 | JGI IMG/M metagenome (GOLD analysis project Ga0307512, IMG submission 200267) | Populus trichocarpa ectomycorrhiza microbial communities from riparian zone in the Pacific Northwest, United States - 14_EM | ecosystem: Host-associated > Plants > Roots > Unclassified | place... | reverse complement strand
CAGTGGAGTCGTGGCCATTCAAAGCCGCATGGTGCAGTGCCGTCTGTTTTTCTTTGTCCACTGCCCCCTTGTTGGCGTCCAGGTTCTCAACGAGTGTGCGGACTGTGGAGTCGTGGCCGCTCGAAGCCGCATGGTGCAGAGCCGTCCGTTTTTTTACGTCCTTGGACTCAATGCCGGCCCCTAGTTTTCGAAGTAGTCGGACAGTTGTCTCATCCCCCAACCCTGCTGAAACTAACAACGGTCTTTTGCCTTGAATGGGAGCATCGATTTCGGCACCAGCGATTATTAATGCTTCAACCACTCGCGAATATTTCAATTGTGTCGCAGTATGTAACAAGCGGTTTTTGAATTTCTTGGCAGACGGCATTCTCTTTTGATGCGCAAGGCTTCTGTTCAGATGAGAAGTAATCCAGCTTTCTAAGAGGCAATAGGTCGCATTGCCAGTTAGCTGCTCACAAAGCTCGGAAACAAGTTGTGTGAAATCAGTCTCAATACAGTTGCCTATGTGCTCTTTGAGATGGCCCAGGGCGTAGTTAATCAATGGCCGCTGGTTGAGGTGACTGACGTATGTCTCGAAGTCGCTCGGTATCCATGACTTCGGATTTGAACGAGCCCCTGGAAATGGAGTTTCTTTAGCACAGAGCATTAGATACCGGAGGCAAGATCTGGATATCATAGCATGGACGTCATGAACGTTCTGCAAGAACCCAAACGACAGATCCCTGTGTGCCGAAAGGAAAAACTCGCGAACGGTTTGGTGCATTACTTGCACGATGGGTTCTGGATAGCTGTCAGATTGATGGCCACATATGTGCGATGGAACATACCTTCGTGGCCTTTTGTTTCTAGCAAATTGCGCCCACACTTAGTAATTCGCCTATCAAAGTTGACGATCAGGCTCTCCGTAAAGGAGGTACACGAATCACTAGCCCAATCTTGGATAGCGAGAGCATGTTGGAATTCGACGACTTTAAGAGGACGACGAGCATAGAGTACCCATGTGTACATTTCTTTCCCAACGCTGTAATCCTGTTCGTTTTCCCGCAACTCATTGAGAAGAAAGGCGTACATATCTTGTAGTTCTGTCGGCAGGCTTTTCAGGAATTCAAAAATTTCCATCTTCTTGAAGCCGCCTTCAGCGAACTCGACTAGTCGATCTCCTACCAGACGCACCCAGAGAAATACTCCCTGTGCATTTTCAAGAACGTATTTCATAATATCAGACGAGGTATTCCGCGGAAGATCGAGCTTAGACAGAAAGGAGTGTACGAAGAGGCCAATATCGTCACGGTTCACGTCTTGCATTTGTATAACTGAGCAAGCCGTTTCATTTCTCACTTTGGTCAAATGTTCCAGTTCAACAACAGGTCGGCTCGCAACAAATATCTTGACAATACAGTCACTTGCCGAGCATACATCGAACAAGAGTTCCAGGATTTTTCGCCTGTCTTCGCTGGTGGACTCGTCCACTGCATCAATGATAAGATACAGCTGTCTGTTGCTATGATAGTTTCGAAGACCTCGAAGAATCTTCTGCAACGAATCGTAGAGAAGTTCGGTGGAAGTATATATCCGGTACTTCCGATATTCGCTCTGAATGTGGTAGAAGAAACTTGCATCTTGGCTCAAAATACTGTAGAGGATTGAACGAAGCATGCTGTAATGACTTGTTTGGCTCTCGCCCTCCCGATAACTATAAAAGAAACTGGCGATAGTAGCGGATTTCGCAGCCGGTTGGTGTTCGAAAAGTCGGTCCTTGAAGTACCTTGTCACAGTACTTTTGCCACTCCCTGGCTTACCCTTAATGTAGAGCAGTCCTGAGGAGTCTGATGTTGACCATTTGCAGTATTCCTCGTGAGTCCAGAGCCAGTTCAAGGATCCGTCGCACTCCCCAGTTATCTTTCTATAACGAGTATTATCAAACCGAAGGCTGTCCAAAAATTCTTTGCGCATGTTTCGTTAGCTTAGTACGATGCTACTCTACCAGATAAGATCTAACCTTTTCTTTCTGCATCATATTCAATGTACCGCATGCCCTCAAGCGATGGCTTGCTATCGTCTTCCGTTACGCTGGTCAATAAGGCCTTTCCTCCGGAGCGTTCTATAAACGCATGAATTCGTTCAACGAGGACGCGGTTTCCGTCCTGAACTCGGTCAAGTCCGTCTATGACCACCTTCGGCGCTGGGTGGATCTCCTGGACAGTAAGCAGGGCGTCCAGAAGAGCATTGTCCGTCGACACCCCAAGCAATCTACGGATTGTAGAAATCTCGCCATCACCGTGTTCCAAGGATAGCCTATTCAGTACCGATTCATCTCCCCCAATAGTGTCAACAAGTTGGTGGACGAAATCCTTGATGGCTTGGATTTGCTCCGCGCGAGAGTGAGGCTTAAGTATTTGGTGAAGCAGAGCTTGGATGCAGATTTTCCAAACCTGATGCTTCGGAGCCGCGGGACAGCAGAAATAGAGAGCAGGACCCGCCATTCCGATAATGTACGACGAAATTTTCTGCATCTCCCCTTTAGGAGCCCCCGATAAGCGAAGTGTCCGGAAACTGTCTCCATTCCACCACTCTTTGAAGTCGATATTCTTAGTGATCCAGTAGTATTTTGGGTCCTCGGGACCTAAAGCTGGTATTTGAGACTTGTATCCTTGGTCATGCTCAGCTAGCATCTGCATGAAGCCATCTGGCCCGGCACGGTCTAGTGCGGAGACAAGTGAATGCACGACATTCGAGACTTGTAGCACATTCGAGACTTGTAGCACATTCGAGACTTGTAGCATATTCGAGACTGGTAGCACAAGTCAGAATCTGCAGCACGAGGTCTCTTTCATTCTACATACTGCGCAGCATCTCATTAATCTTTGTACAAACAGCCAAGTAGTTCGGATCTCCCCGACTGGTGAACTTGACCATGCTCGAATGATCCGCAGAGATAGGTATATGATTGTGGATATTCTTTGCGCTAATGAAGCACGTCGCAGAATCCTGTGACACCATACGGATGGGTTTACCAGTCCGCTCCCACTTTCCAGCCGCTTTCTATCATACGTATTAACAGAGTGGTGATATCGCATTGTGGGCAGTACCTACCTCGATGGTCTTTGTGTCTTTCTCCTCGTAAAAAGATACCACGTGACAGGATTTCATATGCGTTTCGTAGACACGTTCGAAGCTGTGGCCAAGATTGCTTAGCAGCTCAGAGCCTTCCATTAAACTATGCGCGAATGGCTCGCTTTTCATATCCTTCACCAAAGAGAGCATGTTTTCGTTGTTGAGGCCTCGGTTAGGGACTCCGAAAAGATACAGACCACGACAAGAGCCCAAGATTGCCTTGTCGTCCGGGGAGCCGCTTTGTCCTGCATCGACTAAAGCCTGCCCTTTCTATTAGTAAACTTGGAAGTACATCTTAAACATGCAACATACTTGCTTAATGACCAGACCTCCCAGACTATGTCCTACGAAGATAATTGGACGGTGCCTTGCCTGCACGTACGCTATCGTCAGAAAAGATCAAAATATACTCGCTTAGTGTACAGTACTCGCTCACGGGCTCCTTGTACAGCCAACAGGAGTTTTCTTGAAAAGCTTGAAATATTCCTGGTCGCCGTTGGATCCTTCAAGTCTGAGTCGTAGCCCCAAATGAGAACTCTGAAGTTAGGGAAGTCTAACGGGAGGAAATCCCGCAACCACATGACATGAGGGTGATGAGTTGATTTCCACGTTCCAAAAGCGTGGGCAGAAAGTCCACATACGGCGATCACACTGTACGATAATCGTAAGCACCAAGCGCGAGATTACCGGAAATCATAGGTCAACCCACTCGTACTCAGGTTCAGATTGAGGAGGATGGTATAGTGGAGTTATGCCATCAAATTCACTGTCAACTTCCATGGGAACAACGCTCATTTCAAGAGGCAGCCTAACATGTGATATGCCACCAGAAGCTTGGGTCAGATCCAATGGCTGCTGGCGGAACATGACCGTAGCGACCTGCCAATTTCTGTATGGCGCAAGAGAAAAGGCCAGGATGTTGTCATCTATCACTCCACGTTCGCACTTCAGGCAAGCGAGATATTGTTGAAACTGTTGCTTGCCAACAGATGTCGGGATTTGAGATAGTCGTAATGTGCGCGGATTTAGCGATAAATTAGAATAGATTGGGGCCGGGGAAGCGAAGCGAGATCCTTGTTGTGATCCAGGGAGCGAAGTATGTCCGGCTCGACGTCTACGAGAGTCTACAGCGGGAGACGCTGACCTCGATCTACCGCGCTGCGGAAGAGAACCCGTGTCATCGGTGCGAGGACGCTTCGGTGACTTCGGTGGATCGTACTCCATGGCGCTGGAAGGTTGAGGATCATACTGGGAGACCGCAGCGGGAGTCGCTGGCTGCGCTCTGCCGAGTTGCAAAAGAGAACCCGTATCGTCGGTATGAGGGCGCTTGCACGGGTTCGGCCGATCCTTCTCCATAGCGCTTGAAGGTAGTTGAGGATCGTATTGTCGAAAGAGGTGACGAAGAGACTGGAAACGGTACAGAGCGAGGGGAGCGGGGTAGGCAACCTACAAACAGTTTGGTGGTTGATCAAGTCAGCAAGCGATCGCAAGTTGACGGGAAGTTCGGCACCGAACGAAATTGCGAGCATCGAGGGTTGATTGGTTCTTTAAGGTGATGCGCTCGCACTCTTATCGCGTTACGTTAGGACCATACAACTCGGATGCGCCATGCATCGAGCGTGGGGTCGGACAGGATTGTTGGAGTGCTGGGCGAATTGCAGTCTTGAGCGAAGGGTTGTGTAGGGATAATGGTCTAGCTGGATAGAAAATCACTTGACGAACCAGAGGCTAGCTGAACTGAGACAAGCTCCCGCTAATTGCAGGCCGCCCCCACATCACGGTACTCGAGCGACGCACGAAAACAAGTAGAGTGCTCCGCCTTCGAGCACGTGCATAGTATACATGTCAAGCCGGGCCATGAGTGGGGTCAATTACTGAATCAAAAACTTCACAATGTCCGTACCTTTCCGTACTTTTCCGCGGTCATAATTCTTTGCATCATTCAAACGTCCCCACAAGTAATTCCATATCTTGGGAATACCTCTCCCGGGACGAAGTAGTTAGGATGCCAACAAAGGAGACTTACGGTAATGATCACAGTGTTCAGTCATCAGACGGTATCTATTTATATTTATGGTTCTCGTCATTGAAAATTAACCTTCCCTGCCGCGTTATCAGCAGTATTCTACTTTACTAGTTTCTAGGCCGCCTCCGTATCGTCCTCCGATATTGCAGCCAAGTTCCACCCTACAGCCCCCTCGTGGTCTGCTTCTTCCTGCTTGTCCACGTCCTCCCACTGTGCCTTCGCTGCCGCCCTTTCCTCGGAAATCCGTCTGGCTCTATTCACAGCCGAGGTGTATGGTCGTTCTTGTGCTGTGCTTCCTCGGCCTTCACGAGCTTTGTTCGCCTAGCGGTCGGCTTCCTCGTTTCCGGGGATTCCTGCATGTCCAGGGACCCAGTGAATCTTGACTTCGATGCCGCGGGCCCGAAGAGCCCGCGCCCTTCGGTTGATCCCCATGGCTAGTTGCTGCCCAGGGCCCGGTTCCAGATGTGCCGCCCGTCGGATGGCGGCCTGCGAGTCGCTGAAGATTGCCATCATCGTTACTCCATGTGTTTGCAGAGTCTCGCTCTTCTTGACAGTCTGGTGGAGGGCAATTCCGATCGCCCATAGTTCGGCGTCGAAGACCTCCATTCGTCCAGTGCCTAGGTAACTTCGGAATGCCATCCAGCCGTCTGTTTGCACACCGCTGCGGCTCCACTCGTCCATCGTCGGAGCGTAATCCATCCGTCCACTACATCCAGAACACCTGCGCCGACTTTGACCTCTTTTTCTCTTGTCCAATGCTTTGCGGCTCGCTTGGCAGCAGCGTCGTCATCTAATATGGCGGTCTTGACCGCTGGCTCTTCCCCTGGGTCCGGCCAGCACATGGTATGGTCGATCTGGCTGCAGACAGTGCTCGAGTGCAATCGGAGGAGCACATGGAGACGGCGATTGAGTGAACTTAAAGATGCACTTGGAGGCCGTGATCGTGCGAACTTGGATGCCGTGATCGTACGAGTTTAGAGATGCACTTGGAGGCGGTGATTGAGCGAGTTTGGAGATGCACTTGAAGGTCACGATCGTGAGAACTTGGAGGCTGTGATCAAATGAACTTAGAAATACACTTGGAGGCCACGATCGATTGAGTTTGGAGATGCACTTGCAGGCCGTGATCGAGGGAGTTTGGAGATGCACTTGGAGGCGGTGATCGAGTGAACTTAGAGATGCACTTGGAGGCTGTGATCGAGTGAACTGGGAGGTGTACTTGGAGGCGGTCGATCTGGAGGCGGTCGATCTAGAGGGAGACGCGACGGTACCCGAGACTCCAATCATTGGTTAACTCGTAATCGTGGCAATGTAGAGAGCATATCAAGGTGTGTCGAGAGATTAGAGATGAGATGAGAGATGAGAGACTGGCAGGGAGCGGAGACAGTCGGTCTTGGGTGGATGCTGTACTCGGTGTTAACTCATGATCATGGCATGGGGAGGTAGAGAGGGATGACTTAACTTAGTGTTCACAGGTGATGGTAGAGTTGTGGACGAGAAAGAAAGAGATGAGAGATGGAGATGAGAGGAGATTGGGGAAATCATTATGACAAACTGGAACTTGAGAATTTCGAGTGCTACAGTCAATTTACCATACCCGATACGGCAGGTATGACCTCCGATCCGGCAGGTACGAACACCGATACGAGGAATTCTAAACCCGATCGGGCAGGTCGTACCCCTTATTTCCCACATTCCCTCGTATCCTCCCATATCGTCCCCATCTCCATCCCCCATCTCTCTCTTTCTCGTCCACAACTCTACTATCACCGGAAAACCCGAAGTTAAGTCATCCCTCTCTACCTCCCCATGCCATGATCATGAGTTTACGCCGAGTACAGCATTCACCCAAGATCGACTGTCTCCCGCTCCCAGCCAGTCTCTCTGCATTCTCACGATTACGAGTTAACCGCTGAACGACCGCCTCCAGCCAGCTCACCAGGAGCTCAAAGGTAAAGTCAACTCTCATCACATTCCCACGATTACGAGTTAACTCAAGAATAGAGTCTCAGCTCCCGTCGCGCCTCCCCTCCCGATCGACCGCCTCTAGATCGACCGCCTCCAGATCGACCACCTCCAAGTACACCTCCAAGTTCGCTCGATCACGGCCTCAAAGTGCATCTCTAAGTTCACTCGATCGCCATCTCCAGGCGCACCTCAGATTACGCTCAAGCACCGCCTGCTGCGAGTCTAGATAGACCGTGTGTAGATGGATAGATACATAGATACATAGATACGTAGATACATAGATGAGAATACAAACTGAATACATAAGTTTTAAAATCGTTTAATGATGAGTAGTAACTACGATTTCCAGATGCACCAGCAGCGTTCCCAAAGAATGTGTCGTTTTTCCCAGGCTGCTCTACAGCGATTCGACGTGCTCCCAAGCTTGTCGCCTGCGTTCCAACATCGGCAAAAGTGCAAATCGACTATAGACTGCGCAACGCGCAGCCTATAGTCGTCCATGGTCGGTCCATAGACATCTACGCGTGGGACTATGGGACTATATACAGCTGGCAGTCGATAAACCTCAGCCAGTCTTGACTGCCAATAGGCTTCGCTAGTGCTGACACACTCATTGAGAGCATCTTGAGTGGCCGCTTCAGAGCCTGCTTCAGAGCCGCGCTTGAGAAAGCCGCGTTTCGGCAGGAGTAGCGTTTCCACAGGAATCTTTGGGCCGATTGAACTCTGAGTTTGTGGAAGCTTTGGCCAATAGAAGGCGTTAAGTCTGTTAAAGCTTTGACATTGACGTTGACGTAGCCAACCTACTTAACTAAGTGCTTTTTGTTTGTTTTTGTATTCACTCTTAGTAGAGTATGACAGAGTCTAGAAAACACCTCCGCCTCCGGGCGAGCCGGCTAGATGGCAGAGCTCCCACCCACTACCCTTCATCCCCGCTGACAAAAGAAAGATATACAAAGTTGACCGCACCCATAAAAAGGAGAGAAAAAAAAGAGAGAGAGACCGCCACCCCCTGCGCTCCGCGCCTGCACTCACTTGCCCACACCATTCACTTGGGCGGGAACTTCCCGACGTCAGTAGCCATCAAGAAGTCCATCACCACTTGATCGCACTTTTCCATGGAAAACAGCTCTGAGACCTGCACGTGTCGGCATCTGCCCGCTTTCCAGCCCATCGCCTTCCCCACCGCTTTCCAGAGCATTTTCTGAGGGTCTTTCCACCGGCTGCAGTGGCGAAAGAGGCGCTCCCGCGTCTGTGTTGTCGTCCCTCCGCACCACCAGCACCTGTCGTCTTCTCGGTGTCCGAAGCGTTTCAGGTATACTCCCGTGGGCGCGTGCCCAGACTTTCATCGATAGATCCTGATTGTCAAAGACTTCACGCTTGTCATTGGGACGAGTCTCTTATTTCCGGCCTTGCCCTTCAGTCTGTAACCGAAGTGCTTGCTATACTTATCGGCCTCCCACTGTGCCTTGGCTGCTGATTTCCCCTCGGAGATCCGTCTAGCTCTGTTGAAAGCCGAGGTGTATGGCCGCTCTATTGCCGTACATCCGCTGGCATCTCGGGCTAAGTTTGCCTGACGGTCTGCTTCTTCGTTCCCGGGAATGCCCGAGTGTCCTGGAACCCAGTGAATCTCCGTTGCGATGCCGTGGGCGAGGAGGGCCTGTGCACTCCGATTGATCCGCCTCGCTAATCGCTGCCCCAGGCCCGGCTCCAGGTGTGCCGTTCGTCGAATGGCGGCTTGCGACTCGCTAAAGACCGCTACTGTCTTCACTCCATGCCTTTGCAGTGTTTCTCTCTTCTTGATCGTCTCACCGAGCGCGAGTCCGATCGCCCATAACTCGGCATCAAAGACTTCCATACGTCCAGTGCCTAGATAACTACGGCGGGTCCTCCATTCACTTCCGTGTTGGCACACTGCTGCGGCTCCCACCCGGCCGTCGTCAGAGCGTGATCCATCTGTCCACCACATCCAGACCCCCGCTCCGACTTTGGCTTCCTTCTCTCTTGCCCAACGTTGCGCGGCTATCTTGGCTGCACCGTCATCATCCAGTATAATGGTCTTAACCGCTGGTTCTTTGCCCGGGGCCGGCACTTGACTAAGTGCTTTGGGTACCATCACCGTCACCATCACCATCCATCACCATCACCATCACCATCAACCCCGGACCGAATGCGCACAAATACGCCCAAAATCGACGGGAAACTGGCTGCAGATTCCACTGAGAAAACTGAGTCCGAGATCTGCTCTCCTCAAGATCCAATTGTCTACCATTCCTGCAGAATCTGAGGCTGCAATTGTCAACACCATGACCTTGAGGCATCGTGATATCTTATCGTGGTGGCCGTGCTAAAGATATGGTTCAGACTAACATATCGACCGACGTCATGATTTCGGCCAACATACGCCGCCTGCCACCTGCCACACGCCACACGCCACACGCCACACGCCACACGCCGCCCGCCAAACACTGCCCGCCATACTCCACCAGCCTCACGCCTCCCGGTGCCTTGCCCCTGCAACTCAGCAAGTCTCTGGATCGAGCATGCAGGAGCATACATGGGAGCATATAGTCAAGTGAGATTGGGAGTGTCTTCCCTCGTTTGTTGTTGTTTACTGTATTGACTCTAATTAGAGTATGACAGGACCCTGATATCCCCTAGTGTCTTCCCTCTTGAGAGTGTATTTGGGAGCGTAGAGCCAAGTAGGCTGGGAGTGTACCATCGAGTGCAATTGGGAGCGTACCTGAGAGCGTTTTTGTTTTGTTTTAATCATACTGTATTCACTCTATTTAGAGTATGACAGACCCCTAATCCCCTCCGCCTCCGGGCAGGCCGGCTAGATGGCGGAGCTCTACTTCTGCTACCCGTCATCCCTCTGACAAAGGAAAGCAAAAGATTGATGAATACAAAGAACCCCAAAAGAAAGACGACCGAGCCTTACTCCTCCACTCTGGGCGGGAACTTCCCGACTTCAGTAGTCGCCAGGGAGTCCAACACTGCTTTATCGCACTTCTCCATGGAAAACAGCTCAGAGATCTGCATGTGTCGGCATCTGCCCGCTCTCCAGCCCGTTGCCTTCCCTACCGCTTTCCAGAGCGTTATCTGCTGATCTTTCCATCTGTTGAAGTGGCGGAACAGGTGTTCCCGTGTCTGGGCCGTTTTACCTCCGCACCACCAGCACTTGTCGTCGTCTCGGTGTCCGAACCGTTTCAAGTACGTGCCTACTGGCGCGTGCCCGGACTTCAGTCGATAGAACCTGGCCGCCAGTGACTTCACACTAGTCATTGGGATAGGTCTCTTGCACCCGGCCTTGCCTTTCAGTCTGTAGCCGTAGTGCTTGCTGCACTTGTCGGCCTCCCACTATGCCTTCGCCGCCGACCTTGCTTCGGAGGTCCGTCTGGCTCTATTCGCCGTCGAGGTGTATATTCGCTCTCATGCCGTGCCCGCTCTCCGGCCTTCTCGGGCTAGGTTCGCTTGGAGATCTGCTTCCTCATTCCCGGGGATGCCGGTATGTCCCGGCACCCAGTGGATCTCTGTTTCGATCCCGACGTCGCGAAGGGCCCTTGCTTTGCGGTTAATCGGCCTGGCTAGTGGCTGCCCTGATCCCGGTTCCAGGTGCTCCGTCCGTCGGATGGTCGCCTGCGAGTCGCTAATGACAGCCACCTTTGATACTCCGTTTGCCTGTGGTATGTCTCTCTTCTTGAGTGACTCCCGGAGTGCGAGTCCGATTGCCCACAGCTCCGCATCGTATACTTCCATTCGTCCGGTGCCAAGGTGGCTGCGGAAGGACTTCCAGCCATCTCTGTGCTTGCACACTGCTGCGGCTCCCACTATTCCATCGTCGGTTCGCGATCCGTCCGTCCACCACATCCAAACCCCTGCGCCTACTTTGGCCTCCTTCTCTCTCGCCCAGCGTATCGCCTCTCTCTTAGCCGCGACGTCGTCGCTCAGTATGACAGTACTTACAGCTGGTTCTTTGTCAGGGCTGGGCCAGCGCATGGTTTCTGCTCCCCGACCTCGTTCGTGTTCTTTCTTAATCATTCTGCTTATTAGTGCGCCAGGCGTGGGGTAGTCGTACATCTCCTTCAGCTTGGTCCCTTCGCACGCGTTTGCTAGCCTTGCTGTGAATCGTTGCTGCCTGGAGTCCAGTGCTGCTGGCGCAGGTGTGAGCCCTGAATCTCTCATAAGTGCCCGCAATGGAGTCGTGGGAAGGGCACCCAGGGTGGACCTGGCCTGCCGATTGAAAAGAAGTTGAAGATCTTCTCGTCTACCGGTTTCTTTTGGATCTCACCATAGCTCGCTTCCATATAGTGCGACGGCTTGGATGCAAGCTATTTGGACAGCTCTTACTCGCTCTGGGACGATCCCGTGCATCCTTGTGAGCGTGCAGAGTCTCGCTTCTGCAGCCCTGGCCTTCTTTAGGAATCGGTTGTGATGCTCTTTGAACGTCAGGTGCGCGTCCATCCAGACTCTCAGCCACAGTGTCTCTTCTTGGTTAAACCGAACGACACCGTTTCCAACCTTGATTTTGGCTGTCAGTTTCGGCCAGAGGTGCTTCCAATGGCCTCGCCTCCATGTGAAGAGTGCAGCCTCCGTCTTGGCAGTATCGAACTGGAGATCTCGTCTCCTAGCCCATTCGATGCTCTCCACTGCGCAGGCTTCGAGTTACTTAACCAGCTGGTTCACGTCTCTTCCGGTTGCCACCCACCCGAGGTCATCCACGAAGGAGAGGCCTTCGACCCCTTGGACTTTCTCTTCCACCTATTCTATCAGCCCGGCGGTGTATATTGCGCAGAGAATTGGCGACACAGGAGAGCCTTGTGGGATGCCTGCTTCTACCGGATGTCTCTGCGGGACATTGCCTTCGATTACCATCTCTACCGTTCTATCTGAGAGTAAGCTTTCCGTCCATCGTATGAGATCTCCGTCGATCCGCTTGCCCTTCATTGCATGTACTAGTCTCCCTCTTGCTACGCTTGGAAAGGCCGCCTTGATGTCCATTAAGAGTACTCCCGCGATGTTGCCCTCAGTCCACGCAGCGTGCGCCCTATCGACTATAATGGCTGCTGCATCGATGGCAGATCTTCTCTTTCTGCTTCCAAACTGACCACCGCTCAGCAGCTCTCTTCTTTAGGTACTTGAGAGCATACTCGGGAGTGTACTTGAGAGCGACTCGGAGGTGTACTTGGGAGCGTACTCGGAGGTGTACTTGGGAGTGTCTTGAGAGCTTACTTGGGAGCGTACAGTCAAGCAGGGTGTGAGTGTGCCATCGAGTGCAATTGGGAGCGTACTTGAGAGCATGCTCGGAAGTGTACTTGAGAGCTTACTTGGAGGTTGTACTGGGGAACGTACTCGAAGGTGTACTTAGGGGCGTCTTGAGAGCTTACTTCGGAGCGTACAGTTAAGCAGGCTGGGAGTGTGTTATTGAGTGTAATTAGGAGTGTGCTTTAGAGCGTATATGAGAGCGTGTAATGAAGTGCATTTGGCAGCTTGGTTTCAAGTTTGTTGTATGCAGCGTGATGTATAGTATCAAGCGCACATAATCGGATGCGTATTATGGATTACCGTCCCAGAAACAGCTTCTCTATGAGCTGCGCGTCGCGCATGGTCATTTTTCCCGGTGAAGGTGCTCCCCAGATTGCCACCAGTCCTCCTATGTCCTCGCAGATTTGTCGCCAGCGCTCCCAGGTGCACCTAAAGGCCACTGCATGGGTCCATTCAACTTCGAGATTTGACCATTGTAGGATTCTGGTCCGACAACTCCCACACACTCCCAGAGGCTCCTGGTGACAAAAATAAATTTTACGGATGTACGGCCTCCAAGTTCGCACCATCATGGCCTTCAAGTGCATCTCCAAACTCGCTTGATCACCGCCTTCAAGTGCATCTCTAAGTTCACTCGATCGCGGCCTCCAAGTTCGCACAATCACAGCCTCCAAGTGCATCTCTAAGTTCACTCAATCGCCATCTCCAGATGCTGCTCCAATTGTGTTCGAGCACCGTCTGCAGCCAGATCGACCGTATATACATATATTGAGAGACTTAGATAGAGAATACATGCCATATTATGATGTAGCGAATCTTCTTGTGATTGTGAAACACAAAGGTCTAACAAAGACAAATATGATAGATGAAATGGCTTGGGGTTATGGGACCTGGGACCCTAAGAGCCACTGCTGTGATAATACAGCGCCAGGCTTAAGGTCTCCTGCAGACCTGCGCAGAGGTATCAGCTCCTTCAAATTTGACTATCCTATAAGTCATATAACGTAGCATCTTGAATGCACCTCCATAACTGATAGTGCTTTTGGAAGCACCTGACAATGCTCTTACAGCATCTGAGAGCACTTTGCTTAGCTTGGTAGGGGCCTGCAAGCGTCTGAAATTACCTAGGAGCACCAGTGAGGTTGACCGGAGTCTTTGGGAGGTTTGCATGTCGATTCCGGACCGTTTTACATTTTGCTAATGTTAAGTGTATTTGGCAGCTTGGTTTCAAAACTGTTGCAGCGTAATGTATAGTATCAAGCACATGTAATCACATGCCTATCATAGTAACCTAGTCAACACGCAGGTCCGTAGGACCACATTGTGCAATGCAGCAAATAAGCTATGAATTACCATCCCAGAAACAGGTGTTCTGTGAGCTGTACATCTCAGATGGTCATTTTTCCCGGTGAACATGTCACGGCTCAGGTTGCGAGTGATAAATTGGAGACGAATAAAGGAATGGTTTCGGAAGAGCACAAAGGGATTAGTGCTGTAGAAAGACGGAGACGTTGGGAGACATGGGGAAGGTGCGGGATCATTGTATAGTGGTGGCAGTATTATCAGTTACGATAAGAAAATGGCCTGAGGTGTTGCGACGTTGGATAATGTGGCATGGTTGTGTTCATAAGAGTTGCGCTGGTGTTGAGTAACATCAGGGAGGAAAACTCGGATGGGACATTGAAGCATGAGGAATGATTCGAAGGTGGTAGACAAATTGTATATAAAGTAAGGTTGTTTAGCGTCGGGGGATTTCCTTGCCATCCCTCTTTACTCATTCTCTTGTATAGGAAACGCCGGGAAAAATGACCTTACCTGACGCGTAACTCATAGACAAGCTGTTTTTGGGACTGTAATTCATAGCATATTTGACGCGTGGCACTATGATGTCCTTTGGACCTGCGCGTTGACTAGATTACTATGATACGCATGCGATTATCTGCGCTTGATACTATACATCATGCTGCATTCAACAAAACTGCCAAATGCACTTCATTGCACGCTCCCAAGTACACTCTGAAGTACACTCCGAGTACGTTCTTAAGTACTCTCCCGGGCATGCTCTCAAGGACGCTCCCAATTACACTCAATGGCACACTCCCAGCCTGCTTGACTGTACGCTCCCAAGTAAGCTCTCAAGACGCTCTTAAGTACACTCCCAATTGCACTCGATGACACTCCCAGCCTGCTTGACCATACGCTCCCAAGTAAGCTCTCAAGACGCTCCCAAGTACACACCGAGTTCGCTCCCAAGTACACCTCTGAGTGCGTTCTCAAGTACACTCCCGAGCATACTCTCAAGGACGCTCCTAATTGCACTCGATGGCACACTCCTAGCCAGCTTGACTGTACGCTCGTAAGTAAGCTCTCAAGACGCTCTCAAGTACACTCCCAATTCACTCGATGACACACTCCCAGCCTGCTTGACCATACGCTCCCAAGTAAGCTCTCAAGACGCTCCCAAGTACACACCGAGTTTGCTCCCAAGTACACCTCTGAGTGCGTTCTCAAGTACACTCCCGAGCATACTCTCAAGGACGCTCCTAATTGCACTTGATGGCACACTCCCGTTTCCCACCGATTGTGGGCGTATGTGTGTGCATTCGGTCCGGGGCTGATGGTGATGATGGCAATGGTGATGATGGCGATGGTGATGATGATGGTGATCATAGTAACCGAAGCACTTAGACAAGTAGGTTGGCTACGTCAACGTTAGCATCAAAGCTTCCACAGACTTAGAGCCTTCTATTAGCCAAAGCTTCCACAAACCCAGAGTTTTCCAACGGCCAAAAGCTTCCCGTGGAAAACTCTACTCCTCCCGAAGCGCGGCTCTCTCAAACGCAGCTCTCAAGCGTGGCCCTCTCAAGCAGGCTCTCAAGCAGGCTCTCAAGCAGGCTCTCATGCGCTACCGGGCTCTCCAGCGGACTCAGTACCGGTATAACAGCCAGGCAGTAAAGACAGGTATAGGTCCATCACCGGCCGCCAGCCATATATAGTTCCATAGGTCCCCGCGTACATCTCTATGAATCGACTATAGATGACTATAGACTGCGCGTCGCGCAGGGGTCCACGGGAAGCTTGCTATGAGCTGCGCGTGTGCGCGCAGCGCTGCCTATAGTCGATTTGCACTTTTGCCGATGCATTGTAAAGCCTTGGATGATCAGAAGGCGATCAGAATCAAAACTCGCGAATGGGAGACCACTGACTGGATTCTCACCAAGAATGCACAGCTCGTTGATCTCAAATGGACTGAGGAAGCACAAACAAAACTGAAGACGCTTGTGGAAACATGCACTTTCAATAGTGCTTCAGCAGCATGGAGGGTACATAGATGGCGACTAGCATGTTTCTCATTGGTTTTGGGGGACAGCAATGATCGCAATTCAGTGTTCCTAAGCGGCCCGGCCTCCATTCTGAAAGCCTGCGCTAAGGGCGGCCCGGCCCGGCCTGGGTCAGAAGCCGCCTGGCCTGCACGTGATTTAAAAAGCCTGCATCGGCCTGCATAAGCCTTGGTCTGGTTGATGGATGGAATACGGCAATGGGAGGGCTACGATGATTGAGTTGGATATGGTTTATGTTTCGTACTTTTGAGACTTTCTTAGTAAAGGCAGCAGAGAATCTTTCGAACAAAATATTCTGTTTAGGCTTAGTCCGCCAAGAAAAGCCGCCCAGCCGCCAAGAAAAAGCCGCCAGGCCGGCCGGAAAAGCCTGCAGGCCCGGCCCGGCCCTCATTT
>Ga0307512_10004138_pt1 | contig 16106 bp, 12 predicted proteins | sample 14_EM_MG_FD_200267 | JGI IMG/M metagenome (GOLD analysis project Ga0307512, IMG submission 200267) | Populus trichocarpa ectomycorrhiza microbial communities from riparian zone in the Pacific Northwest, United States - 14_EM | ecosystem: Host-associated > Plants > Roots > Unclassified | place... | reverse complement strand
TGCTTTGTCCGTCGGCTAGGTGAGAAAGGAAGCTTGAAGGGGTGCATTGGCCTTTGTAAGGGGGACAGGTGGTGTGTTTGGGGATGCGGGATTCGATTGTCGGGGCAATGCGTGTGTCATTGTTTTTGAGGTAACCCAGCATGTTGCATTGGTGCAGAGGTCATCATGTGGTCGATGGTGGCCGATTCCGAGGCCAGCACGAGTTCTCACCTTACACCATCTCTTCATTTCCCATCTTTTTCCTGGTTCTGCTCCACATTGCTGCCCTCAAGTCAAGACACCGCTTGCTCATCACCTCAAGTTTTGCTTCCATCATCTTTTGATTGGCCCTCCCTCACTGACTGTTGCCTCAAACGCATGCCACCTTCAAATCTAGCAGATTGTGCCAGCTTGTTGAGCTTGTCCATGCGTGAGTCGGACCTCCGATTAGGACCACATCGCAACATATAAATACCATCTCCCAGCCCCACTGAAAAGCATCATACTATTGAGGCAACCGCAGCCCCCTTTCTCTCTCCATCTCATGTGTGATTTCTTTTCTCCTTTCTGTCTGATCTGCCCCAGTATGTGTCGCCCACTGTCGACCAATGACATTGTTTGCAAACTCATACACTCCCATTCCTCTCCAACATCTGAACCTTTTTAGAATCAGTCCCATGACCAAGCATACCCCACCAGTGGTCACACAATTAACAACTGTCCACCCACCACCCCCATATCTGCTCCATCATGCACCACATTTAGGGCATCATGTAGTTCCATCCCTCTTCCCCTTTATTCTCAAACTCATGCACATGGACTTAACATCTGTGCCATACTTCAATGGCAGGATGGGACGATGGTGGATGGGTACAGGTGTGTGGCCATCTCTGTCACTAGTGGTGCTGCCCTCTAACTTGTTTTGGGGCAACCAGGTGGCCAAGGCCAATGGCAATGGGCATCACTAGTACCAGCTCTATTGGTGCACAAAACTACCTCCCTCCCACAATCCCGCAATGACACTTTCCCTTACCCTTCCTTGTGCAGCACAAGTGGGCCACACATGAACAAGGCGATGCTCTTGCTCCTACACCATGCCAAGGTAGTGGGCTTTGCCATGCTCATCATCATGCTCAACACCTTCCTCCTTGGCTGGTGCCCACATGACCTTGACATGGCATACCTACCCTTTGCCACAGGCATTGGTGTGCAAGTCAGCACATCTGACCCAGTCTTCATAGGACAACAAATGGACAGCGGCCTTGCACCACACCTGGATGAATGCCCTGCATTCTGGCAAAAATGGACATAGTGGATGCTTTATCACTTGGATAGTAGCATAGTAATATATGTGTTTGATTCAGTTACTCGATGCTACAGGACCCGGGATTGGCCCAATGATCCTGCCAGTGGCAGTGTGATGTGTGATAGCATGAGCTGCCACAACAATATGCTGTGAATATTAAATTTTGAGGACTAGAACTACCCATCAGACTAGGAAAAGCAACATGTCTGTTATAAACTAGGGCCAGCTCAAAAAATAGGTCTAGAATATTGTACATGGTCTAGTAAACAAACTAGATCTAGACAGAAAATATGTGCCCTAGATCTAGTCTCACAAAATAGATTCAGCTAAGTCATTGTAGGTCTAGTCCTAAAACTAGAGGACTAGAGGCTCTAGAGGCTCTAGTCTAGTCACTCTAGTCACGTTGTGGTTTTGCTGATGTAGTACAGTTGTGGTCTTGGTCTCTTTTAGGTATAGCGAGTACTAGTCATGGCACCAAATGGCAGGAGAGTAACCAAATGTCAGTAGATGATTGAACGCTGCACCGCAACGACTCGGAAGTGGCGTTGGCGCAGTGGCGGCGAGACGCGCTTTTAGTAGGCCCATGGATCACAAGGCGCCTGACTATGTCTATAACAGCCAGGTCTATGTCCTTTCCGGACCATAGATGAATTCCCGGTTCCTTGGTACCGGTACCGGGCCGCTTCGTTTCCGGTTAGCCTCGCACCGTGATCTGCGCAGTGCGCGGGGATGATCCCAACGCTCATATGCCCATGGGGTTCACCGTGACCCTGACATAATTTTTGGATTCTTCTCCCTTCCCTGTCTGCTGTTTTATTTTCGGCCTTCATGCCTACGACGCGCGGGGAAGCAATGCCGAAGACACGATACCTCAAGGAGCTAACTCGAGCACGGGATTCCAACGCTGAGTCGCTGACTCACCACGCCGCACTTATTCAGCTACTTGTAACTTAACCCTTATACTCGTTACAAAACACACACCTGGCATTAGTCCTGGAGGAAACGTCATTTGGAAATGGAGGCACCCTCCTGAACAAGAGACGAATCCAATAGTAGAATCGAATTGCTGTATAATGGACTATGAGGGTTCCGTACCCAAGAGCCCGAGACCCACACAATTGGATTTGTGGTGTAAAAACTGGTCAGTTTGAGTTTGGGCGCTCGCAGAAACCAGTGCGCGCGGGTAAACATGGGAACTGACAGTGCAGGGTCAACTATCTACGGTACATAAAGATCTGGGGTTCTGAACTAAAGTAAGGAACGAGCGTCAGAACTCAGAACTTGTTCTCGATGTTTCACTAACGTCCAGGGTAACTCAACGGGGATCGATAGATGCGCTCTGTACCACGCGCCCATCTTTGACAGTCGCAGTTTATGTGCGTGAGGATGATACAGCGACGAGCGTGAAACATGACGTTGAAGATGGTTCCGAAGGTGACTGAAAATGGGGAGCAAAATGACGGGCACGGCCCATAAAGCTAACACAACGCTCACTCTGAAGGAACTGTGTCCAACGTGTACCTCGTATTATTTTACAATCCGAATTCTATCAACCTATACATACAGAGACAACGAATCCAACTTTCATTTTACCTGTAAATGCATCTGCAGGTGTCACGACGCTCACAGACCCCGCAGTTCACGTTCCTGTAAAAGCAGTGCGAGCGCTTCTGGGAAGCGCGGAGAGATATCGCACTCGAAAGGGACCGGACGTCTGCGGAAGTACCAAGGTTAGCATCGGTGATAGCAGAACGCTTGTGATGAGGCTACTAACATGACAACACCGTTGTCTACGAAGCCATCCACATCCAAGGGAAGGAGCTGCCCTGACGCATCTCTCATACGCTCAATCCTAGTTGCCCAGAGCATGACCGCAATGTCGATGAAAAGAGTGCTGTTGGCTACATGACGACCGACACACTGCCTACGACCGAAACCGTACGAGACGTGTCCCTCTTCCTTGGTGTCGGATGAGCGGCCGGGTGCGACGTCCTCATTGGCGCCCAGGTGCCGTGCAGGATCAAAATGCGCTGCGTTCTCACCATAGACCTCGGGGTCGCGGTTCATGTGCCAGATATTGGAGATGCAAATCGCGCCCTTCGGAATGAACATCCCCTCGTACCAGTCATCCTCGGTGCATCGATGTGGCAGGCCTAGCGGAGCAACAGGCCTCAGACGTAAGATCTCTTTTACCATGGCGCGAATATAGGGCAAGTGTGGGTAGTCTGCGAAGGTCGGCAGGCGTGCGCGGCCCACGACTGCATCAAGTTCGGCATGTGCTCGAGCCTGCGTGTCTGGGTATGCAAGCATCGCGAGTGTCCACCAAGCCATCGTACTCGAGGTGGTGTCGGAACCAGCGACACTGTGGAGTTTAATAGAACAGGATATCGTCAGTCAGCGCCAATGAGTATGCGACATGACGGACTACATGGCGGCTGCAACCCACGAGCGTTCTTGAGGCGAGAGCTTGTTTTTCTCCGCCTCACTAATCAATGTTGCACCTAGACTTTCATCACCGTCACCCTTTTTCTGTGCAGAATAAACCGTCACTGCAATGACAGAGCGTATAATCGTGAGATTTTCGTACGATGTTTTCCTCTACAGTTTGGAGAAGGCCTTCGAACATTGCCGAGTCTTTCCTATACCAACCCTCAGCCTCCCGCTTCCACTTTGCCAGGCTATTTTTAATATGAGGTCTCTGTCAATTTACTTGTAATACATTGATTGCGCTCACCTGCTCGGGATGTGTCGCATCCAGGGGAAAAACTCGACCCAGTAAGTACCAGGATAAGCGGCACGAGTGAGACGGCTTGCGAAGTTGTTGACCGCCGCTACGGTGTGATCCTCTTCAGACGTAATGGTAGGGTAGCCGTAGACAACAGACATTATCATCGAAACTGCAGCGCGGCGAAAATGCTGGTCAAATTGGGTGGGTTTTACAAGGCAGTCAGAAGCGAGGAGGACAGCCTCCGTCTTTTGCTTCTCGTGAAACCTTTTTACCGAGCCTTTGCTAAACCCCTCATTGGATGCTTTACGCATCCGACGCGCACTGTCAAATTTTTATTTTCATCAAAGGTGATGCGTCATCGGGTCGGGGATGGCTTACACATCGTCAAAATGGGACAGTGCAAACAGGAGGCCGCCAGTTATGATGTCGCACGCGACAATGCTACGCGGTCGATCAGAATATATCCTTGAGCGTCGATCGAGCAGGTCTCCAGCGACTTTGTGGGAATTGATGATGACTATTGGCTGACCAACTACATTGAGGTAAATGAGATCACCTAGTCCGATCCGCTGGGCTTCAGAGTGGGGCCGAGGGAGGATGGAGAGAGAGAACCGACCGTACTGCTTTCGCCATCGTGCGAACTTGAGCCACTGCTCCGACCTCAGTTCTAAAAGGTTTCCAATGATAGGATAACCGCGCGGCCCTGGAGGTAGCCTACGATACGGACTCGAGAAATAAAGAGCTGCCCATATCATGACAAGACCGAGAATGACGCCGATGGGAAATACCCCATGATCTTTCTCCCTCGGCTGGAGTTTCAATAGTAAAGACTTTGGGGCCTGCAGCAGAGCCAGAGGAAGAGCAGAGAAAGATGACATGACGATCCGCCGATGAGTCCGACTCAGATTGACTGTATGGGGCCTACGGGGTCAGGTTATCATTGGGCCATCACCCCGGCATATTTATGTTTCGCAAAGCAGCTGATCCCATGGGGAGTCAGTTTCACGGTGAACGAGGGCGCCAGATCACAACTTGAACTTGGGAATGGCAAGTGGTGAGAATGTACAAACCATGACAAACATTTGTAAATCTGCCAGAGTTGTTGAAGTTGAAACGTTGAAACGTTGAAGTTTAGTTTTGCGCCACTAGCGGGACCCGCTACAACCGAACGCTCAATCTTGATCTCGGTCTTGGCGGCCTTATCTTACCCCACTCGAACGTCCCTGAATTACCTCGAATAGTATATCGCAATTCAAGTCTACTCTACATCTTTCGGAATCCAGATTGGATTTCCGGACCTACCAGGCGTCATCTATCCCACGACATGATACATGCGGATTAACGGAAACCATCACAAATGCTAACTTCCAGGATCCTGAGATCTACGCGGCTTATGAGTAGTCCTCATTTTACTGTCTGGATGTCTGGAATGTGACTTTCCACCATTTCTGGGCTCTCCGCATGGGGATGGATAAAGTATTCGGCTCTCGACCCACAACGGATGGGCCATCAGACAAATCCATTCAAAACAGGCATAGTCGGTTTCAGTCGGATTCCTTCAATCCTCGGTTATGCACCTCAACCACCGGCGAAGTCAGTATTTCCGCAAGCTTATAAGCGCCCATCGCCTTGTCTTCTTGTAAAGCGGACCGAATTGACTTCCAACGCCAGTTGCTTATGTAGACCGAGTTGCGAAGTGAGTCGTTGTTTTCTGTGGACTAAACAGGTTGCCTCGAACTTTATCTGGACCTGGAATGATCTTTCTGCCTGATAATCGTTTGTTCCTATTCTGCCAGGAGAGCCTCCGCGGCATCTCCAAGTTCAGGCATATTACGTGGTACGGACCGCGCAGTACTATCAAAACGCTCAATCCATCGCACTCAAGGTTCAGATTGCGAAGAATTGGGGCCCAATTTGGAACTTCTAACTATGCCGTGGAGTATTGACTGGACGGCTAATCACAATATACGTCGCCTCGCCGGGTCCCGGGTGCCGTTTCCTTCATGAGCCGTAGGATAATTTCCTTCCTGTGGACATCATGAGGTCCGTCAGAGCAAGTCGGCGCTCTACCATTCCGATGGATGGCTTTTTGTATCCCCAGTTAAGAAATTCCGGGTCATTCAGGGTAACTCTCAAGAACATTGTCTTGGTAAAAAAAAAAAGAGGAAGGGAGTGGCCGCCCCCGAGTGAGTCCTTTCCTTGGAGACTCCCGCAATTCCATGGAAATGGTCTGATATCCCGTTTATGAACTATTTCACGCGGCTGCGTGGAAAAGTGAGGAGATACAAATATGTACACAGCACGTGGGTCGGTAGCCAAGCTACAACCGCATACAAAACTACAAGCTTTTGATCACACCTTATGACAGACCGTATCTCCTCACCCCGAGTTAGGATGTACATCGTACAACAGAATATATAGGACCGATAACTGGGGCATTAGCGTCAGGACATCACTAGGACAAGCTACAACTACATGTCAGTGCTACTAGTACAGAATGACTTCGTACTTTGTTATGGATGGCCAAAACCGGGAGCGGAGGATAGATAGAAAGTGTGAAGAATTTGGAGCTATGTCAAGTATTCACTGGGTCGGCTTGTGTATGAGGCCTCGGTGAGACGGTGCGAGCGGAGAAAGAAATAAGGGCTTTATTTTGGGGATGCACGTGAGAGGATAAGAGCTACCAGGGTGGAATGAGTGTCCAAGATCGATGTCGACGACAGGGTGGTATGTTCGTCGGTATCCTGTGTTGTAAAGGTTATGTCCGGATCGAGCGAAGCGCCAGAAGGTGACGATAAGGAGAGGAAAGCTCATCGCTTTGTGATGACTCGTCTACGGTGGGGGGTGTAGTACGATCGGGAGTGGATGTAAGCAAGGAGAATATATCAGATCCAGTGGGTAGCACGATGACAACGGGATCCCCCGCGGGATCGCTGTGTGAGAGTGTGAGAGGGGAGGGACGTGGTGATGATGGAAAGCACTCCGCCCAATGATGACTCGACTCCGGTGTGTGGAATGGTATTATCGGGGTTAGGTGTAGTGACGAAGGTTATATCAGATGCAGTGGGTGGCGTGACAGTGGCAGAATCTTCCGCGGAATGGTCGTCGTGCGAGAGAGCGACGGGGGAAGTAGCAAGTACAGGATCTGAGACGTGGGGGTAGTGGCAATATGGATACGACGATGGGCGGTACAAAACCTCGTCCGTGTCAGCAGAAAATGATGCTGGTGCGGCTTTTGCGTCACGATGTAGGACGATGTAAAGATGGCGGATGCCACTGAGGATAACAACAGGAGGCGTGTTCTCCTCGCTCCTCCGTGCATCGAGGACAAGTGCATTCCACATGAGACAGAATTCGTTCGTTAGTTCAGGAAGAGTGTCGCGAATGTCAAATTTCGAAAGTTTTCGCAAGGCGGTGACTGGCGCCCAATCGCAGCGAGAGAGTGCGAGCAGCCGAGTAACGTTGATAAAGTTGGCGAGCAACACGCTATCGCCATGTGCGAGGTAGTCTTCAAGGACATGTTTCGAGACGCCCAAGTGGTCCAGAGCGAGCGCCTTCCAACTGTCATCACGTGCCCGCACGCTCTTCAGGATGCATGCAACGACAAAGTGAACCTCGACCATGTCTCTGTCTCTGCTCTTGAACCAGCGCATGAGGTAGCGTCCAATTTCAATAGCATGCCGTCCCCCATGCCAGCTCCCTTCGACCATCGTACGCAGGATATCTGCACCTCCAAAGGGGTCCGCTACCGCGTCGACGGCATTCAGACAAGTAGCAAGCCGACGCTCGATGACTGACATGGAGACCGAGCTAGATGACAAAGTGCGATCCAAGAATTTACCCACTGCAACCTCAATCCTTCCTTGTACGTCTTGAGGAATACGCTCTCCAAGAGGCTTGACGATATCGGATTGATAAAAACCAGGGAGGGTCTCAAGAAACCTTTCCAGTGAGTCATCTTCGCTCAGAGCGTCGACTGTCCACTCCACGATGCAGCTATTGATCTGTGATGACCGTTTTGACGCGGTTTCCTCGGCCGCCCTCCCTATTCCACCTAAGATCCAGCCTCGATAACGGTCCACTAATTCGCAAAGATGCCCCCAGGTGGGAATGTTTTGAGAGCGACGGAACCGGATGAACTTCAAAACTGCAAGGAGAACATATGTTATGGTGGTGTAAAGCAACCAAACTGCCGAAGAGAGTGGGGCATAATACGGGCTGTCGAGCCAAAAGACGGGCATGAATGTGATGCATGCATAGACCGTAGAGGAAAGGGCCACCCAACAGACCACGGCGCGACAAACGGTGTGATTGATGTTAAACAGGAAAATGAGGAGACCTGCGAAGAAGACGAAGAGAGAAAGGTGAACCAAGGCAGGCAACGCCTCAACGGCCCAGGGAACGTGAAACCTCTCGACACCATTAGCGAAAAATGCGCGAATCTGCGCTCGCTTTTCTGGCGTACGCCGAGGCAGTTGAGTGGTCCTAATGTATCGACGCGCCCATTGTTGTAATAGTGTCGCCAACATCGCACATGTAAGACTGATAACCAAGCTCAAGAACCAGAGTACGTTCACCCAGACGGCATATAATGGCGGAGAGAAAGCCGGAGGTTGAACCCCGACTGAGGCGACGGATGTATGAGACAAGTTGCGTTCGGCTTGGAGTCGATAAAGTTGCTCGAGATAGAATGAAGAATTATCTTGTGGGTTGGGTCTGAGGTCTTGGACCGATACGATTGTCAGTGCGGTTACAATAGCAGAGAATAAACCGGTCTATTTTTCTCTCGAATCAGTATCCAGTGGTACGGAAGACGACATGTAGACACACGAAGATAAGGATCCCTTCGGCATCCTTCTGCCAGCGTTCGGCCATCTTATTATACTCTTCCACTGCGAGCCTTGTATACATGGTGAAGAGAGGCCCAGAGCTATCACCAATGTTGGTCTCGCCCTGCGATTGCCGACTTGGTGCTAACGGACGTTCATTGAGGTAGTCATCTATACAGGTCGGTGAATTCGGCGTGGGCGTAATGCAAGTTGCGGACAACGCACCGATGAGCCTCCCTCTCTCAGGATCTTGAATTTCGGGTTGAGACATTGAAGGAAATAGTTGTTCTGTATGTGCGTAGGTGGTTGATGGAGCTTGGTCGGTCCTTGATGGGCTTTATAAAGAGCAACATACCCGTCAAAACAAGACCCGACGCGGGACGTTTAGCGCGACGATCCATTAAATTCCACGAGACGTCTTCCGACAACCTGGTACTAGACGGCCATCACATCGAATGACAGCCTGGGAAGACACAATTTGACTAAACAAAGAACGCGGGATTGTCAAAGAGTCAAAGACAACGGGGCCACCCACAGGCTACTTGGAGTGGGTGTGGTACTAATGGTGGGCGTCAGAGTTTCCAAGGTATCGTGATAATCGTGCGCAGAGAAAAAGCACATTGTCCTAGTATACTAGAATTGGCAAAACTCCACTTATATGTCGTCGAATCTTATTCTTGTAATCTGTGGTGGCCGTATATCTCCAAGTCAAGGTGTTTTGTCTTGGACACCAAAGGGAGGGTTGGGCCTGTAATTCCTGATAACGCAGTCCAGGCAGCCATCAGCCCCTTTAGCAATCATCGATGGTGGTCACACCTCTGAACACTCAAATTGTAATTGTTGAATTGTTGCTTTTCCCCGGAAAAGAAAAAAAAGGTCATGCATGTGCCGTTCGGGGGTCGTTCGGCTGGAGTCTTTGGATGTCTGAACTTAAATTTCAAATCGTGACTATTATATTCAACACCCGCCAATGGCAAGATCTCTTTTGTAACGGTCATTATTCAGTTTCAGTGCATTGATCGTTCGGTGGTGTCGGCTACGGCTACAGATTAATTGAACAAGGAAGGGAAGAGCGATACAGGCGTTAATTGAAGTACAACACAGGCTTTCAAGGCAGGACCACTGACTGCACAGCATCTTGCACTCTTCTAATTCTACGGTCGTCGTCCTCTGATCATGACAAGAGTTGGCGAGCAATCGAGGTCCACACATATTTGATTGAAATTCTATACAGTCGCTTTATTACTCTTGGACTTACTGTTGCATACAGATACTAAGTATGTGAACGCGTGGAGGGCAAGAGCTACCCTCCCGGCATCTCACGGCCCGGGTTACCACACCGTGCTCCCAGCTTTTCTTTCAGTACTGCACAGTCATCAGTCATCAGTGGCCAGACTGTCTACAGTACGACCACAACGCTGCGCACGATGCGCTACTCGACCCTCGCTCTCGCCCTCGCAGCTTCGCTCCCGACGGCTCTATCATTCCTAGATACGTTCCCTCTCGTGGCATGGTCATCTCACAGGTAAATCCATAATCAACCATACGATGACCGCCGCAGTTGACGATGTTTCTCCCGCAGTAGTGGTGCCCTCGACCGCTTGCGACCTGCCTCCATCTCCACCGGTGCGACAGCCCCATCCACAGTCGACGTCTTGGGCGAGTTCCTATCCGACACGGACGCCTGCGAATTCGACGCTGTGATCATCATAGACCAGCCAGGGGTACGTCGCCTATCCACCTAGTAGTCCCTCCCTCCCTCCCTCTCGTTTCTCCTCCGCCCCAACTTGCAATCCTAACTTCCACCCCTCACAAAAACCAAAAAAAAAAGTTGCACGCGTCCGACCTACGCGCGCTCTCCCCATCCTCCTCCCTCGCAACGCGCCTCCAAGATCCTTCCTCGTCTCTGCAACTTCCCTACGTCCGCCTCCCACAGCCCCACCACGCAACGACCAACGCTCTCCAAGAGCTCGCGGATAAAGTGGCCGTCCTATGCGATGCACAGCGCCTCGCGTTTGACCCATCTTCTCCTCATCCACGACCTGGATCGAAGCACGTCTTGTGGATGCCCATGCCCGCCCTGACAGAGTCCGCGGGCGCGCGTAAGCGCTCCGTCGCCGAGCACGGTACGTTCTCTACTCACACGACACACACACCCCCACAACCAAAGAGAAAAAAAAAACTGACTGGGACATTATGTGCTCTTTGCCAGAGGCTCGCCTCGCGACTGACCTCGAGAAGATCGAACGCGCCTACCCGCGCCACCTCGTCATTCTAGCCGGTTCGCGGCGCCAGGACGACGACTCGCCCTCGCCCTCTCCGCCCGCGGGCGGCATACTCGCTCGCTATCAGCTGCTCACGCCCGCGCTCATCACCAGTCTGTTGCTCGTCTTTTTCATCCTCGTTCCCGTCGTCCTCTTCGGCGTCTCCGCGCTCGCCAGCATCCAATCCCCCCTGCAAGTTCAGCCACCAAAGGGCTACAGTGCAGACGAGAAGAAGAACCAGTGAAGGAAAGGAAAAGTCGGGCATATTATGATAATCGTGCTGCTTGCGGTGATAATATAGTGGCTATCGATGATGGGTAGTAATACATTGGCCCCCGGACCCTCTACAACAAGCTAGGGTAAAGTGAAAAAGCATGATAAGGTGTGCAAAACGAAATGCATGATCCAAGCTGGAATTAAAAAGAAAAGGAAAAGAAACAAAGAGGTCGAAACAATGCTTCAAGATGATGACCCAGGAGATCAGCGAGGAGAAAGTACAAGAAAACGAATAAGAAAAGCAAGAGAACCAAACGTTATGAGCGTTGTGTCAGGAGGATGCCTCGGGAGATAAGCTTCCCTTCAGCGTACGATCCATGATCTCCAGCGCCGCGAGATGGAACGGCAAAATCGGATTCGCCCTCATCCATCGCGATTGAGCCAGCACCGAAAGCTCATGATAATTCCGACACACGTCCCGCAATGTGTCCGAGTCCGAAAGCGCAAGCGACGAGCGGTGCGACCGCGTCGTATGCAGCTGGTGCAGGTGCATCATGGCGATCGACGTGAAGCCCGCGTCGCCGGGCACCCGTACGAGCGTGGAGGTGCGCAGAGGTCGAAGGTGGTGTCGCTCGTACGGCGAGTGAGAGGAGGGTGAGGTTGTACCGTCGGAAGAAGCATCGGCAACGTAAGGCTGGGCGCTCTCAAAGTCGCCTCCAGGCGAAGCACTGGATGGAGGAAGGAGAGTCATCTGCGCGCTGTGGCTGAGGTGGTACGTCGTCGAGGAAGAATCGATCATGATGTTGCCCGAGGACGACGTCTTCGAGGTGCGATTCTCCGACGTCGGGACCTTGGCGCCTCCATGCGGCTCGACGAACGTCCAAGTCCTGTCCAGCTCGACGCACATCAAACTGACATGTACCATTGGAAGCTCCCTGCACGAAGGGACCGATCTATCGAGCTGTCCCGTCCACGCTATCGAACGATCATCAGCGGATTGTTCTCGAGCGATCGCGTAACGACAAACCTTCAAGTTCCCGGGCGTCCATAGGCCGGAGTTTAGCGATGACTATCCGCCACTCAACGCTCGCTCGTTTCGCAAGGTTCACTGCGAAGGTCCACAGATGTTGGGCGATGAACGTCTCCGGTGATTCGCTAGGGAGCAACCAGACGGTGACGTCGTGGGCTTCTCCCCGCTGATCAACACAACACGCAAGGAGCCACTTTCCGCAGCTGCTCAGTTGGTAACCGACATGGAGCAAGGTGTGCCGGTCAACGACGTCCAGCGATAGGGCCGGAAACTTTCGTACAAATTGAACCTTGGTATGAAGCGGCCGTGCGAGCGAAAATGCAGGCTCTAAAAAGAAATCGCGCATCCGCAGGCTGTTAAGAACTTGCTGGGACATGACCCGATCGACAGGCGATAGAATGCGGTTGTAGATGGAACATGCGAACGCGAACAGTCCGCCACGATCCCCGGAGGTAAATTTGAGCGAGTACACCGATTGAGCGGGGACGAACTGGAAGAGGATTTGCTCTCCCGGATGCATCTTCTGAGCCCGCTTGACGGCGGAGAACACCTGTCGCAACGTTTGGTTGAAGATGGAGATGGTGGACGAGGGCATGGCGATATAGAACACGTAGTTAAAGTTAGTTGACGGTAAATTGGTTGCGACAAAGGACGCTAACATCACAGACTTAGCCACTGAAAACCAAGGATCTCAAGGCCGAACTTACCCAGAGTCTTGCGGAACGTCTCGAACTTGACAGGAATAAGGCCGTCCTTTACACAACTAGCTGATTTACCGCGTTCATGCTCCCCAAAGTTATGTCTCTGCAAAAGTGGATCAGGGGAAGTGCTATCTCAATTATGTCGCTACGTCACTCACCGTGTACGTCGAAGACACCCACTGCAGCCACTTGTCCACAGCGTCGACTCTGGCCTCGTCACCCTCCTCGAAGAAAACAAAAGCACAGACGTCCTTCTTCCCCGCCCTCGGACTCAGCCCCAGCTTGTCCCAGAAGCGAAGCGCACTCGGGAACACTTGGATGACCGCGTCCGACTTGGCGACGGAGAAGAACGGGGGCTCGAGCTGTTCCAGCGCCGGCTTTTCCCCGTCATCGGACATGAAGACGGATTGTAGATCGAGAGGTCCGTCCAGTCCGGGAAGCGTCCCTAGAGCCTTTGCCACGCGACGCACGTCCGCTTGCCATACCTCCGTCGTGCCGCGATGTTCTGCCCAACAGTCGACGGCGTTCATGCACCACCCGTCGTTCCATACTGCGCTCTCAACAACTTCCTTCGCGAGGATCTGTGCTGCCGCTTCCAGCGACTTTGACTTCTCCGACGCTGCGCCAAGCAGCGCCGCGGGCGACACAGGCGTAGGTACTGACACCGGGGCAGCACCAGGAGTTTGGCCGGAAGGCGATGGTGCCGCACGTGATGGGCGCAGGGGTGTACTTTGGCCGAGTAGTAGGTTGTGTTGGAAGTGGGTATGCAGCAAAGAGGGTCCGACCGGGAGGTAGGATGGTAACGGCGTGAATGGCCGCGGGCCAGTCACCGGCGACATGACCTCATCGTCATCTTCGTCCAATTGCATGTCGTCATTTTCGCCCTCGTCCGTGTCGCTGTCGTCAGATGGTGCATACCCCTCCTCAGGAGGTGGGGTCTGCATGACATTTCGTGTCCACTCCTCCGAACCTCGTGCCCAAACTGAACCTTCAGAGCCATCGTTGACCGTAGTCTTGCGTTTGAGATCCTTAAGCTTCTGCACGACGCCCACACGCGGATCCGTCGCAGCATCGTAGCGATTCCGCCAGCCGCCAGCGCGAGGCGACGATGGTCCAGCAATCGATTGTGTTCTGTCTTCTTCATCTGGTGGACTGGGAAGCGCAAATTTTCCTGCAGTGTACTTCCCATCCGCTACACGATAAGTTGAGGCAAACGGGATAGCGTCAAAGACCCCTCCACCGGCCAAGGGCGATCGGGGCATGAGGCGTACCGCAGGGTCAAGCGCTATACCGTGCGGTGTCGCGGGGCCAGAAGGAGACAGTGTTTTGGTCGGCGAGGAGGGAATCAGTTCCATGGTAGCATCCAGCATACCGCCTTGATGGGAGAAACCTCCAGGAAGGACACTAGGCGGCCACAAGGGCGCGTGGGACGAAGTTATGATAGCAGGCGATTTGGTATCTTCAAACATTTGGGGGGGAATGCCAAGTGGAGAGGGGCCCGACGTGTGCGCCAGACTTGTTCTGCTGTTGATGCCGAGTGGCGGGGGTACAGAGACAGGTGCAGTTGAGATGCCAGATTGCTGGGGTTTACCATCGTCCCAAAACTCGAAATCCGCCTCTGTGAAAATGCTATCGATGCCGCTATCGATGTCAATGCGCCCCATATCGCTCGTTCCCCACGCCCCGCCACCGCCTCCGCCAGCAATAGGGTCGACACTATAAGGGAGCGAATCGATGCCCATGCCCACGTTGATGCTAACATCACCGAGAGGCATGTCGAGGATCCCGCTTGTTGATTGCCAGGACGCGGAATCCTGCGTCCAGCTCTCGAACCCAGGAAATGTATCGAACGAAGATGCTGGTGCCGATGCGGCGGAAAATGTCACTGCATCAGGCGAGGAAGCGATGGTGGGCGTAGAAGATTCCATGGAGGGAGCAAAGGGCTGTACCAGCGTGGATGACCCCGACAGAGGCTGCGCGGCCATTTCTACCGAGGATGATGGCACAGATGTTGTCTGAGGAGGGGAAGGATAGAATGGCTGTTGGGGAGTAGGGTCGACCACGGCTGAGGAAGGAACAGAGAGAGAAGCCTGGGAAGCAATGGAAGAAATTGTAGTGTCCTGGCCCATTATTGGTGGCGAGTTCATGTTACCCATCAAAGTCGCTGACGTTGGTGAAGAAATGCCGGCCGACGCAGGGGTATGGACAACACTGACAGCCCGCGCAGGTGAAGCGTCCATACTTGGACCAGAGCTTTCACGCTCTCTTCTCAGTCGCTCCCGTTCCCGTTCCCGCTCCTTTACAACCGCCTCGATGTATTCGCCGACCTCGCCAGCAATAGCACGTACGTCATCACGTGATGATGAATCAGGATCAAATCGGAACGAAGAAAGCCCGCCGGCCGTGAGGTTATGTGCGGCACCAGGAATATTAGGCCGGCGAGTCAGGGCGGGAGGTAAATCAGTGGGCGTTGATGGCGGCGGACTACGACCAAGTGACGTGACAGGCGAGGGCGCAAATGCGGCGGTGAGGGAGCTGGCAGGTACGACCGCCGCAGGTGGGGGAGGTGATGGCTGAAGCTGCGATGGTAACTCTGGTACATGAGAGAGCTGGTGACACGCATGTGGCGACGCCGAAGTTGGAAGAAAGGAAACAGCGAGCGAGATTGGCCAGATGACCAACACGCCCTTATCTTCCCCTTGCTTATTTTGCACGTCTATCCAAGCAATCAAGAACCGGGGGTCACGCGACGTTGGGTGACTTCCTGCGTTTGCGCCACCGACGGTCGGAGGCCCAGACGGCTTCGAGGCAAGTGCCGCCCAACTGTCACACCCAAGGCCCAACAAAGACTGGGTGAATTGCGCCGTAAGGCCAGCGGTGGGACCGTTGTATGACGTAATGAAATAAGCGGGGGTTCCATAGGGAATTAAGGTTATGGGCGTGCCGGGGGGGAGCGGGCGTGATGGGGAGATGGGAAGATAATGCGTTGGACGAAGTAGGGGTTGAATGAGGATGTGCTTGCGGTGTAATGTGACGTGGATATGAGTGTGTAT
>Ga0307512_10004137_pt1 | contig 16107 bp, 16 predicted proteins | sample 14_EM_MG_FD_200267 | JGI IMG/M metagenome (GOLD analysis project Ga0307512, IMG submission 200267) | Populus trichocarpa ectomycorrhiza microbial communities from riparian zone in the Pacific Northwest, United States - 14_EM | ecosystem: Host-associated > Plants > Roots > Unclassified | place... | reverse complement strand
CCCGAGGATCCGCTCGCCTGTATGTCCCTGGCAATCGCTTCGCTATCTCGTGCGATGCAGAGGCAGGCAGATAATCGGCACCATATGATTGCGCAGGTGGGATCTGTTCATAGCTCTCCACGGGCTGATCCTGAGTTCTCGCCAGGGTTTAGCGTTCATGTCGCAATACAGGGAGCTCCACGCCCAGGACCCTGACAGTGCTCAGGAGGTGGAGTACAATTTTGGGCGGTTGTTCCACCAAATCGGTCAGCCTTTCCTGCGCTGGGGAAGGATTATAGACTAACACACCGAAGGTCTGTTCTCGCATGCTGCACGGCATTACGAGAAGGCGCTGGAAATTGCGGAGAAAAGAGTTGGAGAAGCCCCCAAGGTTCGTATATCCTTACTGTTGAGCGGTTGGGTTGGCGAACTAATGGATTGTGCAGGGAGGTGGAGTTGAGAAGGAAGCCGCGTACAATTTGTCCATGATTTATGTCACTACGGGTGCGAGTGCATTGGCACAGAACCTTTACCGGCGATGGCTGTCGATTTGAAAAACACGAATCCTACGCCTATCTATTGTCTCGTAATTCTACCTCAGGGACAAACCTCTGGGACCTCTTTCGTTCCGATATCGCTCTTCCTCATCGTTGGCTGTGCTCCGGGCCTATCCTCGATCTTTTTAAGTGTGGTTTATTGGCCTTTACACTCTGATCTCAGTCTCCTTCCCCCCACACGACCGTCTCGAGTGAACCCATGACCTCCACCTAGTGTAACTTCGCTCGATAGTCCCTACCGTTTTACTAAGACATCCTGGATCCCGTTCGAGTTTTCGAGTGATCATAAACCGGTGGTTCGACACGCAACCCACACGCTGCCTGTTCAGATCATACGAAGTTCCTACGAAAATTCAAACACTCCAACCCGTTCAACGTTTACATCTCTTCTATCCTGCGTTAATCCATTGGTAGGGGGCATTTATACACCTAACGTGCGCCCCGAAAAGGGTCAGTTTTCCATCCCCACACGGTGACGGTTATTATGCGTGGCCAGATGTAAGTCGTGGTAGCGACCAGCATCGTGGGGCGTTCGAACGCTTTTCCTTACAGCACAAGCGACTGTAATTCCCAAAGTGCAGCCCTCCCAAACCAGTGAGCTACCCCCGCCACGGCATCAACATGACACTTCGGACGAGAGAGACAGCGAGCGGTATAATACGGACATGTGGTCGATGCGAGTCTGACCCACTGCATCGACTCCATCCCCACTGATCAGCCCGAGTGGCCTTCAACTCGCCAGCAAAGTACCATCTGATACCCCGTAAGCGAATACTCCTCGGTGTACGCCTGCCGTCCCAACACTGTTTCCTTTGGGCACCGTCTCGCTTCCGCCCACAGGGGTCTCACGTTCTTGGGGTAGAGGTATTGTGGACGAGAACACGGGGAAATAACTTCAACTAACCAACCAATGCGAGACTGGGCGCAAGCGTAAGGTTGGAGACATTCACAATCAACCAACGACGTAATGTGATGAAGGTGCAACCACCAGCCATTTTTCACAGGGAAGAGTGTGACGCGTAAGCGCCATCAACAAGACCCTTAGCCTACAAATGCCAAGTAGGTATCTCTGTCCCTTTAGGTGGCGAATTCCAGGAGGCAGACAGGAAATGACGTCATTGGTCGATTGTGAATGTCGCCAACCTTACAGTCGTGAACATCACATAGTACACTATCACAATCCTATGGATAATCACACGCCCAGTCCGTGAGCGGCATAGTGCGAGTTACAGAACGTCCCGACGACAAGTCCATTTCCCTTCCTACCCCACTCGCAATCGCCTCGTTCCACGTCGCAGGGTTATACCCAAACAAGTGATACAACCTCCTCAGCTGACAAGCCCTCGAGACGAAAAGCTCGGTCCAATTCTCGTAGGCGGGTCGCAGAGGTCCTTCCATTTGACGCGAAGACTCCCCTTGGAGCACCACGTGAGGCCTCGTGTGCGAAGCTGACATCGTCGTGTCCATGATATGCAGTCTCAAGGCTGTCAGGCGTCGTAGTCCATGGGTTCGATAGAACCGGAGCGTATCGCGCTGGATCAATCCCCAAGCGTCGTGCTCCCACGGGGATACGACACCAGAGGTCCACGCCCACATTATCACAGCTTCAGCGATATTTGGGCACTGAAGCTCTTCGAGGCGCCCGATAGCTGCGGTGATCTTTTTAGGCGTGTAAAGGTGCCATGACCACTCGCGGGCTGCCGTGTCCAGCATACACCTGAGAGCCTTCCGCTTGCCTTCCCTCGTGGATAAGATCTTTTCGCCGGAGGTGAAGTTCGAGCGGCGAAGGTGGTTCCGCCACAACTCTGATGACGCGAACCCGATCAGGACAACCATGGCCTCGGTGGGCTCGTAGTCGGCTCTACCCACGGATTTTCCATCTTGGAGAGGAAGATCCGGGTTGAACTGGAACGGATCACCAATTGCTTCAAGAAGATTGCCACGGTCCTTGTCCGGGACATTCTCCATCTCCGAGAACCATCCGGATACGAACGTATGGAAGATCTTCAGAGCCAGAGAGCGTGACTGTAGGGGATGGGTTGGCAGCAGCGTTGATGTGAGAACTGGGAGAAGTGATTTGCAGAAACCGGAATACCCTCGACTAGTTGATAGGATGTGGAGGGCGATGAATCTCGAATCTTGTGGGGAATTGATCGAAGGGAACTTCTCGCTTAGCGATAAGAAGGCCAGGAGGGGAGGAATCCAAGCACTCTTTACACCGTGATAAGAGCCCCATGAGTAGAAACGCTTCCCCAATAGTCGCACCACCTCGCGAGCCATCCCAAAGCGTTCTTCCTCCGGGTATCCAGAGCTGAGAGCTTGAGTAATCCACGAAAAGCCTGATCCTATGTCATCTTCGAACGGGCGCGGGTCAAGATGAATCAACGCAGACAGGGCCCAGGTTGGGCCGTCTTTGTTCCCCTTCCCATCCCTGATGGATATTTGTAAGTGCTGATAGGAAAGGTTTCTTGCCGTCTGCAACGCTTCTCTATCATCCGATGAGTGAACGTCGTAGGGAAAACGGAGGGACTACACACTTATCACTGGGGTGGTATAAATCACGAATGTCAATTCGGAGTCCCAGAGAGATCGCCATGATGAGGAAACAGTTCGTTTTTAGGGTGACAAGGCTTGGATCGTCATCTGTCCCAAGTCCTTTGCAGAGCAAGACCATCCAAAAGGAGTGAAGAACGGTGTAGAGATCCTCAACGTGCCTCTTCCGCCAAATCACCTGGAGCATCACCCTGCTCAGCCAGAGCCTATGCGTGACGGATAGATTGTCAGGCACGTTGTGGCAAAACGCTGCTCCTAGCGTCAACCTTTCCAACGCAGAAGTCGGGACATATGCAATGAATTGGAGGACCCCTACAGCGAGCATGAAGTTTGGATCATGCTGGGGTACCCATTTGACGTGATTAATGATTCGTTTACAGAGTCCCCTAAGTGCCTGACTCTTGGGTTCCATGTTCAGGTGAATGCTAAGAACCGATGCCAGTGCCATCCCGATCGAATTTGCATGCTCCAGCTTTCCGGGAATCACTTGCTTGTCCACCAGACAATCGAAGAAAAGCTCTGCGAGGATATGGGGCGACAGGGCTCTCGCAATCTCTGGATACCAGATCATGTCCACGGCGAACTGGACGGTGGAAAATATCACGTCTGGATCTGTGGTGGAATCAAGGACCCAAGCGATACAACGAACGTCCGCTTGGCAGACCTCCCAGTCGATCAAAACGTCCTCGAAGATCCGGGCCGGTGACGCCGTGACGGCAGCAAGTGGTATATCCTCTGCTTCCTCGGCTACAGTTGAAATGCAGTGAAAACTCGCTAGCGCACGGCGAACTACGGAACTAAGATGCCGAAGAATTGTTTTGAGGTTTCTGATGGAAGGGAGAGGTTTGAGAAGAGATCGCAGGGAACGAGCGAATGGAGCGTCGCTATCTGACAGATATCTGATGATGGTTCGGATGAGAATGGAAGGAGGTGTCTGATACGGGCAATTGTAGCAGAGCGTTGCTGCGAGAGTGAGGAAGGTATACGAGGTGACTCCAAGGAGCGTTACGGCGACAACGACCCCAGCGACGGTGCGGTTGATGGTCCAGAGATATAGGGATAAGGCGCAGCCGAGCAACAGCAATGCGAGCTGGAGCATTACCGGGAGGCTCTCAATGGCGAGATGTATGTGCCACTTCTTGAATCCATCCAGTTTCCGTTGTCTATCCCGGCTCTTGTCGGCAGCAGAACCCCCACGGTTCCGGATATATCGGTTGACCCATTGTTTTCCGAGCATTGCGAGAAACGCGGCGAACAGTGAGGTTGTGAGACTTGCATAAAGTAGGGACTGGACGGTCACAATTTGAGGAGGAGGACCGGTCCAGGCGATGGCGCCAGGACTCGCGTCGGGGAAGAGGGTGTTGTTTACGGCGTGGATCAGAATCTGCATGTATGCGACGGTCATCTCGTTTGGATCCGGTTCTAGCTTTGATTGGACATCGATTATGAACGCTGAGCTGACTGCAGAGAACAGACCGGCCTGTATGCCTTCGGATTGAGGATTCAGTGTCGACAACGGAAGTCGGGCCGCTTACGAAGATTAGGGACGTGTTCAAGTCTTCGTCGTACTTGCTCGCGTAGTCACGGTCAAATTCTCCAGATTCTCTACGGTATATGGCAAAAAAGTCGGTCCGGGGATCGTTGGTCCTCAGCGGTTCGAAGAATTCCTTGAGGGCGGAATGGAGACTGGGTTGGGGTGTCAGCGCCAGCGATGGCATGATTGTCGCGGTAATTCGATGGCCAAGCGCACCATTTCGGATCTATCTGGATGACCACTGGCTCTTGTGGCTGGGGTTCTTCGTTCTCACGCAAGGGTGAGTCCATCAGCGGTGAACGTGGGAGAGAACAAGTGTTGGGCGCTTGATGAACACTGACTCGAATCGAAGACGCCCACCTGCCTCGTCTTCCGGATATCTCAAAGCATCTCGCACCGCTTATTTACAGTTAAAAATGAATGCAACATAACGAAGTATCGAGAGAATTTGGAATTCATCGGCTAAATCGCGCGCAACCAGGCGCGCACCGGTTCACACAGGCCATTTTCTCAGAAGCCAGAACGGTGGAATATCATTCAGACGGCATAACGGATTGTTCCTTGGCGATTTCAAGACGTGCCGCATCCCCGGTTTCTCCGGACGATCTCTTGCGCATTTGCCAATGGCCACAACACTCCCGCGAGGTCGTGGCATTGAATGTGTCTACGTAATACCCGGATGTCGGTCGGGTGTTTACGACAATGCACCAGGTGACAGCGATGTGCGTATCATCCGGAATTTTCGCCTCCTACCTCCCCAACGACGGGCGCAGCTTAGAACCCTGAAAAACGTGAATGAATAGATGTACGCTCGGGCTACGTCCGGCATCTGTATCATGTTTGGCTGAGGCAGTTCGAGATGCTGTTCGATGACGGGTGATTATGTCAGGATGAGCAACCGTGGGTTCAGAATTTAGCGCCGTAACACGGAGATCGGCTCCCGGAGGGTTTCGCTTCCGTCCTCGGACCCGTTATGTAACCGCCACTCCTGTGACATTGTTGACTCGAGTCCTGACTGAGCCGAGACGGGGCCATCAGATTCTTTCCCTCAGGTGGCGTGCTCACCATAGGTAGGCGCCAAACACACACTCTCACAAACTGACCCGCAGTGTGCACATCTGTCGACCATCAACCCATCTTGACCATTTCCGATGGACAATAATTCGACAAAGACCCACCTGAGAAAGGCCGGTTCATATCTCAGTGGCGATCGCCGTGAAGAAACCCCAGGACGTGTGTCCAAAAAGCGACGATCATTATCTAGAAATGAGTGAGTGGGTTCCCCACTCCAATTCTTGATAATGTCTACCAATGATCGGACAATTCATGGGGCCTCACATGGCTGAGTAAGTCCTTGGCATCCATCTCGTGTCTGGTGGCCCCCGTACTTAAATACCGCGGGCAGGATGAACCGAAAGACACCCTCCATTCCCATCCCCGTCCTCACTTTCCCCCTTCCCCGATTATGACGGATACGCCGACGTCAAACGCCTCGACACTCTGGCAGGGGCGCAACATCCAGGACCATGTGGTTGTCGCGCAGGCGGAAACCGATTTCGGCCTGGTGGAACAGTCACTCAACACACCGAAAGTCCCCAACAAAGTCGTCTCCCGTGATTCAGATTCCATTGACTTGGAAGAAGGTCGCGATAAGGACCGCCAGGAAACTTTCGACCTTCGAGAATACCTTACATCATCAAACGATGCAAACGATGCCGCAGGGATCAAACACAAGCATGTTGGGGTCACCTGGGAAAACCTCGAGGTCTCAGGTATCGGTGGCGAAGATAACAAGGTTCGTCATTTTTTGAGGCATCCCCCGCGTTTCCTGTCTTACGGTTTGTTTTCGTTAGATCTATGTCTCTACATATGCAGGTAAAGGATCTTGTCATCTTCCTCACAGGGTTTTCTGACCTTTTTCACAGACGCGGTCATGGGGCTCGTTACCTTCCCCTTCGTCGTTCTTCATAACGTGCTCCAACCAATCCTCCCAAATAGACTGCTACAGATGCCGCCTATTCGAACAATTATTCACAAGTGGGTCTCCCACGCGGATCTCATTTTCCTTTCCTTCTGATCTTCTTTCCAGAAACTCCGGCGTTCTGCGACCGGGTGAGATGGTTCTCGTACTCGGTGCTCCAGGATCCGGATGTACTACCTTCCTCAAGGTCGTCGCCAACGAACGTGACACGTATTTCAACGTGACTGGCGATGTTCGATACGCCGGTATTTCCCACTCGGAAATGCTCAAATACTACAATGGCGAGGTGGTTTACAACCAAGAAGGTACGGATAACGGCATTTCGTAATGTGATATATTTATTCACTTACCTTACAGATGACATACATATTCCGACATTAACGGTCGGACAAACCCTCGACTTCGCCCTCTCAACGAAAGCTCCCGGATCTAGGGGCCGCCTTCCGGGGGTATCCAAAGAAGAGTTCAGCGTTGAAGTCCGAGACCTCCTTTTACGGATGCTCAATATCTCACACACTAAATCCACTCTCGTCGGCAACGAGTTCGTTCGTGGTGTCAGCGGCGGTGAACGGAAACGGGTTTCTATCGCTGAGATGATGGCCACTAGGGCTCGCGTTCAATCTTGGGACAACTCGACGCGCGGGCTTGATGCGAGTACTGCCTTGGATTTCGTCAAGGGTCTGAGGATCATGACGGATGTTCTCGGCCAGACCACTTTTGTCAGCCTCTATCAAGCAGGAGAGGGTATCTACGACCTTTTTGACAAGGTCATGGTCCTCGATCATGGACGCCAGGTCTACTTCGGTCCACCTTCTGAAGCTCGAGCGTATTTCGAGGATCTCGGTTTCAGGTCTCTTCCTCGACAGAGCACACCCGATTATCTCGTTGGATGCACGGACCCCCATGAGCGACAATTCGCCCCCGGAAGGTCATCCCTCGATGTCCCTTCCACCCCAGAAGCTTTGGAGATGGCCTTCCGAGCGTCAAGCCACTACGGGACAATGATAAGCGATTTGGCTGCCTACAAGAAGGAACAAGAGGAGGAAAAAAAGGACCAGGAAGCGTTCCGGGCTGCCGTCGTGGCGGACAAGAGGAAAGGAGCAGCGAAGAAGAGCCCTTATACCCTCGGATTCGCAGGGCAGGTCAAGGCTCTCACTATTCGTCAGTTCCAAACCAGGCTTCAGGACAGGTTCCAGATCGTATCGAGCTACCTGCTTAACCTTTGGGTCGCATTTGTTGCTGGTATCGTTTACCTTAACCTGCCGCTGACGGGTGCCGGAGGATTCACCCGCGCGAATCTTCTCTTCGTTGCCCCTTTGATGATGGTCTTCGACTCACAAGGAGAAATCGGACTTATGATGGTTGGCCGAGGTATCCTGAACAAGCAAGTAAGCTGGGGAAAATGATCTTTGGAAATAGCGATCGTACTAATTCATACACTGTAGACAAGCTACAGCATGTATCGACGAGCAGCCTACTCAATCGCGAACATGCTCGCAGATCTTCCCTTCTCTGCAACTCGGGTGTTCTTCTACAACGTTGTCATCTACTTCATGACACGCCTCGATCGATCTGCCGGAGGTTTTTGGACCTATCATCTGATCGTTTACTTGACCTACTTGGTGATGCAAGCCTTCTTCCGAACGTTCGGACTCCTCTTCTACGATTTCGACACTGCATTCAGGATCGCGGTCATTTTCTTCTTGCATATTCTTCAGTACACTGGAGCCTGGGTGCCATTGGCCGCGATGAAGCGATGGCTTTTCTGGATCGTGAGTTACTTCGTTGGTCTCGATGGTGATTTCTGTATGACTTACACTTCTCCCTCGTAGTACTACATTAACCCTCTCGCGTATGGTATGTGAAAAAATGATTCATTCCGACTCCTCCAGAGTACTAAACGTATCTCTCTCTAGGATGGGGTGCTCTGATGGACAACGAATTCATGCGCATCTCCTTGAGGTGCGACGGCACCTATGTCGTCCCACGAAACCCTCCAGGCTCGTCCAAGTACCCCGAAATCGTCGGCCCGAATCAGGCGTGTACTCTGTACGGTGCTACCCCTGGCCTGGACACGGTGGACGGTGCCTCTTACATCGCCGCTGGGTACTCTCTGAATGTCCACGATCTGTGGAGGCGCAACTTCCTCGTCCTCATCGGATGGTTCTTGTTCTACCAGATCGCTCAGATTCTTCTCATCGAGTATCTCAATGTGAGCTTGTTCCATACTTCAGGTATCTTGATGGAGCTGATGCCGTTTGTCAGGGTTCATATGGAGCAGCATATGTCGCAATCTTCAGGAGGGAGAGCGCAGAGACAAAGGCATTGAACAAGACACTCAAGGAGCGACGGGACACCCGGGAGAAGATCCACGATGTTAGCGTCCCAACGGAGAAGAGGTCGTTCCCGGATCGTAAGACCTTCACTTGGGAGGGGATCAACTACGTGGTTCCCGTACCTGGCGGCACCCTCCGTCTCCTGCATGATGTTTATGGGTATGTCAAGCCTGGGACTTTGACCGCTTTGATGGGTGCGAGTGGGGCTGGGAAAACGACTGCCCTCGATGTCCTCGCCCAGAGGAAGAACATCGGTGTGATCACTGGTGATTTGCTCGTCGATGGGAAGCCACTTGGTCCTTCGTTCGCTCGTACTACTGCATATGGTGCGTCCCCCATTTTTATAGTTGTTCTTTCGGAGGCTAATTGGTTCTTGGAAACAGCTGAGCAGATGGATGTTCACGAGGGCACGGCAACAGTTCGAGAAGCGATGCGATTCTCAGCGTATTTGCGTCAACCACGCGAAGTTCCCGAAGCTCAGAAGGACGCTGACGTGGAAGAAATCATCGAACTCCTCGAACTCCAACCACTCGCTGACGCTCTGGTCTTGAGCCTTGGAGTTGAAGCACGAAAACGGTTGACGATTGGTGTCGAGCTTGCTAGCAAGCCGGAGTTGCTCCTTTTCCTGGATGAACCAACCTCTGGTCTTGACAGTCAGAGCGCGTGGAACATCGTTCGGTTCTTGAGGAAGTTGGCGGATCACGGACAAGCTATCTTGTGTACGATTCATCAACCCTCATCCCTCTTGTTCGAGAGTTTCGATAGGCTGCTGTTGTTGCAGAGAGGTGGTGAAACGGTTCGTACTTCCCCTGAAACCACCTCTTGGGACTTGACACTGATATTCCGCTATTGTACAGGTCTACTTTGGTGACATTGGAGCCGACTCTTCCGTCATCCGCGAGTACTTCGCTCGTAACGGTGCAGTATGTCCAGACAACGTGAACCCGGCTGAATATATGCTCGATGCGATCGGTGCCGGCCTTACTCCCCGAGTTGGAGATCAGGATTGGGCAGAGGTGTGGCACGAATCATCGGAATTCCAAGAAACCCTCGACGAAATCGCACGGATCAAGACAGAGGCCTCCAAGCAGGGGAAGGGGGAGAATAAGACCAGTTCCTCGCAATTCGCGACACAGTTTTGGTACCAGTTGAGGGTTGTGACGAAGAGGTCTTTCGTTGGGCTGTGGAGGTCGCCGAATTATGTGTACACGAGGGTTTTCATCCACGCGGTGATCTCGTTGATCTTGTCACTTTCGTACCTGCAATTGGGTCGGAGTGTGAGGGATTTGCAGTATAGGCTTTTCTCGATGTGAGTATCTGGATTGACAGTGACTCCGCTTGTTTGTGGCCGGGATGCTGACCTTTCCTCTCCCTTCACAGATGTTGGGTGTGTATCATCCCTGCCATCATCCAAGCCCAACTCGTCCCTCTATGGATCTTCAACCGACGTGAGTGACCCCTCTCTCGTCTCACGCTCTATACTAATCCTCGATTAACCCAATCAGGCACATTCATCCGGGAATCCCACAGTCGACTCTACTCTCCCGAAGTGTTCGCCATCTCTCAACTCTTGTCGGAGATCCCCAACTCGATCGTCTGCGCGGTCGTGTACTGGGTTTTGATGGTTTATCCGACCGGTTATGGAGCTGGATCCGCTGGACTTAACGGGACCGGATTCCAGTTGCTCGCAATCATTTTCACGGAGTTCTTCGGTGTCACGCTCGCGCAGCTTATCGGTGCTCTTGCTCCGTCGATTCAGGTACGATCTCTCTCTCTTCTGTCTGTTGCGAAGTTTGCTGACTCGGGAAAAAAAATAACAACCCTTTTTACTTGTAGGTCGGAATGTTGTTCAACTCCGCAATCGCTTTTCCGCTGTTCGTTACTTGCGGTGTCGTCATTCCATACCCCGACATTCAGAACTGGCTACGAGTGTGGTTGTACGAGTTGAACCCTTGGGTCAGGATCACCAGCTCGATGCTCACCACCGAACTTCAGTACGTCACTTCTCTCCCCCCTAAGGAGACCTAACCTAACCACCGATTTTTTTTTTACAGCGGTCTCAAGATCACATGCAAACCCGAAGAGTTCGTTATCTTCAACCCACCCCAGAACGAGACGTGCACGACTTGGGCGAACGATTTCGTTCAATACTTTGGCGGGTACTTGGATAACCCGACCGAAACCGCGCTTTGTCGGTATTGTCCCGTCTCAGTTGGGGACGAGTACTATACCCCGTTGAATATGGACTATGGGAATAGGTGGAGAGACGTTTGGTTGATTTTCGCTTTCTTTGGTATGTCATCCTTCCTCCTCCTCCCTCCGGTATGTCCGTGGTGCTGACGTACCGTTTCTCGCAGTCTTCAACGGAGTCTTGGTCGTTATCGCGTCCAGGTTCCTTCGTTACGCCAGACGGTAATCGGCAAACCGATCACCCCGCTACGATCTTGACGACGTTCACGATGCACATCATGCCAACATATCTGGAATCAATCATGGCTATAGACGATAATCCATTATATTTCGAGCAACGACAATCGACATCGCCTTACAGCACTTAGTATACCTTCTTTACAATAATATAATCAGAATCAGATGGATACGTAGGTCATTGAGTACAAATGATGTGTGAAAAGTGAGAAACATTTGTTGTGAGCCGTATGGACGAAGAAAATTCCCATAATAATCATAGTGAACCCTCCTGGCGGTCACAGAGGTGAAGTGGAACCGATAGAGTCCAACGGTCATTACGTCCCCGTCAGTCCCGTCATCTCACTCGTCGCCTTCGGCCATTTCCCCAAAATCCAACTCTCCCAGTCCGAGTCGCAGCTACCAGATTCGGCACTACCAGCCTCATCACCCCCATTATCCGGCTCGGGGTGGTAGATAAGCTGCCAGTCCCACCTCTTAACCTTGTCTCTAAAATACTCGACCCGGACATCCTCTCTGACAAGATCCTTCCAAGCGGTCAAAAATGCAGAATGCTCGGCCATCGGGATAATCTTCTCGCAGTTCACCTTCACATCGGCTAACCGCAAGGGAATCCCCAAGTCATTCCGCTTTCTGAGGAGCACACCTAGATGTTCTAGCAACGGCTTGGCGGAGCGGAGAGGGGGTGATTCGATTTGGATTCGTTGAAGGTTAGGAAATGGAATCGCGCAGGGACCCGTGTGAAGGGAATAGAGGTAGAAGTATAGCGGTTTGGCCGGGACTCCGCAGAGTTTTATCCGCTCCAGAGAGGCAGCGTTAACGATGAACCTTGAAAAGGTGGTGTTATAAAGCACCGACTCCAGATCATAGTGACTCGCGCCTCGCTCGATGTTGAAGTAAACCGCCTTCGTGGCTTGGGGTTTTGAGGGGGTCTCGCAGAAGAAGTCGTTTAACAAGATAAGGTAGATAATCAAGCCACACACCACGGTTCCGTGACAATAAACCTGGAGGTTGAGAGCTCCACCGGAGTCGTTCTGCACTCGGAGTTCGATCCCATCGGATCCAATGGAGAAGGAAACAGTGGAAACGTGGTCGAGGACATGAAGACATGGTGCCAAGGATAAGTCGCGGACCGGATAAATTTCCGCCATGTCACTGGTAGATGGCGGGCTGCTGAGAGATACGTTTGTGGATGCGGGGATATCCATGTACCAAATGAGAAATATAGCACCGATTCCGATCAAAGTACAATTCCTGAGTGACGGGAGAACGACCGCAGGTGGTTCTTCGTCGAGGTGGTTGCAATTTCCGATGAGACGAAGGTTTTCAAGTAGGGGGCTTTCCCGGAGAACATCTATCACGAGAGTCGGACTGAGGACATCATCAGCGTCAGCGCCAAGCTCGAGGGAGCGAAGGTCTTTGAATAAACCGGCGGGCCAAGTCGCCGCGACTGCGAGGTGAAGTTCGCGAAGCGAAGGCAAACAACCTCGGAATACTTTCGGCAGTTTTCGCTGTTGCCGACGTCTGTTATCGTCCGCGGAGTCTCGATCCCCATCGTAAAGTCTGAGGACTTTTAAATTCGGTGCAGGACCAAGGGAGGAGAGGAAGGGGGAAATATGGCGAGTCCCGTATGAACAATCGAGTTCTTCGATCCTATAGGGGTGTTTCCACAGTATTGCCCCACGGCTGGTATTGGGATGATCGATATGAACCCTGAACAGCCGCTTGCCAGCGTACGTGAGAATCATGTTGAGGAGCGGAGGAGCGGCGAGATCGCTAAGATAAACCGTGGTCCATAGGGACGAGTCCCCGAGAGCGCTGCGCCGCCATTGGTAGCAAACGTGAAGGAGGGGGAGTAGTCTTTTAATTCCGGAATCTCCGACGGCATAGTGGAAGATTTCGCAAAGAACCTCTGGAGGGTGGTGCACCAGAGACCTTGGCCGCGGAAGGGACTGTCGACTTTGAGCCTTCTGGGATAGGGGTTAGATCGGGTGGGGTGCGTGGGTACCTGGAGACTGACCGTTGCGAGTCGCGCACTGGTGAAGTGGTCACGCTCATAAGTAAACCGAGCACTCTCCAACGAAGGTAATATCTACCGTACCTTCTACGAGCCGTTGTGGCGGACATGGAGATAGAAGAAGAGGGCAGTGAGATGGTGGGAAAACGGAACAAATTCTATTCAAGTGTTTTCCCACACTCCCCACTCCCATCGCCCGCCCGGTCTTGTGGGTGTCTTTGTCAAGAAACATCCGTAAACGCACAATGACCCTGCGATATGGTGATCTTCTCATAGTGCTACAGTCAATCGAACAGGTTTTACGAGTTGTTAATTCATTGACAACAAGCCCTGTCTCGCTTCGCTCCGGTCTCACCTCTCACACTGTACAGTGGTTGTACAATCCCTGTTGGAGGTTACACCTTCTGTAAATCGATGTGGAAGTCACGGAAAATGATATCTTGCTGTCCATAGAACTCCGAGTTCTTCACGTTGCCTAGGAACACTGCATTCGGGTGGCTCCAGTCCATGGCCCAATTACCAGCCTCCGTCTTTTGTACACGCCATGTGCAGAAACCTATATATCGAATTCAGTGGACCTTCCCCCAGGTCGGGACAGGTACTACATTGGCTGCATGCAGTTGCAGGTACCCCCTGTGGTTTTACATATGATGTTCTACGCCGGCGCGGCGATGCCCAATTCGCAAAACCGCGCATCTGGCGGACTGATCATGAGTCTAGACAAGCTGTAACCTTCCCCTCGCAGTGGACGTCTGATAGCAACCGATTACTACGACACTTGATTACACTCAAATATTAACTTGAGGGTCGCTGATCTTAGTTCCGAACTTTGCGTATCAGGAGTTGCAAACGTAGGAATTCTCCGATCGTAAGTCTAACCACGCGCGGTATCGAATAATTACGGAAGGAAATTCAACCAAACGAAGCCACTTGAACGTCAGACCGATCATATATGCTAATATGCTAACGTGCGGCGGGATAGCCAGCGAGGCAGGGGGAGATACAAAGTCGGCGGGGACATCCGTTTCATAGTCTGGCAACGGACAATACCCGAGAGGAGAAGTGCTGCAAACTGGATACAGATCTAGGGAGAGGAGCAAGAGAGTACAGTCATGGTAAAAGAAGGCATCTTAGGGACCGACGAAGCACGCCGGCCCCCACCGTGAGTTTCCTTGTTGTCCCCCTATTTCCCCATCGTCTTCGGCCATCTGTCCGGCCAACCATCCCATCCAACGCAACTATCATCAGGATCCCCAGCCCCCATCTCCTCGTATTTCTCTTCATCGTCTTCGTCCTCGGAATCCCACTCGTCCTCGTAGTCGTAGTCGTGACGACGACACCTGGGCAACTTTTTGACCGTAGATTGTTCATACTCCAACCTCACACCTTCTTCAACGAGACCCTCCCAAGAGGTCAAAAAGGCACAGTGATCCGTGGTCGGGATCAGCATCTCGCACTTCACCTTCGCCGTGAGGGATCGTAAGGCCCCCCCTGCCCTCTTCCTTTCCCCGAGCAGTTTGTCCATCTCCACAAGCAGCGACCGCGGGGAACGGAGGGAGATGGTTTCGATGTGCAGCCGTTTGATATTCGGGCATGGCAGACGGAGGCTTGGACCGCCACAAAGGTACCTGAGGAGGAAGGAGAGCTCCATGGGTGGTACTCCCCGCAGTGTCACCTCTTCAGCGTCAGAGAAGCTGCGGAACAATGCCAGGACAAGAAGGGCAAAGTTAGCCGCTTCCGGGGCTGCCCAAATCCTGCCACGATCAACGTCGAGTGCCAACTGTTTTGCAGCCTTGAAACCGGGACGGGTGTTTCCGAACTCGAAGAAGCTCAGTATGAAGCTGAGGAACATTGTATCTTGCGATAAATCGCAGAGTTCATCCACCTCTACATCCAAGGCTCCTCCGGAATCGTTTTTCACTTGAAGCCGAACCGCGTTATCGTTAATAGAGAAGGAGACGGTGGATATTCCATCGAGGACATGAAGCCCTGGTGCTGTGGAGAAATCTTCAAATTTCCGGGAGACAGCTCCAAGCTCGAAGTAAGGTTCGGTAAGGGTTACAAGCGTGGACGAGGGAACGGTCATCAACCGAATCAGAGAGGTGGTTCCTACTCCAATCAGGGTGCACTCTACCAGCGACCGGAGCGCGACAGGACGTAGCTTTAATCCTGGAGGAAAGTTGCAGTAACCGGTCAAGCGGATAGATTCGATCGAGGGGCTTTCTCGAAGGACGTCCAACACATGAATGGGAGAGATGGGGTAGAGTGGGGCACCGCATTCGAAAGAGATGAGACACCTGAATAGACCAGCGGGCCAAGTGATTGTTAGAATGTACATTTCACGCTTCTCCGCACGTCTTACCTTTTACGGTAGTTTGTTCCCACCGCATTTTTCCTTATCTTTCGGACGATCTCTCGTTCACTCTCAAAGTCGCAATTGCAGTCGCTCTTCTGCTAGTTTCTAATAGTGATTGTGTTCGCAAGGGTAAGGTCGCGAAGTGAAGGCAAAGAACCGGAAAAAATGACTGGGAGACTAATCAGTAGTACCGGTTTTTCTATCCCTACGGTCAATAACTGTCGAATGTCAAGGACTTTGAGGTTTGGGGCAGGGCCAAGGGAGGAGAGAAATGAGACAAATTGTTGGGGATTAATGAAACAGTGGAGTTCTTCGATTCTGTCAGCGAGTTTCCAGAGCATCGCGAGGCGATCGAGGTCATGATGAT
>Ga0307512_10004136_pt1 | contig 16107 bp, 12 predicted proteins | sample 14_EM_MG_FD_200267 | JGI IMG/M metagenome (GOLD analysis project Ga0307512, IMG submission 200267) | Populus trichocarpa ectomycorrhiza microbial communities from riparian zone in the Pacific Northwest, United States - 14_EM | ecosystem: Host-associated > Plants > Roots > Unclassified | place... | reverse complement strand
TTGTTTGTTTGTTTGTAATCATATTGCATTCGGCCGCTGGCGGCCATGGCATATCCCGTACACATTTCCTCCCCGCTTCTTCCGTAACATAAAGAAACAAAAGCAAAGTCGCGAGTCCTCTTCCCCAAAACAAAAGAAACCGCCAAAGCCTTGGCAGTTCGAATTGTTCCGACCCGATAGGTCAAGTACTCTACTTTAGGCAATTGTGATAGTTTGAAAAAATGCACTTCCAAGCCACGCTTTCCGTTGGACGCTTGGCTACCACCGGTTAGTTTAAAGTTTCTAACCCTCTGGAGGCTTAAACGCTTCTGCATTTACGCAGTTACCTAGATGATCTTGATGCGCTCCGTAGACACTGACTATCGTCTAGAGTACTGGCCAGCGTCCAGAATGTTATGGAACAGACTAGAGTTCAAAACTCAGGCGAGATGGATAGCCTATACGACACTGTCAGAGGTATAGACTATTTCAACCGACTTAGATTCAGTAGGGACCTGCTCGTCTAGGTTCTCCTTACTGTTGCTGCTCTCGTCTTGCTGTCATCGCTAGGACTTTCATCACCCTCGTCGCAGAGACGGCGTCTAAAGGACAATCACAATTCTACTTATACTGCCCGTACCAGATGCTTGCCCCCATTGGCTAGAAGTCCATAGGAACGAAGATATAGATTCTACTACCAAAAATGGGTCCGAGATCTGATCTCGCTGAGCTGTGATTCTCAGGCATCGCCTACGAATTGCTTGTTAAAATTCCCTAACACCATAATCGTCAGATATCGTGAGACATAGACTTGTGATGGTGGCGTGTCCTGACGACTGACTAGTGATGATGGTGGATATACTTCCGGGTCATCGTGGTTGTGTAGACAAAGTTTGAACTGACTATAGATAAACGTTAAGATTCTATCTACCTATACGCAGGCGGTACTTGAGGTTTTAGCTCCCGAAAGCCTATTCGCTGCAGACTATCAAAAGAACTTCCCCATCCCAAAGAAACTTCCTCCCTAAGGAGTGGCTAACTCCGCTACCGCCGTCAGAAAGTACCAACATCAAAGTACAAACTTCATCACAGTACCAATGAGCGAACTTTGTGCTAAAGTCATTCACATTGTAGTAGAATAACTTCGCCATGGTACCACAAGACTAACTTCGTTCGAAAGGTATTTAACTTCACACAAAGCCCTAACTTTGCTTGCACGTTTCTAACTTCACTTGTGCATTTCTAACTTAGTTTAACTTTCGCGATGCTATCCCACTCAAATGTAAGAGAAATTTTCCCCCGCAACAAACCCACGCTAATCTTTTTCAGAGTTCTCAAACAACCCAGCAACGCCAGCCATTATATTCATCTCTGGATCCCCTCCATCAACTAGGAACTTCAAACCCCTCAAGCCCAACGGAGAATTCAGCACTGGATCGCTAGGCTGTCCGGGTGTGTGCATTGCCTCACCATGCCGGATGAAGGCATAGCTGACCCCCTTCCTCCCAAATATCGGACTCCAATTCCTCATTCCATCATCGCCTGGCTTCATGGTGCAGAACTTCAGACCCACTGGGAGGTCAATATGGCCTTCTGGGATTGCCTCCTTGATGCTATTAACCTGAACGGTGACGAGGATTTCGTTTTTGGGGACTTTCCACGTGTTGAGAGTGGTGCCTTTCGGAATCAACAACTGAGGTGAATATTCCCATGTACCGTCATCGAATGCGAACTGGAGATAGCAGAGTCTGAATGGATCTGGGATGAGCGGTTTCAAGTCCAAGGGAGAGAGACCGAGGCAAGAAATAGCCGTCAATCGACGAGATTCAGGACGAAAGTCAACCCAATGGCTGAGCAAATACAGAAGACCTGTGGACGGGATGAGACCGGGGCGTATAAGAGGTCCACTGCACAAATGCTTCGGCAACATAGAGAATGCCCACTTGAAACCCTCATCATCGTGAAAAGTATCTGTGGGAGGACGTTTAAGCGGGATTCTCTGGGTTAACATGGGCTTGGTGATAATTCCGATCCCTAAACCATGGTAAACTCCGACTAGTTGTCGTCCCTTTCCGGGTGCTTCATCGGTGACGATCCTCTCAAATACCACATGACGTCCAGTCAACGGATGATCAGGAGGTTGGATGGGTCGGCGAGCCGACTGACGGCCCATATTAGTCCACACCTATGTTTTGGTCAGCAGGGCATTGTCATCTGCCAAAAGGCTACTCGTTTTTGATAGGAAGCTAACCACAACGTCATCAGGACTGAGAGGTTGTGTGAGACCCAAGGGGCGGGTGTACAAGACACGAATACCCTCAAGGCGCTCGCCGGCTTCAGCATCGAGCCGAAATGATACGCGAGAGTAGTATGGACGGGGTCTTTGGCGAGTTTCGATGGTATGTCCACCCCTTGTAACAAATTCCAAGCTTTCGAGGAGCTGACCCTGTCTATGACCGTAGTTGAAACAGACTTCAACTACTGGATCTTCGGGATCAAGGATGTAGACGTAGATAGGGTCCAATCCTTTGGTTGATTCAAGTCCGAACTCCTTTCTCAAACCATGCCACGTCATACTTTCGTGGATCTCGACATCAGCCGGCGGAACTTCAGGAACCCATTGGACCATGCAGTGAAGAGTCGGACAAAGGTCGTGTAAGGGACACCACCAAGACTGATTTCGCGCACTGAGACATGCCTCAATGACCCCAAACTCATACATGCCATTGAACTAGATTGAATGAGTATCAACTTGTGCATACATATCTCTCACCCTGAATGTTTACCTCTGCAAACTTTGACGATATTCCAACAGCAACATGACCCTTCGTAGGTAATTGTCTTTTCTTTCTGCCTTCCCAACTTCCTAAGGCATCAGAAGTATCTCCGTTTCCGAAAACTACCTACAAAATGAAACCGAGATCAGCCATGTTTATTAGACCCATCGCTCAATGTTGTCAAAGCTGGCTTACCTTTAATCCAGTGATCGCATCGCATGTGTTTTGCATGCAGTTATTCTCCATAGGGCCACCAGGAAGTGCGCAGTCTGTCGAAATATTGACAATCCAACCAGCAATCCACTGGTGCTTAGCTTCAAGGTAGACTTGTGCTTTGCGCCCTGTACAGCTCCCAGCAATCACAATACGAGTGATGGTACTACTGTCATCATCGACATATTGACAGTGAAATTCTATGCCAACAACCGGATATAACCCCTCATTCTCTGCACCTTTAGTGACCGCGCCGCCAAAGTACACTGTAACAGACTTGACGACATCCCTGACTGCTTCCCAGCTTTTCTTGTCTCCACGAATAGAGTCCAAATACCACCTTTGAACGTCCAGATCCATGACACCTGCTACTCTTTCCGTCCCTTTGAATTTCTCCGGTCTTAGTTCATATTTGACAGGTACGCCGCATCCTGATCTTTCAAAGAGGTCAAGTTCCACATTTCGCTGTTTGCGTATGGCAATTTCATCCTTCCAGCAATCTCTCGCAACATTGCAGGCCAGTTCCCATACCCTCTTCCTGTTTCTCCAACCATGGGAGAGACGTTTTGCTGAATCGGGGCCACTGGGAGAGCTACAGCGCAGATTACGGTACATCGTTCTCCAGTCAACAGGTCCGCCCGGATCAGAGGTGGAGACCACTTCAATTTCAAGGAAATAAGGGAAGTCAATTGCAACACGCTGGTTCCAGAACGCTTGTGTGAGAGGGGCCGAAGAAAGTAACCTTGAAGCGACACGAGCATTGACAACGTCTTTCTTGGGAAGAACGGAAAGGATTTTAGTCAATATCTCCAACGGCAGATCCTCCAGGTAAGTCTTCCTGCCGTCTACCAGACCGTGGCGCTTCAGATTAATATTGGGCTTCAGCTGGAGATTCGACAAATGAACTTCATTTGACGAGCTAACTTTTGGCGGATATTTCGCAAACGCAAAGACGTCTAGCGAACACACGAAGTCGGCTAACCACCAATCATTCTTGAGGCTCGGCTTGTTATTGCGCCGTCGGTCCGAAGAGTAAACATGGTTTGGACTAAGGCCGTTCTTGAAATTAAAGTCAGTCCCTACCGGGATTACATCTGCACGGTGAATGTGCGACAAGAAGTATCTAAGTAGAACTGCATGAGTAACGGATCCTTGTGAGTACAGAACAGTGTCTCGGTGATGATGCAGAGCCATCTGGAGAATCTGCCAACAGTTTTCATGAAAGACAACGTTATTCTAGAATCATTAGGAATATTCAGGTAGTTTTGTAGCAAGTCCAAGTCCATACCTTCGTATAGACTTCGACACATTTCCGTACCGGTACATATTCAGGACCCCGTTCGCAGTCGAGAACATGATCATAATTCGGTTCTAACCAGCTGAGTTCTGGCATGTTACGAACTTCGCGATCCAAAACAAAGTACTGCCGTTCATTTGTAGGGACAGTGACAAAATTTCCAACTCCATCCTCATGTGCGTCCCCGATTCCCGATACATAAACCCTATCCATAGTTAGTACTAGTAGAGTGCCTATTCTTTCAGAATACAGCTACAAACCATGGATCTGTCGCATTGTGGAGCTTGGGAGTAAACGCCGTGTTTTCGTAACCAATGCAGCGGCGGAATCTGGCCCACTTTAGCAATCATCAGAATGCAATATTTCTCAGTTCCAAGCTAAGGCCCCGCGCAGACATACTACAGTTGCTCTTAGCCATGCCGCAGAAGGGCTTATGCCATCGATGACATGAAAGGGCCCTCCACACAGAGCACAGGAGGTCTCTTGCATGATGACAGAGTTGACGTCGCTGTTGCTTAGTTAGAATCGGTAATGTTGATGTTACTGTAACTGTTAGGAGTGGTTGTCAATGAATTAAGTAAGGGGTGGCACTCTCATCGCTTAGGGATGCCAAGACTTCAAACGTGGCACTAATCACGTCGATATCTTTGGTTGTACTTTTGCTTCATGGGAGGGTAGCGTGTCCACTCACACTGGTGGTTTGGGTGTGCCGCAGACAGTGACAAACTCATTTGAGCGTAGCAATAGCCATGGTGATTTTTCCAACACTTTTGCTCCTTGTTATGGGGTTTTCACAATGTGATTGAGTTGTAGCAGTAGGCATAAGGATTATTCCAACTCTCCAACCTCCTTTAATACTCATACCCCATATACAACACCACCCCCTTCCTCATACAATACATAAACAGACAAACTTAAGCAATACACGTATACAACTACTACTTCCTAGGACCAATATAACCAAAAAAACCTCTTGGATTTTGGAAAAGGAATGCTGGCCTCGGCCGGTTGGGTACTCCACTGCAATAACTTCATATGAAATTCTGCATTTTCAGACTCTGAAGGGAGACAGCAGAGTAAAACGACCCATGATACTTCGGTATGCACCCATGTTGCAACAGATCTTGTCAAACGTTAGAACTGGGGTTGCAGGGGCGGCGGTTGTGAGTGGAAGGGTGGAGTTGAAAGATGGGTTTATGAGTTTTCTCTGTTTTGTTCTACGCTCATTTTACTGGAGGAGAGGCGAATGGCCTAGTGCTCTCTGTTGTGGAGCGGTGTAGTGAGGAAGTTACAACTTAGACTAGTCTCTGGACTGGAAGTGGCGGGGGTTTTCTGGTTATGTACTACACTGTCATAGCTAGAGTAAATACAGAATGATTAACACAGCCAGGGTCGAGTGTAACAGCAAGCATATGACTTTCCATGATGCTAGCCGATCTGGAGTATCCAGCCCCCTTTTTCTAGGCTGAAAGTTTTTACTTCTCTTGAGCCGTACCAACCAGACTCCAGTAGGGTTTCCTTGTATTCGGCATGGGACGATATATCCCGGGCAGGGCGAGACTTACCTGAAAATTCTTTACAAGCTTTAAAAACGTGTACTTATTCTGTGAGTCTGCTCTATGGGGTTGGGGAGAATAGTGTAGGTAAGAGTGACTGAATATTAATCTCCTGAGTAATTTAAGTTCTACAAGAACTGCTCGGGCTACTTCTTTGTCCGCATCATGGTACCCAAATGAGCAGGCCGAGGGGTCTAGCGCACCGATACCACAATGGGAAGGCAATGCCAACAGCGGCGTGCCGGTAGTCTTTACGAATGAACCCATCACCATGTGTCACTCAACTATAAAATTATTGGTTATGTTGAAAAGTGAACTTATTGATCTATCTAGAAGAGACACAAAGACCGTATATGTACAATCTACCATATGCGTACGCGTATGCACTGCCTGATATGAGACGCATAACCCTGGTCCTGATGCATATCCTCATACAGTCACAAGTCTACATTCTCATACAAGACTTCAGACGATGCTGAGACTTCAGACGATGCTGAGACTCACATGCAACAGGTTATGTTGCATGTGTACTTGGATCGTGAGTCTCAGCATCGTCTGATGTCTTGTATGAGAATGAAGACTTGTATGAAGATGGTGGCTGTATGAGGATATGCATCAGGACCAGGGTGATGCGTCTCATGTCAGATAGAGCATACGCGTACGCATATGGGAGATTGTACATATACGGGCCTTTGAGATAGAGAGGATAGGTTAAGTCAATCAACAAGTCAAAGAAGCATCCAAAGTAACAGGTTATGTTGAAATACTGATTGCTTGAAGCTTATATATTCTAAAATACAGGAACAATCGTGTGATCTTATATACGGCATTCAGAGTATACCTTGTACGCATGCATGCGCACTCAGCTGGCATCTCCAGCTGAGTCTGGAACGACCATCATCATCGTGAGATCATGATCCCCATCAGCCCAGCTGAAGCCCATAAGCCGTACGTCAGGGAGTCCATATATACAACAGGTTATGGAGTGCATGCATATTGTAATTTGTATCGATAGATAGAAATATCCATCGCTTGTAGATGAGTCTTTGCCCCTCCTAGGTCGACTGGCTCTTTCTAGTGCTAATCTAGATTCTCGATTGTAGATTGAAGCCTTCAGTGATGTGTAACAGCTCTCTTCTATCGGCCGGAGTCGAAAGTGACTGCTGTATTCCGTTTGCGAATAATTCAATAAGCTCGCTATCCATGGTAACGCGATCAACTTTTCCGTTTCGGATATTGGTGGTGGAAACAGAAGTTGAAACTATACGGGTCTATCATACTCTAAATAGAGTGAATACAGTATGATTAAAACAAAAAAAAACTATACGGGTCGAGCAGCGTCACGTGATCAATAAATCCGAAGATCAACACTTGTGCAGATGTGCGGGGACAAAGATCTCTTTCTATTTGCTAGTTCGTGATCGATTCATGCGGGTTCATATACCCGGTTCGCACCTTGCCTTAGACGTGTTACACGTCAAAATGATTTGTGCTTTCAGAAATTCGTTGGCACGCACGGCAGATCTGTGGATCCCTGATGATTTAGATGTTACCACCCCGCACTTGATTATGTATATGTGGGCGGGGCGGGGACGGATATCGATAGATTCACGGACCCGGTACTGACTGCTTCCATACTACGATGATGTCTTCAAATTTCTCGCGTCCCGAGTTTCTCGGACGTTTAAGAACCCCTAAAACGATGAAGATAATTGCGGGGGTGACTTCTGCTGCCGCTATTGCGCCGGGTCTACCTACAATAGACAGTGATGACTTGGGAAAACTTAGGACAGCACTGCTTGATAAAACAGAGCTTCGGCGCTTTAAGAGGAGTTCGGGGAATGCATCGAGGTATGTACCAGCATATTCCGGACCTGATACCTTCGCCCCCCTCACTAACATCAAAAGCTCGTCGCCTTCGATCAATAGCGCCGCTCCTTCGACAGCCGTCTCGGTTCCATCAGCAGGATCCCCCGCCATCACCGCAGGCTTATCGGTTCCAGCCGCCAGCCCCCAAACTTCCCGCCCAGCTAGCGCTCCGCCGACCGCTCCTTCAAACGCCCCCCAGTCTGTCGGTCTCGGCAACACAATCGCGTCATCTGTGGCACCAACATCTGCCCACCTATCAATCCCTTCAACGATCTTCCGTCCAGCCACACCCGCCACCGCCAGTCTCGAGAAGGATATCAACGATGTCAGAACAGCAATGGAAGAGTTCAAAAGCAAACAGCTGAAATACACCAAAAAAGATGGCACGGCGATTCCATTGAGCGAGACCATCGATTCGGTGTTGAACCGCATCAGGCAATACACCAACATTGGCAATATTATGGTTCAGAGCGACCCAGCAATTGCAGCTTTGGCGTGGGGAGGTTTCAACCTCCTATTGCAGGTAACAAAGTATGGTCTATTTCAAGCAACAGACCTCCTTCTAAAATAGGGAATAGATCGCGGGGAACGATGCCGAAATGACTATAAAGATTGCCGAGTCGATGGCGGATATCCTCGAATATGTCAAGATTTATCAAACCTATGAAACGGCTTTCAAGTATCACAATACGGCTGCAGGAAAAACGGCATATGATTTAATCATGCTTTTGCACAAGGATATACGGGGCTTTTGCCAGCAGGCGAAGCAATACTATGAGAAGAACTGGGCGAGTATGTACACCAAATCCTTATTTTGGCTCAACTTCTTACCCCAACATAGGGAGAATGGCTGAAGCTGCGATCACTCCATTCTCAATAGAATTCGACCCACTTCTGCAACAGCTTAAAAACCACAGGCAGCTCGTCGAGTCTGCAGTTGCTTCTGCCCGGTTTCATGGTATTTTCACCCCAGGTAGACTTGGAGTATGCAAGGTTAACTTTCTACCCTTCTACAGACAAGGAACGAATCAACCTCTTGAAGTGGCTATCACAAATACCGTATCATGATATACACGATAACGAACGGAAACGGAGGTCGGAAAACACTTGTGATTGGCTCTTACAGAGGGACCAATTCACCCATTGGAGGGATTCTGCAAGATCTTCCTTGCTTTGGGTTCACGGAAAACGTAAGTATCTGCATTGCCTAAACTGTTTAATTAAAGTGGAAATCGTACTGATGAATATTGTTAGCTGGATGTGGAAAATCTGTACTGATGTACGAAGTCCTTGCACACTTCCTGAGCTTCAGTTTCTGACATTGTTGTGTAATCAGATCAAAGGTGATTGACCACTTAGTAGAAATCCATGGAAGCAATACCACTAGTTTTCCGGTGGCGTACTTCTACTGCAACTTCGATGACCACAAAACACTCCAACCCGCAAATGTCCTGGCAACCTTGCTTAAGCAGATTGTTGCAACACGGCCTTCTATGCCGGAGGCAATTACGGCAGCTTTCAAGATGCAGCAACTCCATGGCATGGTATCGGGGAAACATTCGTTTGAGGACGTCAAGAGCTATTTCTCCGAAGTCCTGAAGTCGACAGAAATCCGCACCGCATTTCTACTTCTTGACGGAGTGGATGAATGCCCCTCGACTCCGAAGGGCCAGGGACGGTCTTTGGACTCCAGAGGGCAGCTGCTAAATGCCTTGGTCGAGCTTACGGCCTTACAGCTGGGAAATTCAAGGATCAAGGTCCTTGTCTCAAGCAGACTTGATTCAGATATCCAGTTTATTTTGAAGCCATTCCCCGATATCGCCGTCGAGCAATCCGATACTCGGGATGACATCACAGAGTATGTGGGCTCACAACTGACCAGATATATTCAAGAAGGCATGCCTGTGAGACGGCCTATCGACGACCACCCTGAGCTTAGGGCTCTCATTATTGATAGTCTTATCGAGAAATCACAAGGAATGTAAGTTTGCTAAGCTTCTATGCTGCAAAAGACGGCCATATTGACGCTTTTCACAAGGTTTCTATACGCTCATCTACAATTAGCCACGATTTGTCAAGAGCACACGTTGACTGCCGTTAAAGAGGCACTGGACCAGCTCCCAGATAGTTATGATGAGGTATATCTTCGAATCCTCACAAAGCTTGAAGCACACACTCCGCGGAACAGGCTACTTGCGAAGCGGGTGATCGCCTGGGTCCTGTGTGCAGTCCGACCACTTTCAGTTGCAGAGCTGACGGAAGCTCTGATTGTTCGTATTCCAGAAAGACGCCTGGACCAGGAAGGCAGGTGCAGCGGCGAAGCCATCCTGGAGGTCTGCATGAGCCTTATCGTAGCGGAGACGCAAGGCGGCAATACCGTTTTCCGCTTCGCTCATTTTTCGGTCAAGGAATTCTTCCACCAACACAGCCTTGCGCCTGAACCGCGGTCGAAGTCAAACTTCATCATTGATACCGAAAAAACCCACGACGAGATAGCCGAGATATGTGTAGGGTATTTATCATTCGATCCTTTTCTTCGCGGACCATTGGACTATGAAACACTTTATGAGTGTCGCGATCTGTTTGAAGCTTTCATCCAAGAACATCCACTACTGGACTATGCGGGTGCTGCATGGACTGAGCATCTTAGAAAAAATCTCGGGGAAAACGAGAACCTATCCGCTTCTATCTCAAATCTTTTTGCCTCAACGGCCAATATCGGACTCTCCTTCCAGGTTTACTGGTTCCGGACACTTGCTGATGGATTTCCGAAAGGCGTAACACCACTTCATATCGCAAGCTTTTTTGGGCTTCCTGACCCCCTGGAAACATTGCTATTATTGGCAGAAACAGGTGCAATCAATGCTACGGATAGTTTAGGGAGGACCCCCCTTCACTGGGCATGTCTGAAGGGCCACAGCGCAGTCGTACAACGTCTTCTAGAAGCCGGTGCAGAAATAAAGGCCCTCGACAAGAAAGGTTTCAACCCGATGGGGCTAGCCGCATTAAGCGGTCAAACAAAGACTTTCAAGATTTTGCTCCAAGTACAACGGGACATGATTGACACTGAAAAGGACCAGCAATTTGGTATTGCGCTTTTGGCCGCAGCCCAGGGAAAATCGCGCGAGATTGTATCCCTACTTCTCGATGCCGGAGCCGACCCGAACGTGCCGGTCCACCCGGATATGGATCCACTCTGGGTGGCTGCGTGGGAAGGAGATCTGACTATAGTCGAACAGCTCCTAGAAGCGGGGGCCAATGTCGACAGCGGCCAGAAATACGGGAATGCACTCCAGGAGGCGGCAGCGAGTGGAAGCTTAGAGATAATTGAAGTGCTCTTGATGGCTGGGGCGGACGTCAATGCACGCGGAGGACCCGCAGGAACGGCATTGAATGCTGCAGCTTTTCGAGGCTATTACGAGTGTGTGGAGCTGCTTCTCATTGCGGGAGCAGAGGTACGGTTCCCGGATGATGCCTATGGAGGGGCGCGGACACTTGCCGAAGCGATGGGGCATTCGAATGTAGTCAAACTATTGTTAGAATACGCACCCGAGACTTCCACACCTAACGAAACCTTGCCACAAACAACGATAAACGGAATACTCCAACTAGCTGAACCAGCGGCACCACTCACCCAGCCTTCTCCGAGCCCAACCAATCTGATTCAACTGGAAGCCATGAACGCAGGTGCAAGATCACTTTTCCAGACGGTTGAAACCGGCGACGTGGAAACTGCACGCAGGATGGTTGGATTCGGAGCAAACTTCATTAGTTCAGCGCTAGCAAGCGGAGACGTAGCCTTCATCGAACGCTTCTACCAAGTGATTATCTACCAGGTTGACACGATCCAGAATCTGAAGAACACCGAGCTCATGGGCCTGCTGTTTGAGCTCTTTGAGGGCTTCTACACGGGAGTCATGCAGTCATCCATCGATAAAGAACTGTTACTGGACGGATTCAGAACCGCAATGGGCATTGCTATGCAAAAGCTACTCGACGGAGACTACGCTCCGATGATGAGGGGATTGGTGGTGCATAGGGAGAAAAAGCTTCTGGGGGTGATCGAAAATCGCGATGAGGATGCTGCGGAACGGTCCTTGAGGTTTGCGGCGGAGTGGATCCGTATTGGTATAAGAGTACCAGGACATTCATTGATTGCTCGTAGCTTTGCGAAGTTGTATGTTGCCGGACTGAAGGCATTGGAGGATAAAGGGTTCCAAGCGCTTGCGAACCAGATATTACAAAGTAGTGTGTGTGGGACGAAGCAGGAGGATCTTGTGGGGTTGTATGAGATTGGCACGGCCGCAAGACTGGGTGGTTGTTCTGTAGCTGAGACAAGAATTCGACAAGTCGCAGCAGGTCTTCTGCAAGGTGATGCTGCTGATGGAGTTGATGAGAAGTTTAGACAGCGGTTGCGGGATATCTTGAGTCCCCCACCTGATATATCAGGGGAGACATCGCCCGAGTGGGGAGATGATGAAATCCCGTGGTGGGATGTGTATCGAACTAGTTCGTAGTATACTTCCGCTGCTTAAAAACAATCAATTTACGACCATTTTGTAGATGGAATATAGTAGCAACTTTATCCTAATCTAATCAGAACTCAAGGTCGGTATCTGCCGACACTAGAGAACTTTCCGTAGAGTCTGTGGCCGAGTCTCAATGGGCAATCTCAACATACTATGTCCTAGTCGCCGTCGTAGCAAGAATTGGTGTGGTTTTAGCGTGATATTTACACGGATCATGCCTTTTTGCATGTTAGACCGCTCGATAGCGCGAGACTAAAGCTTGGAGTCGGCGTCTAGAAATCTGGGGACCCCTCCTCTGGGGTCTAGATCTGGGGCTCGTCCTCAGACTCCACACAAGCACGGGATGTCCTCCATTAGTGCCATAAGTGATGCAAACTTCATGAATTGAGCTAAATTCCGTCATCTAGATACAGTTTACCCTTGCTATACCGGATGCCCAAAATCAGAGCCATTTAGTCCGCATTAGCAAGGTTCGGTTACAGAGAAAATTAGTATGCATGAAGGGGTAAAATGGACAGCTGTCATCTTCATCTGCATCAGTTCTTCGCTTCAGTTCTACCGGTACCAATATAGACACAACTTCAATGACACCTCCAAAGCTTCCACGAACCAATGCCAAAAAAATAAGAGAAGCGGGATGCAGGTAAAGACTGGAGAAGCGTAGTATTTACATGTAGTATCTATTAGCATCCGGTATAGCAAAATTTATTTGTATGAGAGCAGGGGTTTGTCTTCACAGAAAGACCATCCGGTCCATTATTCACAGAAATCCGTTATAGAAAGGTGGAATTTGGTGGTTGTCAACCCTTCCTGATAGAGAAGATCTGGTACAGTAGGGTATCCTCCGGTAGGCTACGGTACGGTACACCAAGGGTAGACTGTAATTACTCGGGTCTGGCAAAAAAAGATCGAATGCGTGCCACCCAGAAATGGCAATATTTGACAACGCCACATGCAGTATTGGGTAAAACGCGATCAGCATATTGATAGAAAGGGGAACAACTAGCACAGTTTGGCTACACTCTCGTTTTTGCCCCCGGTTAGCACCCTGTTCTCTCAGCAAAATTTACTAGAAATGGGGTGTCACATCTTTTACTGCCAGACCCGAGTACAAGAGCATTGGAAGTTCAGAGTCACCGCTCATTGTCAATGCCTGCAGTACCTACCGATTCCTCAGCCCGCACAGCTGTAGAGTATGTCCCAGGAGATATGCCAACTTCACTCATGGTAAATCCGAAATATTCGATCCCCGAAGTGTAGGTCCAACTAACTTTCTTCCATGTCCTTTAGAGTCCCCACCCCGCACATTTTCCCAACCTCGAAGCACCGAGTAACTACTCTAGACGTTGAGATGGAACCTAGCGGATACTTTTCAATCTTAACCCGAGGCATTGCAGTGGGTGGCGTTTGCATGAACATCGTCTTGTGCCCAGCACGAGCTTGGACATCGGCCAAATTTAGACTATGGGCCCATCGCGTTCCTGGGGAAGTCGAGTACGTAAAACCAAGGATCCGGGGATCCGGGGAGACTTGCCAAACGGCTTAACCGACTAGCCTCTTGCGGGGACGAAGGGTAGCGGAGGGGAGCTCCGCCATCTAGCCGGCTAGCCCGGAGGCGGAGGGGATGTCAGGTCCTGTCATACTCTAGTAAGAGTGAATACAGTATGAATAAACAACAACAACAAACCGACTAGCCTCCTCTCATCTCACCGTCCGTTGAGATATATTCTAAAGATTTGGGAGACGTACTTGTTACCGTAGCTAGGTACTAGGGTTTCAGCTGCCGATGCTTTTTTCTGCCGTCTTCTAGAAGCCACTGCAGAAAGCCGTTTTATGCAGCAACCACTCGGCAGCTTCCGTGGAAATTACCGACGACCAGGGAGGGGGGTGTGGTGCAAAACCCATGATGCTGGACATCTGCCTATGACGTTGCATGAGATATACAATGGGCAATTACCGAGCCGGCGCTGGCTGCTGCGCAATAAAAGCCCGCCCGCCACCGCGCATGTACCCAAGTACCCTCAACGAGCAAACATGAGGCTTTTATCAACAGCAGCCACAGCGCTCCTGTTCCTCGGGGTCGGTGCTCATGCCCAAAAGGACCTGGACCCATCTGTCGACCTCGATTCCCTGGGGAACAACACGTTGTTCACGCAATGGCGTCCGCGATACCACTTTTCAGCCCCGGCCGGGTGGATGAACGTACGTCCCCTCCACGACCACCCCCTTCCCACGTCACTAACCCACCCAGGACCCCTGCGGCGCCTTCTACGACCCTCACACCGACCTCTACCACCTAATGTACCAATGGCACCCCTACCACGTGCATTGGGGCAACATAAGCTGGGGGCACGCGACATCCCGCGATCTCGTGACGTGGACGGACGTACGTTCCTGGCGCGGCGACGCGGCCACCTCCCTCGCGCCCGACCAGCCATACGACGAGCTCGGCGTGTTCACGGGCACCATCCAACCCGTCGGGAAAAAGGGCGCCTTGCTAGCATTCTACACCTCCATCCGGGCGCTCCCCACTAACTGGCGTCTCCCATACATCCCCGGCACTGAATCGCAGAGTCTTGCTACGTCTCACGACGGCGGGATGACGTGGGTGAAGTACGCTGGAAACCCTGTGATCTCCGAGCCGCCCAAGGGGTGGAATATCACCGGGTGGCGAGACCCGTTTTTTGAGCGGTGGCCCGAGATGGATGCGTTGCTCGGGAGAGAGGGGAAGGGGTGGTACATGGTTATGGGGTCGGGGATTAAGGGTGTGGGGCCTAGGATCCCGCTGTATGTGGCTGACGAGGAGGATCTGACGAAGTGGACGTTCCTGGGTGCGTTGTGGGAGCCGAAGATGAATGAGACGTTTGGAGATGTGCTTGTGACGGGATCTTACGGGTTTGTCTCGCCCACCTCCCCCGCACCACATGCTGCTAACAGGAAGTAGATACAACTTCGAAGTCTCAAACTTCTTCTCGCTCAAAGACTCCGCGGGGACTCTCCACTACTACGTCACAATGGGCGCCGAGGGCGGCAACATCACCAGCCACTCCCGCTGGTCCCTCTGGAGCGAGGGCCACATAACCCGCCGCCAGAACGGATCCGCCGAATTCACCGTCGCCTCCTCTGGCGTCGCAGACTGGGGAAACCTGTACGCCCTGACCGCCTTCGACGACACCAAAAAGGGGCGGCGCGTACAATGGGGCTGGTCCGAAGAAGGCACGTCCCCCCCCCCTTCCCCCTCCTCACTAACAACAAACAGAAATGAACAACTACGGCGTCCGTGCGCAGGGGTACCAAGGCGCGCTCGGCCTCCCCCGCGAACTCTTCGTCCACGAAACCCCCAACCTCGCCGCCTCCCCACGTCTCAACGAGAAATCCTCGGCCGTAGTAACGCAGCACGACAACGGCACGTTCTCGGCACGCACACTTGGCGTCCGCGCACTCGACGATGTCGTCGCCGCGCTCCGCAAGTCCGCAAAGAAGCACTACGCCGTGCCCGACAAGCGCGGGGGCGGCACATCCTTCCTGCGCGCGCGGAGCGCACACTTCTCGCTGCACGCCACGCTGTGCTCGGTCACGGGGCCGGCGGGGGTGATCATCCGCGCGTCGCGGTCGGGGGAGGAGCAGACGCGCGTTGTGTACGACCCCGAGACGCACACGATTTCCGTGGACCGGTCTAAGTCTTCGCTGATCACAAAGTTTGCGAAGTACACCGCGACGGGGCACTTCTTTGTTCCTGCGGGGGAGAAGGTGGAGCTGGATGTGTGGGTTGACGGATCGCTGGTGGAGGTGTTCGCGAATGGGCGCTTTGCGCTGACGACGCGGGTGTACCCCGCCAAGGCGGATGCGGAGGGGATTGCGTTGTTTGGGGGCGCGAGGTGGGGCGG
>Ga0307512_10004135_pt1 | contig 16108 bp, 20 predicted proteins | sample 14_EM_MG_FD_200267 | JGI IMG/M metagenome (GOLD analysis project Ga0307512, IMG submission 200267) | Populus trichocarpa ectomycorrhiza microbial communities from riparian zone in the Pacific Northwest, United States - 14_EM | ecosystem: Host-associated > Plants > Roots > Unclassified | place... | reverse complement strand
ATCTTTCCCACAGAATTATTCACTTAGCCTCCAGACTCCTTCAGGTTTTCGCGCCAACTAGCAGTGCATGTCTGCACCAGGCACGTTTCTTCGGAAAACCAGCGAACATCCCCCTTCACTCGTCCCTCGCTTTCTCACCAGCACGCAGACAACCCAGGAGTCTCGATGGACCTCATGATATCCTGTGACTTCTTTTTCGCTGGCCCGGAAGTGGAGGGCCCACATAGATATCAACCTGGAGGATATCATCCGGTACATCTCGGGGACGTCTATTGCCAGAGGTACAGGATCATCCATAAGCTTGGATTCGGTACCTACTCCACCGTCTGGCTCGCTCGCGACCTCCAATCAACCGCTCGGACGTGAGTTACTATCGTCACCAGTTTCGGTCTATCATTTCGCAACCACTCCTTATTGCAAGTGGGGTCCGGTTACTGAAAATACCTCTTTCACTTAGCCGATACGTTGCCCTCAAGTTCCTAGTGGCTGAACTCACCGGCAAGAACAGGGAGATCAACATTTATCGTCATCTTGCGTCCCGATCAGGGACCCATCCTGGATCCGAACATGTTCCAACTCTCTTAGATCACTTCAAGGTCCAAGGCGTGAACGGGGAACATGACGTGTTGGTGCTACAAGTAACTGGGCCTCAACTTGAGGACATGTTCGAATACAAATCATCCGCAGTCGAACGGAGGATCAAATCACTTACGCATCAAGTTGCGCTTGGACTCTCTTTCCTCCATGATTGCGGGGTGGTTCACGCGGGTAATCAAATTGTTCCGTCGGCACATTTGAACGGCAACTCACAGATGAAATCCAGACCTGCACCGAGGCAATATCGCACTTGAGATTCACGATCTCGACGGAAAATCCGAGCGGGAAGCGATGATGACCTTGGGCTTGCCGATATGTGTACCGGTGATTACTCGGGACAAGAAGCACCAGACCAATTCACACCCTAAATACCTAGTTTTTTCCGGGAGTCCGATAAAAAGTGTGAAACGAGAAGACATGCAGATAAAGATAATCGACTTCGGAGAAGGTTCGTTACTGTAGTCTCAATCGTGTTGCTGAGCACCAAGTTTCCGTAGCATTCTTCTGCAACGAGGTGCCGCAAAATCTCTACACCCCGTTACAGATCCGGGCGCCAGAAGCCATCTTCAATGAACTCTCTACGTCGCTCAGAATCGAGTACGGGACACGAATAGACGTTTGGTCGATGGGGTGTCTAGTGCGGTTCTACCAAATCGATGCGGTGGTATCAGACTGACATTGCGAGAAGATCTATGGGCTGGCCACATCAAAATCTCTGACATCCGGCTATGCACGTGACGGAGCGAGGATCCTTCGTGAACTGACGGCAGTCATTGGACCTCTCCCTGAGGAATGGATGGACTCGTTAGGTACGGAGGCTGGTCCCTAGAATATTCGCTTTGTTCATTGGGTTCCCCAGGAGCATCATATTTTTCCAGGACTCTCGACAGAAGTCTTAATACCTCCCTCGAACAGAGGGTTCGATCTTTCTCAAGGGTTGACGACACACTCGGGTTGATTACATTACTTCGGCAGATTCTCGTGCTCGACCCTGTTCGGCGACCAGATGTGTCAGATTTTGTGGACGACCCGTGGTTCGTGGATTCATCAAGTCCGCTTATCCCATCAAGTCCGTCTAGCTCATCAGGATCTGAATTGGAATGAGATACAGCCGTTCTCGTCGTAATATTCTTACTCTGGAACTTATAGCGCAAAGTTTCTCCTACAATGATTATAGGCTTACTGTCCCAAATATATCTCACGTAGTTTCCGGTTGCATGCGATACGGTGAACCTGGAGGTAACCGTGAGGGTCCCGATGTGCACGGTGTGAACTTTTGTAGACATCCGTGTACAGTGATTGTGGATTCGGGGTAGGTAAAGACCGTCGGAGGTATAACTTTCTACCAATGAAGCGCAGGGCTAGAGGCGGGGACGTGATCGACATTGGTAGGGCGGGACGAAACTGAAATTTCAAACACAGTTATCTGGCTCTGGGTTGGTACGAAAGCGGATGCATGGATCATATAATCTGATGTAGTACAGGTGGTTATAACGAAATAGACGCATGGACGTAAGAATCAGGTCATAGTTTCCCGAGGATACGACATAGTGAGACTGAGAACAAACGAGGACCGGAAGACGACGGGTCGTCGTACAAGAGGATGGGCTAGATCGATATGGAACCAGAGTCAAGGTTGTTGACCATTTGCTTTAGCTGCTCTTTCAACCTTCGTCCAGCCAGGTTCCGATTCTCGATTTCTTGTGCGTGGGCCATCCTTGTGTCGCCTAACTCGGTCTCGACGCCCATCCTCTTCTTTCTCTCCTCCTCCAGTTGAACCTGATGGTCTCGCAACTGTGATTGTTCCTGGGCAAGTCGAGCGTGCATCCCGACAAGTTTCTCCCTCATGCTATCGATCTCTGCGTCCTTCACGCGGAATTCTCCGGGGAGTCTTCCCGCAGATGCCAGCATCCGAGCGATCCACCGACGCTTGCTCTGCGCCATCTGGATTCGTTCACTCTCGGCTCGATCGAGTTTGTCCTGTGTGTGGACTATCTGGCCCTGTAAATCAATGATCCTGGATTCAAGGCCTTCAATAACTGCCCGTAACTCCTGGTTCTCAACGCGAAGTTCGTCACGTTGTCGGACCGCCCGGTCTACAACGGTCTCGAGGTTGGAAATGGTGCCTTGCCCGGTCCGAGAGAGCTTTCGACGCACGTATCCCTCCTTCTCCAGGAGCGCTGCATTTGCCCGCCTCAGGCTCGCAAGCTCGTTCTGGATAGACGCCATATCAAACTGCGGTTTGGTTTCTAGTGGGGGAAGCGAATCGAAACCGGGACCGGGAGAAGGAGTGGCATGGAGACCATGAGCGTCCGTGGAGGTGTCGTCCATCTCAACATCTCGTTCGGTAATGGCAAAGAGCGACTATGAAAGCGTGGAAAGGTGGGCGAAGTGTGATGAGTGGGTGATGTGATGGAAAACAAACCTGTTCCCCTGGGGCTTTGATAGGGCTATTGATAGGGGTGGCGAGACCACAGAAAACTTCGGTTCCCTGCCGAGTGATCGTGCGGCGTGCGGGTGGTTGATGAGAGGGTCCCGGCTTCTCCAACGGGAGAGTGCCGGGGACTCGAAGTTCTTCCATGGCCCCGCCAGGCCTATCGTTGGTGAGTTCTGGGAGCGGTCCGGCGCTGCAAAATTGGTAAATTCAGTGCACCTTACTGAGAAACCACCTAATAATCCCTCACCTATTTGGGGTAGGGAGTCCAGCAGCTGCCTCTTGGGGAACATTCCGATCCACGGGAAGCTAAGAAAGGTGTCAGACCTGAGTCCGACGAACTAGGAAAGGTACGGACCGTACATGGGGCCCGAGAAGATCGTGAAGAGAGGGCGGACCCGGTTACGGTTGCAGCAACTTCTAGAATAGACCGATCGCGAGTGATCGACCGCTTAGTGAACACGCCGGCAAGCGCATTTACGCATTTCGCTCGTTGTTTTTCAGTGAGCTCGGGGTTGGAGAGTATGAGGTTTGTCCTGGTCAAGTGGTACGTGAGTAAGACCGCGAGGTTCAACGAGTGAAACTCACGTTTTCCGTGCTTGTGTGGACAGCCTCATATGTCCTCTCTCCAAAGGGATGATGTTGCCTGTATCACGCTGTGATACGTGAGCAAATATTCTCCCAAAACGGAACAGGAAGGCTACGTACCATCTGGTGAATACGATTCCTACTGGTGGTGATGTAGGACTTTGTTGTATTTCCAGCGTGAGCACGATCTGGGGATCTGGATGAGCGCTTGTGTGACAGAGGTAAATGAGGGGGAATACGTTGTGCCCGGATGGTATTGAAGTGCGTGGTGTTGTAGCGCTGCTGATGCAGCGTCGAGACAACCTCTAGTGGCTGTGTCAAGAACAGCCACATTTTGAAAGAAAGGATATGCTCACGACCGCCGATATTCAAATCGCCGTACGGGACCTCGTGATCGCTCGGAGCCATTCTGATGTTAAGAGAGGAGTGGGCGATTCGGTGTAGAGGCGGTTTCTTGGATGATAGAGGCATCTTATATCGGGGAACGGACGGGTGTCCGTGATCTGAAAGAGCCATGGGGTGTCCTTTCCTCCATGCCTCTTTCTAAGCACACGGCTCCATGGCATGGGCAAAGCGTTGTAGTTGCCTAGCAACGTCGGAAAGAATGCAAGGGAACGCCCCAAGCATTTTCCTAGAGTGCCAATATTCCGCGATAAGAATGAGCAAGCGTGGGGAAGAGTTGCTCGATGTGGGAGCGCAGCCGCTGTTCGCGACTGGGATAAAGTCCCTGGCGCGATTTGTTCTAAGTATACAACTACCGCGTTGCCCTCTCTCCTCTTCAGCCATGGCCATGGATCGTCTCGCCGCTTTGAGGGTATTTCTCTTTTCTTTCTTCCGCCCACCATCCCGCTCACTCTATTTCAAAGGCCCAGCGACAGCAGGACCCCGCCCAGAACAGCTACGAATTGAACCCCCCTCAACAGCCGTCCAACTACGGATACAACGACAGCCAGAACTCGAATTATGGAAATAACACCGGAAACGGAATGTCAGACAACTTCTTTGACGAGGTATCTTGCATCACCTCCTCGCGCCCATCCCAAGTTTTCACACAAGTCTCACAACCCACACCAAAAATATCCCTATTTTAGGTCTCGAGTGTCCAGGGGTTGATTAACCAGTTCAACAACGACGTCACTCGAATCTCAGAACTTCAGGGGAAGTCGCTAAACGCTGTAGACGGAACTGGTCAGAATCTTGCGCTGTTGGATGACCAAGTGGCCCAAACCCGGGACCTTGGAAACCAAATCAAACGACGAATCGAGGCACTCAAGAAGCAGCCGGTCCCTCGTGGTCAAGAGGCCCGCAAAAATCAGGTACGTTGACTCCATGCTCGTACCATTTCGTGGTTTTATTGACTGCGGAACCGAAAATGAAAAGGTCAACGTGGTCGCCAAGCAGTTCATGACGGCTCTGCAGAGTTACACCCAAGTAGAGAAGGAATATCGGCAGAAACAACGTGCTCGCGTAGAAAGACAATTCAAGATTGGTCAGTCATGCCCGACGTCAGACGAGACAGCGCTAAATCCTTTTTTCGATAGTCAAACCCGACGCCACCCCTGAAGAAGTGACTGCTGTCGTCGATAATACTGATGGAGCCGGTGGTCAAATATTCTCGCAAGCTGTATGTTCTGCGGTTCCTGTTCACCTCAGCTATGCATACTAATAACGGTCTTTACAGCTCTCGGCCTCGACCAGGTATGGTCAGTCCAGAGCAGCATACAGGGAAGTCCAGGATCGTCACGAAGATATCAAGAAGATCGAGCGTACGCTCGAGGAGCTTGCGCAGTTGTTCAATGACGTACGCCTCTTCAACTCATGGCTCCCGAAAATTCTTCAGCTGATGTATGATTGCAGATGAGCGTTTTGGTCAACCAACAAGACGAGTCGATAGACTACATTCAAAACACGGCCCACGACATTGAGCAGGATGCTTCCAAGGGGTACGTCACATCCACGTAACGTTTCCCCTCTATCATTGACGTCATCCCCTCCAGTGTCGAACACACAGACAAGGCGGTCGTTTCTGCTCGAGCTGCTCGCAAGAAGCGATGGATCTGTTTCGGTCTTTTCATCCTCTTGTTGGTTGTCATTGCCGCTATTGTTGCTGGTGTTATAGTCACCAACAACAACAAGAAGTAACACTTCCCTTACTTTGTCGGACCGCATTCTCGCTATACTGTACATAGGCGCAATCTTCTCGTACGACCATTTATGTTTGTTTTTTTTCGCTTCTCTCTTTACTCTTTACTATTTGCTAGCCTACGCCCGATTTAAAGGACAGCCTGAGGCATATACCTCCACTCTTTTCTCTTCTCTTGTATTTAACTTTACTGTCAACTACGGTAATGCCTATAACTCGAGGACGTCTGATGACGACTTCCCATGAGCGCTCCCCAGGAGTTCTTGCCCCACCGTTTGTCGGATCAAACTTCCCTATATTTGCCACAAAGTTCAGGTCTGGTCTGGTGGTGACCGCATCTTACCGACTCATAGACTCCTTGGATTGAAGTGACCGAGGAGGGGGGGATAGTTCTTTTACCCATCGCCGCGTGACGTTCTTCTCCAGCTGTCACCCCCCACACATAAAAGACATGTAAAATCACGGGACGGCTTTTTCCCTCCATGGCTTTCCCCAGGAAACTACGCAATCCCATCCCTAACCATTTGAGCCTGCTGCTTCTGCTTTCCAGGCTGGTTTTCGGATATGATAACGGACTCGCTCGAACCCCACAGATGGGGTGGAACACCTGGAACAGGTTCGGATGCGACATCGACGAGGAACTCGTCGTCGAATCCGCCAAGGTCGTGGCTGACAAGCTGAGTGTCTACGGGTATGAATGTGTGTGGCTTCCCTCTTAAATCTCCACCCTGAGTCGGGAGATTCGTTAATCTGTCCACGCACAGATATCGTAATGGACGATTGTCCGTGCCTTCACTCGCCGGCTCCGCCTGCCAGTATTTAAGGCTACTTTATAGGCTGGCAAGACGTTTCAAGGGACCCGGATACTGGTGTTCCTCGTGCTGACCCTGAAAGGTTCCCCAGCGGGATCAAGGGAGTTTCCGACACAGTTCACGCCCTTGGGCTCAAGGTAATTTGTTCAAAATCTCTGCCTTTTTTCTGGCAGAGGTGATACGCATATCTCAAATCGTTCGACGTCAGGTTGGTATATACAGCAGTGCGGGGAGGTATGCATTAAGGCGGCCCTCGGTCTGGATCTACGTTAACCGGACCCTACAGGTATACTTGTGGTGGCCGCTTTGGTTCCCTAGGCTACGAGGAGATCGATGCAAAGACCTACGCCGAGTGGGCGATCGATTATCTCAGTGAGATATCAGGTTGTTCCTTTGCTCCGGGTCTGGCGCTGAGTTGTTCCCGTGACCAGAGTATGATAATTGTTACAACGAGGGTCAGAGTGGAACTCCGCTCGTTTCATTCAACCGGTACGCGAACATGTCCCGCGCACTGAACGCGACAGGGCGCCCGATCTTGTATTCTATGTGTAATTGGGGTGAAGATCAGCCATGGAACTTTGCGGTGGTTAGTGGTCAATATTATGGCTACAGTATTGCTGAAGGCGGCTGACTGTGGACTAGACAATTGCGAATAGCTGGAGGATGTCCGGAGATATAAGTGACGTAAGCGTGCTTCTTCTCCTTTCAGTTCCAATGGGCAGTCGCCGACAATGGGTCACTCCAGCGATTCGATGAGTTTGACGAACGGTGTCCGTGTACCGACATGCTGGACTGCAAACTTCCTGGATTCCGTGAGATCGTGGCCACATACTCATCTCTGGTTTCCTCGACTTGACAACGATCCATCTCGCTACAACCGTTAGATTGCGCTATGACTCGTATAATCGACTTCGCCGCTCCCCTGGGACAGAAATCGGCTCCTGGGCAGTGGAACGATCTTGATATGCGTAAGCTTCCCTCCCAAAACGCCTTCGAATGATCTCACGATCGAATCCGCAGTTCAAATTGGGTAGGACCGGCTGTTTCTTGCTCTCCATCTAACTGACATTTGCGGAGGAACGGTGGTATGACGTTTGATGAATATGGTAAGTCTTGGGTCCATCGGTACGTAGCGGGGAACGCCCTAACACACGCCCCCAGTGACACATTTCTCGATGTGGGCTCTATTGAAGAGTCCATTGATACTGGGTAACGATTTGCTCAATATGGTGCGTCTTGTATCTCAGGTGGAACAAATAACCCATGATATTCACCTCTCGTCTGTACTCTCAGTCCAACGAAACTTGGACAATCATCACGAACACGGCAATCATTGCGATAAACCAGGATCCAAACGGGCAGCCTGGGATACGACTGTGGAAGAGAAAACTTCCCGGCGGCGGAGACTTGCAGTTGTGGAGAGGCGGGCTGGGAAATAGGTGAGGGGTACCATCAGGCATATACTCAGCTCCAATTTTGAGATCACTTTCCGAAGTTCCTTCTCGGTCGCTCTCATGAACACCTCACCTGAAGAACGAATTGTAGATGTTCCGTTCGAGGACGTCTTCAGAGACCTGGTACGTGGATCACCCTCTCCACGATTTCACTTGGCTTCGCGCTGATCTGTCGTTCACTCAAGGGTAAGGAATGGAGAGATGCCATCTACACAGTTTATGACTTGTGGGACAAGGACGAGAAAGGGGAATGGGGAAAGAACCTCGGAGCGATATCGAGAGGTATACAAGGCGCCACGGTTGCAGCTCATCAGACGAAGGTCTGGAAGTTGGTCCCGACTTCCCAACCACTACGTAAGCGTGGAAGACACGCGCATCATCGTCTCGTTTGATTTGAATACCGTGTACAAGGCTGTATACATCAAAATCCTAACATCTCGTTCACCCATTTTACCGAAAGTCCATGACTGCAGTCAGAGCGTGAAAGGGGGTGTGATTCACCGGTGAGCCTGTCATTCTTTGAGCTTGGGAGATATCTCAGGGTTTAACTTCGCATTAATAACGCGAGCTAACAACTGTTTGTCAAATATCGCAAGGAACGGGAGGAGGCTCGGGTGGGAAAACTCTGATGTAACGTTGATGGATGTCTGCGAGAACACTAGACGTCGGATCCACGGTTGAGAGGTGCGCAAACGTGCGGAGGACTCCTGTGGCGAAAACTGTTGCAAGTTGCTCCAGTCACTGGGTAATAATTGTACCGGTATTGATGGTTTTCACGCAACCGATGAGAACGTTGAAGCAATCCGCAACGAGGGCTGGGTTGAGGTCGGCTAATGTTGCCACTGTTGTGAGATATCCGAGGGCCGAGAGGCGGATATCCTTGTTTGACGACGTGCGGAGCACCCACGAGACGCAACGCAAATCCAATTCCGCAGTTGGTTCACTGGACGGAAATCGCACCGAACAACCGGGTGTACACTCTACGAGCACAACCCACGGGTAGCAAAACTATCGCTCGCCTGCGACGGAACGCATCAATAGCGAGTACGTGAGGGACTTCAAGAAGGAGTTGATTCGATTTCTAGATCGCAGGGGTTGATGGTACTCCACATTCACTCGGAACATAAGGGCAGTGTGAGAGCACCTGACAACAATTCTACAAGCTGTAACGGCTGCTAAGACAGCTGAAGTAGCTGAGAGAAGGGTACGGAATCCAGTTGTTTGATACGGGCGGCTCACAGAGGCCGCCCCTGCCACGACGATGGAAAGGTAGAATATGACGCCAAACGAGGTGGTGCAGAGGACGATGAATGTGACTGCGGTGTTAGTCCCCCAGAGGTATAAGGAGAGGGCACAGCCGAGTAACGATAGCGCGACCTGTAGCATCAGCGGCAGAGATTCCATCATGTAGTGAAAATACCACGCGACAATGCCATTGAATTTCCTCTGCCAGTTCTGGCTACGCTCGATGGCGGACCCCCGTATGTCGGCAGGGTCGTATCTGTTCAGCCACTACTTGCCAAGCATCGCAAGAAAGGCGGGGAGGAGTGAGGTGGCGAGACTGGCGTACAGTATGGATTGAACCTGGACGGTGGGATGCGGAGGGCCAGCCCATTGAGGAATAGTGGGTGTGTCGTTACCGAACGTAGTGTTGTCCATCTTGTAGACGAGGACGCGGAGGAGAGTGGCGGTCTCTTCGTTCTGATCAGGCTGAAGCTGCGAATGAACCTGGATGATGAAGGCAGAAGTCGCTGTGAAGAACAGACCGGTCTGCCGTGTGAATCAGCATCCATAAGCAAAAGAGAATACAATACTCACAAATATTAATGTCGTGTTCAAACCCTCGTCATGCTTTTTCATGAATTCCCTGTCGTACTCGTCGGCCCCCTTGTGGTAGTGTTCATAAAATCAAGAGCGGATATCTCCTTGTGTCGAGTATACATCCTGTCTCTGACTAGCGAAAGTTTCAGCGATGTGAAGGGGGGATGTGAAGGGGGAGCTCACCCATCTCTAGGTTTTCGATTCTGCACTGTGCCTTCCTCCGTTGGATCTCTCCCGGTGTCCAAGTCGTGGTCAGGCGTTGGATAAACATGACGTTGCTACTAGGGTCATGGAACATGCCGCATAATTTTCATCAGGGTTATTCAAATCGACAGCACCTTGCCGTTTCTTGGACTTAAGACTCAAACAATCAGCAAGCCAACCGATCGGCGGTCATCGATTCATCAGCGAGGCACACCGTCTCCGTTTCGTATTCCTCTGCAGGCTGGGGCTTGGGTTTTCCTCGAGTTTGTCTCGCTTCTGTCACTGCCACCCTCTCGACTATGGTGGAAAACGCGATTCAGTAAAATGGGATTGTGATGCCGCAAGGGGCTCGCCTCTTTACTGTGACATCCTCCAAACCCACCACCCTAGGGGATGCCAGTGCAACACGCCGGAATACGATAAGCGAGTGGTTGAAGGAAGGAAGCGTTGCGGAAGTCACAATACAAAAACAGATCACACGGGTCCGATCGTTTTGAGATCCTTGGACTTTGACCGTTACCACTGAAGACTGACATCGAGAGACGAGTATGTACTACTGTCTCCTTCGACTGCCACCTCACTCGAGTGAATGACTTTCGAGACTTTCCAAGCCTCGAATATCCTGGCTGGAAAAGGGATCTGTCGGGACCCCGACCGTTGCCCGGGGCTCAAAATAATACAAATCATGGTGATTGGCACCCGTTATGAGTTTACTATCTGGCTCATAGAAAGTCACTCAGTGAATCTAACTGTATTGATCTGTCGTCTCCTTGGACCAGAGGACGTCAAGATCGTCGGCGAACACCCAATGGCACCGCAGAGGTTTGCAATATCTGGGAGGCGAAACAACGACTGCAAGGTCGTGGTAAGGTCCTATCGTTGTTACGTCTCGTTTTATATCGCTCGGGGCGTCGCAACGCGTTACGATCACAGCCTATTCCGAGCGGTACACTCCTGAAACTGTTAGTATTGAGGTCTTACAATGAGGTTTACGTATACAGCCTCCCTTACAGCGGAGATGCGGATGTAGCACCGCTAGTGGGGGTGTAATCTACTGAGACATGCCCCGGAGGACCTCGACCTGAAGTAGTTCCTGATGTCTGACAGGTATATTTCTCGTCAAAACCATCCTCAGGAGAATTTGCCGGACTTTCTGTGATCAGTACACTACTGTCAGGTGACCTTTACAGGTGACCACGTGAACTCAACATGGGCCTTAAATCAGTCTGTTTCACCAGGTTTCACCCTGTTTTGCCACCATCACGACGTGTCTTTCTTTTGCTAAACGCACCTCCCCCCTTCTATCAGCGATAATCTGGCGATGGCTTTTGTCAACTTTTACCAACAGTCCATGCTGCTCAACCTCCCACCTCACGACCCTAATCTACATTACGGCTTCCCGGAAGGGTCTGCTACCCGCTTTGTGGCCCTTGGAGACCCCGCCGACGATCTAGAAGACCATAGCGTATTCGTTGACATTGATGTTTTCATGCAGACCGTCCTCCACGCCCCGGCTGATTGGAAGGCACAATGGGCACCAGCCATCCACGCCGTCAAACGGAACCCGGACTTCATGAACCATTATCTCGAATACTGTTTCCGCCACAAGAAGAGGTATCCGGAACTCGAAGAAAGCCACTATGAGCCGCTGCTGCTCATGAACGATGCCACCCTTCGTGTGGCGTTTCCAGCCACTCTTGATCAAGATACACCCTCTGTGCCACTACCGTTAATGGAACTGGTCCATATCATCAGCGATGGGACGTCTGGCTGTGTGCTGAACGAAGGCAGCTCAATCCCACAATTGGTCACCAAAGGTAAAACCACGCAAATTCCCCACGATCGCTCCTAACTGACAGGAAATATAAAACACCCAGAAGAGGAAACGAGACTCGAATTGCAGCCCAGAGCACAAGAGACAAAGACTGGGCGCCACGTTGGCCCCAGGAAGAGTAAACCTAGAGATAGACCGGGACGCCTCCTTTTCTCCCTGGCCTCGGTATAAACCCAAACAACCGACCGAAGTCGGCCGATACCTCATGGAACTCCTCTCCAATCATCCGCATGTGACAGTCTGTCTAGTTGATCGCGAGCGCATCCAGTTCTATCACGCAAACCATTCTGTCGTCCTCATTTCTTCCATTATCGACCTCTCACTCCGCAAAGATGGAGGTGGCATCGACAAGCTGATCGCGGTCTTGATCGCCTTTCGCCGCCTTTCTCTCCACGATCGGAGAATCATGGAACCTGTTCAAAACGCTACAATATTGCGACTTGAAGGGAACAAGGAGTTAGGAGGACCCATAGAGGTCACGCTCGGGACAGCCATTTATCTGTATCCATTACTGGTCGGGCGGTCAACAATGGTGGTATATGGGATGTCTTCCAGGTGGCCAGAGTCACGAGTCGTGGTGAAGATCAGCTGGGTGGACGGGTGCAGGGTTTCAGAAAAGGAATTCATGGACAAGGCGGTCGAGGAGGCGACAAAATCCGGACACGAATGGGCCCTCAACCACCTCCCGCGATTTTTCTATGCGGAGGACGTCAATGATCCGACCTACAGATCTGTCCAAGAGCTTTTCAAGATGGCACACTTTGCGAACAGGGAGTATACCTACAGACAACGACAGATGAGAATCGTGGTCCAGGAGCCCCTACATCCACTTGATACGTTGGGGAATGTGAGGGATATCGGTCAGGTCATACTTGATACGACATGCGGTGTGTGTTCCCTCCTCTCGATCTGTCGTTCGCTGTTCATTGACACCTATTTAGTCCACCGGTGGCTGTACGACCACCCCGGGATTTTCCACGGAGATTTGAATCCCAACAACATCATGTATCGGATCATCGAAGGTCAAGTCCATGGAGTGCTGACCGACTACGACCTTTCGTCCTGGAAGGCCACTCTGAGCTCTAAACAAGTGGGCGGGTCTATACTGTTTATGGCTCAGGAGATACTCAAGGGTACCAGTCCCGTCCACCTCTATAGGCATGATGTAGAATCCCTCTTCTACGTTATGCTGATAATATGTGGGCACCACACGATCAGCCATACGAGAGTGGGGAGTGGTGACGGGGGTAAACTGCGGGTGATCATGCGAGCGGGACGGCTCCCGTATCAGAGCTGGCTTGAGGAGCCAAGCGACGTGCTCGGTTCACTCAAAGAAAGTTTCTTTTCCAACATGGAGGTCATCAAGCTGTCCTCATCCTTCGAGGGTTTTCGTATGTGGCTGCAAGACCTTCAGTGCCATTTCTGTAAAGGGTTCGTGCTTAAGAACAGCCACGAGCTACAGGGGAAAACGGTCGGAAGTCACACAGATGGGCTCGCTCTATTCGACGACGAAACACTGGGGGGATGCATCGACTACTCCACCTTCATCGAACCGGTCCGCCGCCTTACAGGAGATCTCAAAGGACTTGTAATCCGCTACGACCCATTACCATATTCACCTCGGGCTTTGACCAATTCGACCCCACTTTGCGACTAACACCCCTTCTCACTCTTCCTCACGTTAAGCTTCGCATGCGAGTAGATGTGTTTAGAAATAGAAGCAGACCTCTGTAACGTCGAAATTTTTTTGAATTTAGCTCCCTCAAGACGATAACGAGTCGTGAATCTTATGGGGTTTTTCATCAAGTTGCTTCTGGCCCTGGGGTCCCAGATCGAGGAGACGACGATCCGTCGGTATGGGGGTCACAGCGGTCATTGTGGGGGGGATTGGGCGCGGCCCGTGTACTGGGGCTTTCATGCACTAAAGACTAGCTGACGAAACGACGTGGCAGTGAGGATGAGCTTGTGCACACTGGTCCACTCGCATGCCATTGCCTCCACCAATCGAGCTGTATCGCTGTTGTTTGGACGTGTTTGGACAATAAATATTCAATATTCAGTGTTTGAATTGTACGTGACATTTACTGTCTCCTTTTCACTCCCATCCCCCGCCCTACATACTTCCGATGGATCCAGAGCGTACTCTTCTATCTTGCCCAGGGCGAGTTCAGGATTGGCTTGGTGCAGCGGCCGACCAGATTGAAAGTCTCCTCCGAGTCCCCGTACCTTCACTCTCCGGCTCAGATCAGGCAATAGGGGCTCTTAGAATCAAACTTGAACGGCCTTCTTGGGCGACTGGTCCCTACAGCTCGTGCCCATTGGACCTGGTTTCTAGTGTTTCTAGTGTGACTTATCAGGTCCCTCCCTCTGTCTCCTTCGATCGGCCCTTGTGTGAGGAGAAATCTCCTAGCCGCTGCGAAAACTGTGTTGCTGAAAAAGGAAGCCGATGCTCAAGAGACCTTCCATCTTGTACTCGGTGCCACAAGAAAGAATTGCTTTGCTTCTACGTAGAAGATGTTCCGACTGGTCGTCGCAAACCTCAGGGGAGTGTGGCACGTACGCGGAGCCGCATTAGGGAGGGAGAACCTGGTCTGCCTTTGGAATCCCCCTTAGCCGTTTCCGCCTCCGAAGATCCTGCCATGCTGGAGCTTCGCGAAGAATTGGCTACCCTGTATCACCACCCAGACACCCACCCACCCCACACTGTTTCCGAGTGGGCTCAGTCATCTTTGGAGAAGCACCCGGCCATCTCACCTGTTGGCTTCCCGATGGGTATTTCATCTGCGAAAGACTTGACAAGTTCCCAGTACCAAACCGTCGTAATGAAGCGGCAGGTTACCATGCTTTCAGCAACCCCAGTCCCCGGCGCTTTGCCCCGCAGAAGTAAACTGGAGACCGCTCACGGGATCTCCAGTGTGGAGTTGCAATCCCAGTGGCCAGATGTAGTTACTGATGGGTCGAACCCAAGTTTAGTGCGGGGAATGTAAGTCTGTCCAAATTCTGTCACTCGTTGATTTAGCTCACGGTTTTTCCAAGCGACCTCGCGGCTGCTGTAAAAAGTCCTTGTCAAGATCCAGGCTCAGATGAGGAACAGAAAACCCTTGAGAATGTTTTGCAAAAATCCACCAACGAGATCAAAAAGCACGCTGTCCATCTCGCAACTCCCTCCTTGCGGTCTCAGACCTCTTTCTGTGGCACGACCAGTGTTGTGTCTTCTCTAGCTACGACTCCGTTTGCTTCCACCCTGGCGTCTCGTTCAACCTCCCGATCATCGGGGACAGATTCGTTACCAATTACCCCAGCTAACGAACTGCCAACCCCACACAACAGAACCGACGCACTAGGAGCAGGCAGTGCGAACATCTGGGCCTCCCAGGTTACCCCTGTTTCTCGCGGAACGTCTTTTGCTTCCCCCAAAGTTTCTGCCACCGACAATACAGAAACCTGCTCGTTACACGTGGAACAACTTGCGGATCTTTATCTCCTCTCTCATCATCGACACAAAACTGTTCCTCATCCCACGCCAGGTATAGATCCACACGATAAGTCGTTCTCAGATAGGCTTATCGAGGAGTTGTTTGAGGAGGGGGATGTTGCAAAGGGGTTGGCTGAGTTGCAGCGGCATTCTCCCAAGAAAAGGAAGATTTCATTGAAGCCATGAACATTGTTTGCTTTCGTCTTCTCTCGTCCTTTCTGCAGCCTTTTTTAAATATTATATCTGGAATTATCTTGGGATATTTTAGATCAGAACGATCGGAATGTACCTGTAAGAGTAGAGCGTAAAACGATAAGATATCTATATATACAAGCGAAGGATGAGCATGGATCTAACACATGATTGGCCCACACCCCTGTTCATCGTATCTCAGACGTCGAGCATCCCTATTGGCCAGAGCCTCGAGGGGCAAACCGAAAGCGGCGGCTCGCCGTCACCAGTACTACCTATCGTCACGGGGCGTTGCGTGATCACGACGCTGCCATGTTGTGCGTGCCCGGGGTCGCAAGTCCTGGGCACAATCCCAATGAGCATCGCCCGGCAAGCTGGGATCCCCGACTCCGACAGGAGGAGGGTTGGCGTGTGATGAAACGTATCGACCCTCTGCCAACGATCTATGCAGAGCCGATTGGCTGGTTGGATCGGCCGGGTTTATTTACAACACAGCCAAATCAAGTTAATTCTTGAAGCTTGAGCTCCCCCTCCTTCGCGTTCAACGTCCAACG